>JAAUYJ010005164.1_pt1 | contig 13701 bp, 14 predicted proteins | sample 7278031 | NCBI WGS metagenome assembly JAAUYJ01 (sample SAMN14350222, study PRJNA611818) | marine sediment metagenome | isolation source: surface marine sediment (1.8m) | place: French Polynesia: Moorea | collected 2018-08 | reverse complement strand
CTTTGTTTCAATTCGGAGGTCATTGTGGCAGCGGGTGGTCTGAATTGTAGTACTGTTCTGTTCACCATGAAAAAATACGAACTCTAATTTGTCCCTTTTTTTCTTATAATTTTTGCCATCCTCATCGATCGCCGATTCCCTCCTCCTCCCTCTTGTTAAAAGGTTAGAGGGCTTATCTTCGCTTTCACAGACAGTCGCCGAGAGAGCGACGAGCGTACAGTGACTTCTTTTCTTCTTCATGTCAGTCTTCCGCAGCTAATCAGCTCCCCTAAATAGAGAATCGCTTCAACTCATCGTCATCATTGGCCCACAAACTTTTTTCAAACATCCGATATCTCTTTTGGGAGTGACTCCCACCTTTTGGCCTCCCCCCTCCTTCCCCCCCGATTCCATCGTTTGGACGACGCGAGAAAAGTTGTGAACAAGCTAGGAGGAAGAGAAAAGAAAACAGGCCGATATAGGGGAAGAGGAAGGGGTCGAACCACAATAATCGATATCCGATTGGTGGCGGGAAGAGAAGAGAAGAAGAGGCCTAGGATAGGAGTCTGGAGGGGGGGAAGCCAAAAAGCGGAAGACGCAGGGGGAGGGGGGGGGCATGGGGAAAGGGATCAGGGCGACCTTTCCTCTCCCTCCTTTTCATTTCAAGCGCAGACTTTCCTCTCTCTTCTCTTCTTGCCATTTTTTGCCAGGGAAGATGGATTGAAATTCCGATCAACTCCAGCCCTGACGGGGACTAAGCCGTGATACAGGCTCAGTCTGCCGCGTCACAGGAAAGCTCTCGTACGGTGTTGTAATATCCATTCCGCCGACCTATCCATCCATCCTAGCGAGCGAGCGAGGACGTCAAGGCCAGGAGGGCTCTTCTCTCTCTCTCGCTGGGGAAGGGGGGATGAAAAGTAGTCGTCGGGGCAAAAATAGGCAGCGGAGGAGGGAGGATGGTTGACTGACAGGCAGAAGAAAAGGGGGAGGAGGGAAAAAACGCTAGCTCGCTTTCACTTCTTCATTTTTTTTACCCTCCCATCCAATCTCCCAAGGGAGAGCGCGTGTGTTCTGAAAAACGTCGTCTCACTCCACGTTCATTTTCAAACATCCATTTTCTTTATTTGTTGCAAAGCCTCTTCACGGGTGGACCATGTATACCTTGAGGGAAGACTCCGCCACCTGCAGCGGCGGAAGCGCCGAGGAGGTGGCCTCCCGCTTCCTACGGGAGAACCCTGTGTTCCTTGAGGACTGGCTCAAGCGGCACCTGGGGAGGTCGAGCAGGCTCAGGGAAAGCCTGCTGAGGGCAGCGGCAAAGGCAGACGCATCATCGACCAATGCTGCTACACCCAAAGCGACGACCGCGGAGGAGCAGGAGGATGGCGGAGTGGAAAAGCCCGCCGCCGATGCTTCAAATGAAGAGGAGGAGGAGGAGGAAGTTATCGTGGCTCCCCCGGTGGCATTCTCTTCCGCCGCCGCAGGCGGTGGAGGAGGAGGGAGACTTTCGCCGTTGCCGTCCTCCGCCGATGACGACTACACTCCGTTGGAGGAGGAAAGGTTCAGGTAGGTCAAGCAATTGACTTGATATTCTAGCTCCTGCTTTTAACTCTTTTCCCTCCTTGCAGAAGCGTCATTCCTCGGTCTGCCCGCAAGTCTGTGACGAAGGACCTCTTTCAGCAGTGGCTGTCCACCCCTCGCGGGCTCGCCAATCTCACGCAGGGAGGCGAGGCGGGGGCATCAGGGGCAGGAGGCGGAGGTGCCGTCTCTCTGGGAGGGCGGCTGAGGGGGAGGCACAGGATACAGGTTCGAAATGGATAAATGTATTGTTATTAGTCTAGAGTGTTCATAAGTTCTACACGTGCGTATCTCGATTGTTAATACAGCCGCGGCAGAGCGCCCCTCTGGAGATCCTTGAGCAAAACGACCGCCTGATGGAGCTTATCCTGGACATCTCCAACGAGCTTGACATCGACATCCTCTGCCACCGGATCCTCCTTAACGTGGGGCAGCTCACCAAAGCGGACCGATGCTCGCTCTTCCTCGCCAGGGGACCCAGGGAGAACAGATACTTGGAGGCAAAGCTCTTTGACGTAGAGGCAAACACAAGTGAGTACGAGATTTTAATGTCTTCAAACTTAAAAAACACGGTAGTACGCTTTTACGTATGATGCTGTGTCTGTATCGGGTCTCTTCGCTTCTTACAACGGGGCCAATTATACAGAGCATTCGTTCCCCGCCCCTCCTCCCTCGATGTCGCGTTGTACCAATTAGGTCACGTTCCTGCGGCAGCAAGAGGAGACTTTGGGTTGTGCTCGCCGCCGCCAATTGATGCACGCCCGCGCTTGCTGTTGTAGTAGCTGCTGTACGGGAGAAAGTGGAGGCCGCACCCCCGCACTTATCGTACTCGATCGTGTATGTACTGTGCAGTGTACTACGGACGGACGGTATAGGGCAGCGGAGGATGCGCCTGTTCGACCAAGATAAAGTAGGAAAACGGGGAGAGGGGAGCAATGGTTGGCAGGCAGTCAATGTTCCCTCATCGCCAACTTGAGGAGGGGGAGGAGGGGTTGGGGAAAGCTGGCAGGAGATCATAGGCGGGATCGAGGGTTCGTCCTTCGAAACGGACCCGCTTCCATTTCTCCCCATTTCCCTCCTTCCTCCTATTCCGTAACGGAACCAAATAGACAGGAGCTCTACAACGAAAAGGGGCATTCTGTCCTGTCCCCCCTCGCCCTTGTCTTTGTAAACAAGAGGATACTTTATAAATCAGGGAGGGGATGAACAGCAGGGTCGTCCTACTGTGGGGAATGGGAAAACGAGAATAGGGATTTCCTCCCCTTTCGTCGTCGTCGCGGGGTGTGGAAGGGCCTCATCTCGCTTTCCGTTTGTTGTGTAGAGGGAGGGAAAAGGCCCCCTTAGGTAGTCTCCTTATCCTCGCCCCTTCCTGCCTCTACCTACTGTTTCTCCCTCTTCCAGCCGCGTCCTACGTCGGCGTCGGGGGAAATCTAATTTATTTCGGGGTAAAAAAGGAGAGGGAGGCTGGAGTTAGGCTCATCTCGGGTGCAAAAACTGGAGGGAGGCTCGCCAAGGAACAGGAAATAGATGTGAAGAAACGTGGCACAGTATACGACTACAATGTACACTTTTTCCGGTAGTAGGCACACATATCATGCAACGCAAGAGCAAGAAATATTTCGCTTCTTGAGAAAGACATTTTTCCATTGACGATAATGAAGGATAATGACGAGCTTGAAAGCTCCCAATGCTCGTTTTGTCGTTCATGCAAAAGGGAGAAAAAATATTGGCTTTCGTCTCCTCGAACCTCATTTGGCGAAAGAGAACAGGGGAGGGGAGAAAGGCGAACTTTGCATCATTTATCCGAATTTAGCACTGCTCGTCGCTCCCCCCTGCTGAAAGAGAGAGAAAGGGCGGCGGCGGCGAAATGAGGAAGAGGCCGCGCGAGAGACAGTCAGACATCGTGGAAGACCTTATTAAAGAGAAAGCTTTCGCGAAAGAGAGAGAAGGCCGCACGAACGAACAACGTCCTTTGGAGGCCTAAAAATAGGCTGATAAAGGAGGGAGAGGGAAAACAGGCAACAACTGTAGGTAGGGTTACGGCGGAAGGGGAGGCACTATAGACTAGCGAGTAAATATGAGTGACTTTTCAGAGCCCTGTTGAGTGTTTTTTTGGAGCGCGACAACCTTGAATGACTTGTTATGTGTCTATCTCCATATTTTACATTTCCAGGCCTCGAGGAGGCTATGGATCGCGCTCGCCGTGAGGAACTCCCCCACATCCCGTTTGGCTCCGGCATCTGCGGGCACGTCGCGCAGTCCAAGGAGGTCGTCGTCATCAAAGACGCATACGGGGTGAGTGACGACGACGAGGAGATTGCTCTCATTAGGCTGCTTGCTCAGCAGGCCTTTTCATCCTTTTGTCGATTCCGCTCTTTACACATGGAAAGAGACGCTGCCTGAAAAAGTAGAGGAACAAATCAAGAAATTGCTTGCCAAGCTTGGGCAGTTTTTGACGCGCGAATGACGGATGGAAAAAAAGCGGGGAAAAAAGTGAGAGTGACTTCAGGTGACGATAATAAATCTTGCAACTGACGTAAGGTGACAAGGCTTGCGGGGAAAACTGAGGATGTTGCAAGACAGGAGTGGGAAAAAGTTTTGTTTCGTGCGAAGAGAAGAGGAGGGTGTCGACGACTTTGCCAATGTTGCGGCGGCGTCGGCCGTATTGTAGAGTAGGTGGGCGTGGGTTGCTTGGTTGGTATTGTGTGCGCAATAAGGTTAGGGGGGTTCCTCGAAAAGTGGAAACGAACGCGGCTTCGCCTTCACACCGTCGCCCCCGGCGGAGAGAGACCAAAAGGGGAAAAGGCCTTTTGCACGCTCGGACGGGCCAAGACAAAGAACGCCGCAAAAGTTTCAAGTTTTCTGGAGGAGGAGCCGCAACAGGACTTCCAGGAGGGAGGGAGGGAGAGAAAAAAACTTTTGTGTGCGTGAGAGAGGAAGCAAAACTAAAACACGGAGAGGGAGGGCAGAGAGGATACAGAGTTGGAAGACAGCAGGGGAAACTGGTGATGGAACGGGGGAGGAGAGACGGACGGCGGGGCCATCCTCCTATAAACTACACACGAAAGTGTAGTAGGCCTTTCGGGTGGAATTCTTTCCACCGAACTTTTTTTGATAGGCGCCGAAAGGGCGGAATTTGGTCCATGAAGAGGGGAAAAACTTGTTGCAGGTAGAAAGAGCCAAAGGGGACCGCACGATAGGGAGAAAAATATGAAGGCCCCCATGAATTCCCAATATTTTTCCCGCCAAAAAAACTTTTTTCTGCATTCTCATCATTTTTCCCAGGACCCACGCTTCAACCCTGAATACGACGCCAAGACGGGTTACCGCACCCGGTGCATGGTCTGCATGCCCGTTTGCAACTACGACGGGGAGGTGATCGGAGTGGCGCAGATCGTCAACAAAAAGGACGGAGAGGAGGGGGACGGAGATGGAAAGGGAGAGGGAAAAGATGGGGAATGTGCTGGGGACCAGCAGTTCAACGAGGCAGATCTCAAGGTGAGCGACAAGAAATACTATGTACAAGTGGTGTTTGTACTTAGAAAAAGCAGGAAAAACGACAAGGTTGAATTAAATAAAATTAGCATGTTGCCAGCTGCGACATATCTCCCATTAATGAAATTACAGCCGTAGTATGGGGGGAGAAAAAGCACTTTCAAAAAACAGCCAAGCAACAAATTGAAACTGCAACGCTTCGTCGCCACGGCTAATGACCCTCGGGAAGTTCCAACCCTTTCCCCCGCCATCTCGTAAAGTTTCCTTCTCTTTTCCTCGTTCACTACCACTTTATCTTTGCTACTTGTGTGTCTCCTTCTTGGCCCTTTCGCAGGTGTTTGAGCGCTACCTGACCTTCTGCGGCATCGGGATCCAGAACGCGCAGCTCTTCGAGGTTTCCATCTTAGAGTACAAGAAGAACCAGGTGCGATACGATACGTGTTGAAGTTACGAGAAATGAGGCCTAAGCCAGCGGAATATGAGAGCTAGAGGAGAAGGAACCCAGTCATTCCTGGATCGCCTTTTTTCCGACCGACCGAACTTTTTTATGGCTTCTTTTAAACGACATCTTCCAGAGTGAGAGGCTCTTTTTCCCCCGCCCCACACCTGCACACAGCGCACCCTTTCAAAGAAGAACTTTCTTCCTCCACAAAAAAGGAAGGGGAGGAAAACTCTTTCCTTTTCTGCTCCCCTTCTTTCTTTTCCTCCTGTTAGATCCTTCTCTCATTCTCCCTCTTCACACCGTCAAATGCCCCCCCCTTCCCTCCCCAAGAGATCGCGACCTTGAAACTTTTTAAAGGCGCCCTTGAGAGAAGAAGAGACTCTCTCTACTCTGGCGCCTCTCTCTCAGTCCCAAGGGAGATCTTCTTCCGTCCCTCACACAAGAAGAAAAAAGAAGGAAATAGGGGGAGAGAGGCCCCCACAGCCTACGGGCATGTGAGAAGAGTATGGGAGGAGTAGCAGGAGGTAGAAAAAGGACAGTGACAGATTGCCTTCTCGAGCGAACCACCTTTTCCCTCCGCTCCACCCTTGTCTCGTTCTTCCTCTCTCCCGCCGCCACCTCCCTCAGAACTTTCCACTTGAAATTTAATAGCCCTGAGACAAAGGAGACGACTTTTTCTCCCTCTCTCTCTCTCTCTCTACCCATGACTGAATAAGACGCCTCGTTATTAAGGGTGGGGAGCAAAGCGGCAACTTTTTCCGTGATAATTGATGGTGCCTCCTTCGTTATAAACACGTCTCCTAACTCTTTCCCCCCTCCAGCTCCTGCTGACTTTGGCGAGGAGCCTCTTCCAGGAGCAGATGAGCCTGGAGCGCCTCGTCTCCACCATCATCACCGAGGCCAAGGACATGCTCAACTGCGAGAGGTGCACCGTATACCTGCTGGACCTCAAGATGTATGACGAGGTGGGTCAAAGACACTGATTAACACCGTCCCTATTTGTCTTGAGCGCTACAAAGATCTTTTTTGTACCCTCGATGGTCAAGGACAGTAGCGCGTAACCTTTCGGGGAAAAATAATGGCGTCGAACTTCGTTAGTGCCCAAAGACAAAAGAGGGCGAAAATGAGGACCTCCTGAGTAAGTTTGTTACTGACAACAATTCGTGCTTCCTCTTTCAAGATGGAGATGAACTTCTTCCATCACACGGCGACTCTTGGCGGTGGCGGCAACCCCGGCCAGCTCCAGTCGCCCAGGCCATCCACTAACTCGTCCGCTGGAGGAGGGAGCGAGTTCAACTTTCCGGCCTCGTCGTCCAACAACGAGGTATTTATTCTAATTTGTAGACATTACAATGCCCGCAAATATTGATTGTTTTTTTTGTTTCCAAGCTCGAAGCCCAGCTGAAGGAGTACGTGAACGCGGACGACGACGCCCTTGACGGCTCGACCGACTTCCAGCACGCCTGGGAGCTGGACGGAGACAAGTCCCTTCGGCTCTACGGTCAGGGCGACCACGAGCTGGCCAGGAGCAAGAGGGCCAGGATTGCAAGATACGTCGCCGTCTCAAAGGAGGTGCTCAACCTGAGCAACCTGTCCAACTGGGTGGGGTCAGAGTTCAGGGAGAGCGACGGGTTCGTGCCGGACAACATGCTCAGCGTGCCCATATTTAATGGGCAGAGGGACCTCATAGGTGTGGCGCAGCTCATAAACAAGGTAACAGAAAAACTCGCTTTCTATAATTCTCGACTGGTCTGCCCTTCGGCAAATGCTATGCTGAACAATTCCAAGCACGGCATTGTAAAAAGCTATGTAACAAAAATGTTTCTAAAATGCCTAACTAAAATTATCTAAGACATAAATGAAAAACAAATCGACTACTAATTTTCAAGGCATTCCCAATCCATTTCCTCTTTTTGGTCTCTTCATAACTTGTTCTTGTCGCCACTGCTGCTGAAGTCACAGCTCGGGTTTACGTACTGGTGGTACTCAAAGGTGGAGGAGTCGGGAGAGAAGTTTGGCAAGAGAGGGATGTCCGATGACCCCAGCAGGGGCGGGGAGTCCTCGTCCCCGGGACGGTAGCGCTGCTTCGGCGGCGGCGACTGAGGCTGGAGGGCCAGGCGGGGATCCCTCAGATGTGCCGCTGCGGCCGAGGGAGGCCTCTGAGGTCCTCTGGCGGCGGAAGCGGCGTCATAGGGCTGGTATCTCTGCTGCTGCTGCTGGGACAAGATCCGCCTTTGGTTCGAAGTGAAGTAGCCCATGTTGGTGCTCCTTTGGTCCTGCTGTTGCTGGAACGGAAAGTTCCCCGGAAGTGGCCCGCCGGACGTCATGAGCGGACGGGGCTGCCGGAAGAATCCCGGCGAAGGGAAGGGGTCGAATCCCTTTCCTCCTATGACGGGGCCTCCGTACCCGCCTGCGAATGACGGCCCGAAACCACCAGTGGCGGGGCCGCGAGGAAAGGGCCCATCGGGCTGGTTCATGTAGGGCGGTGCCATGAACGAGGGCTGCATCCCTCCCCCTCCCCAGATGGGCATCATGTTGGGCGACGGGTCCGGCGAGGGGAAGCCCTTGCTCCAGGGAGCCTCCTCTCGCTTGAACTTCCTGATAAGGGAATGAACGGCAAATATCTGTACGGTAGCTAAATAGGTTTCCATCGAGGAAAAGAAACTCACTTGGAGACGTATGCCGACCCTGGCTCAACCGCCTTCTCAATGTTGCACCGCTTGCCCAGAATGAGGTGATCGCCCGAGCAGATGATCTTGTCCACGATGTCGTAGTCCTCGAACTGCACGTACCCGAAGCCCCTCTTTCGCCCCGTCCTCCTGCAGCGGATGAGCTCCACCTTGAGTACCCTTCCGTACCGGCCAAAGTACTCCCTCAGGTCCTCGTCCTCAACCTCCCGCTTGAGTTCCCCCACGAAGAGGCGGTTGGTGACCAGGCTGCCCTCGCAGTTGTCCATTTCTACCTTGGGTATGGCCCTCCTGGTGTCCACGCGCACGCCGTCGACGCGGTGCGGCCGGTCCGACTGGCAGGCGTCCAGCATAGACGGGCTGGAGTAAGTGACGAAGCCGAATCCTCTCCCGGGCATGACCACGGCGTCGTCGATGTCGCCCCAGCGGCTGAAGTGCGCGCGGAGGGACTCCAAGGTGGTGGCGGGGGACAGGCCGGCCACATACAGCTTCCTGTTGGCGGGCCAGGCCGCGTTTGGCACCAGTAGGGACCTGGAGGACGATTCCGCCGTCGCGGGCGATGGAGACCTCCTGGGCGGACGGTTGTGGCGCCTCCTCCTCCTCTTGCGCGGCTGGTTGTGGCCGCCGTTGGATGAGCCCGCCGCCGCGGCCGCCGCGGAGGAGTTGGAGGAGCTTTCCTTCCTCTTCCTGTCTTGTGCCATGACCTCCAGCTCGTCCTCCTGCCCCTCTCCCACCCTCCTGACCTTCATCTTGTGGTCGAGCAGCTCCATCCCGTCGCCCGCGCCCGCCGCCATCTCGGCAGAGGACTCCTGCGAGAAGGTCAGGTAGGCGAACCCCCTGGCCCTGGCCGTGTAGGGGCCGCGCGGGAGGGTGACCTCGGTGACGGAGCCGAAGGCGGAGAAGAACCGCCGCAGGTCCTCCTCCGTGACCTCCTCGTCCAGTCCGGACACCAGGATCTTGGCGGCGGCGGACTCTGGCCTGTCCCCCGGCGCAGAACCCGGATTGGCGTCCCGGATGGACTCCTCTTCTGCGTCGTCTTCCTCCCCCTCCAGCTCTCCCGGCTCCCTGGGCGCGCACTCCTCCTCCGCGGCGGACTCCTTCTCCGCGGCGGAAGACATGCTCAAAGCCTCCTCAGGCTTCTTTCTCGGGGTCAAGGTCACCCTGATCACCCCGGACTTGACCTTGGAAGACGGGACAAGGTCGAGGACGGACGAGAGATTTTGGAGGGAACCTCGAGCAGAATTCCACAAACCACAATCCACAGTCCACACCACACTTTCTACTTTTTAGGCAAAATTCCAAATGGATTTTTAATGATGGAGTCGGACTCAGCCCGACCCGAAATCCAGTCCGAACCAAAGGGTTTTTGGGCCAACCCGACCCGACCCCAGATTTTTTTGGCCGGACTGACCGGATGACGGGGCCAGAATTTATATTGCATATTTTTTCTAAAAATGGCGACAAATGCAAAAATGATTCCAGCCCGTAATTTGGGCTCAAGTCCGAGTTTTTCTGCCCTACCCGACCCCAACCTGGAAGTGCCTTCAGCCCGACCCGACCCGAGCCCGACTTATCCCAACCCGTGCCATCATTATGTGTATTTTTGTTGGCGCCTCGCCGTCGCCGTCGCCGTCCCGCCTTTTCCCTTTTCCCTCTTGGGTCTCCACTTTGGCTAATTGAACTTCTCCCATTTATGATTGCGGTTTCTCGCTCTTTCTCCCTTCCTCTCCTCCTTAGACGTGCGAGCAGCGCTTCAACGAGACGGACATCAGCCTGTTCGAGTCCTTCGCCATCTTCTGCGGCATCGGCATCCACAACACCAAGATGTACGAGGGCGCCTGCAGGCTGATGGCCAAGCAGAAGGTGGCGCTGGACTGCCTCTCCTACCACGCCGCCGCCTCCGACGAGGACACCGACGCCCTCGCCAAGACCAACGTCCCGCCCGCCACCAACTTCCTCCTCGACAGCTACAAGTTCAACGACATGGACATGTCGGACGACGACACGCTCAGGGTCACGCTCAGGATGTTCATGGACTTTGGGCTCATCAACCAGTTCCAGATACCCTACAGGGTGAGTGGGGGAAGCCGGAGAAATGTGTATGGTACTGTTGCTGCTTTATCACAAAAAAGAAAGGCTGAAAGCTTGAAAGTGGCTTGGGAAAAGGAGGGGGAGGAGGACGACTGGAGACCTAAAGTGGAAAGAGGGAGGGGCTGAGGAAACAAATGCTGCCACTTCCTCCTCCTCCACCTTCAGCCTTTTTCTCTCCGCAATTCCCAGGAGGCCATTTTGGAGGGAGAAGAGAGGGGGAGAGGGAAAGAGGGCGATAATTCGATTTGCGGCGGCGCCCCATCAATTGAACTCCCCTTCCCCTTCCTCCTTTCTTAGGTGCTTTGCCGCTGGATCCTGAGCGTGCGAAAGAATTACCGTCCTGTGAAGTACCACAACTGGCGCCACGCGCTCAACGTCTGCCAGACCATGTTCACAGTGCTCAAGACGGGAAAGATGGACAGGTTCATGGACGACTTGGAGGTGAGTTTCCGGAGGGTTTTTTTTGCAAACCCCTGCAAAAAGGCTTTTGCTCTTGATTTTGCTAATGACCGGCTGCAACTGGAGTTGATATTGTTACTGTTGCTGCTGATGCTATTGCTGTTGATGCTGTTGCTATTACTGTTGCGATTTTTAGTGTCAGCTCTTCCATTATTGCGGCTGTTGTTTGTCACTGCTTTTGTTATTTGTTTCTGCTACTGTTCTTAGGTACAATGTATGAAGAAGTCTTGCGGCTATTGACTGTTTCGTATTACCCGTAACACCGCCTTTCCAGATCTTCGGCCTTCTCGTAGCCTGCCTGTGCCACGACTTGGACCATCGTGGCACCAACAACGCCTTCCAGACCAAGATGGAGTCCCCGCTGGCGCTACTCTACTCCACCTCAACCATGGAGCACCACCACTTCGACCAGTGTGTTATGATACTCAGCTCAGAGGGAAACAACATCTTCCAGGTTCAAAGCTCTTTCAAATCGCAACGTCAGCCATTTGCTACAAAAAACCGAGTATCCTGTTCTTCGCTCTTTGTACAGGGCCTAAACACGAACGCTTACCGCCGAGTGATGAAGGTTGTGGAGGAGGCGATCCTCTCCACCGACTTGGCACTCTACTTCAGAAAGAAGGACCTCTTCCTAGAGACTGCCAACAGGGGGGAGATCGATTGGCAGGAGGATGACAAGAAGCAGCGTGAGTCAAGATGCCATGCGATCGATCCGAATCTATTACGGGAAAGGGGAAGATACGATATCCCGATTATCTCCGATATTATTCTACAGCAAATTGCGTATATCTGTCCTCAGTACATCACAATACGTGTCTTACATTGCAGTCCTTTGCGGCATGTTGATGACTGCCTGCGACGTGAGCGCCATCGCCAAGCCCTGGGAGCTCCAGCACAGGCTGGCCAAGAGGGTGGCCGACGAGTTCTTCGACCAGGGAGACCTGGAGAAGCTAAGGCTAAACACACAGCCAATAGTAAGTGTGCCACATAGGAAAACTAAGAAAAATGTATTAAAATACTCGGTTTTTCTCAAGGCCATGATGGACCGCGAGCGCAAGGACGAGCTGCCCAAGATGCAGGTTGGCTTCATCGACGTTGTCTGCCGCCCTCTGTACACGACACTGTCCGAGTCCTTCCCGTGGATCAAGCCGCTGCTGGACGGTTGCCTGGCCAACAGGGAGAAGTGGGCGGACCTGGCGGAGAAGGTGGAGATGGGGCTGACGTGGATCGACCACGACACTATAGAGAAGCCAGTGGAGGAGCTCTCGGTGGGCACGGCTGAGGCGCAGGACATAGAGTTCACCATAGAGACGCTGGGGGGAGAGGCGGGGGGAGGGACAGGTATGGGAGGCGGGGGAGCGGGAGGAGGAGGAGGAGGAGGGGGCAAGCAGATGAACCTTCAGACCGGGGGGAGGAGGGACTTGTCCAAGACGAAGGTATGACAAACTCAAATTCTCTCTAGCTCTGTCGGTCTATAGTCTGTCGTCAGAAAAAAAGCATGAAAACAAATATTTCATATTTAATGCCGTAATTAATCTTTGTCTAATTTCGTCAAGATATTTTTGCTTGATATAACTGACATTCAATGTCTAGCAGCAGAAAAACCACACACCTTCAACATATTCATGTCCAGCACACTCTTTCATCTTTTAAAAAACTAAGCCACCGTCATCTCGCTCGATCGTAGTTAGCCGTCGTAGTTAGAGTCCATTCTTGAGTATTAATTCTACCTTCAGCGTTCTCTCCGAAGCGCAAAGAGTCCGGTGGGACGGGCAAGTGGCTTTTTCACGCGTCGACTAAGCGCTAAGGGGAAGAGGGGAGGAGGAGGAGGAGACAACAGAGGTAGCGGAGCCAAGAAACCCACGGCATCGACAACCAGCACCAGCGCAGAAAAATCTACAAACACGAGCAGCATCGCAGAGGCAGAATCAACAACACCTTCCACGGCAGCGTCGGCAACGACGACGTCTGGAAGCTCTAGACCAGGCAGGAGCAACAGCACGAGTTCGGGCAAGAGCCAGAAGAGGGTGGGGAGGCTGGGCACCAGTCTCAGCGTGGAGGAGGACCAGAGCACCTCCTCGCTGCAGCGCGCGGCCTCCTCCTCCATAGACGACGGGGAGGAGCAGTCCACGGCGTCGTCGGAGGCGGCCGCCGCTGGATGTAACACCACTGGCGCAGCTGTCACAAGGGCTGCAGCGTCAGACAGCGCCAAGAGAAAGCTGGCTAGGGGGCTCAAGAGCGGGGCCAGCAAGATCAAGAACGTGTTGTAAATCGAGGGAGATGAGCTGAACAACTATGGAGCAAAAAAAAGTCGGGCTGTGTGTGGTCGCTACTCGGGGTGGGTCTCATGGACTAGAAAAAAAAGGTGACTGTATAGAAAGCCAAACCAAGAAGCATAGTGCGATATACAAAAGATCCTTCAAATAGGAGTTTAAAAAGATTGAAGCAGATAAATATGCAACGCATGGTCTCTCATACTTGTGACACCGCTTTTCTTTCGCGCTTTTGCAGGGTCCAGCTACTAGATAATTGCTCCATGTACGGGATACCTGACGCTGGTACAGGATAGAGGCGAATGTTCAGTTCGGAGTTTCTCGACTAAAGCATCAATAACGGTTTGCCGTGTAAGTTATACCGGTCCACCTTGTGAATAATATCGAATGCCCGGCATAAAACACTACGATTGCCTGTTTAACCGTCGCCTGTTCTTCAAACTCTGCAGTGTATTATGCGAAACCCGTAAAGAGATTGTACTAAAGGACTTCGCGTAGAAAAGTTCTTAAGGGTACTTTCTCAGAAAAAATAATGTAGCTAGGGACGGAGGAAATAGCTTCTCAAAACCGCCACTAATTCCTCTTACACCTGCTCGACGAAAAAAAGTCAACAGTAAAGATTCCGGTTGACAAGACTGCGAAGCGCTTATGCCTCTTTTATTCTGTGGATACGTATCTCCAGACCGCATGAGACAACCTT
>JAAUYJ010208131.1_pt1 | contig 13702 bp, 15 predicted proteins | sample 7278031 | NCBI WGS metagenome assembly JAAUYJ01 (sample SAMN14350222, study PRJNA611818) | marine sediment metagenome | isolation source: surface marine sediment (1.8m) | place: French Polynesia: Moorea | collected 2018-08 | reverse complement strand
CAGAGGGCGGGCGGGTATTACTCGGCAAAAAAAGCCAGTACAGATGAACTTTCTGTAGACAACTAAAAATGGCACAATTCCACGAAAAAGATATGGCAAAATTTCAAAAGAAAGTTTGTTCGTAAGAAAGGAAGGACTTGAAGGGTCAGAGCCAAGACAAGGCCTTATTTTAAGATGAAGACTTTTTTTGTATGTAGAGTACACAAGAGAAAAAAATTGTTTTTTCCAGGTAGATGGAAACATATTGATTGCAACATTGCCTTACGCCGACAAATTCGAAGACCATTTTTACACGACAGTACCTGGCCATGAGGGTCTTTCCCGTCCCGGGCGGGCCGAACAAGAGCACTCCCTTTGGCGGCTTGATGCCAATGTTCTCGAACTTCTCCCTGTGCGTCATGGGCAGGACGACGGCCTCGATCAGCTCCTGGATCTGCTTGTCCAGCCCGCCAATGTCTGAGTACTGCTCGGTGGGGCGCGCGTCCACCTCCATGGCCTTGACCCTGGAGTCGTACTCGGCAGGGAGCTTCTCCAGCACCAGGTAGGAGTCCTTGTTGACGCCCACCAGGTCCCCGGGCTTCATCTCCTCCGGCTCCACCAGGCCGATCACGGGAAGGAAGTAGGTCTGGCGGGTGGACGTCTTGATCACCGCGCACTTGCCTAAGGGGGAAGGAGAGGATTCAGTGTTGCTTTATAGTGGTCAAGAAGTACGACGAACGTCAAAACAACTTGACTAAGGCAACAAGACTAGGGCCTAGATAAACTAGATTCCGTATTTTTGGACTGCGCTCGATAAAGCATGATGATATTAGACTAAATACGGTAAATCTAAAAGAAGCAAGTTTTCTCACCTTTCCTCTGGCTGTCCAGGTCCACGTTTGCGCCGTCCTCCTCGCCCAGCTCCTCCGGGTCAACGTCCAGCAGCTCGATGACATTGGAGACCAGGTAGGGGAGCGTCTTGTTGACGCGGATCTTTTCGGTGTTCTCCTTGATCTTGTCCCTTTGCGCCTGGAGGTCGTGCTGAATGCGCAGCACCTCCGAGCGCATCACCTTGATGTCGTTGTCGATCAGCCGCGTGCGCGAGACCAGCTCGTCCGTAGTCATCTGCAAAGGGGAAAAAAAGGAAGGAGTGAACATGGATTTTCCATGGAATTAAATTGACTCGGTTAAAGGTAATACTACACTCCAGGGGTCTGGAAGCGCTCTAAACACCTGTCAGGAGCACCTGGCCCAGAAAACTACAAGCCCTGATTTTGTCTTTTACCTGCAAGACCTCCTCCGGGAGCCCTCCCTCCTCCTCCTCCTCCTTCTTGTCCTCCTCCGTCTCCATCCTCTCTGGGTCAGCGGATGACATGATGGAATCTTTGTGTTGACCTTGACCTCACAAGGAATAGGGCTGGAGGGCGACCTTTGAAGCGATTTTTGCACTGTGCGTTCGGCTTCGGCGTTCGGCGTTCGGAGTTCGGACCGCGTTCCTCTTCCAGCCGGCCTGAAAAAGATGATTGGCAAAATTTGTTTAGTTCGGAACACCAAAGAAAGGAAACTCACGAAACCTCATTTGTTTTCCAACAAAAAATCCAAACGACCCGACAGCCGACACACGACGACACGTGTGGGAAAAAAAGTGCACAAAAATGACAAAATTGACAAAAATATTTTCCGAGTCCGACAAAGAACAAGTCCTTGGGAGAAGGGCACCTGCCGTTGCACCTAATATAGCAGGTGTCTTCTTGCACCTGTCTTGATGAGCGCCAACGCCCTGAGCCATGGCCTGCTGGGCCTCGGAGGGGGGTTCAGCCAGGAGCTGCTCTCACCGATGGACGACCATGGCGGATCCCAGTCGCAGAGCATCCTGCCCGCACCCGCAGTGGACGTCAACAACAACGCCGCCTCCGCCTTAAGGATGAACGGCGGGGGCGACGCCAGGCAAGTCCCCTCACTGGGGGCGTCTGCGCCGGCCACGCTCGAGGTGGGCGGCGTCGGCGCAATGTCCTCGCAGGGAACGGCGTCGGCGGCGCCCTCCACCGCCCTGCTGTACCCGAGCCAGACCGGCGGATCGCTCTCGCAGCCGTTCTACGTGGCCTCACAGTCCCAAGATCACCTGCTGCGATCCCTGACCCCCGGCGGCGGCGGGGCCTTCGCTCCTTACTCTGCTAGCAACAACAATAGCCGCGTCGTCCCCACCCTGGTGACAAGACAGGCGGCGGTGGCTCCAGGTGGCGGAGGGGGCGCCAAGTCCTCCAAGAAAACCGCGGCTTCTTCCACCGGTGGCCAGGCGACGCAGACCGTGCTCAAGGAGGTACGGAGCCTGGGAGTGAGGCAGGAGAAGACGGTGGCCACGCTGCAGGAGTTGGCGACGTTCCTATACAGGGGCCGGCTGCAACAGGCGGCGGAGTCCGAGGCCGCCGCGGAACTCATGAGGCGGTTGACTGCTCGGCTGGAAGGGGCCCTGGGCGAGGCCTCAGCTCTGGCGGAGGCTGCCGCAAGAGAGTGGCGCGGCGGGTTGGCTGACGGGCTGACGGCGGTGGTCATGGCAATGGAGGAGTGCAGGGCCTTTTCCATCGATACTGAAAAGAAGCGTGCGGAGGAGGCGAGGAAGGCCAAGGAGGTTGCGGAGGAGAGGGAGAGTTGTCTGGCGGAGGCGCTTGAGGAAGTTCGCCGCTTGGTGCTGAAGGGCTCCGACGTGAGGAGCGCGTCTGAGCTGGCTGCGCTCAGGAAGATGGACCAGGTGCTGGAAGGGCAGGCGGCAGCACTGAGGGAGCTGCGAGAGATGAAGGATAAGGAGAGGGCTAGGGAGGAGGATGCAAAGCCCGTCCTGGCTTCGGCGGCGACGCAGACCGAAGAGGGGGACTTTCCTGACGTCCCCAATGGCGTCGAGCGCAGCAGATCCGTCGTCGTCGGCACTGTGACCGAGGCGGCTGCTGCGGCGACGGATGACCACACCTTCTGGCGCGGCAACTTCCGCACCTCCACCCCACGCCCGCCCTCCAAGTGGCTCCCTCCGGACAGGAGCAGCCAGGACTCCATCTCAGCCTCTTCCCCACCCAGACTGGAGTTTCCCTCACCCCGTGCGGCCAATTCTCCTCACGAAAAACCGCAGTCTGCCTCTTCTCTGCAGGAGCAGCCTCCGATGACGACCCCCAGGCGCAGGAGGGGCTTCTTTGACAGCGTCCTGGGGAGGAGCGGAAGCAGGATCAGAGACTCCCAGCGAAAGGACCCGCAGGACTTTAACTCTTCTTCCGCCATGGACACCACCAGGCTGCCAGGTCCACCTGAGGCCCCCTCCACACTAGCCAGCAGGAGTGGGATGAGGCAGAGGAGGTCCCTCGCGGTCGATTCCTCCACCGACGAAGACGACGATGTGGCATTCATGAAGTTCTAGTCTAGAACTAGCCAGAAAGAGAAAATACATTTCGGGCCCCTGCTCCAATCTCCAGTGGTGTCATTGTCAGCCAACCTAAACTTAATTGTGATCGAACCAAATGCTGTGTGTGAGTGAAGGCCGCGGGTTAGCGGACCAAACGTAAAAAATAGTTACAATATGATCTCGCTGTTATAAACTCACTCCGTTCATTCTCAACAATACATATTAATTGTTATTTTCCCACTTTATCCCCATTCCCCATCTAGGAGCAGAAGGGATGGCCAAGAAGTCCAAGCCTGAGGCCGCTGCCTGCGCAAAGGCCCGCGAGGAAGTTTCCGCCAAGGCCAAGGCTGCCGTCAAAGATCGCAAGAGCCTTAACAACCTGCTGGAGCTGCTGGGGAACCTGACGGGACTGCCGCCGTCCTCCGAGGGCGCGTCGGCGGTGCAGCTGGCCCGGGCGGTGGCGTCGCTAAGGTGCCTGGTAGAGGCATTCCAGCAGTTCGTGGCCGCGGGAGATCTGGTGAGCTAGAACATATAACTATGGTGTAAGTAGAGGTTAGTAAATTATACCACTATTGGCAGGACGATGCGACGGAGACCGACAAAAACAAGAAGACAGAGTCTGACAATGACGACGCCAGCGCCAAGGTTTCCTCCTGGCTTCGCGCGCGGTACGAGTCCCTTTGGGAGTCGCTCTCAGCCATGCTGGGGAGGAGCGGCGAGGGAGAGGAGAGCCTAAACGAGTTCGCTCTGGTGGGGGCGTTCAGGCTCATGCGAGCTGCGCACAGGCGCAAAGAGAAGAGGAGGAGGGACAGGGAGGGCGACCAAGGTGAGTTGGTTTGGAAAGCAACTCTTTAACTCTCGTTTGAACTTATTACTGTTTTACCTTCCGCAGCCTTTTCCCCCACCGACCACTGGTCCGGCGAGGAGGTCCGCCGCCTCCGCCTCCACCTCCTCCCTGCGCTCTGCTCTGGCGAAGGCAGCAGGACGAAGCAGATCCAACGCTTTAAGGAGTACCTGGACTTTGCCGACGTCAAGCAGCAGGTCGTGCAGGGACTCGCCAAGATGATCAAGGCGAAGGCGAAGGAGACGCAATCGGCGGACTTCACCAGGAACATGGTAGGACACTCTATACTCATTTTCCAATACTTTTTTTTCCTACTCAGCCCTTTAATTTTATCCGTATTCTTGTGATGGCCAAAAACAATGTTCACTGACTTCACTCATATCATCGTTTCCCTCCTTGTACAGATGACCCTGCTGGAGTCCCTCCACTTCACCAAGCCCAAAGGCGGCGGCGACCGCCCAAAGGAGCTCACCACGTTCCTTTGCGCGGGCGGGGAAGACGAAGGGGGGGAAGGAGAGGGGAGCACCTACGACTACTCTTACGAGGCGACGAGGAAGTCCTTCAGCGAGGTGTGGGAGGCATTCCTAAAGATGAAGCTGGAGGTCGACGTGTACAAGCGGGCGCTACTCATGCTGGTGAGGAGGTTGATCTGAGAAATCTCATTGTCATTTTCCTTTGTTCAGTATTGTAGTGAAACCAAGAAAAAACACTTTTTGGCATCCTGAATTTCCTCATTTAAGCGAAGAATGAACCCTATCCCCGATTTCTAGGACGAGAAGGTGATCCCCCACCTGAGCCGCCCACTTCTGCTGACCGACTTCCTCGTCTCGTCCTACGGCGTTGGCGGCCCCGTCAGCGTGCTGGCCCTGGGTGGCGTATTCGCACTCATGCAGAGGCATAACCTGGAGTACCCTGACTTCTACGCTAAGCTATACGCTCTCTTCAAGCCGGAAGTCTTGCACGCAAAGTAAGTTTGCACTTGGGAATAGATACGTTGATAGTAGGGCTCGGAATTTGATGGAATTTGAGCCTTTCGGTTAACCGGTCAATTTGAGGGGTCTTTACCGTTAATTAACCGTTAATTTCGGTTAAAATTTTAAAGCTCAAAACCTTAAAAAGTTACTTTTTTGCATTTTTATTAGCAAATATTTTTTGCGGCACGAAAACAAAATTTTTTTTTAAAAAAAAACAAACTTTGTCTTGTAACAGTTTGTAAATGAAAAATGAAAAAAAGGAATGTTGAATCACTGTCGAGATATAGAAATAAAAAAACAGATCCAAAAAATGCTGATTTTTACATTATTTTTAGGCCATGAGGTCCAATAAAATTAACCGTTAATGAAAATATTAACCGTTTTAACCGTTAATTACATTTTAACGGTTTACCATCGGTTAACCGTTAACCATTCCGAGCCCTAGTTGATAGTTTTTATATATCCTTCCGGGAACTTGAATTGTAAAAAAAAAAACTATAATTTATAACCACCCCCCAGGTACCGCGCCCGCTTCCTTCACATGAGCGACCTGTTCTTGACGTCCACGCACCTGCCGGAGCACCTGGTGGCTGCCTTTGCCAAGCGCGCCGCCAGGATGGCCCTCTCGGCGCCCGCCAACGCCGTCCTGGCGGTCCTGCCCTTCGTCGGCAATCTTCTTGTCAGGCATCCTGGGCTGCTCAGGATGCTTCACGGCTCGGAAGAAGGAGAAGCCAAGGAGGAACAAGAAGACCCTTACCTGCCGGACGAGGCTGACCCGGCAAAGTGCAAAGCAGCGGAGAGCAGGTGAGATTGGAGCTTTTCGTGTCCTTCCCACAGCATTTTTTAGCACGATTTCATTCTTTTCTTCCTTCCCAGCCTGTGGGAGATCCTTACCCTGCAGCAGCACGCCCTGCCGCAGGTTTCCCAGTCGGCCAGGGCCCTGTGCGCCCGCCTGAGGCAACCGCAGCCCGAGCAGAGGCCAGAGTGGGACCTGTCAGAGTACCTTGAGCTGAGCATGGAGGACCTGATGGCGGAGGAGCGGAGGAAGAAGGTCTTTGTCAACGTGCCGCTCACCTTCAAGAGGCCCAACGGGATGGCATTCCCCGATGGGGGAAAGGGAAAGGGAGAGGAGGACCTCACGTCAAAGTACTTTAAGATGTCGTAACGACCAGTATCTTTTGTCGCACATATGGAAGACTTTTTTGTTGTAATAGCTCCAAGTCTTTGCCGTCGGCAAGGCACGTCCGGAATCCCCTAGAAATAATGTGATTTTTGCATTCGTATTCTGGTATAACGGCCGCAAACAAACGAATAACTTATTTTCACCGGGAAATGCACATAGTACTGTAATGATGAACAAATCACAGCTTCTCCTCCTCGTCCTCCTTTGCCTCCACCATGACCTTGTCCAGCGCCTCCGAGAGAAGCTCCAGGTCTTGCCTCCTAGACATCCTGTGCTCGCCGTCCTTCCTCAGCACCAGATCCACGCGAGGGGACTTCAGCATGTCCAGCAGCTTCAGGCTGGACACGAAGATTAAATTCGATTCAAGAGTATGAAATATCCCCTTTCTCAGCACCTTGTGTTTCTCACCTAGTCTCGAAGGGCACCGTGTCGTCCCCCACCCCGTGAAGGATCTTGACGGGACACCCGATGGAGAGTTTCCCATCGCCTCTGACCTGGAGCTCCTCCGAGGCCATGTTGTCGAAGAAGGAGCGGCGCACGGGCATCGGACCGTAGTCGCTCTGGTTTTACAAATCGGAAAGTTAGAATTTCCCACATATTTTTCTGCTATGACGATCAATACCTCGAACACGTACGTCCCTCCTCCGTCCAGTATGTTCTTCGCCTCTTCGGGGAAGGAGTCGTACCAGATCCTACGGGCGAGTATTCACGACTCACACACAAAAAAAGTATTAAAAAAAGCTGAAATCGAAACTCACTTGTACTTCTTCCTGAGCGTGTTGACGGCGGGCGCCACCAGCACCATCCCCTTCACCCTCTTCTGCTCCTCCTCGGAGGCCACCTTGAGCGATATCATCCCTCCCATGCTGCTCCCAACCAGGAAGACTGGGGGAGACCGGGCCTCACCCAGTGCCAGGCGGCAGTTCTCAACCCAGTGCCTAAATGCATCAACATTTTGCTTTTAATGTTCGGAAATGAAAAGGTCACACTATTTTTTTGTCTGACTTGAACTCCACTTTTGAGAGTGCCTCCACCTCGCTCACCCCCTCGGCGCCTGAGGCGGACTCGCCCAGACCCTCGGGGTCGTACGATATGTACTTCTGAAGGAAAAAAAACTTTTTCAAATACACAGTTTCGCATAGAACAAAGAAAGTTTTCCTAAATTTTACCAGTCCCCGCTGACGACAGTGTTCGAGCAGGTGGAGAGCCTTTTTTTTGGGTGAACAAATGATTTCCTTAAGCTAAACTAAATTCGGGAAAAGATAGAAAGCTTACCTTGGTCCCCTTTCCATGGGACATGAACCCCGGGACGAAGACGACGCATCTGGAACCCTCTTCCTTCGGGAGGTGGTGGTACAGGCGAAACCGCCGCTCCGGCCCAGACTTGATCCACCTGGCGGAAACGACACTACGTGCAGTTACCGCCAGAAATAAGAATGTTTAAAAATGCAACTAATTTTCAGTACTTTGAAGAATCCGAGGAGGCCATCCTGACCGCAACTCCGGCGTTTCTGATATCGCAAGCCCTCGACGACGACAGTAACCGCAATCGCGTCCTATGTGGAGATATAGGTTTCAAAATTCAAATAATGACGGGACGGAAATATTCTACTCGCTTTATTTGGGAAAAAAGATGTGCAAAATTTTAAATTTGCATTAACAAACTCACCGCAGAATCATCTCGACGGACAGCAATCGCGTGACTTTTTTAAAAAAAAGTGGCCGGCGGCGGCTGATTGGGTCCTGCGTGTGCAATCATAATGAATGATGATTTTTTTAAGATAACAAGCGTCCAATTATCAAGATCCATTTATAAAGAACGTCCTCTTCAATGTGCACCGTATTGTACTTTATGGACTTGGCTCTTCTCCAGCAATCTGTTTTTTCAAAGTTTTTTTTGGCACTGCGGCGTATCACAATTTCAGGAAAAAAGTCTCCAACATTGCGCGGCACCTTTCCCGGCACCTCCACCAGTTCACAGGTAGACGTAGATGACGTCCTGGTCCGTGCCGTGGCTGGTGCGCGCAGAGTCGAACTGCCGGAAGAAGATGGAGGAGGGGCCGGACCCCAAGGAGGGGTTGTGGTAGAAGACCTTCCTCTCCTTCTCGTCGAACCCGGTGGCCAGGATGTAGTGTCCCTGGAAGGTGGCGGAGGTGCGCCAGCCGCTCAGGCTGTTTCCGCTGCCGCTCTTCTTCTTGCTGTTGCTTGTGGTCACGCCCCCGTCCGCCTCGTCCTTGCCCTTTTTGGAAGAGGATGAGGAGCTTCCTCCTACTCCCGGGCAGCACCGCGACAGGACGTTCTGCACCTTGAACGCCGCGATGTTTGCCGATGGCCCGCTCAGCAGGTTCGCGTTGACCAGGACTATGCAGGGGCCCCTGTCGCGCAGGTGCGACAGGATGTCCTCCAGCGAGGCGTCGCTCTGCTCCACCCTGATTCCCTGCGCCGCCGCCGCCTCGAACCTCTCCTGCACGCGGGCAGAGTCGCCCTCGAGGACACGCGCGTAGAACTTTTCTTTGGCGTAGCTGGGGTCCACGCCCAGGGTGACGGTGGTGAAGAGGAAGTCCACGCCGTATCTCCGCAGCAGGTAGCACAGGTCTATGGTCCACACCGACCTTTTCACCTTGTCCTGGCTGCACCTGGCCTCCAGCTCCTGCGCCGTCACCATCTCCCCCTCGTCCTGCTCCTGCTGTCTATGTCCCTCCGTCCTGGCGGCGTTGAGCACCATCTGCACGCAGGCCAGGCCGCAGTCCCAGTTGGACCTCTGGCGGCGGTGCCGGACCAGGGAGACAGTCTCCCCCGACGTGCCCCTGCCATCCTCTCCGCTTTGGACAGCGCCGCGCCACCAGGAAGAGGCCTTGTTGTCCTTAGCGGCGCCGGCCTCGCCGTTCTGAATCTCCTTCGCCTTGGGCTCCTCCATGTCGTCCTCGCAGTGGCTCGATTCTTGCCCAACTACTGATGCTGTCCTCCACCTCCGCCTAAGTGTGATTCACGCTTCATTTGAGAGGACACCTCGTGAACACCCGGTGGACAATGGACAAGGAATCTTTGCCCCTCTCCTGGCCGCCGACCCCTCTTCTCTGTCCTCCGGACTTCCTCTTTCTCTTCACTCAACAGCTCTTTTCTTTCGGCCTCTCTCTTTTCGCGTGACACCCAACAAAGGGGAAGCAGAATGGATGATGACCTCCAAACGCGGATTCAGAGTAGAGAAAATTGTCCAGCCTCGCCGTCGCCGTCCTTCTCCTTCCTTCCCTCTAATTTTTTTGTCCGCGACCTCGAAACTCGGCCTCTCGATCTCCCTCTCCTCGTCTGCTTTCCTTTCTTTTTCTCTCGTCTTTGTCATAAATCAGCTGATCGCTTCATCTGTCAGCGGCAGCGGCGGGCAGGGGACGAGAAAAAAGCAAGGGGCATATTTTTTACTCCAAACCTCGAACAAAATTATGAACTCTTAAGATACCCTTCGTGATTCGTATGCAGTATTAGTATTACAATTTACAAACGCGCCCAGCCAATCGCAGAGTGATCATACAACTTTTTCTGAAATTGTGCTGATGGATCTGGGCTCTTCCTCCTCCTCTTCTTCCTTTTCGACTGAGGCGATCCCGACTTTGTTCCTCCTCCTCCGGTCGTGGAAGAAGGGCACGTACCAGAAGGAGTCGCCTTGGCCCAATTCACTAAAAATATTTAAACTTATACTTATTGACGTCATTTACAGTTACTTTTAGAACCTCGCTTCCTCTACAGTGTTGGGCATTTCTCTTCCCGCCGTCTCCGGCAAGAAGAGAGAGAGGAATGCCCCTATGACAGAGGTGGTGCCCAAGATCTGGCAAATAAATTATTAAATAAATTATCCTAAATTTTTAACGTGAAACAAAACAGGCATTCTGGAATACTTGGAAGGGCAGTGCGGGGCTCAGAGAGGCGGAGTAGACGACGTAGGGGGAGAACAGGAATCCCACCAGCGCCAGAGCGTTGGCGATGGCGCTGCCCTGAACGAAACAAAACCAATGTAATTTATTTTATACAGTTTTTTCTGGGAAAGTATATTTACCTGTCCCCTAAGAGTGGTGGGTAGTATCTCGAATGAGAACTGCGTGGCTGTGTTAGTGGCGTAGGTGATGCAGAAGCGGCCGACCATCGCCAGGGTGGTAGTTACAATTGGATTTCCTATTTTTTTATTATTACTTTTTTCAAATAGATCTTTTTATGACCCACCTAAAAATATTGGAATGCAGAGGGTGGATAATGCGGCAACGAGTTGGGACAGAAAAGCCGACCACCTCCTCCCCAGGCAGTCGAGGCCGTATATTGCCTTAAAAACACCCACGCATCAAACTGGCTTTTTTTTGTAAAAAAAAATATTTATTAGTCAACTCACCAGAATATCCGCAGGAAACTCTAGAAGCGAGGAAATTGTGAAAGTGGCGTAAATGGAATATTCCTGAAGAGTTGAATCTGTCATCAGAAAGTTAACGCAAAAAAACTATAAATGTTGTTCTACCAAATTAGCAACGTTTCTGACGTGCCCATCAAAGGTTGAATAAATGAGCAAGCTGCAAAAACAGCAAGAATAGTATTTGTGCTACCAAAAATATTGCTTCAAATTTTGCTTACAACGTGGTTATCATGACCAAAAAGTTTTTCCTCAGAGTTGGCGTGGTGAACAGTTTCAGCCAATTCTCGGAATCCCCCTCCACATCGTCGACTTTTTGGAGAGCGCATAATTTCTGTGAAATAACAATATTCGTATTTTACGAATTCGAAATTAATAGCATCATGCCTTGACAATGGGGAAAAAATTTTCGTCCAGCTTTTTCTCATTGATTCTCGCAATGTCAGTCAGAATTTCGACGCACTTGTCGACCTCCCCTTGAGACGCCAGCAACCTTACAGACTCGTGCAAAAACCTGCAATTAAAATTATTAAATTCAACGTAGCTAATAGTGAAATCGAAATTTGGAAGTGTTTTAAAACCCGACCGCGGAACCAACAGTATGAACACTGTCTGCGAGAAGAGCACAAAGTGGAGCGTCTTCCAGTTCCCCAACCAGAGGAGCAGCCAAGGCTGGACGGCGCCGCCGACGCTGATGCTGACGGCCAAGCCCAGGTTGGCCACCACGGCGCGCTTCTCGATCGTAACGTATTCAAGTGCTGGATTTCACAATGGTGTAGTATAGTTAAAAAATATATAATTTGCGGGTGTTCTCATTACCGACTCACCGAGTATAATTATGGAAGACAGGATCCCCATGTAGCTCAGACCCATAAGAAATCTGCAATGGCGCAAAAATGCCGATGCTATTAATATATATTCAACCAAAAAAAGATACTGTCTCACCTCATGGCACAAAAGGTGGCAAATGTCGTGCAAAATGGAAGCGCCAGTCCAGTCACACCCTTAACAATGTGACAGGATATGCATGGCTTTTTTCCTTCGAAAAATAGCGAAATTTACCAGAATGATGTTAGTGATCACGACGGACGTTAGCCTGCTGAAGTTGTCCGTGACGTATCCAAACGCCGCCGTCCCCGCCAGGGAACCCAAAAAGAACACGGTCTGGGTGAAGGCCTGGCGCCAGGACTCATCGCAAACCCAATTCATCTGCAAAAAAAAAATCTAAATGCGGCAATACCCCACAAATTTTTTCGATAAAAAATCCCACGTCGGTGGAGGCTGATTTGTAGTAGCCCGTGAAATTGTAGTGCATCCCGTTATTGCAGCTAGTCACCGGAGTCGAACTGTTCGGCTTGAACGATGCCAGTTCTTCTGCTGAAAACTATGGACAAAATGAATTCGAAGAGATCCACAGGGCAAAGTGATAGATCTCATCTTTTTTTTCCTTGTTACCTTACCAAAGTCAACATCGTACTGCCTGCACTTGCTGCCATCAGGGATGGCGGCGGCCAGCAACTGGTTCAAAGTTAGGTTGGCCTCTGCCGCTAGATCCACCAAGGTGGGGTCCAGTTCGCACCGGTGGTCTGAAGGTGGGAAGAAGCAACAACAACAACAACAACGACATCGAACTGTATTTTTACCTGGCGGCACGTACAGGACGAGCACGGGGGAGTGTATCGCGTAGGTGACGAAGAAGACCACCATGAACAAGAACAACAACAACCGCATCTGATAGCGACCCCAACCTCCTACCTTTATAACGAAAATAATATGGGAAGTATTTTTTCTTGCTTTTTCCATGAGGCCAAACCTGCTCCAGGGCCCAGTCAAAGTCTATCACGACGGTCTCACCCATGTCTACGTACTTCCTAAAAATAGGTGTGTCCGTTCCCCCGGGCTTTGGTATGGCACTAGCACCACTAACAGGAAGAGTTTGATTGGAGTGAATAATGACACGGGTAAAACATGCCGGCTGTGATGGAATAAAAAAACGACGCCTCATCTCCAGAAATTGTAGATCTGGAAACAAATGGACCGGAATTTTTTTATTGATGTACTGCAGTACACAAGGAAATACACATGTACAAAAAAGGAAGCTATAAAAAAGAAGGAAATGGACTTGCAACATCTGTCTGACTTTATTAAGGCTATGAACTATGAACAAAATCCAATGAACGATTAGATGGTATGCAGCCGCGGCTGTATGGATGGCACCGTAATACCGTAAGAAATTAATTGCAAAGCAAAATCCCCGGCAAAGGCAAACGGTTTCGCAGTTACTTTCGAATTTCCCTTGCGTTTGACGCACGGAGAGGTACAGAGACGACGAGGGGGGAGGAATGGAAACGCTTTTTTGGTTACGTAACCGCGCAGCTACCGACCGGTCTGAACTGTAGAAATGTTCAAGTACTGAGGGAAGAGTTAACATATCTCCGAATATACTCCACCATGATCTCAAGACAGTTGCTCCGGAGGACGCTTAGTACGCCGAGAGCCTTCTTCAGTGGCAGCAGCAACAACAACAGCAGCAGCTGGCGCTCCCCTGGCGACTTCGGCTGGTTCTTCCCGGTGCAGACACGGTGGCGCGACAACGACGTTTACGGCCACGTCAACAACGCCGTCTTCGTATCATACTTCGACACAGCCATCAACGTGTACCTCATGAACCACTGCGGGCAGGACTTTATCGTCGGGCACTACAAAAACTTCATGGTAAGAAAAAAAGGGGTAAACACGATAATTTCGCGTGTATCAATCCCCCTCCTCTTAGGTGCACACCTCTTGCGACTTCTTCAAGCCCGCGGTGTACCCCAAGGCGTACCTGTGTGGACTGGGGGTGGAAAAGATCGGAAACTCTAGCGTGCACTACAAGGTACACTTAAATTCAGCTAAAAAAGAAAGGATTTATGAACTTTTTTTGTTCTCCTCAGCTCGGACTCTT
>JAAUYJ010191049.1_pt1 | contig 13705 bp, 8 predicted proteins | sample 7278031 | NCBI WGS metagenome assembly JAAUYJ01 (sample SAMN14350222, study PRJNA611818) | marine sediment metagenome | isolation source: surface marine sediment (1.8m) | place: French Polynesia: Moorea | collected 2018-08 | reverse complement strand
CACGCTCGCCGCCAGACCCCCACACCCCCCATACCACAGACACAAGCGCACGCGTTCTGCCTGCCAGAGGGGGGTAAACACAACACCCGCAGGCCCGGGGAACATATTTTCTCTTCAGGGAGGGGATAAGCTTTTTTGTTGCAAGAGGGGGGAAGGGGGGGGACAATTACTTAAGTACTCAATTTGGCAAATTTCTAGCCAGTCAATTTGGCGAGTCGGCCAAATCGTAAAAAGTGGCGAATTTTTATGAGGGGTGTCAGAGTGGCGACAGTCAAAGCAGACAAATTGGCAGATATTTTGAGAAGGGGGTGAAATAACAACATAATCTTGAAACAAAAACAAACTTCTTTTTTTATTTTTAAAAAAGATTTTTTCCTCGACTGCTCTTACAAATTCGCTCTATTGCCTACCCTCTCAAAAATATTCGCCAAATTGACTGGGGTAATGTTGCCACTTTGACCGACTATTTCAATTTGCCAAATTGACATCTGCCTTTCTTTTTGTAGACAGTCCTATACCAGTCAAACTGGCGAATTTCCAATCGGTCACACTGGCAAAGAAATTTTGGCCCAGTCATCACACATGGCCGACTGGGGGTGGGGGGGGGTGGTCTCTCCCCTAGCGCCCAAAAACCTATCCTCTCTCTTAAAGCAAGAAATCAGGCTCCTTCAAAAAAATGGGTCACGGAAGGAGGGAAATCCGTTTTCTCGTTCAAAATTTGGTTTTCCCTCCTCCATCTCACCCCTCTACCTCTCCCCTAGGAAGGCAAAAAGTAACCTCTCCCCTAGAGCCATATTTTGGGGTATTAAAACTTTTGAGGCATTCTCTACACATTATATTCTTTTTATTGTCCAACACTTACTTTAGGCCGTGTTGCGCTCAAAAGTTTTGGTCGTTTTTTTGATTGTGTATTTTTCCACCAAACAGATCTCTTTGCTGCCTGACCCGCCTGCTTCTGCCCGACCCGGCGGCGCACCTGGCGGCGACTCACGTTGCTTCTGCCACTCCCTGTACCTTCAAAGGTCTGGGGCTTCTTTCTTCTGGGAAAAAAGGTCAATTAAGTTATTTTACTGCACATCCTGTTTCCGTTTGGGGAGAAAGGGGAGGGTGTTTTTGGTGGGTACATGATGTGTCATTTAGTGATGCTTAATTTTACTCATGTTTATGTTTGGTTTTTTTTTCTCTCTCTCTTTTTCAGTGAGTCAACAAATGTACAGTAGTACATAGAAAGTAGTAGTATATGTAGCATACAGTTTAGGTCTCGGATACATATATAATGGGTGGCTCAGCCAAACCTGCCCCCCCTAACAACGGGTAAAAATAAAACTATACGGAAAATCCCAAGGGTTTTTTATCTAGAGCTGCTGAAGTAGCAGAAAGGGTTCTTGATGAAGTTAGCCAACAGTACTTGAGCTCTATGCAGACAAAGAACAAAAAAATGCAATAGGCATATGCTCCATTGACTTGCCAAAAAATGCCCTTCAAAATATTCCCAAAAAATCTTTTCCCTGAGAATTTTTTTCCCTTTGACATGCTGTTGCTGCTGAACAAGATCAGGGTAAGGATGCACGTGGAAGTAAAGAGTAGAAAAAAGAGATGGCAGCAAGACCAGCAACAGGAGCAGTAGCAACAACAAAAGCAGCAGTAGCAACAACAACAACTTTTGAAAGTGGGCAGATTTGGCTGAGCCTCCCGTTAGATATAGGTAGTTGGGTCTAGTTGCACCAAAAACTTCAGTTTTTCTACTTTTTCAAAGGTATTAAGGGCCTCGAGTACAAAATGTTTTTTACAGGTGTGTCTGTGGTCCTTTAGAGACCCGGCACAAGTACCTGTGGTCCTTCAGAGACCCGGTACTTCTTCCCCATCAAGATGGCAGCGCGAGGAGGAGTGCCTGCGGGCTATGAGGAGAACCTCCATGAGAACTACACGACTGATGCTGAAGCGGCCAGGGCAAGGCACTCTGGGAAGTTTCTTCCCGTCCCCTCACTCCTCAACCTGAACAAGCCGGACAACCTCTCCTTGGCAGCGCGGAGGATGTGGGAGGAGTCTGAGGTCATCCTTGGGCGCATGGCCCTGCAGCACAGCTCCCAAGAGAAGTTCAACCTGGAGGGGCCCGATGAAGAACTGTTTGTCTTGGCCAGAGACGAAAAGGAGCTGGAGGAGGCTGTTGCTCGTTTGCAGGAGGAGATCGTGGACTGGCCGTTCGTCTCCTTTGACAAGGAGTCCTTCCTCATCATTCGCCGAGACTCTGCCATCCTCGTTGGTGCGCCCTCCGGTTGGTGCTTGTGCATCCCGCTGGAGGACTTTGACGGATCCGTCACCAGGGCCATTCAGAGCTCCAACCTCCAGCGAATCCTTGCATCCAGAGATGTCGCCACGGTCGGATTTGGGATCTTCGCGGACGTCTCCAAGTCGTCCTTGGACCTGGGGAGGGCAATCGATCTCAGGGGGCTCATTGGCGAGTGGAAGAGCTCAGGATTCACAACGATGCAGGATAGAGGAGCACCAAAGACAGGGCTGAAGGAAGCTGCAATGCTTCTCTTCCAACAAAGCCATTGCCTCTTCTTTGGCGGGAGGAAGCTGAGGTCTGACCTGGAGAAGCACTATCGGCACTACGGGGAGGATCTGCGCGGAGGAACAGTGCCGCGGAACAGGGACGCGAGGGACTGCTACACGAGCTTCCAGAACCCGGCAAAGATGCAGAAGAGGTACGCCGTATGGGATGCGTGTTCGGCGACGGGGACGGTGCACAGGCAGATCCAGCGAATCTTGGTTGAGACTGCCGGGCAGGACATTGACAGGCACTCGGTCATTCGTCAAGCTCTGATCCTGGCAGAGGCGTGCCCTGTCCCCTCCACTGTTGCCAGGGACGACCCCTACCGCTGGCACCTGCCAGCTCCCTGGCCCCCCCTGAAGACGCAGGTTGCGCAGAAACTGGAGGAAGTGGAGAGGAAGATACAGCAAAGGTGCGAGGAGAGGCAGGCTCGCCGCCCCAATCTGTGGTCCTTCAGAGACCCGGTTGTGGGCAGCAGCAGGAAGAGGACTAGTTCGCCGACTCCTCCCGTCACCAGGAACGAGGAGAAGAGGATTCGGAGTCGCTGTGTCCCTCGCGAGAGAGTCATTTCCGCCTCCCCTGTCCTGACTGAGCCCCTGCGCCGGCTCCTGCGCCGCCTGCAGCCGTGGGATGAGGACCCGTTTGTCGGGCTGTGCCGATGGTGCGGCAGGCACCGCGACGACCAGCTCTGCAGGGCGCAGCCAGTGAGGGTGTGCGAGTACTCCTCTCGGTGCAGGGCAGATCAGGACCACGGCGACACCCTATGCCACCGACTCCAAGGCCTCTGCCCTCACTGCCACCACAGGGGACATGCCGGCCTTGGAATCAGCTGCAACGTGCCGGAGGTGAGGGAGACGTTCGATGAGATGTTCCGGAGGAACCGGCACCTGGGCATCGCCACTCGCCATGGGCACTTGCACCCAATCTGGGTCCTGCGGCCGCCGCCGGATGATCGGGAGCAGCGCAAGAGGAAGTAGGAGTGAAAGAGAGGCCCTTAATACTGACTTAAATGTATGGATTTTTTTCTTGTTTGAGTAACTTGTTTTCTTTCCTTTTTCCGTAGAAAATAAGATGGTTTATGCTAACTACTCATTATTAGTCCCTAGGTAACAGAATACTTGGTTTAATTAGTATTGTGTAGATAAGCAGAGTATGGACTAACTGGTTATCCCAAACTGCTTCACCCCTCTGCATCCTTCTTGTTGCTGTTTTTGTTGCTGCTGCTGCTGCTGCTGCTGCTGCTGCTGCTGCTGCTGCTTATGTTGCTGCTGCCCAATGAACCAAAAAAAATTGCGAGAATTTTTATGCAGATTAAAATGAGTTTAGGGTGGGTTAGTTTCATATTTTCCCCAGTTTTTTAACGGGCGTTTTTTGGTGTGCACCATAATGTGAAGGGAAAGGGAGAACTTTCGTCTTTTTTATGCGGAATTTTGAAAAACCAGTATTTTTTAGAAAAACTTTTTTTTTGGTGTGACCATGGGGCATCTACTAATTTGCTCTTTTCGTCCTTTATATTCACAGGATTCAGGTCTTTTTTATGCAGAATCTTTAAAAAAACGGTAGCTTATTTTTTAAAAAAACTATTTGTTTCTACCTTGCTGAAGGGTGGATAGATTTGGTACTCATTGGTACAGTTTAGAAAACAGTGGAGGTCTTTTGTCTTTTCCTATAAACTTTGTTTCTTTGTTCAGGGGCATACAAGGCACCATTATGTCAAGGGAGAGCGAGAACTTTGGTCATAGGACCAGTTCTGATACGAGTGGAGGGGAAGGGTATGGTCACAAGACCTCCCTTGACGACCAGGCTTTTGTTGGAGAGCAAAGCCAGGATCTCTTTGGCGACAAATCACCGGAGAAGAAGAAAACGAGAAAGAAGCGGAAGCCCCGTTGCAAGAGGTGCGACAAGGAATACGTATCCAGGGTGCTACTCAAGGAGCACCTCGACCTGAAAGTGTGCCAGAAGAGATGCAAGGTGGACCATCAGCATGAGGTGATTCAGTTGTGGTTCCCCTCCCTTCAGCAGGCTCGAGAGCACCTCAAGGACAAGCAGTGGGATCGTCACCTTGTCGTCGACCATGGCGACCGAAGCGGGAACCCTTACTATCGCTGCTTCCAATCTACAAAGGGGAGAAGATCAGTGGCCAGCATTGAGGACAAGGAGAACCAGGACCCTGATGACAATCCCGCTCCCAAAAGGAAACAGACAGGAACGCCAGCTTGCCCAGCTTTGCTCCGTATCAAAAAGGCCAGCGACGGGCGGTTCCTCATGAGCGGGTGCGTTAAACACTCGCACACCTTGGACCACTTCAACGCCAGACTTTCCTGTCGCCAGAAGGAGAAAGTGGACACCATGGTCCAGGCGGGGGCAAGACCCTCTGTCATATACAATAGGACGTTTGGCACTGAGACTGCAAACTGTGACGATGAAGGTGTCCCGCTCCACGCCGTATCAAGGAGTGACATATGGAACAGGACCCGGGCAATCGACGGGGACAGGCTTCGCAAAACCGACGTGGAAGGAGTCTACGACCTGGTGACGCGCAGTGACGAGGTAGTGGCCTACGCTCTACCAGGATACTACAAGAGGAAGGCCGGGGACCCCAAGCTGGTACGCCACGTAAGGGACCTGTTCGTCCTGCGGATGACAAAGTTCCAACAGAGGCTCTTCAACAAGCATGGCCAGGTGCTCATCCTTGACTGCTCCTTCAACACAAACAGGAACAACTTCTCCCTACTGGTGGGCGTCGTCCTGGACTCTAGGGGAGAGGGTGTTCCTGCCTTTGCCGCCTTTGGGAGGAGTGAGTGCGAGGAGTTTGTGGATGCAGCGCTTCGCGAGGTGCGGCGCGCCTGTCCGGACGGGATGGCGCAGGTCCGCCTGGTCGTCTCAGATCTGTCTAGGGCGCTCATGGTCTCCATCAGGACTCACTTTGCCCGCAACTCCCAGCAGATCAGCCTGGTGAACTGCCTCTACCACGTGGACAAGGCCTGGAGGAGCAGGATCAAGGATGAGGAGTTTGTGGGTCGTCTTCTGGACCTTCGCCTCGAAGGGGATCCCGGCGTCTTCATGGCCAAGATGGAGAGGCTCAAGATGGACTACGGCAAAGAGGACAACAAGAGCAGAAAGCACTTTGAGTACTTTGACAGAAACTACGGATTCACAGGCATCATCAGCACGCCTCAGAACTGGGCGCGTTGTTTCACCTCGAGCGCCCCCACCACCAGCATCCAGTGTGAGAGGTCGTTTGCTACCATCAAGGAGCACTTGAATGTACGTCAGCGTCTTGACACCGCCCTGCTTCGGCTCAGGAATGTGGACGCCATTTACCAGAACAAGGCCTGGTGCCTGGAGCAGAACACTGGTGGCGTGCACCGGGCCAGGGCGCAGGAGCGCTACGAGGCCGCGCACATCGACTCGTTCCTGGAGACGGCAAAGGTCCTCTGCGCCAAGCCTGGGGAAGAGGTCATCGCCTTTGACTCCTGCTCCACGTCCAGGAACAAGCTCGTCCTTTGCAACAAGACACTTTGCAGAGTCCTCTGCGCAAAGTGTCATGCCAAGGGGGTCAGGTCCTGCGCCCACGAATTCTTCTGCACCTGCATGGCCTTTACCTTCCACGGGGCCTGCCAGCATCAGCACCATGCTGTACTCGAGGTGCTCGGACTCCGCAGGCAGGTGGGGAGTTCGCTCGAGGCTACCATAATATATGACCCAACAACGGCCAGCTCTCAGGGACGCTTTCCGGTTCAAGAGTCAAGGGTGTGTGGTCATAAGACCCCGCCCACTCAGACTTCAAAGGTGTGTGGTCATGAGACCCCGCCCACTCAGACTTCAAAGGTGTGTGGTCATGAGACCCCTCCCCAACAATCAGGACAAGGTCAGTTCGAGACATCCCTGGGCACGGATACTGAGGCACACTGTCGACGGGAGCTGCAGAAGGAGACTCGGGTGGCACTGGAGCTTGCCAGCCACCGCTGCTCGACGGAGGAAGGGAGAGAGCAGGTCAAGCACCTCTCTAAAACCCTCGTGGCCTTCAACTGTGGAGGCCAGCAGCTGCCGCCCCAGCCTAAAGTCTCCCCCGACGTGATAGGAGAGTTTCCTGACCTCCGGTGCCACAGGCCAGAGAAGGGTTCCTCCAGCCAGGGGAAGCGGTCCCGCCTCAGTCTGACAAAGCAAAAGGATTCCATAATTCTCTACGCCATCAGCACCAGCCCCTCCAGTCAGCTCTGGGCCAACCTGGTGGCAGAGAGGAAGGTGAACTTGCAAGGAAGGGTGGATGGCAGCCTTGGAGTGGAGGAAAGGGCCACCTTCTGGCGGCTGCATGCCGAAGCAGTCCGTCTCCACCATGTCTGCGTCGTCTGCCGCAGCTCTGACATGGAGAGCCACCTTGGCGGGATGACCCACTGCTCCATGTGCCTGGCCAAGGCACACAGGACCTGCACCGGAGACCCGGACGGCAACGCCACCTTCACCTGCTCATGCTGCACAGGCCGCAGAGGAGGACCAGTCTTTGCGAGGAAAACCTCTGCTCCTTCAGCAACGACCACCTCCTCAGGGAACTACGAAAAGGGCGGGAGGGGCAGCCTGTTCAAGACCCCCTGGACCAGTCGTATGTGAGGTGCCAAGTTTTAGAAAAAAGGAAAAGCCAATCATGTGCCATATTTTATTTAAGAGGAATTTGTTAATGTTATGTACCTGTTGTGGGCCCTCTGTGCCCTTCTTCCAAATCCCAAGATAAATGAAATGCCCCCATTGTCTTAAAAAATGCTTGTGTGCCTGTAACCTAAAATAAATCAACAAGTACTACCTGGTAACAGTTGCTTGAAGAGGGGTTTTTTTGTCAATGTCCTTTTTTGCTCAAGAGGTTTTAATTTTTGCTTGTAATTGGGGTCAGGATTTTGCTTTACAGTACAATCAGGTGGGCAGGAGTCAGGATGGGTGGGTAGGAAGGAGATACGTAGGTAGGTAGGCCTGGATGAACCTGGTGCCGCCATCCTGGTTGATGTCCTTATGCCGCTGGCATCCAGCTCAAGGGGCCTGGTGCCGCCGACATCCTTATCAGGGGAAATGGGAGGCCTACTGCAAAAGGAACTTGCACTCAATCAGGGATGCCAGGTAAAGAAGTGCTGCTAGTATGTAATGCTTGCTCTTAGGCCATGATTATTAATTAATTTTTATTATCCCAGGAGGATGTGACAATGCTGAAGGGTCTTCACCACCACAACGCCGGAGGGTCTTCACCATGTGGCAGAGAATCATCAATGATTTGTATCACCTCATTGAACATTTATTTTTTTTCTCTGCTGTAATTCCTTAAAGTAATACAATCTACAACATCAAACACAAAAACTATACAACTGTTTTCTGATAGTGGCGAGTTCTTATTCTGTAGCACTGTGTGGCCTGCCAATTGAATTTTCTGGCCTTTTTTCAAGCTACTTAGGTTCGTGCCTATCCCTAGGTTTTGTTTGCTCTAGAGGGAAAGGCCGCATTGTATCTGTGGTGAGGAAGGTCCCAGGAAGGGTCGCGCACCTTCCAGAGCAAAAGTGCATGTTGTATCTGCCATTACAAACTTTTATTTGACTTGTATCTGCGAGTACAAATTTAAAGGTGCAATGTATCTGCACTGACAAATGATGTATCTGCAGGGAGCAATGTCTTTTTTATAAGTTGTACCTACAGATACAACACTGATTTCGAAATCACTGTTGTATCTGTAGGCAAAAATAATAAAAATATTGCCGCCGCCGCTCGCCCTATCCCCATCCCATGTATTTCTTGCAGACTGGGAACAAAAATACAGTATATTCAGCACCTAGCTAGCTCCGACTGTGTTTTCCCTCCCTCGCGCGGCAGGATTGATGGGGATAAATAGGAAGAGACTTTTTCCCGTGTCAGCTCATGTACCATATATACCAGGGGGAACACTCCTCCTTCTGATGTGTCGCCGCCGTCTGTGTCAGATCTAAGGGGGCAAATGAGAAACTTGTGTCTGGGCGGGGGGAGGGGGAATCGCCAAGTTATTAGATTTTCCGCGCAGCAAAAATGTGTTGCGCTGATTTCCCAAATATAGGCGTGGGCGTCCGGCAAATAATTCAAATTTTCTTGCCATTGTCGTATGCCTGCGCCAAATTGAGTTGGCCTCCCCCCCCCTCCTCTTGCAGTCGGAGGCAATCAGTTAAGTCTCTCTTTTTCTGGCGGTGTCACTCCCACGCTATAAAGCCAAAGAAGAAGAAGACGGAGAAGGGGGGGGGAGAGCAACTTGCCAAGCAGACTTAATCACACATGCATGTGTGTGATGGCGGGAAAAGTTGTAAATATTCAGGAGGAAATTGCTTGATAGACCTTCTGCGCAACCAATGCGACGTATGTCCTACCAAATTGAGCGCGATAGAGCTAAAAATACTTTACGCAAAATTCCAGGTGTCTTGTTGCTGTACTTACACAGCTATTCCCAAAAAAGATTTCTTAAAGATCCCCTACTTTTTTGTTTTCAGGTTTTTCGAGGTCACCTGGCACGTTGTGTTCGACCCTGAGGCCGGGGTGGACCGCACGGAGGTCACCACCACGCCGCTCAGGAGGGACCCCACTTACATCAGGTAAATTAAAGCAAATACATACATGTGGGGAAATGAGAGTGGTACCTATTTTTAAAAAAACATTCGTTTTCCAGCGTGTACATCACTTGGCTGTACGTGGTGGTCATGTACATCGTGCCCTTCACCTGCCTGGCGGCATTCAACCTCAAAATATACCAGCAGGTAATTTAAAAATCGAACTTCCCAAAAAACAGTTTCAAGCATTGAACATTTTAATTTCCTCACAGATCCGAAAGGCTAACGCGGAGAGAGCACAGGTGTGAATTTTTCTTCTTCGATTTTTAACCAATCCGACATATGGCGTGAATTTAGAAAGTCAACGACGTGTTTGCCGTAAAAGTAAGTCTTTTAAATTAATTTCAATTTCAAATCTCATTTTTTTGCAAGTATTTTTTAATCGAAACCGATGTGCTTCGATTTATTTACAGCTGTCCCGCCTGCAACAAAGGGAGATCTGCCTTGCGACCATGCTCATGATCGTCGTCCTCGTCTTCTTCGCCTGCAACGTGCTCGCACTGGTCATCAACGTCATGGAGGTACGAACGAAACAAAAGAATATTTCAAACTACGGTATTAGTGGAAAATCGTGAAAAAAGTCCCCTATTTTATCTTATTTGCTACGCTCTCGTGGGAAATCACTCGTTGTGTACCCTTCTTGTGGGCTTGGCTGTCATTGCGTAAAGCGGGATTGACTGCAAACTTACCTCTCTGCGAAATACAGACGGACCTTTTTTTAGCGGATTTGGTGTTGAAAAGCAAGAAACACCTTTTCTCTTCTTCTCTTCCTCCTCCTTTCCACACGTCTGCCCTTGACAGTTTTCCCAACCTCCCTTTTCTTTATATATCTCGAAGGGAAAAAAGGCCTTCCTTCCTCTTTCGTCTGAGTTTTTTGGGGTGGAAAGGAAAAGGCGTCATTCTTCATTCATTTCGCTGCACCTATAGTCTCGGCCTTCCAATAAAGCTTCGCCATTCGGCTGCGCTGAGGAAATCCAGTATCTCAGCAGGCCATTTTTGGAGGGAGGGGGCAGGGAAGGAGAGTTTCGTAACGGACCTCTTGAAATTTTGAATAAATATGGACTCGAGGTTCTTTTGTTTCCCCCTTCTGTACTCAGCCTCTATTCAGGCAAGGCCTGCAAAGAGCAGCTCACGTTTCCCAACAAATTGATCGAACGAAATAACAAACTTTTCCCTCCGCGTGGTACTGCCATTTTTCGGGAAGCAAGATGAAGGGAGGAGGGTTTCCCTCCTAGCTCCGTTTTCTCGGTCATCGTAAGAGCAACAATATTTGTACGTACTGTATGTACAAGGGGAAAGGATTCTGTAAGAGTCATCATATCCTCTTCCTCCTCCTTCTCCTCTGCCGTAGTACTCTGCCCAAAAGAAAGGCCCTACCACCAACCCTATCTTTGATTAAATTACCTTGTTTGATGGATGGATTTTTGCTTTATCTTTTTCTTGAAGATTTCCTGGGAAATGCTTTAGTAGGATATTCTGTCTTTTGGCCGGTACTATTTCCCTCATGATGCTGGTTGGGCAAAGGCCTGCTAGAAAGAAGGTTCTCATAACTCTCCCCCCACCATTTGTCTCCCCTTTCCTCTCCGCTGGCAATATTATATGCCAAGGTGGCCACGAGGAGGGGAAAAAAGGCTCATAAAAAGGGAGGGGGAGAGAGATGCGACTTAGGTATAGGCCCCTCCTCAAGGATAACGGCCGAGAGGATATAACGCTTGCCATAATAATTTTTATGGCGACCTAGCTGTTGCGCCTCCTCTGCCTCAAAAAAAGGTGTTTGAACTGAGCGTGTAGGGAGATGTTCTGAGGCTAAATCTGGACATGATGTACGACGTATGTACGGGTGTTACCTCACGTACATCATACAGTGTACCGAAGCATCCGCAGGATGTGCTCAACATTTCTCTCTCTCTTTCCCTCGACCTTCCAATGAAGGAGAGAGAGGCGAGAGTGGGTTTGGTTGGGGTGGAGTGGGGGAAGGGGGAAGGAGGAAGGGCCATACGTCAGAGTCAAGTGTCAAAAATATATATGAAAGGAGAGAAAAGGAAGGAGAAAGAAAGGAGGCGTGAGCACCATACCAAGGAAGAGAGAGAGCTTTGATCTGACGAGGGAGGCGGAAACACGCTCGTTCCTCAACACTTCAAATATTTGGCTGTTGTTGCTTGTCATAGGAGGGGGAAATTTTAAAGACATTTTAAAGGTATGTGCCACCAACTTTACTTCCTTCTCAGACGTTTGCATGAAAGGAAGGGCTACTTTTGACGAACAGGGAGAGAGGGAGCGTTTTTCTTTCAAAGTACGTTTCTCACTTTGAGAGGCGCCGTGTATGTATACGTACTGTAGTACGGGGGACCGGCTTTGAAGAACACCAGGTTTCCCCCTCCGTTTTTTGAAAGAAACTTTTACACGTCGTGTGGACCAGGCCAGGGCTGGCTGACGTCTGTCAAGAAAAAGAGGATTTTTTGGACTTTGTATTCATTCGGGCGTGAGATGCGACAGTGACGTAAAAAGGAAAAGGATGGGGGGAGGAATTCAAGATTAGGGATTTTTCTTAGGAATATACCGTCGAATACCCACACTACCCCTTGATTTTTTTTTAGTTTTTAAACAAATCGTCAAACATTCCAGATGCTTGGCGTGCAGATCTCCCAGCTGACCCAGGTGTCCAACCTCCTGGTCACCCTAAACTCCTCCGTCAACTTCATCATCTACTGCATCTTCGGGGAGAAGTTCAAGAGGCTCTTCTGCCACATTTTCTGGTGAGCACATATTTTCCCCCACAAAAAATGCGAACATTAATAATTACATTTAATTTCAAATTCAATTTTATAGCGCCCGTTGCTCCGGCGGCGTGGGCGAGGATGGCGGCGGTCGGTTTCAACTGCTGCACCGCTCGGGCAACAAGGTATGTACGCATGGAAAATAAAATGTCGAAACATTCTGTATCCCGCATACATTCCCTACTATCCGACATTCAAAAAATTTTTGAACCTTAGATCACCCTGACGACCACCCTGGGCGCGAACGGAGGCGGCGGCGGGTCTCCATCTGGGCCTGGCGGCCGCGGCGGCCGCGGCGGTTTCTGCGGCGGCGGCGGCGGCCCCGCGGGCAGGATGGAGCACACCTGGTGCGGCGTGCCTTCGACCTCCGGCGGCAGCGGCGGGTCTGGATCCGCCTCAGGAGGGGAGGAGGAGGAGAGGGGAAAGGGCGGCGGAAAGACGAGGGTGGGATCGATGGGGAACAAGGTAATAATTTTTCAAAAAAAATTGGTGGGAAAACGGCCATTTTCCTCTTTCTTCCAATTCCAGCAGTCCGTGGTCCGCAGCCTCAGCGACACCAACACTGACGAGTGCGGCCTCCTCCACCACAACCACCGAAGATGCCATTTCGCTACAACAGGAGGAGGAGCGGGAGATGCCAACACTTTAGGGACCAGACTAGTGGTGAGGAGGAATGCACTTATAGTTGGAAAATGCAAATATCCCTCCCTCCCTCTCCTCTGCTGACCTTTCGAGAAGCAGGAGGCATTGCAAAGCGTGCCGTTTTCTAAGCCCCCCTCCGCCGAGGCTATTTCCACTCCCGTTTCTACGATAATGCCAAGACTTTCCGTTCTGATGCACCGATGTTACGAAATAAAATAAACTGTATACTGTGCATATTTAGATGCGTCAAAGAATCAAAATATTGTTTTTCCAGGCGGCGGAGGTGATCTCCCCCACCCCTCCCCGCGGCTCCTCCTCTTCGTCCTCCTCCCGGCGGCACCACAGGCACCACCATCACCACCACCACCACCGTCACGGCAGCGGCAACAGCAACAGCTGCCGTCGCAGCAACAACGGCAACAGCGGCAGCAACCTCTCTCCTCGCCGCTCGCCCATAGAGGTAAGGACCCCGGAGGGAACGGTCATCGTCGCGGCCTCCTCATCCACCACGGCAGCCACGCAATTAAGGTTTGCTCAAAAGCATTTTCGATTTTTTATTATTGTAATATTTTGGTGTTTTTGTAGGTCTGTGAACAATGATGAGAAGCAGGTATTCTGCAAGAGGAAACAGAAGAAGCTGCACAAGAGGTCGCAGAAGAAGAAACAACAACAGCAAGGTAATTCATTATCAGTTTGGTTAATGTGGGCAACTACGTATTGTATTTGGAATAATTTATCCTTTTTCAGACGACAAGCCGCCCGCGAAGAGGCCCGCCCCTCTCCACCCCGCGGCCTCCGCGGCCCCTTCCACCACCACCGGCGGCGGCGTCTCCTGCACCAAGCACTACTGCTGCGACGGCGGAGGGGAAAAGAGCAGAGGGGGATCGTCATCGTCCTCATCCAACGGAGGAGACAAACAGCAGCAGCAGCCCGAGTCCAAATCGCAGCAGCAGCAGCAGCAGCAGCAGCAGCAGCAGCAGCAGCAGCAGCAGCAGCAGCAGAGCCAGGTCCAAGTGGCGGTCTGGCTGTCGGACCCCACCTACGTCGGGGTGGTCGAGCAGGTGGGATGAGAAAGTACGTAGTAAGTAGGTAACGAAAATGCGGTTATGCGCGCGCATAAGGTT
>JAAUYJ010023677.1_pt1 | contig 13716 bp, 17 predicted proteins | sample 7278031 | NCBI WGS metagenome assembly JAAUYJ01 (sample SAMN14350222, study PRJNA611818) | marine sediment metagenome | isolation source: surface marine sediment (1.8m) | place: French Polynesia: Moorea | collected 2018-08 | reverse complement strand
TGTATGAGAACTCGATGTGTCGACAAACGATTTTGTTTGCTTCCAGTGAAAATGAATTCTACGTACATGGATTATACGCACATACATAAAAACGTCGGCTGCTCATGTCAGCCTCAAATTTAAATATTGTATTTAAGTCGTGCATATACACCATTGTACCAAAGGGGTTAAAAAACCTCGATTTACTCCATTTCCTCCTCGCGGCATCGCCGTAAGTGCACCGATCGGCCCTTCTCAGCCCGAGCGAGGAATGGGAACATGGAGCTGTCGAATTTTCAGTGCGCCACAGCACGAAAAAGAAGGAGGGCGGCAATTAAATTCACGCAAATGTGGGCAACGACAAGTCCCAGACAAATTGAGGGGACGCCGACGAATCACGAAAAAGTTTTCACAGGTGCGTGCGTCGCAAAGTACCTTTTCGCATAACGAATTATTTCCCCCTTTCCCTTATTTATTTTTCTGTCGGCCATTTCTCTTTTAGCCCTCCTTCCAGTCACTTAGTGGGATGTGTATGACTTCGCCCTCATCCCATTTCTCTCAAGACTTCCGACATGTATCCGGCGGCGGTGGCCGTAAAGTGTTTTTTCTTGCCCTCCCCTCCTCGTCTCAAGGAGAAACGGGTCGCGGACAAAGGCCAATGTGCGCTGAGTGAATTTATCCTTCAAGTTCTCTTTCCTCCCTCCTGATGCCTCTGCAGTGCTCTCTCTTTTCCTAGATTGAGGCAATCATAGAGCTCATGGCTGTCATTTTTTCAATTTTCCCATAAAAAATATGTGCGCAATTGAATTCGACGATTACGATTTGTTCGAAGTTACTTCAAGTGTCGAAAGCGACGGTTATACTTTTTTTGTGGCGGAGGTGGATCGACAGACACCTTCCAGACAGGAGGAGGCGGGGCGGAGACGGTTTTTTGCACCCCCTCTTTTCTCCGCCCACTCAATCACGGCAGTCACGCAAAAATAGAGCTTGAGTGCGTATCCAATATCTCGAAGGTACTGCGCACGCAAACACGGAAAGCATGCGAGAAATTCTTTGGGAAAGCGCTGGATACTGAAGAATTTAATTTTCTCTGATGGATCCCCAGCATGTCATAATATTTAAAGGCAAATCAGTGCGTTCAACTTTTATGTCCTTTCTTTCGGCGTCTTCGCCGCGCTACTTTGGGCACGTCCGCGCGACAGGCCTGCATGGAGTCACAAGTGCATGTCCCTGGTGTACAAACACCCGCTCCGCCGTCTCTTTTTTTCTTCTCGAGACGTGTACACACAAACAGTTTCAAGATATCAAGTGTGGAAGAAATGAGGGCGACGGAGCAACACAGACTCCGTCCGTGTCAATGACTCCTGCTTGTCTACAGATGTTGCTATGGAGGGAAGCTTATATAGAAAACAGAATGGAGTATTTAAATGTCTGCGCAACTTTTCAGTCAATCCTGCAGATGTTCAAAATAATACCGGTACAAACTAAAAGCATTGTTCTCAAACAGCCATGAAGGACCCATCTTTTTCTTAGGGCTTTTTTGCACAAATTTTGCAACCTTGTACATCTTTCCCTTCTTCTCTTTAGCCATTGCCATTTTGCCATTGTCACCCCTCTGCAACCACCAATGTTGCTCCCGGTTGGAATGGGGCGGCGAGTTTGGGTAAGGGACGCAAAGAAAGGAAAGGAGGAAGGAAGGGGAGAAAATGTCGGGAGGGGACAAAGGAACAGGCAAAGGTTCACACACAGTAGCGAGAGGTGGGGGGAGGAACGAGCGGAGAGAATGAGATGGAGCCCGTTCGTTCGCCACATGACTCAAACAAACATTGACAAAAAAAGAGAAGCCCGCTTTTATTTATGTGTGCAACTCTTTTGGCTTGGTAAAATAGTGCAGTGCTATTTTTATTCCTTTTTGTCTTTTGGGGGTCTTGACCCAACACAATGTGGCAGATAGGAGTGAAAAGAGAGGGAGTGAGGGGGGACCTCTGTGGGGAAAAGGGTCGTGGGGTGGGGAGAAAGGAAGATATCTCCCCCTTCCATAGTACTGGATCTCTGCTCGGGCGTCGACCTGAATGAGGTTTGATTGGGCATGAAATGGAGGCGAGATATAAAATTTTTGTGCCCCCCCCTTTCCTTCCTGTTGCCGCTACCTTTTTCGCCCTCCCCCTTTCTGCTCCGATAAAAAAAGCACCGGTGAAAATTTTATGGGGCCACATTTGGTAGGTGGCACTATACGTACGTTTTGCTCTATGTGCAGCTTCTCTTTCAAAATTTCTTTTGTTCGCTGTGAGAAAGCGTATTGTAAATGTTGCTGCTTTGCCGAATTTGAGGCTCTCACGCTTCCGAGCGCAGCTTTTTAAAGATCCCAAAACATTGCGAAAAATTTCTTACCAAAGACCCTGAACAAAGACCTTTTTTCTAGCAACAGGGAAAAACATGTGCTCCGTCTGGATATTATTTAAGTGCAATTGCAGCTTTTCCGATGGCCGTCGATCAATCATCTAACGCGCACGTGCGTTGTTTCATCTGTCGTCGTCGTCTTTATCTCTTACTGCTGCAGCACTTGCATCCTAGCCCGTGTCATATCTCACTTAACTTCCTCGTCGTCCGTTAATCTAATCTGTGTGTGCACATCACATCATCATCATCATACTTCGCTTTTGCTTTCTCCAAGGCACTGCAGTTTCTCTTTCCTCCCTTTCTCCTTTGGTTGACAAGATGATGAAGAGACAGCGAAGGGACGAAAGGAAAAGCAGCGAGTCGACGAAAAAAAGAAGCCAAATAAGAGAATTGGGGACAAAGCAAAAGACGAGAGAGAAAGGGACCCTTGTCACCGTGCGGGAGTGCATTCACGCAGGCAATAAAGATATTCCCTTGATCAGCATCAAATTGGGTCCCCAGACGAGACACAAGTCATGTAGTACGTGTATGACCGATGGACAATTTTTACTCCAACAACGTTTATTGACCCTTCCCCGCATGGCGGCGGAGGAGAGTCCCTTGTGACGTAACTCGCCCCTGTCTGGGGTGGAAGCGGGACGGAGGGAGGGAGCGCGTGGATGTGTGTGTGTGTGTCTCACACACTCACACGAGGGCGTCAACCCCCACGGAGCTGGAAAGAGAAAGAAAGAGAGGGAGAGTCTGGAGAACCCGACGGACGGAGGAGAGAGAAAGGAGGGAGAGCGATCATTGCTCCCTCCTCTCTCTCTCGGGGTGACCGACCGGACGGACGGAGAGGAAGGGACGGAGGAGGGGGCGGATGCACTTTTTGGGAGAAAGGAACTCCACACACAAGCTAACGAAGGATCGAAGTAAAAAAGAGGAGCTTTTGAGTCGAGGAATGAATTGAATAGGTACATGGAAAGTGGAAAGACAGCAAAAAGTATCTACTAGAGAAGGATATCTTTAAGATTGTAACCTTGAACTGTCTGACGCAGCCTGTTGCCAATATTGGTTCGCGAAATTTGTTGTAAGTTCACTTCACGTTTCCTCCAGAGCACAAAAGAAAGTCTACCAACGGTTTTTAAAAGCGGAAACCCCTTTTTACTTTGTCCATTCCCTTTTTTCCTAGCTTCCTTTTTTCACCGGCTTCTCGCCTCCTCCTCTTTCCTCTTCCTTTCCACGCATGCACTTGCATCAGGGAGAGTGGGGGGAAGGGGGAAGCGCGCTCCCTCCCTCGCTCCTTTCTCTCCTCCCGTTTTGGAAGAGGGCGTTGGACGAAGGGAGAGACGCGCGTTCGTTTGCCCTTGCCCCACTGCAACAGAAAAAAGCCCCTCCCCGGCTCTCCTCCTCTTCCTTTCTAGGACAATGTGAAACTCACCCTCGTGGCCGCTAGTTTCTCCCGTATCCCCCTTTCAGTGCTTGAGAGCACGCCGGACTGAGAGGAGCGGTGTGTACTTGAAGACTTTCCATCTTATTACTTCAACTTTTATACGACGGCACTACAGTGTGCAGAATTCACGGTGAAAGTGCTTCTACCGTAATTGCCTGGTGTGTTTCCGTTTCTACGGTGAGATACAGGTGAGAAAAGGATTAAATGTTGGAGCTCACGGAGCTTCTGTACTTACTTTTTGTTGGAACCTAATTTAGTCCCCATGTCACGTTGCGCTATATTTTTTCCGGTAGAAGAAAGCGGGAGATTACACAGAGGTTAAAGTGCCATTGCCAGCATTGTCCACGTACCAAAGACTCGAGGGGAACCAAAAGTTGAGGATATAGGGTTCGAGGGGAAGTCGTGTTCTTTTACGATCACCGCTAATCCCGCCTCTCCGCACGCAATCACAAGAGCTCCTCTCTTCATTTCCCCCCTTTTTCTCTCCACAGAAGTGACGGGAGAAGGGGATTTCCGCCGCATCTCCTCCCACCGCTTCTTCATCATATCCACCGCCACTGCCCTCGACGACGTCAACAAGAGGATTTGGAGGCAAAAAAAGAATCCTGGACTCGATCGCTCCGAGACATGGCAACAGGATGCCGACGATCGCCGACGTAGACAGGCAGCGGTTGCTGCGCTTCCGACGCAGCTCCTCCGGCAGCAACAGCAGCAGCAGCAACAGCAGCGCCAATGAACCTCCTCCTCAACCTCGAGCCCGAGGCCGCCGCCGCCGTCACGACAGCAAGATCAACGGCGAGGCGGACGACGGCGAGGGAGACAACGACGATTGGAAGCGTCCTCGACTGGCCATGACCATGAGGCCGGAGGACGAAGTGAAGGAACCGCTGCCGGGGATCGCCCGCCGCTCCTCCTGCGCTTCCTCCTCCTCCTGTTCCTCGGAGAAGTGCGTCAGGCATTTCGCCTACGCCGAGGTGCTTCTTCACCCGCAGCTTCTCTACGAGCTCAGGACAGAAGAAGGTGAGAGAATAAGACGACAAGCGACCGTTAGACCTATTTTTCTCGCGTCCCTCTTCCTTCCGTGTGACCACCCGTCAGGCAGGTGCTTTTAAAATTCGGTAGTAGCCGCCTTGGAAGGAAAAGGAAGAAGAGCAGGGACAGTTGCGGTCATTAGTGAAGGAAGGAAGAAGGGGAGGGAGGGGGCTACCAAGAATGGGAGGGGAAAGAAAGAAAAGAAAAGAGGGGAGGGGAGCCAAAAGAAATAACGGCTTTAAAGGCAGGAGGAAGTTAAAAGTTTGTCTAGCTTAAAATGACTCAATGTGAAGATTTAACGCCTCTTCCTGTTCTACAGAAATGCAATCTTCCAACCCGCTCCTGGAGTTCTGCCTGGACGGGGGCTTCAAGGGTCCGAAGACGCCGCCTCCTCCGCCCTTCCTCGGCCGCTCCAGCGACGACGACAAGTTCCCCCCTCCTCGCCACCACCGGCCTCTCTCGGACCTTCTCCGGACTTGCTCATCGGATCCCTTCGACCAGGAGAGGGTGGAGGAGCTCAGAAGGATTCTCCTCCTCGGTGATGCCTCCCCCGGCACCGCCTCATCATTTGGCTGTGATAACTCCGTTCGCGCGAGGGACCAGAAGGGGCGAACGGCAATGCACCTACTCATCAACGGTAATTAGACAGCGATATCCCCCCCCAGCTAAATATCACTTTGCGTGTTTTCTCTTCATTGCAGGTTGCACGTCTGACTCGTTCTACTGCACCCTCCAGGGAATCTACCTCCTCCTCTCCGCCGGGGCCGACCTCTCGGCGGAAGACAACGCCGGTGACTCCCCGTTCACCTCCCTCCGCACCCTGATCACCAGAGGACTGCACACGGAGGTGATCGTCCTGGCGCACCTGCTCATACGTCACCAGCAGCAGCAACAACAGCAGCAGCGACACCAGCAAACAGTGGACCGGCTGGTCAACCACTCCAACTTCTCCGCCGGCCGCACCCTGCTCACCTACTCAGCCGAGTGCGGAGACGAATCCGCCGGTCTTACTCGCCTCCTCCTCAACGCCGGAGCCAGGGTTTGGACTGAGGCGGAGGAGGGCTTCGGGACAAATGACGTGGCGGACAGGGTGGCAAAGGAGCTGGAGGGGTCGGCGCTCACCTGGTTCCTACGAGCTCTACTGCGCCGCAGAGGATCGGACCACCTGGCGGCGCTAAGCACCTGGGGCGACGGCACCCTGCACCTGCTGGGCCACGCTGCTGCGGCAATATCCGACCAAGGAGGGGAGGCGCTGCGGGACCACCTGACGAGGGCGGTGCTGCGGCTCGGGCGATCGGAGAGGGCGGAGGGGCCCGTCTTCGCGGAGGTGCGCAGGCGGCTGGCGCCTCTGTGGGCCCAGCCGCTCAGCCTCAAGTTCCTCTGCCTGAGGCGCATCCGCGGCACCATTGGACCAAAGAACCTGTCAGACGCAGGGGGGCTCAAGAGGAAGCTCAGCGACATACCCAACACCATGCTGCAGTACCTGCAGCTGGCATGAATATTTCTTGCTCCATGTATGGATCGGGAGGAGAAGCCAGGAGAAAGGGAAGAAGGAAACCTGAAAACTGCCTCAAGCTGCGAGAAATTCCCGGTGAAGAAAATGACAAGGAAGGATGTATTTTGTAACAAGGCCTCCAACAATTGTTGCTATTTTGTCGACTCCCCTCCCTCTCCCTGCAACACCCAAAGCAAAGCCTCTATTTATAAAAGTTGAAAGAGAACAAAAGGAAGAATGGGCATTTCCATTTTTTGGCCAATGAAAGTGGCTTCCAAAAACCAAGACCAAACAAACTGTGTGTAACCGACCCGCGTGAAACAGAAATTTCCAGCACAGATAATTTGAGCACATTCTAGTACTAACAAACAACACTGAACTGTGCATCGTCCAAAACAAGGAACATTCTCGAAAATGGAACTGGTGAAACATTTTCTAACACACAAGTTTATTCTTTCTTTCCGCATTTTTTGCACATTTTTATGTCTGCTATTTCCCTACACGTTTCCTAGTCAGACCGCCGAAAAAAAACCTTTTTCCCGGCGGCATTTCTGACTTTTCCTTTGTTTTTTGATACACACGATGTAGCCACCCACTTGTAGAATCATGAGAGCCACAAAGACTGCGAGAAAGAAAAACTAACCTTAGCACACACAACACACCTTACACAAGGAAATAGGGAACCACCGCCAGCATATCCTCTACAATCCTACTTTCATGCAATCAAAACCACCCACCAACCTTACAACAAATACAAAAGAGCATTACGACGCACCCCCAAAGTCTGTCTGTCTTTATGTCTGTCCCTCCTCCCCTTCCAAATACGAACTTTTTCCTACAGAGAAAAACTGCCAGGGTATTCAATTAATTAAATGAAGATTCGTTTTTTTCCTATGACCACTACTCGTTTTCTTTTGTTTTTCGTACGTGTACAGTACACGTTATTACATACTATACAATGCGACATATTATTATACAAAGCAGAAGCTGCCAAAAAAATGCGAGCAATCAAAGGATAGAAAGAGAGAAATCAATAAACAGTTCGGAACTTTTGGAAAATACCCAGACTTCTTCTTTTACTCAGCCATGAGCGAAAAAAACTGCTTTGCAAATGTGGGAAATCCGACGTCGATCTTCTGAAAAAGAGGAGCAAAGGAAAAGTAATGATGCTTCCATTTCCTCCCCCTCCGTCCTTTTTTCCCACAGTCACAGCCGCATGCATCAAGAGGAAAGGGACCAACTGCATGTGCAATGGGTCACAGCAGACAGCAGCGCCAAATTCTGTTGGTGGGGAGGGCCGGTCCCAATTGGATGGGAAAGCCGAGAGCTTGGGGATGAAGGAAGGGGAAGAGAGTGGGAAGAATAATTATTCTTTTGACCCGAGTCTGTCCCAAAAAAGATATACCACGTACTACGTACCGTCGGAACAGACAGACCCGCCCCCTCGATCCATCCCGTGAGACGGCCATTACTAAGGAATTTGCAGTGCAAGAAGCACTGTTTTGAAAGGTATCACGGCTGAAACTTTCGCTTACAATTAATTCTGTGCTAGTAAAAGCATGCTACAGTATATTTCACATATCGGCAATATCGACAGATTCAGATTGTTATCCTAAAGAAATAAATGCGCATTCGACCTCGTGCAATATCAGAGTTAAAATATGCGATTGACTAGAGGGCAATAATGTAGTAGGATTGGTGGACGTCCTCAGCGCGCGAGTGACCCAGTTAATTCGACACCTGAGGGAGGATCGACTCGCGGGGGCCGAAAGGAGGAAAAAGGGAAACATTGAAATCCGAGCCAGAGGGGGGATTTTTTTTAAAGAGACGTGCATTTCGATACGGACGTCGTCGGTCAGAGCAAGAACGGAGCAAAACTAGATCGCTTTTTGAAGCAATGCACATTGCTCAGTCCAGTATATTGGGGGAGCTCTCTAACAGAGATTTGGTGGTAACTAAAAGCAACAAGGGAGCATTTCCAACTCAATGCATCGTGTTTTCTCACGCCATTTTTCTCCGCCGCTGTCTATGAAGGCAGGTCGATCTTTCTGTCCCGCCTCTCTTTTCTCATGTGCCATTGTTGGGGGGGAAAGGGAGGGGGGGTGAAAACGGAGTTGGCGGGAACTGAGAGGTGAGCCAACGTAGGGGCAGCTGGGTCTAAAAATGGGGATGACAATTACCAAACAGCAAATCGTAGCGGAAATGCCTTTCATTTTACAGAAACGTAGCCACTGACATAATGAGAACAGGAGGGTCAAGAATGACTAATTGTAACCTTGGCAAATCCCGCCCAAAAATAAGAGGCGGCTCAATCCAGTCAGGTCTGATCTTTATGCTCATGTGTGCGCGGGCTAGCAGGGTGTGCATGTGTGCGACGAAGGAGGAAACGGCGGCGGAGGCGCAGTAATATCACCTCCCCTCGTTGCTACCTACCTACTACGTTTATCGCTTCCCGCCCTTTTCCTCCCCTGCCCCTTTTTACCTCCCGTTCGTTCGTTGCCTTGCTCCCCTTTTCTTCTCCCTTCTCTGTGTGCCAAAAAAGTGTGTCACTGACCTCCCCTTCCCCCTTCCCCCTTTGCAGACGCGAGAGGGTAGCTCCTCCGTTAAAGAGAAGCGGCGGCGGCGGCGGCTTCAAGGGGTGAGTGAACGGTTGAGAGAGAGAAATGGGAACTGCGTACTTCTACTACTGGCGACTGCTGTACATGTAGTAGGGCAGAAATGTTCGAATGCCTCATGGGATCAAATTACAAAGTATTCCGACACAACCGTTTGGGACTAAAGGGGGGGGGGGGGAATGACGTACGTCAATTAAACTTTTTATTCTAGAAGAGAAGAAGGTACCAACTCTGGACGCGAATAATTAATCACCCGATTTGGCCAGCAAAAATCACAAAGGAGGCCGACTTCTCTTTTCCTTGGCGTAATATTTGTGCCTGGTCATGCCGCAGCACTTTTGCCAAAAAGAGCGTTTGAGAAAGGAAGGACGACAATACGGCAATTGAAAAGCAAGCTCGAGCGGTTTTTTCTTCACTTGCTGGACAAAAGAAGGTTAAATATGGTTTCACAAAGCAAATTTGGATGGCACCGCCCACCGGAGATGACCGGCCTAAAAACGAGATCAAAGAGGCTGCCACAAAAGCATTACCTTATGGGTGATAATGGGCTAACACTAGAGGTGACAGATTGAGAGCGCGATTAAAAAAGAGAGAAGAGGACCGCACTTTCAAGGCAAATTTAATCCCCCTACTTTTTTGACGCAAAAAAGTGCCAGGTAACGCGACCACCACCGGGGTGCTTTTGATCCAGGAGGAGAGAGTCAAACGAATTTGCTCACCCTTGTCCTGCTTTTAAAGCGCTCGGTGAAGCGTGCTGCCGTGCCAAGAACCGATCGAAAAAGGGAGAAAAGGAAAAGGGGAGGACAAGAAATTAAGTGAATTTGAGGAGCCATCAGCCCTCATTACAGACGGAAGGAGGGGAACGGCTCCCGACAATGAAAGCGCTGATGACTTAGTAACCATCGAGCTGGCACAGCTGCTTCCAAAACCAATCCAGCCACCCTTTCTTCCTTCCTTTCCCCCTTCCTAATGCCAATTGACATCTGGCGCGAATTGCTTTGGAAATTGTAGCGCCATTCTTTCGCGGAAGGCAGAAAAGAAAGGAGGGGGAAAGAGGAGAAACTCGGCTTTGGTGCTCCCCTCGCTTCCTCCGTCGTACGTATATCGGAGAGCCATCGGTGCGAGAAGCCATCTTCTTCCCCCAATGTGACTCTGCAACCGCCACCCCTCCCACCCTTTCTCTCTTTTTTTACGATTCTCCACCCCACAAAAAAACTCAGCTGACTTTCCCCGCGCACACACCAAATACGAAATGTATCCATCCCTATCTCCCCACACATCACATGACAGTCCCTCCTCTCTCGTCCTCCTCCTCCCGAATACGCCAAATATCCGCTAAAATGTAGAGCGGCCAATGCTCACAAAAATCTTGCATGGGCTCGTAAAAGCAGCACGAGACCCGGCCGGCCATCGGCGGCATTCCTGGTGGTACAGCACGCACTACCAGATAGAAAAGACACTCTTGGGGGTTCGTTCATAATTGCGCAGAAAACACACGACGCTCCCCGACACATGTCCACACTAGGGGGGAAAGTGGACAAAAAAGGGAGACTGGAAGCAGCCCCAGATTAAGAACCGCCTTATTCCCTTAATCTGAATGCCCTACTTCCCTCCACCGTGAAAAATATGCCAGAGGACGAAAGGGACGGACGGACACACAACAGAAAAATTTCCATATTCTCCCCCAAGAAATAAGTAGTTGTGGAACCGAAGAAACCCGGTGAGTGGAAGGAGGGGAGGGAGGGGTGTGTGTGTGTGTGTGTGTGGATCCCGCTCAAGGGTTGGAGGGGAGGAAGGAAGGCCATAAATACCTTCCGGGGAGAAAAGGGTGGGTGGGTCTCGTTTCTCTCAACGGAGTGAGTAGTATGGGAGGAGGGTAACTCATATGTGGACGGGGGGGAACGGGCGTCGGCGAAGGACATAAAATGTGAAAGCAGCATTTTCACTTAGCGACGACGGAAAATCCACCCTTGAAGAAAGGGGAGGAGGAATTGAGCAGCAGCGACGTGGAGGGGGATGTGTATTTCGCCAGGAAAGGGGGGGGGGGTTGGTGCTTTGTATTCCCCCGCCGCGGGGCGTCTTTCTCTTTGGGTCCACGTGGGTCGGGGGCTGCTGGGGCGGGAATAGGAAACGGGAGCTTTTGTGTCCGGGTTCATTGGTCGTTGGGGCAAGACCAGGAAGAGAAACGCAGTCATGCACGCAGCACGAGTCTTGCTGGTGGGAAGTCGAAAAAGGTTTTATTTTTCACATTGTTCGTATTTCTACTACCTATACTTGCATAATATGCATCAAAATATTCAATACTGGTCTTGCAAGTTCTATTTGCAAATGTCTATGCCGCCTTCCTTCCCTTCTTGCGGGTGCTTTCCGCCAAGCGAAAGGAGGGTTGGAATGGCGCGGAGGGGCGGAAAGGGAAAAGAGGGAGGGAGCGTTGCCCGCGTCTGTGGAAGAGGGTGCGTCGGTCGGTCTGTCGGTCGGCGGAGGGGGAACGGACGGGCGGAGCGCGGCTTGGGCGTTGTAACCCACTTTGACGCAGGGGAAGGAAAAGGGCGGGTGAACGAACTTTTGAGAGAGACGCGGTCGACGAACGGATAGACGGGCGAAGGGGAAGCTTGGGCGGGGTTTGGCGGCGGCGTCGCTTCTTGCGTTCGGCCATGAACAGCAGCGTGGATCGGCTGGAGAAAGTAGAACACGCTGTTGGGCGATAATCGGACCAGTTTCCGGGAAAATGAAGGTGAACCGGTATTTTGTTTCAGCAATTTGGAGTCTGAGTTATTACACTAAATGATATGGCAGGAAAGCTGCTTCTTTATCTCAAATCAGGCGGTGGTGAATTTAAAGCTAAAGCAGACTCAACACCACGCGGAAGAGTCGTTGCCTCCTTTTCTCCTCCTCCTTTTCCTCTGTTGCCAGGAGGAATCAAGAGAGCTTTTGTCGTAAAATTCTTTCTCTCCCACTACAGCTACAGTATGCTTAGTCCGAGAGTTCATTTTCTCCTCTTCGCGTCCCTCCCTCATTGACCCACATTGCCCCCCATAATTGTGCTGGAGAGCTCACGTTGTTTTCGAAGGGAACGTAGTCGATGTCCGTCCGAAAAACTTGTGCAGTTTCGCGGTAATGCAGAAACAGTTCCATATATCATACTCCCAGTTTAAAAAAGTGCCGGCCACATTCCGCCGCTCTTTCTTCTTTTTTCTAGAGCGACACGGAAAAAAGCCAACATTCCGATAAGGACTAAACAGGAGGAGGAGTTTGTAACACCCAAGTTCTTCTTCTCCATTTTTTGAGGGAAACAGATGTCAGGACCGATGTCGGGGGGGAACTCAAAACAAGCTGCACAGCAGAGCATCCCTTCGCGACTCCTGTTTCGCCTCCGCCAAGCCCAGCACTCATGTCAAATATTAGGAGGGCGAGGAGTTGAAAAGAGGGAAAGATAAAATTCTTTTTGGCATTCCGATGCTTTTTTGAGGGGGAGTTGGGGGAGGCGGTGGCGGCAGCACAAAGTTTGCTTTTGAGCCCGTGGGGGACGTTGACCCGAGCAAAAAATGGCGCCAAAAATGCTTCTCTGGGAGAAAACATGTTAGTATTTTTTAGCGTTCTCCGTAATTTTCTCGCTTTGGCTGCGTCATGTACCGGTGGGAAAATATCCGCTTTCACATCATCTTGATCGAAATCTAAACCGGAAGGAGGCTTTTTTGCCTCAGCGCCGGCGAAGTTAATTTAACGTGAATAAAGTAAGGGGAGGGGAAGCAGGTTAATTGGGAAATAAACTCGGGAGCAGCTGCCTCCGGATTCCTCTCCCCTCAAAGAGTGAATTAAAAGGGGTTTGCGAGTAGCAAAAAATCATGCGGGAAAGGAAGTGACGCCTTCTACTTTCTCCCCTTTGTACTCTATTTTACCACCATCCTTTGTTCCCTCGTCGGAAGAAGTTACCGCACATAGGGAAAGGAAATGCTCTTGATCTTCTCTCAATTTTTCCCAAGGTCTCTTAGTGGTTTTTCACACCTGGAAATGAGGTCCGCTGCAGCCACAAGTGCATCCTGTCTTGTTGCACCGCGCTGTTGGCACCTTTTGTCTCAAGGAAAACCACAATAAAGAAGATTGGGCTTTTGACAAGGCGACAAATTGGGAGGAATCGAGGTGGAGCCATTCATTTTTCCCAGACTGAAAAAGAGAGGAGCAATTAAAATAATTTATCTCACCCCTCCCCACATTGTATGCTTCTCTCCCTCTCCCTCTTTTCCTTTGTTGCATGGAGGCGACGAAAGTCTAATTGCACCCCACGCCCCATATCAAATGCAACGCAGCACCTGGGTGAATTGATACGCAGTAAAAACGGACCCACTTTCGTGCCAAATGCACACAGGGCACAAAGGTTTTTCCTTTTCATCAATTCAACTCAGTCTAGTTTTTCTGGCGTGTCATTCCTTATGCAAGCTAGATGACTGCAAACTGCACTACTCTGGCTTCCATTCACTTTCCTCTCTCTCTCTCCTGTGCGTCATAAACGCTCCTTCCTTTTTTTTGTGTCGCTTCCAAATTCGATTAGCGTCTCCCCGCCTCCTCTATTCTTCCCGCATAAGTGTGTGTCAGATGCACCTGCGAGGGCTTCTTCTCTTTTTTTTCAATCTTCCACATGCGGGAAATGAGTCCGCGAAATGCGATTCAATTAGGAAAGCGGACAGGTGTGTAAACACTTTGCCACTTCTGGAGAGGAGGCGAAATGGCGACCGACTAATTATCGCCTCAATCGTGGGCGTGGC
>JAAUYJ010057295.1_pt1 | contig 13722 bp, 12 predicted proteins | sample 7278031 | NCBI WGS metagenome assembly JAAUYJ01 (sample SAMN14350222, study PRJNA611818) | marine sediment metagenome | isolation source: surface marine sediment (1.8m) | place: French Polynesia: Moorea | collected 2018-08 | reverse complement strand
CAAGTTAACTGATGAGTCCCAACATTAAAATAATAGGTTTTAAGACTCCCTAATTTTTTTAACCTTTTTCGATAAGACAAAATTTTAAAGATTTTTAGCCGACGATTAACATGTTCAACTGCTACTCTGAGCCGATTCAATTCTCGATTAGATTTTTTTTGTTCTTTCGTTAACTTTCCTCCCTTGGGTTTCTTAATCGGAGTCTCACTCTTTTCGTGAATTTTAACGATTCCTTGGTAGCCTTTATCTGCCAACATTTTGATTTTTTCTGGCAAGTTAATTTTACTCTTTTTGAATAATTTAAAATCGTGATGTTTTCCTTTACCATGCCTTAAAGCCATTATTGTTCTAGTCTTTAACTCAATAATTACTTGTGTCTTTAATACATGGTTTTTACTTTTGCCACTATAAAATCCTTTCTGCCCTTTTGTTGGTTTCTCAATAGGACTTTCCATTACATCCATGACTAATACCATTTCTGGGTCGGACAATTTCCTAAGTTCTTTTTGTCCAGGTAAAGCTAATTTTCCCGAGTTAATCAAGATATTTTCTACTTTGTGTACCGTTCGACAAACCATCGATTCTGATACTCCCCAATCAACTCCAATCTGAAAATAAGGTCGATATTCCCGCCAGTATTCAATAGTCATTAAAACTTGTTCTTCGACAGTCAATTTACAAGTACGACCAGGCTTCTTTTTGTTTTTTTCTTGTTCCTTGACTTCATTGACAATTACATAGTAAGTTTGACGACCCATTCCTGTGCGACGCTTAAATTTTTGTTTAGATAGTCTCTGAATTTGAGCCAATTTCATGGTGATATTTTAAATTTTAAGAAATTTTGGAAAATTCTTAATCATACCACAAATATTTTTGCAAGAGTTCTATTAGAGATGCCATCACTAGATATCTAGATTTACCTGAAGAGTCTGTTGAAGATAAGTTACAAGTTTTAGAAAAAAAACAGGTTTCGTTGAATAAAGTAATTGATAAGCTTAGTACTCAAATTAAGAATCAGACGAAGCGAACTGACTCTATTGAAGTGCGTATTGATGAGTTGGGGAAAATAATTGCTGTATTTATGGATAAGCGTAAGTAGAATCATTATGTACTCGTGGCAAGTTTATGATTCTAGATTGTACTTACGGCAAAGTTATGAGTCAAATACCTAAGATTTTTTTTATTCTTTGTAGCAAGAAACTTGGATTTGAGAAATCTTAGTGGCAAGATTATGGGTTAAATGACGGCAATATTATGGGTAAAGTCACACATTACCTACTCTTCCCAAGCTTATGATTCTATTCTGTACTCAAGGCAATATTACGAGTTAAATTGTTTGGCTGTTTTTAATGTTTCGTAGCGTGAAAAGTAGTTTTGATGAGAGTAAGTGACAATATATGAGTTAAATTATGGCAAAGTTATGGGTAAAGTTACAGCTTAAAACTTATTATTCTGATTCGGTTACTCCTGAGTCGGTGACTTCTAAAAATTACGATTAGAAGGGAATTTGGCTCTGAATTTTCGGCAATTATGAAGATCGCAATCCCCAGAAACACCCACCAGCTTACTTTAGAGGTTGTTGATGGGGAATCCCTACGGCACGAGGATATTTAGACTGAGTTGGTATAATTTTTTTGATATAGATACAATGACGAATGCCTTGGCTTATAGGGGTTTTTCCTGGTTGAATTAACTTGATCTTGCCTCCTAACTTCGATAAAGCGGATTCTAAGTTTAAAGTATCTTCTTCTTTCCACTGTCCCCGATATAAAATACCCCAGCCTCCAACTTTAACTAAGGGTAGGATATACTCAGCACATACAGAAGGTTGACCTACGGCTCTAATTACCCCTATATCGTAATTTTCCCGATGTTGGGATTGCTGTCCTATGGCTTCGGCTCGACCTAAGAGAGTTGTGGTATTCTGAAGTTGGAGTTTGGCGATCGCCATATCCAGAAAGGCAATTTTTTTACGAGTGGAATCTAATAAAGTTATGTTCCAGTGAGGATTAGTAATAGCAATAGGAATACCTGGAAACCCTGCACCTGTTCCCACATCAATAATTTTGGCGTTTTTTGGTAAATTAGGCTCAAATATATTGGTAGAATCAGTTTTTAGTAATGGTGCAATACCTAATAGTGAATCCCACAAATGCTTTTCCCAAAAATCTTCAGGTGCAGTAATACGAGTTAGGTTTTGTTGACGGTTTCCGATGAGGATTATTTCGTAAAGTTCCTGAAATCTTTGCTGTTGAGATTCACTAGGATGCCAATTTATCGTATTTTGCCATACTTCTAGGGTTTTGGGCAATTTTGGGGTTTCCATATCAATAATTAACTATTAACCAACCTCTCAGGTTCAATTTCACTGATTCTTCCTTCTTTTATTGTCCAACAGCGATCGGCAATCTTGGCTAATTCCCCAGGATCGTGAGTTACTACCAATAACGTCCAATGTTCTTTAAGTTTTGCCAATAGTTGCGCTAACTGAATTCGCATTGACCAATCAAGTCCCGCAGTAGGTTCATCTAGCAGGAGGATATTGGGTTGCCGAATTAATTGTACCGCCAAAGCAAGACGGCGTTGTTGACCGCCACTGAGAGAATGAGGAGACTTATTGAGAGGGATTTTTTCTAATCCTACTTCTGTTAGAGCATTCATAACTTTTTCTGTTCCTAATTCTGGATGTCCCAGTCTTAGCTCTTCTAGAATAGTACTGCCACAAAAATGACGTTCGGGAAACTGAAAGACAATTCCTGCGAGTTGTTGTAAATCTAGAGACATGATTTCGCGATCTCGCCAAAAAATTTCTCCCCCTGTTCTTTCTGCTAGCCCTGCTAAAATTTCTAATAGAGTGCTTTTACCTGAACCACTTACCCCTACAATCAGTCCTAGTTCTTGGGGTGCTAGTTTTAAATTGATTTGTTGCAAAATTGGCTTGGGTGTAGCAGGAGGATGATAGACCAAGTTTTTTAGAGATAACATTTTTGTCTGAAATAAATAATAGCTTTGGAACTAAATAACTACTGATAAGTCAACTTAATGATCAATTATGACGCGAGTGGTTATCAATGACACCTAAGTGAAGCAATGACTTATATCATTTCTGTTTAAATTTCTAGTTCTTATAGTAATTGATTGTTAATTTTGAGCCAATCTATATTCTAAGTATTAATCATGAAAAAACTTTCTCTATTCAAAATATTTTCTCAATCTTATTTTATTGTTACTCTAGTTTTTACTACTATTTTAGGAGTAGTAGAACCAGGGTTGGCAGAAGACCCTTTTAGAACTTCTAACCCTCGCAATATTGGAGAACATACGGAAACAGCTTTTAAGACTCTATTTTTTATGGGGGATTATAAAGGTACAGAAGCATTTCTTAAATTAGCAGAATCAGAAGAACCAGATGAACCTTTATCTTATGCTTTAAGAGGTTCTTTAGCTTTTACTGAAGAAGATTGGGAAACTTTAAAAATTTATGCCGATAAAACCTTAGAAGCTGCGAAAAATTTACGAAAAAAAGACCCTGTACGAGGTAATCTATATTTAGCCGTGGGGCATTTTCTTGATGGGACTTATATATACGAAAAAGATAGTGTATTTGCAGCAATTAATAAATTGCAGTTGGTTTTTCAATATTTAGATGCAGCAGAAGATCTTGCTCCTAATGATCCAGAATTGAATTTGATTAAAGGTTATATGGATTTGTTGTTAGCTGTTAATTTACCTTTTTCTAGTGCGGAACAGGCGATCGCGAGATTTGAAGCTTATGCAGCACCTAATTATTTAGTAGATCGAGGTTTAGCGGTAGCTTATCGAGATTTAAAACAATATGATCAAGCCCTAGAATTTGCTCAAAAAGCTTTAGACAAAGCTCCTAATAATCCCGAACATTATTATTTAAAAGCACAAATTCTCCGAAAAATTGGCAAGAAACAAAACAGTATTACTATTTTAGAAGATGCTCTAAAACACTTTAATGTTGCTTTAAGTAAGTCAGAACAACTACCTAGATTTATTGTCAAGCCTCTAGAGCGAGAGAAGCGTCAAACTGAAGCAAAAATTGCTGAGATTAAAGCTGAAACAAACAGTCAATTAAGGGATGAGGGATAAAGGATGAGGATAGGTAATAGGTAATAGGTAATAGGGATTGGGGGTTTAGGGATGCCCAACCCCCACTACTTTCTGTAAAGAAATATTACTAAATAACGCATAAAACTCTCCAATTTTACCTAAGTAAACAATGGAGAGTTTAAGTTCTTCTAAGAACCACCAATTATGGTAAACCCCATCTTAATTGGTGGTTCTTTCCTAACTTTTCTTACTTGCTGTTATTATCTTGCAGATGGTAATGCTTTAGAAGTCACAGAAGTATTATCAAGTATAAGATTTCTAATTAATCTTGCTGCCATTTTCTGTGTGAGTTTTTCCGCTACATCTTGTCCTAGTTGTTGGGTTTCTGGCTTAGTAATAATTTTCATCACCACTCCTACAATGCGAGTTGGATCAAAACCTGGAGTTTGTTGCAAAATCCCAACAATGTTTTTAATGTGTTTGACACTGTAAGATTCTTCTTGCAATTCTGGAGGGGTTTCTTGTACTGCTAAACCTACTTGTTCACGGAAAGAGGTAGAAAAGTTAAACCAAGTTCTACGTCCAAAATTATCTAAGGCGTTAACAATTTCATCGGCTAGGCGATCACGTATAAATGCACCTCGCTCTGAGAAGAGGAAATCTAAGGCTTGATCTACTATTTTGTCAAAATCATAATCCCTAGAATCATTAGCATTACGCATTAGGTTTTCTAGACGATGCCAACGGAAACCCTCTTCTTTAAAGAGTAGATCTTTGAGGGAGGCTCGTAATTCTGGCGCAGGATCCGTTAAAAGACGTTTAGCGATGTAGGGATAAGCTTTACTGAGTACTTTAAAATCTGGCTCAATTCCAATGGCAATTCCTTCTAATGTCACCATTGAACGAATAATTAGAGCGTAGTAAGCAGGTACACGGAAAGGAAACTCATACATCATGGCTGACATCTGATCCGTGATGCTTTTAAAGTTTAACTCTGCCACACTAGCTCCTAAAGCATTCCCAAAGACGTTAGATAGAGCAGGGATAATGGGTTTAAGGTCAGTATCAGGAGTCAAAAAGTCTAACTTGATATAGTCTTCTGCTAAAGAATCAAAATCACGGTTTACCAGGTGAACTACAGCTTCGATTAACCCATAGCGTTGATAGGGTTTAATGCGACTCATCATCCCAAAATCTAGATAAGCGAGTCTGCCATCGTCCATAGCTAATAAGTTACCAGGATGGGGGTCAGCATGAAAGAAGCCGTGTTCCAATAGTTGTCTGAGTGAACATTCTACCCCTACTTCTACTAGGTGAGTTGCATCAATACCTTTAGCTTGGACTTGTTGGATATTGGTTAGCTTTGTCCCTGTGATCCATTCCATTGTTAGGACGCGCCTTGCTGTATATTCCCAATAAATCTTAGGTACATAGATTTCTTCCATGTAACCGTAGAGTTTTTTAAATTTTTCTGCGTTGCGTCCTTCTTGGGTATAGTTAATTTCTTCAAAAACTCTTTCTGCTAGTTCATCGGTAATTGCCATCAAATCAGAGCGTACTCGTTTGATGTTATTTTGTACCCAACTTGCTATACCCCGCATGATGAAGATATCTAGAGTAATACAGCGAATTAGGTCAGGGCGTTGTACTTTAACTGCAACGGTTTCCCCAGTTTTGAGTTTACCTTTATAAACTTGTCCTAAAGATGCAGCAGCAATGGGTTTAGGGGATAATTCTGCGTAAATTTCTTGGGGTGGTTTGCCTAATTCTTCTTCGATGAAACGAAAAGCGATTTTGTTATCAAAGGAAGGGAGTTGGTCTTGAAGTTTGGCTAACTCTTCTAAATAGATAGGAGCAACTAAATCGGGTCTGGTTGATAGTGCTTGTCCGATCTTAATATAGGCAGGCCCTAGTTTAGTTAAAATTTTAACTAACTGAATGGCACGCGATCGCTCGTTTTTAACTTCACTACCTGTGACTTTATCCCACCACAAGCACAGAACAAACCAACCAAAGGTGACAACAATATTGCTGAATCTTCCTATAACAGCCCAAGGTTGACGACTATATTGTCGATTAATTTTTTCAGGACTGTAACGCCAGTCTCCATCTGGCTCATAGTTGATATCTAGTTCACTTTCTGCTGTTATGGGTTGAGATTGAACTGTGTAGGTTTTTTCAGATATGGATGAAGATGATAAAGTAGATTGAGCCATTGTGATTGGGAGTGACAGTAGGAGTTATTGTAAATAATTGTAACAAACTCAAACACTGAGATTATCTATATTTAAGGGTAGTCTGAAATAGCTAATTTATTTCCAGAGAATACATATTACTAAAAGCGTTCTTCAATATTAAAGATAATTTCTTTGGATAGAAAAATTCTATCTGAAAGTATTTTTGTAGGATAATATCTCAATTCACCTTTTATGATACATTCCACCAGATGGATGAGTTGACAATTTAATTTTTCTGGTCTATGGTGCTGATGAATTTGTAATAAAGTCCCCTTAGATAAATTTTAGGCATTGCTGAACAAGGGTGTGAGATAACCAATATATTACTTTTTCTGCTATGGATCGAGAGCTAAAAAGCTCGGGAATTTCGCAGCAAGAAACATTATTAGTAGCGATTTCATCTTGATAAATCAGCAATGCCAAATTTTTGATTATCAAGAAACAACTCAAAAATACTTTTGGGTTGAGCCTTAACAATAGTTAACTTGCTAGGAAGACTGTGGATTAATCTTCTGCTAATTAGGAGTGCAAGATTATGAATAAGATTACTCACTGTACCAGTTTAACCGTAACTGCGATCGCTATGTGCTTGGGCTGTGGCAAAATCCTAGCTATTACTTCACTTACTAGTTTATCAGCCTCTATTTCAGTGACTAATAACCAAACAATTCGTAGACAAAAGATTCCATCATCTATTCCTGTTGAAAATCATCTAGTTGATACTGCTGTACAACCTCAAAAAGTTCCAGATAAAGCCCTAAAATTGGAATCTTCATTAGCCCAAACCGTGACGTTAGTTAAAGAATTTGAGGGTTTTCGCTCTCTAGCCTATATAGATACTGATGGTACGGTAGTGATTGGTTATGGAATGGGGATGATTAATGGTAGAAAAGTCCAATTAGGCGATCGCATTTCTAAAGTTAAAGCGGAAGCAGCACTAACAGACGAACTAAGAGAGATTCAACAGCAGATATTAGCAGCATCCACCGTAGAATTGAATTCTAATGAATTAGTGGCTTTGACTTCCTTTGCTTTTAATGTTGGTGTCCAATCCCTCTTTAAAAGTACCTTGTTTAGAAAGCTTCATGCTGGAGACTTATTAGGCGCAGCTAATGAGTTTCCACGCTGGAATAAAGCCAATATAAGGGGAAGATTAGTTCCTTTAGCTGGTTTAACCAGTCGGAGACTAACGGAAAAAAATCTGTTTTTAAGCGTAGTTAACTAATTTCATCTCTTAGTTTGTTTAAGCAAATCAGCGATCGCATTATTGACTATTTTAGGATATTCGGCAATTAATAGATGTCCTGCTTCTGGTAAATGAAGATGTTGACCCAAATCAAATCTAGCAGCTAATTCAGCACCCATTTCCTTGGTAAACATCGAGTCATTTCCGCCACTAATAACTAATACAGGAACTTTTAATTTACGATGAGAGCGTTGGCGTTGCCACAAATCATATCCCCAAAAAATTTCTAAAGCTTCATATCGTTATAAATAATACTAAAAAAACAGTAACCCAAGCACAAAAAGATTTAATAGATAAACTTCTTTTGGAGAGGATTTCTTTAAGAGGCATTGCCAGAGTTGTAGGTGTAACAGGCGCGATGGCTACTTAATTGCAACATAATAAAAAAACTCCTAGTGGTGACTAGGAGCAGGATTAATTTGGAAGTGGTTATTGATTTTGATTTTGATTTTTAAGAGAGTTAACCCAAGAGCGTAACTGTTCTCTTGCTACCTCACGACCACCTAAACCAAAGGCAAGTGCGATCGCAACAGCTATAGCACCAAGACTTAATCCGAAAGCTAAATTAACCACATTGGGAGCAATACCCATTTCAGTTAATGCCAAAGAGCTAACAAAGATAATAACTACAATGCGGGCTGCTTGAGCTAGGAAACTTGCTTGATAAGTACCAGAAGCAACGATTAACCTATGAGCTAAGTTAGCAAAGTATAGTCCAATGGCAAAGATAATCAAGCCAATTAGGACACGCCCAGCAATGGTCATGATTATGCCGATAACATCTTTGAGAGCAGGGATACCGAGGATATCAACTGCTGTAAGAGTAGCAACTAGCATAATGGCTATTAAGATAATGAGTCCCACGAATTCTGAGGGAGTCTTAGAGCCAATAGATTCAGTTTGAATTACCGTGGGTTGTTCGGTTTCCCCAAACTTAGGTTCAGGGGTAGTCTTACTGATAGGAGCAGCAATTCCTAACCAACCCAAGAAGTTGTTAAATCCGATATCAGTGAGAATGTCCGTGACTAATTCGGAAACAAACTTTCCTGCTATAAAGAAGAATGCCAAGACTAAACTAGCAGCAAAAAGCTTAGGTAGTAAATTTAGCACTTGGTTGAGCATATCAATGGCTGGTGTTGAAATAGCCTCAATTTCCAGTGCTTCTAAAGCTGCGATCGCAGTAGGAATTAGTATCAGAACAAATACTACTGTGCCGATAATAGAAGATAAACCATCTCTTCCTGCACTGGCGGAAAGTCCAACTTTTTCCCCAATCTGATCTACTCCTGTGGCGGAGAGTAAGTTACTCAGGATGCGACGCACAATCTGAGCTATAAACCAGCCTACTGAACCAATTAATACTGCTCCTAGTACATTAGGAAGCATTGCTAGTACTTCATCTAGCATTCCTTGTATTGGTACTAGAGTACCTTCTAACCCCAGGGTACTTAGTACACTGGGTAAGAAAATCAGAAAGATAAACCAGTACAGAGCATTACCGATAGTCTCACTGAGGAGAAAATCGGAACTATCTCCCAAAGTTTCTCCCAAACGACTGTCTAGATTTAAAGCTCCTAAACCTTTAGTAACTAGGGTTTTAACTAAAGTTGCTACAACCCAAGCAATACCAAGGAGGATACCCGCACCAATAATGTTGGGGATGAAACTAGTTATCTCTTCTAACAAAGAGTTTAGAGGAGCAGATACCGCATCTAGTTGCAGAGCATTAAGGAATGCGACAACCGCAAACAGTCTGATCAGCCAGCAAAATAAATTACTGATCCACTCTTCTATAGGGAAATCTCCGCCTCTTTGTCCCGTTACCCAGGAAGCAATCTTATTATCAATATCAGTTAGACTTAGTAACTTCTTAACTAGGCTTTGAACTATTCCCGAAACAATCCAACCTACAATTAGGATCGCGATCGCTCCGAGTATATTGAATAAGGAAGAACCCAGATATGTCCCTAAATTCGAGCCAATTGCAGAAAAAGGTTTTGTCGCCTGTGCTATCACCAAAGATGATTCCAACACTAGGTTATTAAGTATGTTTGTCATTTTCTTCGGTTTTAATTCATCTAGTGATTTTTGTAAGAATAACTAACGAAAATCAAAATCGACAACTTCTCGTTTTCTCAAGTCAACACATTTACTGCAACAATTATGCCAAATTAATAGGACAATGCTAGTTAGTTAATAAGAAATCTGTAAATTACAACCTTTTCCTTATACTGAATTTAACCTAAGAGCTTTTTAACAGTAGCAATGTTCTATTTTCGGACTGTTCTTTATTATTTGGGATTAATTGGTAAAATTCTAATAACTTAAGTTCATATTTTTTAAGAAAAAACTTTAGATTTTTGGGATTTTTTCTACCTTTAGATATATATGTCTTTACCTCAAGTTTTTGAACAGTCCATAACTATCAAAGCCAGTGCTACTACTGTAGAAAGTTGTTTAAGCGATTTAGAATTGATGCACCGTTGGCTTAATCCTGCTTTAAAATGTGAGCCTATTGGAAAATGGAGTACAGCAGTAGGTAGTTTAAGCCGTTTTCAGATTAAAATTCCCTTATGGCAGCCTAGCTTAAAAAGTGTGGTAGTAGAAAGAGAGCCTGGATTGATTGTGTGGGAATTTGATGGCTTTTTTCAAGGACGCGACCGCTGGGAATGTCAACCTACCTCCCAAGGGACGATTTTACTGAATCGGTTTGAGTTTCAAGTACCTAATCCTATTGTGAGTTGGGGATTTAAAACTTTTGCTGCTAACTGGACAAAGAAAGATATGCAATCACAATTAAGAAGACTCAAGCGAGTCGCAGAAGCAGAGTATCTTAAGAGTGGAAGACTCTACTAATTATTCATCTCTAAAATTATGTTTGAAAAAGCAGCAGTATTTTCAGGGCTTTTGGTACTAATAACTTTTTTTTCAGTTGGTTTCCTATATTATCAGACTCTAGAACCAGAAGATCGGATAATCCCTGTACTGAATAGAAGTTCATAAAAAGTACATTCCCACACTAAACGGGGTTGAACATAGCTTAAAAGATATCCGCGAGTTTTTTCCCACTGCTCCATCAGGGAAATATCATGATACTTTTGCCAATAGTAGTGTTGCAGATAGCTGACTAACCAAATTTGAGTTACTGTATCTAACTCTCGATCTATAGCTTTGGCTAACTGGAAAGCTGCTATCGCGTTTTGGGGAAGATGTTTAACAAGCTCAAGTAAATCTGGAGGAATTGCTTGTAATTTGTGCCAAGCTGCGATCGCTTCTCCAGGGCTACCTTGGGCGATCGCTATTAATTCAGGATAAGCTAAAATCTCTGAGTATCCTTGGTTTTGCAACACTAATTGCACATTAGATTCACACAGACAACGAAACTTAATACACTGACAGCGAGAAATAATTGTTGGCAGTAAAGAATCTTTATTAGGAGCAATTAAAATAACAGTAGCATTTCTTGGCTCTTCTAGAGTTTTGAGTAAGGCATTAGCAGAAGCTTCCGACATAGTTTGAGCATCTTCTATTACCACTATCAAACGGGATGACTCTAGAGGAGGGCGAGTCACAAACTGAGAAATTTGCCGAATTTGCTCAATGCGTATCTGAGGCGGTGTTTTACGCTTAATGCCTCGATCTTGGGCTATAGAAGCAGCAATTAATTCTCCCTTATCTTTATATGTAGGCTCTACCCACAACACATCAGGATGATTGCGACTGCGTAATTTTTTGGCGATTCCAGGCTGTTTTTCTGGTGCTGCGGTAGTTTCTAGTAAGCATAGAATAAACGCTTTAGCAGTTAGACTACGCCCCACCCCAGGACTTCCCCAAAACAGATAAGCTGGAGCAATACGCTGAAGTTTAACCGCTTGCTGTAATAGTTGTATGGCTTTTTCTTGACCCAGGATAGATTCAAAGTAAGAATCAATCTTCAAAAATTCCTTTTCTTTCATTGGCGAATGGGGAATGGGGGAATGGGGGAATGGGGGCTTGGGGAGACTTGGGGACTTGGGGAACTCCCTACTTCCCTACTTCCCTACTTCCCTACTTCCCTACCTCCCTACCTCCCTACCTCCCTACATCCCACAACCGATCTACTGACAGTGTCTATTCGTCTTCGTCTCCTTGAATCATTGCTGGATCGATTAAAGTAATATCAAAAGGGTCATCAGGAGGAATAGTGGGAAACATATCATACTCACGATGTTGATAAATAGCAGATACCTGTGGCCCAAAAACTACTTTGTCACCATTTTTGAGGTCATGAAACAGGACTTTCTTATTATTGATTAATAAGCCATTGACGCTGGCTTTGCCTTCTGAGTTGCCATCAACAATACGATAGTAGAATTCTCCATCCTGTTGCAATCGCTTCATGAGAGTGGCATGATGACGGGATACAAATTGTGAGTGAAGGCGAATATCGCAGTGTTGTCCTCGTCCTAGAGAATAAACGGGGTTTGTCAGGATAATTTCTTTTTGTCCTTTGCCATCAATAACTACTAGTACGTGTTCTTCGCGATGTTTTGCTGGTTTAGAACCCATTATGAAGTTATGGTTAACAATTAAGTATATTTACAATATTTTACTGTTTATTAAGGAGAATAACTTATTGACAATAGTCAATTATATTTCTAGATAGTTGAATATTAGGTAAAAAATAATTTTGATCGTAATTCGATTCCGCTAAACTGCTCAATAGGTTTATTACTAGAGTACTGTTGTAATAGACTTTTCTCAATTTTAGTTACTGTATCTAGATGCTTGTTGCTTTAAGGATCAATAATTTTGCTCTAGTCGATCGCCTGGAATTGGATTTTGCTCAGAGTTTAAATGTTCTGACGGGAGAAACAGGAGCAGGTAAGTCGATTATTCTCGATGCTATTGATGCAGTGTTGGGAGGAAAAGTTAATAGTCGCATGATCCGCCAGGGATGCGATCGCGCTATCCTAGAAGCAACTTTTAAGATTGACTCTAGTTGGAAGCAGTGGTTAGAAGCTAATCAAATTGACACCCTAGAAGCAGACTGTTTAGTCTGTAGTCGAGAATTGGCGGTAGCAAATGGCAGATTGCGATCGCGTTGTCGCATTAACGGAGTGTTAGCTAACCGTCAACTTGTTGAAGAGTTACGCTCTCGGTTAGTGGAAATAACTGCTCAAGGACAAACTATTAATTTACTAGTTTCTGAAAAACAAAGGGATTTATTAGACGCTTATGGGGGTCAAACCCTTTTGCAACAAAAGCAAAAAGTAGCCACTGTTTATAATAGTTGCCAACAAGCCAAGAAAACTTTAGAAAAATACCGTAAGTCCCAACAAGAAATACTACAAAGACAAGATTTACTACAATATCAAATTCAAGAACTCTCTAAGGCAGAATTAGAAGCGCCAGATGAACTGGAAAAATTAGAACAAGAAAGAGAACGTCTCTCCCATATCGTAGAGTTACAACAACTCAGTTATCAAGCTTATCAGTTTCTCTATCAAACTGAAACCGAAGAGCCAGCAGCAGCAGATTTACTGGCTAAAGCAGAATCCGCAGTCATGGAGATGGCAGAATATGATGGGGAGCTTGGGTCTATTCTGGAAATGGTGCAGTCAGGATTAGCTCAGATAGTAGAAGCAGGACAGCAACTTTATAGTTATGGTGAAGGATTAGAAGCAGACCCCGAAAGATTAGGGGAAATAGAAGCTAGAATCCGACTTTTAAAGCAAATTTGCCGTAAATATGGTCCAGAATTAAAAGATGCGATCGCCCTTTACCAACAGCTACAACAAGAATTGTCCTCATTAACCAGTGGTGAACAATCTTTAGAAATTCTGGAACAAGAATATCAACAAACTCAAATCAAATTACAACAAGCTTGCGCTAAACTCACTCAACTACGACAAAAAGCAGCTACCAAGTTGGAAAAGCAGCTAGTGAAGGAATTAAAACCCCTAGCAATGGATAAGGTTATCTTTGAATGTCACCTCATTGAGTGCGAGCCTAACATAAATGGTGCAGATAAGATTGTATTTTACTTCAGTCCCAACCCAGGAGAAAAAGTACAACCCCTTGGGATTATTGCTTCTGGTGGGTAAATGAGTAGTTTTTTTTTGTCTTTAAAGGCTTGTTTTTCAGGAAGAGATTTTATTTGTTTTTTGTTGTTTTTTTTTG
>JAAUYJ010181937.1_pt1 | contig 13738 bp, 10 predicted proteins | sample 7278031 | NCBI WGS metagenome assembly JAAUYJ01 (sample SAMN14350222, study PRJNA611818) | marine sediment metagenome | isolation source: surface marine sediment (1.8m) | place: French Polynesia: Moorea | collected 2018-08 | reverse complement strand
TACCACTACCTACTAAATTTTTTCAGCACTTTGTTTATACCCTGGTACCGATACCAATGACCGGTGAAACTCTCGCTCCTTTTCAAAGTGCCCTTATTCCCCCCGTAAGGTTTCCCCTCAGTGCACTTTTGCAAAGATTACTCTTCCTCCAACTCTGGCGTCGTCGGTGACAGAGGTCAATGGGGGGAGGCTCCGCCGGAGTACCAGGGCAGCCAGAGTCTGGAGCAGAAAAAAACACTTTCCCGACCAAGGGGTCGTTAAGCACTGTGAGGAATAAAAGGGCCTTTGTCTCTCTCTCTCTTTCCCCTCGTTTCTTTTCTTGTCGCAATCTTCCTAATCGGCGGCTACGGCAAGTGCAGGCTCCTTCCTTTGTTTGCGCGAGGAGGTCTTGAAAGATGATTCCTTGACCCTGGCGGTGGCTGATTGAGGGGGATCCGGCCCGGGTGGTCAATTTTGTACAGTTAGGGAGCGTATCGGAGCGATTAAAAACTCGCGCGCGCACAAATTCCCAGATGGTTTTTTCCGTTCCTCTCTCAAAAAAAGCCGATGAAGGATCGGTAATTAAACTTCCCCGAGGGCCTTTCTTCGGTGTCGATTGCCGCCATGTTCGGATATTTTATCGCGATTTTTTGCCCTGGCAGAAGCAATCTGCCACCATAGCCCTGGTTTTCCTATCGGAAAAGAAGGAGGAGGAGGAGGGAAAATTGCCTCTTCCTTCCTTCCTTCCTTATCCTTCCCCTTGTTCCCACAGGCGGGTGAGGCCATTCAGGTACCCGTACAGTACCACTACCACCACCGTACTGTAGGCAGGCACGGAATGATTTTCCACAATTAGAGGGTGGAAGGCGAAGATGGTGTAGAAGGAGACAGGCCTGCAAGTCGCGCGAAGGGCCTGCTGGCTGCCGGAGAGTGGATTTACACGAGAAAAAAATCAGGGGGTTACGCAAGGATAATTGAAAAATTTGAGCGGTATCCCACGTAGCTTGCGCCGCCGCCGGACATGCTTCACCGTTCAGCGATACCGTATTTACTGCCCCAACTGCAAGAATGCAGTGCAAAACTACAGTACAAGAAGAAGGAAACTTTAAATGATAACTTTTTAAGGTTTCTAAGAAACGTGTGTATGCTCTAAAAAAAATACCGAGGAATGGCATATTGTCGCTCATACCTCTTCGGTAAAACTTAGCTTTAAAAATATTATACGAAAATCCGCAGTATCTGCATCAGCAATACGAAAATGTCAATACTTCATTTTGTCTTTAACCTCCGCTCAACCCGGAGTCGTCAACCTAGAATTTCGCCTTTTGCCAAACGTCATAGAGCGAAAGGAACTTTTATGCCTTCCCCCCTCCTTCAACTTTTTTTCCACTCCTCCCCTTTTGGCAGAAAGTCTCCTGCGAAATTGACAATTCCTTTTCTGCCCCTCCTTTTCCCACCCTCATCAGGGAAAATATAGCCTTGTCAACTTGCCGCCTCCCTCCTGCATTGCTGGGCTGGAAGGAATGCGAGGAAAGGAAGACGGAGGAAAAAATGAGAAAAAGGAAAAAGGCCCTTTTTCGCAAGGGAAAATACACGATTTATTGATTTCCCAATTGAATTATACTCCTTTGCAAGGTCAACAAAACGACGGGTATGGGACCGAGAGGGGAAAATATAGTTTCCATATATTTTTGTGCGAGACGCCTCTACTCCTCCACCTCTTCCACTTGCATCACTATGTCGCCTCAACTTTTTTTCCCCTCGCTTTTCACAAGTATAGCGTCCCCAGCCTCCTGGAGCTCTTGCCGGAGAGGGTTCCGCCGCCGGCGCCCAGTTTGTTGCCGTGGTGGCTGGAGAGGGCCGTCTGCGGCCGAGGGGCCGTGGCCGTCCCGCCGTTGTGGTGGTGGTGGTGGTGGTGCGGGTGGTAGTGCTGGAAGTGCTGCTGCTGCTGCTTCCTTCCGTTGCTGTTGGAGGAGGAGGACGAGGAGGTGCCGAGGACCAGGTTAGTGAGGGACTTTGGCCGGCTGAGCTTCCTGCTCCTCTTCTCCGGCAGCGCCCGGGATCCGGAGCCGCCAGAGTCTCCTCCGCCAGACGTCTTGCCGCCAGAGTTGCTCGACTCCATCGTGTCGTACTCTGCCGCCGCAGCCGCAGCCGCTGCAGCCGCAGCAGCAGCAGAGGATGACGCCGCCAGGTTGTTGAGGCTCTTGTACCTGAGCTGAAAGAAGGGGGCTGGACTAGTGGATGGCTTGCTGCTGCTCCCCCCGAAGAGGTTCGTCCTGGAAAGGGTGAGCGAGGGCTGGAGGTACAGAGGGTCTCTGGAGCTGCTGAACCTCCCTCCGCCGCCGCCGTTTTGCAGACGAAAGAACCTGTGCGCGTGGGTGCGGCTGCTGTGCGGCGTTCCCCCGCCCGTCTTGAGGAAGCGGCCTCCGCCGTGCTGCGGAGTCTGCGGTGGCGCGGCCGATCCGCCGTTTGCATTGTGGTGGCTGCCGCCGTACAGGTTCTCCACGTTGTTGCTGTTGTTGTTGCTGCTCCCGTTCCTCTGCCGCTTCTTGGTGCCGCTCTTGCCCCTGAGGTTCCTGTCGACCGTGGCCGTCTGGAAGTGCGGGTAGTCCCACTGGTGCAGGTTCGCCGCCGAGGGGGAAGGGGTGACCGGCGGAGGGGTGGCGCAGTAGCCAAACTCCATGGACTGAGACTGAGCCACTCCCCCGTTGCCCGCGGCTCCTCCTCCGCCACCGGAGGACGGGAGGAGGAGGGTGGGAGGGCGACCGGACGGCATCGTCTCGATCGGAGGAGGCTCCGGAGGATGCTGCTGCTTGGAGTTTGCGTTGTTGTTGTTGGTCGAGTTTAGTTCGTCCTCGCGCGGCGCCAGCACCGCGTCGTATCTACAGAAAGAAAAGACACTCTTTGTAATAATGTAATCAGGAATTTTTTTTTCGTGAGAAAGGTCTCACCTCCATCCTCTGGCCGATCTGGGTAATGGAGCGAAACCCCTGACATAGTCGTAGATTTGCTCAATCTCCTCGTACTCGTCCTTGGGCATTCGATCGTCCTTGGCCGATGAGGAGAACACGGGGTGTCCAAGGATCACCTGAGCAAGAAAAAAGAGTTTAATGCAATTTGGTCTCTCTCTTATTTACGAAATATTCGCATTATACCTGGCTAGCCCTCCGGGCCTTCCTCCTCTGCTGATAGCTGAGGTCGCTGCTCCCCACCGTAGGCGGCGGCGGCGCAGCGGCCACCGCCCCTGCCCCGTTCAGCCTGATGTCCCTGGCGAAGGCCACGTCGTGCACCGCCATTCTGTCCTCCATGGCCTCCGCAGCCTCCCTCGCCCGAGCCACAAGGCGGGAGAAGAGCGACGGCGAGCCGCCGGGGTTGGAAGGGGGACCCTGCAGCTCCTCAGAGTTGGCCGCCGCCTGCACCTTGAGCAGCGCCGACGGCGGCAGCGGCAGCACCCGCGCGGAGTCCTTCCCCAGCACCAGCCCGAAGAGGCACTCCTCCTCCAGCGCGGCCAGGATCCGCAGCTCCGGCACGAAGTTGGGCGCGGGCGTCGGCGAGTGTGAGGGCGTCGAGCCTGCGGCGGGAGGCGGCTCCCCGTGCACCAGCCGCGCCATGAAGGGCGGCCGCTTGTTGAGCAGGTTCCCCGCGGTGTGTACGCCGGAGATGTTTCCCTCCTTGGCGACGGCGCTGAAGCGGCAGCCGCGCATGTCCAGGGGGAGGAAGACGTTCTCCCCGGCGGCGTCCAGGCAGCGGAGGAATCTCTCTCCGGCTCTGTTGGCCGCCGTCTCCCCCACCAGGATGAGGGTCTCTCCCCTCGCGATCAGCCTTGACCGCTCCTTCAGCGAGTCAACGTCGTCGGAGCGGGAGGCGAACGCGCGGAGCTCCTGTAAAATGCGGAGCGGGAAAAAACAATTAGGCGTGAGTAGAAATTTAAAGGACGATAGCGGTGAAATCATCATTCTCGAATAAAAAATCTTTTCATTAACAAGCAAGATTTCTTAAATACTGTAGTTCCCTTACCTGTCGCACGAGGACCGAGTCCGGCATCCTTCTGGCCAGCTCGGCCACCGACTCTATGGCCTTGGTGGCCCTCCCGTCCTCGCTGAGGATCTCGAAGTACCCTGGGTATGATGCCGGGATGGCCACCTTGGGGCCGGAGGCGGACACCACCACCGGGGAGGTGCCGTTGGGCCCGCTGGAGCCACGGCCTTCCTTGAACTTGACGCCCTGAGCCAGCAAGCGCCGTCGCCGTCCGACGGAGACCTGAGCGGAAGAAAGGTTTATTATTTGGATTGCGGATATTTTTTTCCATTGTCGCCTAGACCCTTACCAGCAGGAAGTGCTGCGAGGAGACCGAGTTTGCGATGGATGGGACCCCCAGCACTCCGAGGTAATTCCCCTTGACGACTCGCACCAGCCTGGGAAGGGTGCCGGAGTGCTTGTGGACGAACTCCTTGAGGTAGAGCCCCTCCTCCGTCCACCGCGCGGCAGAGAGCAGTGGGGACGCGTTGAGGGGGTCCCTCCCTGAGGTCCTGCCGCCGCCGCCCGAGGAGGACGGGGAGGAGGAGGCGGGGCCGCCGGAGCCGCCGCTCGAGCCGGTCATGTCTGCTGAAAAAGAGGAGATGGGAAATGACGATAGGGGAAAATTTATTTTGAGGGGAAATTGTGCTTGCGCGCGAGACGGAGAAGGAGGGAGAAAGATCCCATCTCCTCTTTTTTGTGAAATCACGCAAGAGAGGATATCATAATCATCACGCGCGGCGCGGCGGCTCTTTTTTTCTCCCTCCTCGCCGCCGCCGCCGTCGGTGGCTGCCATCATATATCAGGTTTTTTCTTCTTCTTCCAATTACGTCGCCTCCTCCCTTTTCCCACATGTCCTGCGCTGCTATAGCCGAAAAAGGCAGAGGAGGAGGAGGAGGGGGAGGGAAGTTCCCGTAATGAGGACACAATCAAAATCCCTCCTCTCCTCTCCACACAACATGGCATGTGGCGAGAGGGGGGAGGGAAAGGGGGAAGTGGGAGAAACCTCCTCCTCCTCTTCCACGAATGAATCCCCTGCGCTATACACATTTATGGAACGCACAGCAACTGACTCTGAATTTCCCCTTTCCCCCTTTTGTGTCGGGATCTCGCAATGCCCCCCTCTCCGTTCAATTTGTCGGTGGGGCCTCGAGCAACGTTCTCTTGAGATAGCTTCTAATTTCTTCACGAGTCTGCCCCCTTCCCCAAAAGGACCGGATACGCTCTGGGTAGTGCCAAAAGTTTCAGAAATCCATTCACCTCACCCCCTCTCTCTTCTCTTACAATCGAGACACGCTCTCCCTCCATTTTCCTCTTCTCTCTTCCTCTTTCCACCCTGGATGCTCAAAAAGGTGTAAAAAGGAAAAAGGAAGGAAGGGGGGAAAGGGGAGCGAGAGGGGGGAAATTTGCACAAGGGACGATAGCCCGGAGTGGGATGCTCGGAAGAGGTGAAAACACGATACGGCCGGCTCTGCTATCTCTGTACTCTCGTCTACCCCTGCTGGTACGCACGCTTGCACGAAGGCGAAAAAGGCACTTCTCGTATCTCCTGAACGTACCTTTGTATCTTTTCAAACAGGGCAGCAAGAAAATCGCCAAGGTGTTGAAAAAGCATCTTCGTGTGGAAGAAGCTGTACAGTTCCTTAAGATGTGATGTCGATCCTCGAGTTTGAACTGTATCGGTAGTACAGTATACTTTCGGTGAATGTCGAACCACTTGGAAATGAAAATGCGCCAGCCGCGGAGCACAGTTTATACTTGCGGTGTCTCCTTTCTCTTTCTGGCGAGAGGGAGAGGGAGAGAAAAGCAAGATATCCGGAATTCGCGTTGCTCCGACCAACCAAGCCGGCAATTCCCGTAAAAAGGGGGAGAAGAGAATCTGGAGCGGAGCGGAGCATTTGGTTCGTGTGTGTACGTGCAACAGTGTCTTTTTACTGTTGGTCGTCGTCGTCGTCGTGTGGCGAATTAATCCGGCGGTGCGCGGAACGGAGGGGGGAAAGAATGGGAAATCGCAGTTGTTGCCTTTCCTCCTCCTCCTCCTCCTCCGGTGCCACACACATTCAACCCCCCTCCCTCCCCCTCCAATGCCAAAGTCATTTTCTCCCTCTCCCCTCCAGGCACCTCGATCCCCCCCCCCCCTCTTCCTCGTCTTCTCCTGTCTGAGTGTACTGTAGTGTAGGTGCCGCGGCGGCGCAGTAACGGTCCCAACAACTTTCCATTACGTTTTCACCGTTGCCTCCTCCTCCTCCTCCTCCTCCTCACACTCTCTCCCCGGCTGCCTTTTTTTGTCGGGCTGGGAGAAGAGGACGCGGGAGAATCCCTCCTATGCCTATGCCACACTGGTACACTGGCTATACGTAGCTTTTTTGGTCACTGCATGGGCGGAAGGGAGAAAACGAGGAGGGAGGAGCTGCTGCCCAACACAGCCATGGGTCGGTCGCATCTCCGCCCGTCGACGCTGCTCCTTTTTCTTTTCCCATGGATGATGGCCACCGCCCGGTCGACTCTTCCTCTTCGTCTATCCCCCAGGTTAGCAGGGGAACAGAGGGGCTTGAACCAGTTCGGACTTTCTTTTTCCATCGTTTCAAAAAGTGGGGTTCGTTCGTCGTGGAAAATGCACCGACGCCCATTTTCTGCGCCGTCGCAATTGTACTACAAGACGGACGGAGGCTTCTGCTACTTCTATATATTTAAAGGGGATGCAAACAGGAGCAGGTTCTGGATGAATACTGGTATAATGGCGCCAAGGCTAAAGTACCTGAACTACCATTTTGTACATAAACTGAGCAACTGAGCATCCTGAGCAACTGAGCACATATTGATTTATTGGCGGTTTAGAGTTGGGACTCTACTCCTGGAGGATTCAAAAGTTTTTTTCCATTGTTGCGTCCTGCAAGGGTCCTCAGGCCATTTCATCGCTCCTATACCTTTTTTCAAAATCCCTCCTCTCCCCACTCCCCTTTTGTGTGGACGTGGATGCTATTATAGCCGAGGCACAAAACAAGAGAGACGGCGGTCGGTCGAGCGGTGGCATGGAGGGGGGAGGGAGCCTCTCCAATTACAGTCCACCGCGGCTGAGTCCAGACCGCTAAGGGCATCTCCTCTGCACACTCCACTGACCCCACAAAGCACCTAAAAAGTTGCAACACTTTCCCCCCTCCTTAACTCCCATGAAATACCCCCCATCACAGCCGAAAGGACAGGGAGAGAGGGGAAAGACCAACTGCTATTTTTGCGGCGGGCGTGAGAAAGGGCGGGGGAACTTTCCCACCTCGTCTGTCGCCCGCCCAAAAGGGGGCTGCAATGGGCAGCGCTGCCTCCTCCTTTTTGGGCCCTCTCCGTCATCCACATCATCTTTATATCAGGGCTAGAGAGGGAAGGGATGACGAGGAGGGAAATCTCGCCCAGCAGAGGGAGGGGGACAAATGATGGTTTTGGAGATTCCCTCGCTCTCCCTCTGGGCAGGGGAGCATTTACTACTGTAAAGAGGGTAGGCCGGAGGAAATGATATAAAAGTTCGTGAGCCATCTGATAAAAGGGGAGGAGGGAAACAATCTGTCTATCTTCACAGAGCGCCAAAAAAAGCACTGGAATTATACCGCTTAGGCGCAAACTGTTTCGAGTCACCCAGGTAAGCGAGAGAAGCCTCGTTTTTCGCCTCTTTCCTCCAATCCAATCCAGTGTGCCATCCAGGTCCTTTGTCTCCCGCTTCCTACTACTACTACTATAGCAGATGCTTTATTTCCCCCCTCCCCTGTCTCCGCTGAATGCGCTTCCGAATTCTATCCCCTGCTCTGATGGGAAACGGCAACGCGCGACTTCTCACACGTCGACAAAAGCTACCATCGCAGTTGGAGCCAGCTCCAATTCCGGGAGTCCTTTTTTAGTGTGAAAAACGTCCCAGGAGTGAAAAATAAATTCCGAATTGTTTTTCAGCCTTAAAAACCTTGTGTGCCCTCCAGTACACTGAGTATGCTGGGCACTGCCACTTCAAAAATGCCCCCGTCAAAGGCAACACAGCTCCAAAACCAAGAGACTGTTTTGGTCCTTTTTCTCGCTCTCCCGCTCGGTGTGTGTGGCATTTTGGGAATCCAAGAATGTGGGACCAATCTCACTCAGGACGCAACTCTAGAAGTTCGTTATTTAACGCGAAATAGTAGAGCCCTTCCAGCAAGTTGGGGGAGGAAAACATTCTTCGCGTTGGAGAATGCGAGTCTTCTCCGCGTTTTCTCGTTCGGTTCGTTCCGCGCCCCCGAGCAAACCCCGGCCTCGAAGATTCGCCGAAGATTCGCCAGAGATTCTCTTTAAAAATCGTATTAATTATATATGTATAAAATCATTTTTAAACTCTAGTAGCTTGATACAACATTTCGAAGAACATCTTAATGAAAGGGCCTCTTTCCCACGCGTGGTGAATGGCACCGCCCGCGTCGCTCGTTCTGAGTGGCGGCAAGCAAGTGAACTATGCGCAATCGTCCTCCTTCTCCTCCACCACCACCGCAGTTTACCACTAACAGCGCCAATCCACTCTAAAGTAACCAACTGGCATCCCTCCCTCTCCCTTCTCTCTCCGCTCTGGTTGAGTTACTCCATCTCCTCCCTCTATATCTGATGCACTGTTAAGAAACTTTTGTCGTCCCCCCGCCGCCGCCCACACAAGGGAGGGACAGGAGAGAGAGAGGAATGCACAATCCATTCTGATGGCATTTTGCCTCCCTGGCATCCGTCCCCCCCCTTCCCAAAAATAGAACGAAACAAAAATTACATTATGGTATGTGTGTGTCCCACTGTTTTTTGCAAGCACGCGTCGTCGCCGTCGCGGGAAAGAACCCTCATGTGATGTGAATGTGGGAGTATCCTTTCCTCCTCCTCCTCCTCCTCAACCTCTTCTTTTCTGCACTTGAGAAGAAGGTTGAGTAGAGCGAGATGACCTAGAATGAAGAATTACGGTCTCCTCCTCCTCGGTTTTCGCCGGAGACGAAAAATTCAAGTCGGATTCTCTCCTTTCTTCTACCCTGCGATAAGTGACTGGCTGGAAGTGGAGGAGGGAGGAGGGGAAGGGGACTCGAGTGAGGGCCATAAGTCTCCCATGACGACGGAGGAGGAGACTCACAGAGGAAAGAGAAAGAGGAGGGAAAAACAAGGACATTTCATGATGGCTTCTCTTTTTCTCCCCTTTTCGCTTCTGCTCCTACTACAAATGTTTTTTTCACTCGTCTCCCTTTTTTTCGCAGCCCTCTTTCGTACACCGGCGCCGCTATTCCGAAAAAAGTCCCGTCGATACAGGAGGGGGGTCGGGAATGACAAAGCCAATCATTACTAGCACGGGCGCCTTCTCTCTACTAGTCCTCTTTTTTCTTGCGAAAGCAAAAGGGGCGACCGATCGAGGTGCACTACCAGAAGAAGGGCCCTCCCTCCTTTTTCTTCGAACCATGCAGCATAATAAAGAGAGGATTTGTTATTTACCCCCGCATTTCCTTTTCGAAGGCAAACAGGCAAGGGGATTCCTGTGGTTGCCCCTCCTCCGCCCGGCGGCGGAGGCCAGACACAACAGACACGTACTTAAAGGGAAGCGAGGAAAGGGTTGTTTGGCGTTGTGTGCAGAAATGCTATCGTACTTTTTTGTGGTTGAGTGAAGGCGCGGGAAGAATTCGACCATTCCCAAGAACACCTTTGAAAGAGGAACACTGCAAAGGAGGAGGAAGGGGGAATAGTGCCTTCTCCTCCTCGTCGGCTTCGAAATAACTATGCCACTACTGTGTACTACTATAGGTATACGGCTGGTTCTTCTTTCTCTCTCTGGTTGCGTTGAGTTTGAGGCCCCTCCTTTCCTTCCTTTTCCCCCTCATTCCCTTTTCTTCCTTTGCGGTCGAAGGAAAAAGGAAAGAAAGTATGGGAAAAGCAATGAGGAAAAAGAAAGAGAGGAAGGAGGAAACGAATTCCGGAGTGACACAAAAAAGGGGGGGAGAACATTGGAACGCCTTTTCGCCGGCCTGTTTGACTGGGTTCGATTTCCCATCCACCCACCCCGGCGTCCGACCTTTTTTTGAAAATGGCTCTTTTTGGAAAAAGGAAAGACGAGAAATCATGGGAATTCGTCACCTTTAAGCCGACGAGTGATCGAAGGTTTTTCCCGCTTTCGCGGTAAAGGGGAGGGAAACTATCATACCCGGTAGTTATGCGAGTTCTTTTCCTTTTATGCGTACGGAAACGCGTTCGCCAAATCGACGCTTTGTGAGTCCATTTTCAGCGCTTGTGTGTTCTTTTTTCCCTCGATCCTCCGCCTCCTATCATCATATTTCGAACGTTTGTCCGTCCGCGCTAAAACGGAAGGACGGCGGCGGGATACGAAAAATCATTTCCTCCGCGACGACGCCAACGACGAAGCACTACTCCAGAGAGGGACTCGCCAACTTCCAGCGCCAAACCGAATGGACAACTAGACATTCGTTTGGCGAATCCCTCCCTCTCAGTGCATGCTGCGTTTGGACGCTACATACTTGTGTGCACCTCCTCCGCCGTTGCGTGATTTGTTTCTCTGCCGCTCCCATCAAAAAGAGAGGAGCGGTAGCAGCAAGCAGGCCAATCACGATGAAACGGAAGAGCAATCCGCCCCCTCCCTCCCCCCTCTCTCCATTTCCATCCAGTCACTTCCGTTTTTTTATATTTTCCGGTGGGAAAGAAACGGAGTGAGGCGCGGGGTCGGTAGCCCTTCTTTCCATTTGATACGATTAAACAGAGGTTTCTTCCACTCGGATTGGGACCGTTAGTTCGCACGCGTGGATTGATTTTTTTGCGGTTGCGTCCAAAATGTTGTGCCATCAGCGATGGTTATTCCCGGATTATATCTTCCTCGCTTCCTGCGTATGTACAGTATTCGGGAAGTGGATTGTGGCGTGACTGCCAGCCAGAAAATTGTTCTGTTATGCCTCTTCCCCCCCTGCATGATTGCAAACGACCCCAGACACGGCATGATAAGTGAGTGAGAGTAGAGAGGAAAAGTGGTTTAGTGTGCCGATTTTCACCTCGACCACCATTGTGTCAAAAAAGTGGAAAATTCTGTCGAAAAACGACGATCACAAACCGAACAAAAAAAACCGAGAGTTCGATGCTCCGCATCCCCTCGGCCTGTTTTGTAGCCTAAAATGCCGGGCGAGGTTAGTGACCCTCCTCATTTCCTATCCACGGCGCAGCATTGTTTCCGTCCTACACAAAATCGATCGGAAAGTCTGTGTTTTTCCAAGCGAACGTGTGTCCCTTTCATTATTTATTTACGGCGGCTGAAAAGCGCGCTCCGCGGTCACCGGAATTTCATTCCTGCCTCCATCCGCATTCTGTGGCGAGAATAAATCCTTTTAACGAGGTTGAAAAGGGACTTTTTCTCCTCCAATGAAATATCTTTGCACATTGTTGCTTAAAACATTTTCCCTATCTATTTTTGTTTCCAGGTGTGTCTCTCTGCCTTTAGTCGGCAGCTACCATTTTTTATATGGGCAATCTGGGAACAGACTGGTCAGAAAATCCTATCTCCCCAAATCATAAAAATCTGAAGGGAAAATTATGCAACAGTCGACCATCACTCCGTGTGAAGTACGTACAGTACAACCTAATAATTTTCGAGCTTTCTGTAGAGGGAGTCTACATTCAGATTTCATCTGTCTGCTACTGTTCGGTCGTCTTACCCAGTCCAAAGTAGACGACAAATTGACAACAAATTCCCCTCTTGCCTTCCTCCCCGAAAATATTGACACAACTCCTTTTCGCCAAAGTGGAGAAGGCGGAAGAACCCTCTCCCTGCTTGTAATGCTCCACTTAATCAACTTTACCTGCTTCTTGCTTTTCCTCCTCGGTCTTCTTCTTTCTCCTCCTCTTCCACGGCTTCACAAAGAGGCAAAGTCAACTCAGGGCGGTTGCTCCTCTTCCACCTTCTTCATCCCACACTGCAGCCGCCGCCCTAGTATACGTGCACCACCGCCACACAACAGATTTCCCACTCAGAAAGGAGGGGGGAAAAGTTTTGCGGATGCGGATGCGGCGGCACCTCCCTCCTCTTCCGCCGCCGGATCGTAACTGCAAAACCGAAATGCAATCGCGGCGCCGCGCTCTTCTCCTCGATTTTCTCCCCTTCTTCCTCTTGATCTGGGGCGCGATTCGTTCCGCGATTAAGAAAAGAGGGGGGGAAGAAAGGGGCCCTCTTCCCTCCTCTCTCGCCCGATATCGCTCTCACTCTGAAAACGGAGGGACTGAGGAAAGAGGAGGAGGAGAAAGAGCTCCAGGAGGGGGGAGGGTTCGGATCATGCAAGAGGAGGAGGAGAGATCGCTGGACGGACTTGGGAGGATTTCACCCAACACATGGACTATGTAAGTTTCGAGGCATATTCCGGGGATGTTATTATTGCTTTTAGGAAATTTGGACACCATTGGCGAATCCCTCTTCGGCTCTTCAGAGAGGGAAGGCGCCTCCTCCTCCGCTCCCTCCCCCTCTTCCAGCTCTCTGTCTCCGTCCGTTCTTAGTAGCGAGGTGCCTGGTGGGACTGCGGCGGAGGGCGCTGGTGGTACCACAAGGGGGAGGAGGGACGGACACTGTCTCTTTCTTTTCCCCGCCTTGGAGTTGCTAGGGGTCTCCCGGGGACGGGACCGAGGCGGACGAGGACGAGGCACAAGGCGGTTTCGTGCGGAAGGAGGATCGAGCGAGCGAGGCCGTCGCGCGCGGGGCGAGGAGGAACGGAAAAATTAAGGACGGTGTTGTCCGCTCTCCCTCTTCCTAATTTGCTTTTCTTTCCAACGGCCACGCAATCTGTATTTTTCTTCTGGCTTCTAGGAAGAAAACTTTTCCGTCTCTCCTTCAAAATATAAGCATTTTCGTCTTCCCAATTCGTTCTCAGTCTGATTCCTTTGACTTTTTGTCAATGGGATCGCCAGCCCCCTTATCCCCGCTCGCCCCTACCCCTACACTACGCATGTGAGTACGTGCGTGCTTCGTGTGTGTGTGTGTAGCAGGAGGAGGGCGATTGGTACCGCAGCAAAGCTGACTTTGGAACCACGCTTTTTCGACGTAGAGAATAAAGCCTTTGTGCTGCTGTCCGGCGGAGGCGTCCGTGGGAGGAGGGGTGGATGGGGCGCAGGTACTTTTCCCTCGCCTTTTTTCCGTCTCTGTGTGTGTATAGGGGAAAAGAGGAGCGAACGTGTCTGGCTGCATGTGCTCCTCCTCCTCCTCCAAAACCCTACATCGATGCCGTCGGGAATTGCCACCTTGCTTATGTAGTAGTTCCCGACGGAGTTCCCGACCACTTTTTGGCAGGAAAAGACACCTAAATCGTTACATTACTGTCCAATTACCGAGTCGTTCCCGACCAGTAGTCCCTTTTGGGGGGGTACCCCTCACACCCTTTTTTTCCTGTCTCAAACACCCATTTTTCCCGGCGGTGCCCAAACCCTCCCTGGGTGCCTAGAGGTGCCCAAAGTGGCTGGAATGGTGAGGGGCTTGCAGGAAAGACTGCTGGGAGTGCCATTAAATGGCAATTACTGCTGTAGGGCCCAGAGGAGCCCACTAACACAACCCCCAAGCACCTCCCATTCCTTCAATTTCCTCACCCATTGCCTTCTAGGTGGTCCAAATGTCCGGCCGCCGCCTCCAGGAACCGCCTAGACTGCGTACTACCCGCCGGGGGCCCTGTGGGGCCTCTGCAGGCCTTTTTAAAAGGTCGGCGTTTGGCCAGCAGGACAGTAAATTAAAAAATTC
>JAAUYJ010086520.1_pt1 | contig 13743 bp, 19 predicted proteins | sample 7278031 | NCBI WGS metagenome assembly JAAUYJ01 (sample SAMN14350222, study PRJNA611818) | marine sediment metagenome | isolation source: surface marine sediment (1.8m) | place: French Polynesia: Moorea | collected 2018-08 | reverse complement strand
TGCATTCGAGGGGGGAAGGAGTGAGATTGCCGTCGTCTTAGACTTGATTTTTAAAGATTGATCGCACGCTCCGTTCGATTTGACAAATAATGCCGAGGACGGGAGAAATATTGAATATTTGAACATTTGAATGTATACCATGAATATTGCGTGTGAAAAACGCCAGTAGAATCATACACTTTTTATAAATTGAAAAATTGATAAAAATATTTCGCGCTGTTGCCTCTTTCGCTAGGTAGTACAGAAAAGATTCAAGTTGGAGGGACTGAGTCGAAATCTTTTGAACGCGCATCGTTCTCAGACTGATGCTTAATGCGAAATTTACTAACATCTTGCCACTTTTTTCTCTTTTCAGGTAAGACCCTCGCAACTGCTACTCCCCGGCGGACAGAATGGACGGAGCAGAAAGGGAGGACCCGTATTTCAATAGTTAGAGCACTGTGAGCCATTCATATCGGCCAGTCGGCATACCTGGTATACAGTACAGAAGTAGGTATGTAATCAAGCCGCCGCCTCGGCCACCAATCAACTTTTTGGTTGAAAAGAGGGAGAGTGGGTGAGGGAGGCGCCTACCACAACCATTGCTCATAAGCTCTCTCTCCCCCTTTGGCCCCTTGCTATTCATGGGCAGTGGACCCAGAAACTTACACTGCCGTTGTTGTGTAGTGTTGAGCGCCCATAGATAACTTTCCAGGAAAAAGTTCACGCGAGAGAGGGTTAATACGGAAATTTCCCCCTCCCTGTGAAAAAGGGCCTCTTTCCGAAAAGGATGATCCTTCACTTCAAAACCCTTTGGTGGGGCGGTGTAGGAGGAGGAGAGGTGGCCAAAGTTAGTTTGGGAGGAGAGGGGGATGAGGTGTCAAGTCCCCCTTTGAAGAAAGAGGAGGGAGAGGAAGGAAGAGTCCTTCAAAGTTTCACCTTTCTCCTCTTGTACCTCAATGTACCGCCTCCTCCTCCGCAGAGTGGCTTCAAGTGGGGAGAGGAGGGAGGGGAGGAGGGAGAATGGGTGTCTCCACTTCTCCTCCCTCCTTCCTCTTCCAGTTTGATTCTCTTCTCTGGGCCCCACGCATCGTTGTTGCATGGAGAGCATGGGCACGGGAAGAAAGAGGTAGACGGACTTGGAGGCACACAGAGTGCCACAAAAATAGTCGATACTGCAGCTCAGCTCCACCCGCACAAACACGTACACAAACCACCTAAAAGATCAGTGTAGCAAGAGTCTCAAGTATCCAACCTCGTTTCGTAGCAACTGATTGAAACAACATTTTTGCTATTTTGATATTCTGTAGACTTTGCCGGAGAGCCCTCTCTCACTTTATACCTCCCATTGTCTCCCTACCGTGGAATTCCCCTCTCCTCCTGCGGTTTGGCCACACAAAAGGCATTTTCCCCCTCCTCCTCTCCCTCTTTTCCCCTAACTACGCTACCTCAACCAAAAAGTATTAAAAAAGGAAAAGAAATGCAGTCTCATCCAACAGCGCAACAATTCGATATAGACGACGTCGCGAGGGGGAGGATTCCATTCCGCCTTTTCAAGAGGGGTCCCTCTCCCCTCCCTGCCGTAGCCAGAAACCCCTGCTTTTAATTGGAAAAGCTGAATTCGGCATTATTTAGTTTGTGGGGAGGGGGAAAGACATGCTGCGTAGGAGAGAAGAGGGAGAGAGGCCCCCGGGCCAAGTTAAATGAAGTGACGGGTATAGGGAAGAGAGGGTAGGTTGGATTTCTATTTATGACAGGGTGGCGTCGGCCAGACGGTTACACACACCCATAAATGCAAAAGGGGGAAACCCGACCCATAAAAGCGGAGGACCACCCTGTCTCAATTCGTTTCTCTCGTTACTTACCCCGACCGGTGGCCGCCGGGCGACCGCGGTGGGTGCCTGTGTCGCAATCGGCCGTTCTTCCTCATTAACGGGGTGGGGGTCGTTTGGTTGGGGAAGAGGAGGAGGAGGAGGAAGAGGCGGCTTCCGTTCGCTCGCTGATAAGGGTTAATAAGGAAAAGGGGTTTAGAAGAGAGAAAGAGAGCGAGGGAAAGAGGTAGTAATGCCTTTTTATCAGGGGCGCTTCATCGGGGGAAAAGAAAAAACTCTTTTTCGCTTTTGCGAACAGGTGTGAAGCGCTTTAGGTTGAGGGAAAGAAAGTCGAGGGGTTGGCTTTTTGGGAGGACGGGAAAAGGGAAGGAGGAAGGGGTCACCGGAGTCACGCGGAGACAAAGAGGCGGACGACGGGAAATGGAGTGAAAATTCTAGCAAGATAGGGGGAAGCACGGTGCGTCACTCCGAATTAGAGCAATTAATTATCTTTCCTACTCTCTTGCTTGCCAAAGCGCGATTTGTTACGAGGGTGAAATCCAGGTGGGCTAGATCGCCTTTTCTTGCGAGAGGAGAGACGCCTTCTTTGAGGAGAAGCGAGGAGGGCTTCGACCCCCCGCGAGGATCATCTAGCACCTACTTTTTCCCCTCCTTGTATCATATTCTTCCCTCCCCTCTCTCCTTTATAAAAGTCAAAGCTCGGTGAGAGCAGAGGTTCTGATCGAGAAAGTCTGTGATCATCTCGGTCGGCGGTCCACCTCCAGCCTTACCTTGTCCGCCGCCGCCTTCGCACTTTTGCCAGCCTCCCTTCCTCCGCAGTCATAGTCATCATCAATTGAGACAATGGCGGAGGGGGAGGAAGATGAGAGAGAGGAGCAGCAACGGTCTCCTCCTCTTCATCAACGGAGGGGCTCCTCCTACAACGTCGCCTTTTAAGTCCGCAAGAGCAACAAGCAGAGAAACTCATGAAAAATTCATCGTTTTGCAGCAACTCAAACAAGTCGTGAATTTAAACGCAAGGTCAAATTCCTTTACGACGAAAACTACAATTAGCTTTTCGCCGTTTCCTCCTAATTAACTACAACATTGTTTGTCCTCAGTTTTGCGGCAAAGTCTATGCACTGCTCCGTTGCCCATTAGTTATCTTGGCCCCACCATCGAAAAGAGGAGTAGGGGCAAGGCAACCCCCTCCTCCACTTCTATCGGAAAAGAGAAGAGAGATAGTGGAAGAAGAGGAAGAGGCCCTCTTGGCTTCTTGTTTGCTACTACCTCTTCTCTCCTTCCCTAGCCCGAAGGAGGAGGAGGCAGAGATGCTGATGAAGAAAGAGGAGGAGGAGGGATTAGTAATTAAACCGCCGTGCAGCGGGGCTTTGATTGGGGCCGTCTACTGCAAGGGAAGAAGAGGCGAACCCCCGCACTTCTTATTCTTCTTCCTCGAACGCAAAGGCGTTTTGAAATCGGCGATTGTATTTTTGAACATTTTCCCATTCTTTTCTATACTGTTGAGGGAAAACTCATTCCGAGCGTATGAAAGAATTTCCCCCCCTTCGGTAGCGGTAGCGACGACGACGACGACGCTGGGATGACGCCATTAACATCCCCTTTTCCTTCCATTGCTCGGCATCTTTCTTCTCTCTTTTTTGTCCTCCTCCCTCCTTTGCCTTTTTTGCCACTCACCTCCGGGATGAGAAGAATAAGAGGGGAGGGAGAGTAGGATCATTACGACAATATACCAAAAGGGGGAGAGAGTTGAAGGAGAAGGCGGGATTTCGAATCCTCTCTCTCGATTCCCCTCGAGGAGGTGAAATTGACTCTGAGGCGGAGGCGGAGGCGGCGGTGTCATCCTGAAGCCTTTTCATACCTTTCTCGCGAAAGGGGGAATCGAATAATGGAGAGAGAGAAAGAGAGAGAGAGAGTTCTCTCCCTCCCTCCCAAAGTGGCTGGCATTCATAGGGGGGAAGTGTCCCCGGGCCGTTTCCATTTCGAGATACAAAACACATCGGCTTTTTGATAAATATGCCGCGGGAGGAGGAGGAGGGGTGGCAAATTTCTCTCTCGCCCTCCTAGATTGGGACTACTGTTACTGCGCAGTTCGTGTGCTGTAGGAAAGCTGCTGTGGTGTTGAATCTCTCCTCCTCCTCCTCCTTTCTGAATTCCACTGTCACCTCTTTCGCAGCGGGAGAGGAGGAGAAGAGGTAGTAGGTTCAAACTCATATCCGCTCTCGGTCGGTGGGTCGTCTGGGGAGAAGAGGAGGAGGAGAGACCATCCCTGTAACTTGAAGGGGAGAGAGATTCGTCGATGTCAGAGACAAAATTGCTGTAAAACCATTTGATTTTATTGCGAAACTGTCTGATATATGCAATGTTGTTTCGCTATCATTGGTGAATTCCGTTCGAATCGGAGCTCGTGATGTGTGATAGCGCACAATGGAGGAAGAAGGAGAGAGAGGAGGAGTGAAGGAGGAGAAGGGGTTTCAAAAAGAGGTGAGGGAGCAGGGGCCACACACGTCCATCTTCATACACACAAAAAGTGAGAAGAGAGAGAAGGAGAAATTTCATTTTTATGCCGGTCGTATACGCAGAGGAAGTAGAGGGGTTCTTTTCGGCGGAGAAAAGACGAGCACGGAAAGAAATTTCTGCTACTCCCACTGCTTCTGGGAAACAGGCTGCTTCTGAGACCGAAATATATTTTTAAAAGATGATACAATGATTTACTGAATTTGTCGAGCTGTTTGTTGGAAACAGAAGAGGCGGGCGGGTGTTGCAGGGGAAACCCTAGTGAGTCTCCCCCTCCCCCATGCTCTCTTTTATCTTGATTTCATATCTCCTCCTCCTCTTCGCAAAGGGGGAGAGGGAGAGGCCGTGCTATGATGCCACCACCGCGGAAGAGGGGAAGGAGGGATGAGCTTCCTTCTCAAAGTTCATCAAATTTTAGCTGCTTCCTTTTTCTTTTCGAAAGATGGGAAAGGAAGGAAGGAAGCTGCTGCTATTCCCCCACCGTCTCACCCAAGGGCTGGGAGGAAATGGTTGATGCTTCGGAGGACGAGAAGAAGCTAAACTTTTTAGGGGGTAAAGCATCATGCGTGTACGTCACGAGACTAGGTCAATGAGAAGCACTACCATACGGAAGGGGTTCCAAGGCACTATACGAATTCACGCAAAAAGAGATCGGAAAAAATCCTTTCCCGATACCGTATAGTAATGTGAGGAGGAGGATCGACCTGCTGCGTGCGAAAGGGTAATACCCTGACGGCAGATTGGAGCTGTGGGAGGAGGGGGGACCTAACCCCGTTTTCTGCCGCCGCCTTCGACGGAAGATTGCAAATTTGGGAAAGTAGGAGTAGCAGGAGGAGGGGAGAAAGCCTTCCGATGATGTATGATCGGAAACGATGGCTCCTTTCCCCTTCCTCCTACTCCAGAGACTGCCTTCATGCTTCGGGTGGCGTGCCCTCTTCATGCTTCATAGGAAGGAGGAAGGTGGGTGGGTGGCAAACTTTTTTGCATCTACCCAATACTTTTTTCCTCCTACTCCTTCTCTTTCCCTACTTTTTCACTTTTTATAGTCCGAGGATGGAAGAGAAATGTGTGTGGAGGGGAGAAGAGTTGTGAGGCCGTTGCATCATCATCATCATCACCATCTGATATGAGAGTTGTTGCCTAGGTCGCCTTCTGCCGAAACCACAGTTGTTCCATGGAGGAGGGGGGAGCGGGGGACAATTACCCAAACAACGGCTGATTGCGGGGCTCCCTTCTCCCCAATGAAATATTGCCTCCGGAGGAAAACCAAGGAAGAAGGAAGGGGGTTTGGATCTAGGGCGAGAGAACTTGCTCCTCCTCAGACGACTTCTCACATGCAGTACCTAATACAAGTACGCCCAAAAGGAGGAGGAGGGAACATAAAAAATCGAGTTTGAACAGAGAAGAAGCAAACTCTCGTTCGCACTAGAAGAGGAAATTGTTCATAAATCCTCGCCAAGAAAAAAAGTAGAAGATTCCTTCCTTCCTTCTCCTTCTTTTCATCAGCAGCAATCCTTTTTTCCTTGGGAAGAAAAGGAAAAGGCGGATCCTGGAAGAAATAAAAAAAGGCAAGAACAAAAGGCACCACCACCTTCTGTTCTGCCACGGGCCGCAGTTTTACAACAAGCTGGAGGAACGAATGTCCATCTCATCTCCTTTTCCCTTTTCTTCTGCGACTGTTGTTGCCCTGGCTGGAAAAGGAGGAGGAAGAGAGATGGCCACAGAAGACACAGAAACGCAGAGGGAAGGAAAAAGGAGAGGAGAGAGGGAAGACAAAAAAGATTTTGTTCCCTTTTGGTACCCCCCTTCTTTCCTCTCCCATTTCTAGGTACGAGATTCGCCAATCGGAATCCCTATGAACAGAAGCACAAAAATGTCGCTCCATGTGCGCCGCCAGTCAAACACCATGCCAAATCAAATGTTGTGCTTGTTATGAGTCATTTTTTCGGTGATTTCCAGTCTTGAAAAGAGAAGTGGGCGATTGATATCTGACCGTACCGGGAGTCCAGAGAAAAAGATAGTGCTTGTAGTGTGCGTCTTTTTTTGTGGAAGTCCACGTCCTCTGCTCTGCATCCAAACTTCCTAACCAAGACCAAGGCTACTACCACTACTACGGTACACTTTTCTGCGCTCTCTGCATTTTGATTTGCCATTCCTCGAGCGTACGCACTCTATAACTGCGGCGGCGGCGCCCTCGACCTTGATTTGACAAATTTCACACACGGCGGCGGCGGAAGGAAGAAGGAATTAAGGAAGAGAATCCCTCGGGGCGAACCCAAATCAATCACTTTTCTCCCTTCCTTCCTCCCTTCCTTCCTGGATGCTGGCGGAGGAGCTTCCAATTTGGAATCTCGGACGATTGATAGATGTGATGCTGCCGCTCCTGGACGCTCTCTTAGTGTGCCAATGCCACTGGAGGGAGGGTCAAATATAATAGGAGGGTGACCGTGTCCTCATGCCACACTCTCGTATGTCCCCCTTCATTCTCCGTCCCGGAAATCTTTGCTTTCCCTTTTTTTTCTTTTCCGGCGGCGGCTTCCATTTCTGTTTTCGCAGAAAGAAAAGGGGTGGGAGGAGAGAGAGAGGAGGCCCCGGGGAAAGATAAGATTTACTCAACGAGGAGGAGGAGGAGGAGATAGAAGAGGAAAAGGAAACCAAGCAGACGGACGCAACCCCACTTTCGCGCCAGGAGGAAGGAGAAGCGGGCTGTGATAACGTCGTCGGCAAAGAGAGAGAGACCCAGAAAGAAGACACACGATTTCTCCCTCCTTCGTCCGAAAACAAAACGAAAGTAGGGGAAAATTTGTTCTTTGTCGGCGGTACTACAATAGACCAAAGCGGCTCCCGCCGTCTTTTCCTTTCCTCCTCTCGATTTTTCCCATGGAAAAACTGGAAAAAAGGTCAAAGAATCTTGCGGTCAGTGAAAGAGAAGAACGGAGGAGACTCCCCCTCCTTCTTCGAAAGATTCAGATCTTTTGAATACTCGCTCCCTCCCTCCCTCCCCTCGTTGGTTGGTCTTTTTGGTCTGCCTTCTAGCGCACAGAAATAATCACCTCTAGACAAAAGTCAACAAGGCAACGCGACGTCGAGTTTGTTGACCATTGACAAAAGAAGGAGGGGAGGGGAAGGAAGAACTCTGAATCTTATCGGAGGAAGCGGATGTCTGTACAACGACGAGGAGGAGACGACCGGGGGACGAAAATTATGTCCCATGCCACCTTCCAGCTTCCCGTCTCTCTCGTAAGCGAGATTTAAACTTGGGGAAACTCCTCCGCCGTCTCCGTTGTCTTCGCCTTTTTGTGGAGGTGGAGGAGGATTTGTGAGTTGCCCCATCTTGTAGACGAATAAGGGGAAGGGGGATGGAAACGGTCCGTCGCGTCGCATCAAGTGTGAGGTGAAATGAAAACCAACACACACACGGTCGTTTCCCCCTAAAAAAAGAGGAGGAGGATCTCGAGGCATGCGATGGCGGAGAGAGAAGTTTTGTTCGCTCTTCTTCCCTGGAAATCTCCCCCCATCTCGCATTAACTGGAAACTATTCCAGAAATGCGTCTCTTTCCTCTCTCTCTCTCTCTCTCTCTCGATCCCTCCCACGACCAAACCACCAACCATCCTCTTCGTTAACGAGACCTCCAAAAAGTCTCTCCCCCCCATCTACTCCACTTTTAAATAAAAGAAAGGAGGAGGAGGCTGTTGCTCTGAGTCGATCGGAGGAGATATCTGCCCAAAAAAGATCCTCTCCTCTCTTTCCTCTGCCGCCGCCGCCGCGTAATCTGTTTTCAGACATCGCCTGTCTCTCCATTCTCTCTCAGTTCACTTTCCGCTCAATCGAACGCAATTCCAGGGGAGGGGAGGGGAGCCTTTTCCTCCGGCGCTCCTACACGTTGACGTCAGACGAGGAGAGAGCTCTAATTTTAACATAGTACGTCAATATCCTACATTTCTTTGGAATCTTGTAAGTACAAGCAATACCTATGTAGCTCACTTCAGCTCGCCACAATTCTGTCAGTTCGTCCCCCGGTGACAAACTTACGACGGCGCCCGTTGAAAAGCGCTGACTCCTCCTCCTCCGCCCGACGATGTTGGACCACAAAACCGAGCGACGACCGAACGAACCGTCTTTCTTAACCCCGCATATCAGTCCCGAAAATCTTTTTCTGCGTTTTCAGTCTGTCTCTCTTTCTACTGTTTTGACTCCGTTGCCGTTGGCACCAAAGGAGAAAGAGAGAGGGGAGGAGAGATGGGGGTATCTTTCTTCCAATGAGGAGGAGGAGGGTCTTATATTGCTGATTGTTCCACCGATTGCCCCCTCCTCCAACTCCTCACCCCGTTCTCCTCCTCCTCCTCCTCCTCCGTCGGGCGGCCAAACACCAGCTCTCCTTCTCCGATTCTCCGACCGTATGCAGTGGCGTACCTGCGGCAATTTCAGAGCTGCTACTTTTTACCTCCTTCGCTTAGTGGCAGCTCTGTTTTCGCCTTTGCCGCATCGTGCGAGAGAGAGCCTCTTTCTGAAGTGGAGAGTCAAAAGCCTCCTTCCTTCCTCCTTCCTCTTTCCCCTTTCCTCCTCTTCCTTTTCCGCACCAGCAAACTCGATCATGGCTGGTGATGCTAATGGCAAATGGAGAAACGAAAGATGGGGGAAGAAGACGCCCCCTCTCTTTCTGTCGGTTGGTGGGAAGAGCCAATTCTCACTTTTCCAATCTCGATCCTCCTTCCCTATCCTCCCCCTTCCCTTCGTTTTATGTGATGTTGCTTGCACATATCGGAAGACGATCCTCCTGTTCCTTTCTGGCGAAAACCGCGGGGCTTGCGTTCGGTGGGATGTCGGCCGTCCGCCGAATCTGAAAAGGGAATTCGGCACCATTTCGAGGAAATTCGTCTGTCCCTCATGAAGATGTGTTGTCTTAGCCGTCTCGGAAAGAGAGTGTCTTAAAAGTGCCTTGACCTAGCCGCTCATTTTTTTCCTTCGTTCACTTTCTTCTAATGAGGCAAAGAAAATGTCTTCAGAAGATCCTTTTCGATCCCAAAAAGACTCCGATTTCCCTTCATCTCAGCTTCGGATCAGGTGTTGCTTTGGCACCAGCTAGATAGAGAAAGAAGATGTTTAATTGGTCCCGATTGGGGTTCATTTTCTCTTTCTCTTCCTCTTTCTCTCCTGTTCCCTTTCCCGATCTGCCCCGAGGGGAATGGAGAGTCCCTGAGAAAATAGGCGAAGGAGGGAGAGAAAATGGAAAAGGAAGAGAAAATCTGAGCTGTGGAGAAGTGGGATCGGCTTTCCCGAGCGAGGGGACCGGAGGAGGCAAAAAATGTCTTTATTCTCATTAGCCCTCTCTCTCTCTTCCTCTCTTTCTTCCAGTAATAAACCTTGCTGACCTCCAACTCTCTTTCTTCCTCTCTTGCTCTACTTTGGGGCTCCCTTCTCCCAAACACACGGATATAAAAAGAAATAAGAACTTTTGCCGCTGGGGGGATGCAAAAAAGTGGAGGGAAGAATAGGTTGTGGAGAGGAATTTCTTCTTTTCCCGTGCTGATTGGATAAGAGGGTCCCGAAGAAGAGAGAAAGAAGATGGGGAGAGAGGAAGAAGGGGTCGGAAAGGGGAGAGAAAAAACTTTTTTCCTAGGAACCTCCGCTTTGGATGAGGAGGGAGAGCGGAGGGAGGGGGTTGTGGAGTCTGTCTGAGTGAGGGGTGGAAGGTGGCTTCGGCTTCGGAGGAGGAGGGTGGGACGGAGGGGGTATAATTGTTTTTTGAAGAGCCCCGCGGGCTCCACCAAGGAAGGAGAGAGAGAAGGAGGAAACTGCAAGGTCCAGTCCGTTCGGTTCACTTCGCTCGAGTCAGAGGCGGCGTTTGGGGGATAGAGAAGGGATTAATTTTCTTCCCATTACTGGCAGCGCCGCTTTTTTCTGTCGGCGGAAAAAAGAAATGTTTGCATCTGTTTGTCAAATGGTGTGTAGTGGGCGAAGTATATTCCGAGAACTAATTAATCTTCTCTCCTCCTTCACACTGGACCGATCTCACGTTTCAGTGCGCGAAAGAGGAAGAAGAGAGAAAAGCGCGGCTGGTGACCAACAGAACTCTTCCAAAGAGGAGGAAGCTACTACCACTGCTGTGCCAAGCGAAAAGAAGGAACGAGTAACGAGACACTTCCAAATGGCGGTGAAGAGAAGAGTCTCTTCTTCCCGCGTCCCCTTTGGCACCCTCACCTCCTCCATTTCGATCAGAGTGAGATTCTCTCTTTTGGAAGTGTTTTTTGTTGCAGCGTCATCGCATCGCCTCCGACGCCTCCAATCCAAACCGCCATCGTCTTGACCCCTCCCCTCCCCTTTTATACCCGTATGTGTTGCCCCTCCTCGGTCTGTGTGTGGTTTGTGGATTCCTTCTCCTTTTGGCTACCTGTGGCACCATCTCTGGAGGGAGGGAGACCTGTCAGCGATCCCTTATCGGAGGGGGAGGAAGGGAAGAGGAGAATTTATAAAAAGTTTCTCTCCCCTTCTCCTTCCATCATCGGCCATCCATTACTCGGGGACGTCAATTTGTCCCCTACCAACCCCGCTTCCTATTCAGGTAGTGGTGGAAGTCACAATGGGTCTCTTCCTTTCACCTCCCAACCAACACCCTTTTTTGGTCGCGACGCAGCTGCAGCGTCCCTGGGACAGAGTTGTCTCCTGAAAAACCACGTTTTCCCCCTCCCGAAAAAAAAGTTGTCTCCTATTCATTGACAGGAAACGCACGCTGTGATGAGGCTCAGCAGCAGTCATCATTTCCCGTTTTCCTGCGCTTCTTTCGAATCCTCATTTGAAAAGGGAATTCACTCTTGTGTGTGAATCCGTGTCGCCTCTCTTCTTTCTTGTCTTTCTGCCCCGCGGTGTTTTATCCCGCCGCCGTCTTCTTCTCCTTCCAAGTCTCCTCTCATTATCACCGCTCACCGTCTATTCAGCTCCAGACCAACCAACCTGCCAACAGTTCTCTCGTATTGTCTTGCTGCCCTGTCTGGGGGTCGCCCCGGGAGATCAGAGAGTCTTGTCTGATGTTCAAGTCCTTGGGTTGTCGGCACAAGATTAGGAAAACTTGTCACAGGGCGTCTGATGCTGCCGTCGCCGTCGCCGAATTTAAAAAGAAGGAAATATTTCAAAAACTCGTCTCTCATTTTCAATTGCAGGTAAGACAAACACGCAGAGAACAGACGGGTCAAACCCTTTTTCCCCTGTGAGACCAGCAAAACATTCTCTGAGTGGAAATGAAGGGGAGAAAGAGACAAACAACTCCGCTCATTGGTGTTATTATCCCTTTCTCTCTCTCCTCAGCGGCAATGAGAGAAACAAGGACCCACTGTCGGTCGCTCGGACTGGTGGAAGGGGTCATGGGAAGTTTTCCCTCGCTCTGAGCTGGCAATTAAGAATTCCCGCTGCGGACGGAGAAAGAGGAGAGGAGAGGCAACAACCCAACTCCGTTTCCCGCCTTTTTACGATTCTTTTTCCCTTCCTCTTTCTTTTGAGCGTATGTGGGGGAATGGGAGGAAACAGCCCCTAAGTTGTGGGTGGGAGAGGGAAAGAGTGCTGAGTTGCCGCGGGAGGTTTTCCCCTCTTCCTCGTTTGAAGGGAGGTCTCGCACGCAAAAGCCGCCGTCTTCTCTCTCTGCATTTTCCGGAGGTGGCGTTTTCACTTTCAATTAAACCCCTCTTGAATGAGAGGTTGTACAGAAAAATTGAGGGGGAAATCTAGTCAGTCACGACACGACTCGACCCCCAAATTGCCCCAAAAGTTTTTAGCTTCCTCCCATTTTGTAGTAGCGAAGTGCAGGAAAAGCGCACGAATTTGGGTTGGAGGCAGCAGCAGCCAACCGACCGACAATTGAAATGGAGATGAAGATGGGTATTTTTTCCCTCCTCCTCCCCTCCCATTCCTATTGCTGGATTATTGCCTCTTGGGCATAGACGTATGGTAGGTGAGGAAGAGAAAGAGAGCGGGAAGAGGGATGGATGAGCCATAAAGCAATTTTCGGGTCTCGAAATTGGAAAGAGGGAGAGGGCTGACTGGATCCCCCATCTTTGTGAGCCATTTTTTGGGCGGGAGCTCTTAATTCCTTTCTGTCGAGAGAAAGAAGGAAAATATAAAATTTCCATCTCCAGAGTCAAAAAGCAGGGGAAAGGAGGAGGGAAGCTTTAAATCTCAAAACTTTTTTGTGCTTCTGTCGCCAGTTTTTAAGAAGACTAGGAGGGGAGGAAAGGGGAAGGAGGAGGCAAAAACATGCTTAAGGCGATTTTTCAGCTCGTCCCAATTTGAATCGTGAATGCATAATTAAGTGGCATCCACGGTACTAAAAAGCAGTTCCTCTTCTTCCGACTTTGTCCCGCTTACATCGTAGTGCATGGGACTTTTTTCTCTTTTCCGGCTTTTCGTCGTCATTTTGACGGCGGTTTTTTTGCTGTCCCAAACTAGCGTCCTTCTTCTGCGGAAAACTCTTTTGTTGCGCGACTTTCTGGTCTTTTTGGTCCGGCTTTTTGGATTTCGCTTCTTTTGGAAGTCCTCCGAGCGTGACCCGATCCCTGAGACAGCTTCCGTCTCAGTAAAAAAAAACTCCAGTAGTGGCCAATTCGCACACACAACAGTTTCCCAAACGAGGCCAATTTTCGCCCTCTTTTCCTTGTTTCTTTTGAAGGTCCCTTTTTTTCCCCCGACTGGCCACTTTTTTTCCTTTCCTCTTTCCTCCTCCAGTTCTTGACGTTGAGCAATGGTGGAGACGGAAGAAGTGTTGGAAGAAGAGGAAGGAGAAACACCTCTTTTTCCCTCCGCAGATGGTTGGGTTTTTTCTTCCTTTTCGGTCGTCGCGGTCTGCCGACCGATTCTTGGGCGGGAAGAGGAGGAAGCCCAAAATATGTTTCCACCCTGAAAAAAATAGTCATTTCGAAACACCATTTTTGGAAGAGGCCCGCAACTTGGGCACCTCTTTTACTATTCTTTTTTTTCTCGGAATGGGCTCTTCTTCCTTCACTACCCCTTTCTTGGCCACTTAACCACCTTCTCTCTTCTCAATCCCTCATTTGGATACTCCTCTTCCTAATGCTCCAAGGACAAACGTGGGAAGAAAGCCCAAAACGAGGGGAAAGAGAGGACCTCCTCCTATTCCTTTCCTTTTTCGCCGACTTTGGAGAGCCCTTCTCCTCCGTCTCCTCCTTCGTTTAGACCTCAGTTTGCGGGAAAGGAAACTAGAAACTTTTCCCCCCAAATCCTCAAGTTTTTTTCGCGAAGGACCTTCTCCTTCTTTGGCGGTTTGTCTATGTGTCGGGTTCCTCCAACTATTGCTGACGCCGCAACCGAACCGAGGATCTGGAGAGAGAGGTGTCGGAGGTGCATAATGAATTGGATCCCTCCCTCCCTCCACCTTATCCCCGGATCGGAATCGGGCGTGAAAAGAGG
>JAAUYJ010112820.1_pt1 | contig 13746 bp, 9 predicted proteins | sample 7278031 | NCBI WGS metagenome assembly JAAUYJ01 (sample SAMN14350222, study PRJNA611818) | marine sediment metagenome | isolation source: surface marine sediment (1.8m) | place: French Polynesia: Moorea | collected 2018-08 | reverse complement strand
TACTGTAGGGTACTATGCACGACGTATGATGTAGTCAATTTGTAGGAAAGTTTTTTTCCCCACATGGGTACAAAAAGTTATAAAATCTCTAGAAGTCAAGGTCTGACTGACAGTTCCGATCCCTTCTACCTCCTTTTGTTTCCCAGCCACATGGACTTCCCATCAAAAAAAAAATCTTCCTTCCTCCTTGATCCCGAGGGAGTCGCCAGGAAAGACCTCGTCTCTCAGACACATCCTAGGAGCGTCCTCCTCCCTTGTCCTAAACTTGGTGGGAGATATGGAGGGAGGGGGCGTCTTTTCCTCCATCCTACCTTTTTCCTCCTCCCCCTCTTGATCGCCAACTCTTGTGCGCGTCTGTTGTGATGTGTCGAGAGAAGGGATGGCACAGGAACGGATGCTACTGACAGGAGGGCATTTGGAGAGTGTCAAGAGAGGGGAAATATATCGTTGTCTTGGTCGCCTCCGCATTTCCGTGGAAGCTGTCTAGTCTGCAAGTCAACAACACAAAATCCCAACTTGCGCTTGGATCTAGTGGGCCACATGCAAAATTTAAAGTAGCTAAGAATGTTGGAGTGCACTCTTAATATTTTCCCCAACATTTTATTGCTCAAGTGCTCTTATGAAACCTACCCGCCTCCCTCTACCTCGATCCTCTGCCGTCCCTTCTCTGTCCATAATAAAAGTAGAGTGCGCACCTGCCTGCCTCTCTTTCTCTCGCCTAAATTTGATACTCTGCGCGCTCTCCCCCGCCTGGAAAGTAGGTTGCGCGCGCCGCAGGAAAGTTATTTCCAGCGAGGGCAGACCGAGAAAAAGCAGATTTGGGTGGATGGATGGGAGAGAACAGTACGAAAGCTAATTTCCTCAGAGTTGGCGAAGTCATGCAAATCTGACGTCCTACCCTTCTCCCTCATCTTTTCTCTCCAACCGCAATTTTCGAATGTGGGGCAACACATGTTCTCTCCCCCGAAAACGGGAGGACGGGAAAGAATTTCGTGACATTTCCTCCCCCTCGCGTACGGGTGCAACTGTACAGTACGTATCTACACATCTCCTTATCTGTCTGTTGGGTCACGACGTGACGAAATAGAGAATTCGACTCGGAAAGCACTTGTTTGACACGCAGTCACGTATTGCCACCTATACATTTTTCACGAAACCACAAGACCCCGCTCCTGTTTCGCACATTCCCGAGTGTGGCATATCGGAGAAACGGAAAACCTTTTCCCTCCCTCTGTACTTTTATATCAGTGGCTTAGCAACAAGCCAGAGAGAAGCCCACTGGCCTTCCTTCCTCCTCCTCCGTTTTCCCAGCCAGCTGAGAGGGAGAGAGAAATGTAGGCGATCGCCCCTTCCCCCTTTCCCGTCTGGTGCTGCATGGGTCTGGCCTTTCTCGTCGTCTTGTGCGTAAGAGAAAGACACTCTATCCTCCGCTGAGAGAGAGACGGTGTCCGCCGTTGTTGGGGACGGACGCTGTCGAGAACGAGGGGAGAAGCAGCAGCGGCGGCCGATGGCTCCTCCTCCGCCCGGGGGAGGGAGGGAGAGCCAGCCGCCTTTCTCTGCCTCTTCCATTAGTTCCCTCCGTCCCTCCCAGGGGCCGAAAAACCCGGCCTAGCTTCTTCTTTGCTGCTATGCGGCGGCTCAAGAAAAGCCTCTGTTCTCTCTCTGTGTGTGTGTGTTCTGGTGCTTGCGAAGAAAGGAAGGAGAACGGGAGAACACCCTCCTCCTTCCTCGATCTCTCTTCCGCTGTCAAAACCCCCCTCCTCTTTCCCCCGGCTCGTTGAGAAGAAGGGGGCCGGAGTCGGTTTTAGTTGGAGGAGGATGAGGAGGGGGAAGGAGGAGGAGCGGGAGGAGCATCTCTTTCATATCATCCTCGCACCCCCTTCTTCTCCCCCCCCATGTGTGTAAGTGTGGATCAGAAAGATTTTGAAGGAAGGAGGAGGCGGAGGTGTGTGAGGAGGGGAACAGGTGCTGAGAGGTGAGCGAGCGGGGGCCAATACACGATGTGAGGCCTTTTGCATTCATGCAGCACGGAGATTTCCCCGAAGAAAAGAAACTAAAGTGCTAGGAAAGGTACATTTTCGAAAGTGTGCCGCCGAGGTGTGTGTGTGTGTGGCGATCGAGGTGGGGGAATTGTTTACAACACCGTTCCTCCCTCCCATGGGAGTGCTTTCGTAAGATCGGTGCCAAGAGTGCTTCCGCTTCGGAAAGTTATTTTTGTGAGAGAGGTAGCCGGGAAATCGAGTGACGACACTTTGAATAATTGAAATGTAGCTACATTCCTGCAAGGTGGGAAACGCTAGGCCTTTTTTGGTCGGCGAGAGCAAGGTAAAAATGACGGTAGCGGCAGAATCTTTTAGCATATCTGATACCTCCTTTATCTCCTACTGCTTCTTCCAAGAAAAATAAAAGACTTGAGATCTCCTCCTGCTTCCCTCTTACAATATATCTCCCTGAAACTCGATGACTCAGCTCAGCTGAGCGCAGGAGAGGAAATGAAATGGAAGGCCGATCACCCCACCAAGGAACAAAAGGAAGGAATAACATTCTTTCCCCCCTTCTCTTTCCCTCCCCTGGGACCGCGCTGCATTTTTGGCCGAATCCAGATTCATCAATCTAGGGGGTAAGATAGGGAGGCCTGTCATGAATGCAATTATTCAGTGTGGAAAAGTACAGTTTGCTGCAGCCACTAAAGCACGTGGGCTTGGGAAAAGAGACCAGCACTTTAAGAACGGCTCCTTTTTTGCGAAAATGACTGCTCTTTTCAAAGGGAAAGCTGGGTTCGTAAACAAACTTGGCCTAGTACTACGGAACAGAGCTTCGTACGTCAGAGCTTTCCTTGCTCCCGCCTCCTCCCTCCACCCCAGAGAAACAGCAAGTTGACTAATGTGGGCTTCAATTAGGGAGGACAGGCGAAGAAGAAGGAGAAAGGAGCTGCTCCTCACATGCATATGCCTCCATGTGTTTGAACCGTGCTGTTACGTCTCTTGTGGGCATTGACCCGTTTTTCAACAACACTCGTGCAATGAACTCCTCAAAGCTGGAAAATATTTCTTTTCTTTTCTGAACTGGCGCCGCTCTCTGTCCCTCGCTCCGCCTTGAATGATGTATCCCTCTTGAATTAGCGGGGTGTCACTCTTATTTCTCGGCCTCCGCGATGCAGCGAAACACTAGTCGTTCGAGTTTGTCCCAGACGCAACTCATGAATATCACAGCAACGCAAAAGTGCCTACAGTAGAACCGCCATTTGCCTGCATTAAGGAAAACTTGAAGGGAAAAAGGTGTGCCTGGTGATTTGACTTTGAATATAAAATTTAAATTCTTTTTTGGCAAGTAATACAATATGTATTTGCGGGAAAGTTATGCACTTTTTTAACATTTAAACTGCGAAATTTAAGCTTGTGGAAAACAAGCTCAGTAGCACTCTTGAAAGAATTAAAGAAATCTCAAGACTCCAGAGTGAAGGAATAACGATCGATTGGAGCCAAAAACCAGGGAGGAAGGGGTTGGCGCGCCAGACCGACTGATGATTACGCAAGGCAAGCATCACGGTCTCGCTTGTTGTACGCCAGTGTAGAAGGACCTCGACAGAAGACGCCCGCCAAATGGACTGATGCCCGCCCGCTAATTCCATCTCCCGCGCCGTCCGCCGGATCAAGCCGACCGATCCGTCAGGAAGGCGCCGTCACAATAAATGCATCCTGCCCATTAGACTGCCCATCACCGCCCACCACTGACCAACTATCACCAATGACGTCAGGCTCTTACTGGGGAAGTCTACAATACCAGTGAAGTCCAAGCTCAAGTCTTCGCCCCGAATATCGGTGCAAAGAGTGTCTTTCAAACACATCAATGTCAATCCAGCAACTGATGCAAAATAGCACCGTCTCCGAATAATCAGTGACCCAACCAGAGGAACGGGTTTGTCAGAAGAAAAAGAAAAGAGTGAAAACATGTTTGGGTACCTGTTCAAGTCCTGCGTCGGCCGATGCGGCTGCGACCGCGGCGGAAAGGAGGACGAAGGAGGGGAGTCCGCGCTACAACATTCGTCGAACGGAGGAGGGGCCCGGAGGAGGAACGGGAGCTGCGGGGACGGACATGAGTCCACCGCGCAGCTGGTAAAGAACGGCGAAGACGAGGAGGAAGAGGACGAAGTCTTGGTCAAGGTGAAACAGCCCAGGCCAGCAATCAGGATGGGGATCCTGAAGAACGCTTCCAAGAGTCTGGAGGAACCTCGGGACGAGGCAAAACTCATGCTGGCAGAGGATGGCGGTGCCGCGGCGGAGTACTTGGAAGACGACGACGACGATTCCGGTGCCTGCGTGGAGGAAGAGGATGGATTGGCGAACAACGACAAGCTCTTCCCCTCTTCCCCGCAGGGAGATGATTGTCAAGTGGCGTCTGACGTCGTCAGCGACGAAGGCGGCCCAGTAGAGATCGACATTGGCTGTGATTCCAAGAGGAACGAAAATGGTGCATCAGGAGAAGCGGAGGGAGAGTGGACGGCTTCCGAAGCCGTTGATCTCGCCCCCGACTCTCCTGCCGTCGTGATTGTAGAGCCTGCCGAAGGGGAAGGTGGTGTTGCCGGTGCTGCCGTCGGAGGGAAGGGAAAGTTTCTCGTCACCCCCCTGGACGAGAAAGATCTCCAAGATCTTGGCGCCGGGGCGGCAATGACACCACCTTCTTCCTCTCCACTTCCCCCGCCTTCCTCCTACTTCAGCGCCTCTAGAAGCCGCAAGATTCAGCGCTTCACGGTGACGGCGGCAGCGGCCTCAGACCTGGAGGAGCAATCAGACGAGCGGGTGCAGTTGACCGTGTCAAGCGTGAACACTGTGCTGGAGGACCTGCAGGAGACGGACGACGAGAATGATGACGACGAGGGCGAAGGCACTAAGGAGGAGGAGGAGGAGGCGAAGAAGAAGCGGAGGGAGAGGCGGGAAGCGGCGGAAGCGGCCAGGAAGCTGGCGGCGGCCGCGGCAAAGGCTGCCAAGGAGCAGCAGAAGGGAAAGGGGAAGCACATTCCGCGGCCGCCGCTCACCAACAGGGCCTTTTTCGACAAAGCAGCTGCAAGGGCTGCTTTCACGGCCAAGAGACAGTCGTCCTACACCGGCACTCCCGCCAACACGTCAAACTCCAGCAGCAGCAACAACAGCAGCAATTCAAACCCGTCCTATTACTCCACCGTAATCGGCGCCATCGGGACCACGCCAGGCTCAAGGCCGAAAAAGCAATCCTCGTCCAGCTCCCTCTCCTCTCGGCACAACTCTGGTGACGGCTCCTCCTTCGTGAGGCCGGCTCTCAAGAAACAGCAGAGCTGCTCCACCGCCGAGGCAGAATCGAGGCTAAGCGGAAGTAATCAGGAGTCGATCACCTCCACCGGGGCGAGGCCCAGGTCGAGGGAGAGGAGCCCCTGCGTCGTCTCCTTCGACGAGACGCCCACCTACCACGGGCCAGGCACGAGGCGGAGGTCGAGGTCGGACGCATACCGATTTAAGTTCAGGTCACTTTCAATATCTGGCGGATCGGCCGCAGCCAAGAACACCTCCGGCGGTAGCTCCGGCTCCATACCCGGCCTGGGTAGCAAGATGGCCTGGCTGCTGGACCGCCACAAGGAGAAGATGGCCGCTGCGGCCAACCCGGCGCTGGAAGGGGAGGAGGCCAGCGGGGGAAGGGACGGGGAGGTCGAGGAGACGGAGGCGAAGGCTTCTTCCTCGACGACGGCGACACAATCCTCGTCCTGGTTCAGAAAGAGTCCGGCCCCTCAGCCGTCGTCATCCGCCACCGATGTCGACCGGCCGACCAAGCAGATTCGCCCGCGCACAAAGTCCGCCAAGCTGGACCGCGCGGCCAAAAAGGCGGTTGTGGCAGAGGTCTCAAAGTCATCTGCCTTCGAGTGGCCGCTGGGCAGGCTGGGCAAGCTCAAGCAGAAGTACCGCCGCAAAGAGGCGCAGCGCGACAATCAAGGCGGAGTGTCCCGCAGCGCGTCAGCCTCCGCTCTCACCGCCAGAGAGGTGGAGCGGCTCATCTCCTCCAACGCGCGGAGGCGGCACTCGCTCAGGGGACATAAAGGCAGAGGAGGGGGGCGATCGGTCGGGTTCGCAGCCGAGGGCGGAGGCGGAGGAATAGGGGCTCAAAGCGGGGTTCGGTTGGCGGCCAGCCTGTGGACGGCGTCGCTCAAGTTCCTGCTCGGGGACTACTCCACATCGTCGTCGGGAGGAAGAGGGCGGAGGAGGCACTTCACAGATCCAGGTCTGATACTTCTCAGGCAGTCGAGCCTGCACTTTATGTCTCGCCTCCCAAAAAATTCATAAATGGGTAAAAGCGGGCGAACAACAATAGTTGCTATTTCGCTGACGAGTTAAGGTATGAAAACTTTTTATTTTATCGTCAAGCAAAGCGGTGTCTTTTTTTCCTTCATGGGATTCTTTCTTCATTCATTTTTCACACGATGGAGATCTCTGGATGATTACTCTCCTCCTCTCTTCCGGCGCCAAACTTTCCATCCTTCCTTGCGCACTGGTGATCCAGAGCCGTCTTAATGTCCGCCAGAGGGAATCCCTCGTTGCATAGGTTGTTCAGCACGTAGACCATTGCGGGGGCGCGGTCGTGACCAGACATCTAAGATGGAAGATTTATCTTATTTTCTTCGCAAATATATTAATTTAGAGTCGAAATTTTGTCCTTACCCTGGGACATTTCCTCGTGAAATGGTGTACGGCCGCCTCGTAGCAGGCCTCGTTCTCGATCGCTCCCCTCTTGTTCGAGATAATGCGGAAGTAGCTCTTAAAAACAAAACAAAAAAAATGTTTGTTGGATTTCGCACCATCTTAGCCTTCCTCACCGTCTTCCTTTCGTCTCCTTCGTTCTCGTTCTTATTGGCCACTTCCACGGCCACTCGATAGAAGACCTGGTTGACGGCCCGAGCCTCCTTGTTGTACTGGCGCAGTGCCAGCTTAGCTCTAAAGTTGAAAATTGAGAATGACTTTCAGCACAGATTTGTTGGGGTGACTTTTTCACTTTTTGGTCTCCTCCGGTGTCTTGGCGGCGATCAGGTTCCTGGCCAGGATGGTTCTGGCCACCTTCCTGGAATCGACGGCGCTCTTCCTGCAGGCGTCCTGGTCGTCGTCCCGCTCCTTCTCCGTCCTGTAATCGAACGGGGCCCTCTTCTTCAGGTCCCTGAGGCCCTGGAACTGCGCCACAGGCATCGAGGCCACCCCGGAGGTGTCGCCGAACTGCTGCACTGGCGACGTCGTCGTCTCACTCCGAACCAAGCGGAACTGGTCCTCAAGGGTTTCCTTCTCGAGGTTCTCGGCGTCAGAGTCCTGTTAGATAAATGAGAAGAAATAAGTTGTTTATTTCGTTCCCTTAAAGGTGATCGGAGGTTTACATTTTTTTAATTTTGTGTTTGTTCTCCCCACCTGTAGCCACATGATGCTGTACACGTCGCCCAAATACGTCCCAATGGTCTTGTCGAAGTAGCAGGCAAAGCTGGAGTAGCTGTCGTTGGAGGCGGAGGTGGCATACACGTCGAGGTCGGAGGCAAGGTGGTGGTCGAACATGGAGCCAGACTCGCAGGCCTGATGGTCAATATAATTATAAGTTTTCTCTCGTGCGAGAAATGAACTTTTCTGCTCTCACCTCCACGTAGTAGACCATCTTGTTGTACCTCTTGTTCTTCTTCATGGCGACGGTGGCGTTTCCCAGCATGCTGGCGCTGAGCCATCCGCTCCAGTGGTTGGTGTTGGGGAAGCAAAAGAAGCCGGGGGAGCCGTGGTCGGCCATGTAGACAAAGATGTGATCGTCGGGGCCGCTGTCCACGAACTTCTTTCCCTCCGGGAGGCCGGTCTTGTTGCCCGTCAGGACGTTCAGGAAGTTCTGCGGCGTCACCTCGTGGCCGGTGAAGTCCTTGGGCACACCGGTGTACACATTGGGGCCGCCGGGCCTGAGAAAAAACAATTTAAAAATAAGTTTGCTTAGCTGTCACACATTTCTAGAAGAAATATGTGTGCATCATTTTTGTTCCAGAGAATCTGACCTGTTCCTGATGATCCCCTTCTCCTTGTTCATGCTGCTGTACGCGATGTCGTCGAACATCATGACGATGATCTGCTCGTCCGGAATGCCGTGGGAGCTCAGTATCTGCGCAAAAGATTACAGTTGTTTCAAGTTGTGATTTAAATATGGTGTGTCTCACCTGGTATGCGTGGCAAACATCGGCTTGGTGCCTGTAGTTGAAAAAGTTCCTCGATCCGGCCACCAACACAGCCCAGATCTTGCCGCCGCCGGGCTGAAATCAATGGTTTTTTACCAGATATGAATTTACTGTACAGCTCCTCAAATTTTGCAAAATAACCTACCAGCGTTCCCCCTCCTCCCTCCCCCTTTCCGAAGCTGGGAATCATCTCCTCGATGGCCCCCAGCAAGGAGGCGGACGACATCAGGGGCAGCAGCGCCAACACGAACAGAGAGACCCTCATCTTGCCGTCTCGGTATCCAAATGCAGACTGGACGCGATTTCCCCCCCAAAACAGAGTCTAAACTAACTGCGTCTTTGTGCGATCCTCCTCCTCCTCCTCCTCTTTGTCACTGGGTGGGTGACGCCGACGGTCGGTCGGCGCCACTCCACTCTCCGGTGACTGCTAAATTTAATGTAAGCAATGTTTGATGGGAAAAGTCTAGTTATAACAAAAGGAAATAGCCGTGAAAGCTAGTCGTTTCTTTTAAAGTTATAAGTACTGACGATTTTGCAGTAACTACAAAACTATGAAGCTCTCTGGCTTATTGCCATCCGATCCCGAAAGAGGAGGAACTGGAAAACCGGCACCAAGCGGCGTCGGCGGCGTCGCCCTTTTTGCTATTCGGGAAAACGGGGGAGATGGAGGAGGAGGAGGAGGAGGGCAGTGGGTTGGCTTCGCGCGGGGGCGGACGGACATGGGAAAAGAAGGGAGGTGGCGAGTGATGAAGAGGCCAAAAAGATCATGGTGGAAAACTGTCGAGAGAAACACGATATTTTCTTTTGACTACAAAACGTGAAGTTTTTTACACTCCACATGTTTCCCTACAATCCCCCCCTCCACGTTTTTCTATGCTCCGTCAAAAGATTGGGTTGTTGCCATGGGCGGATTTTTTAACGTAGGCTAGCCAGCGACTATACCTTTCGCTGAAGACACAGCCTAGGGAAGAAAGAGGAGAGAGAGGAGAAAATTGGTTCTGTGTTTACCTGGATCGGTCCTTTAAAGTCTGTGACGGCGAAATGCAGTGGAACCGCCGGGCGGTCCTCCCCACCCCCCAAAAAAATGCGCTTGACCGAAATTTATCTTGCTATTTCGTACTATAAACTCTGACTCGGCGAAATTGGAGAAATTACTTTTCTGATGATGCGGATAGGGCGAAAATTGGAACAGGGAATTCCGAGGGAGTCTTGCTTGCCTGAAGTTTGAACAAGAACGTATATTTGGTATGTAAATTTTACAGTTCCGCAGAGCGATGGCCCACTTGAAGAAATTTTCCCAAACACTTTTACTGTATTTATTTTCATCCGACGACCGTCACATAAATGTTAGGTAGAGATGCGATTGTGCCGAGAGAGAAGAGGAGGAGCGGATTTTTCGTGACTCCAGAGCGGAGGGGAAACGTTGCACAACAACAGCACAGCGGCGCAATAAAAAACTGCAACAAAAAAGACGACAAACAACAACGACAAGTCACTGAAGTCAGCTCATAGCTAGCTTGACAGAAAACGGAAATTCCTTCGCAAAAAATAGTTGTGCCCGTGAAAAAAGTATACCCTCGATAGAATCTCGTTCGTGGCTGAGAGAAAAATGCCTGTGTCCAACTCCGCCAAAAAGAGCCCGACCACTCCCACAACACCTCCTTCCTCTTTCTTCCTCCTTGCAGCCCACCGGCGCAACTCTCTCGACCCGGACGCCGCCGCCGCCGGGTCATCCTCCGGGTCCCGCCGCCGCTCCTGCTCGCTCTCCACGCCGCACCGCGCCTCAGACATTGCAGTGGACCCGGCGGAGTCCGCCAACCTGTTCAGGAACGCAAGAGGGGTGAGTGACAAAGAAACACAAGTTCCTTTCAGAGTTAGTGCATATTAGAGGTATCAAGCAACTGATATCGGAAAGTACGTTGTATTCTTGACATCTCCCCAGGGAAAATATTCTAGGCGTGTTGGAGAGAGGAACCCACAGATTTTGAGAGCTGGGAAAAACTTCGCGCTTATTATTGCAGGGTGGGATCATGGGTGGTTCTTTGCCCGTCTCGCGGCCACAGCCGAAATGCATTTTCTCCCACTTTTTTCTACTGCCACTTTCTCCGAAATTTTGCAACTGCAACCTTGGAGGAGGACATTGAAGAGGGGGGTTCCTAAAGACTAGCCTTTCCATTTGGACTTTCTTTTTAAGCCTTCGGCGTCTTGGAAAGCTGAAAAGTTCCCTTTGACACTGTCGGGTCGGGCACTACTGTGGCAAGTAATACTGTTTGTAAATTGTATCTTAGCTCCCTCCCAATAGTTGTATGAAAGTCTGCCTCCTCGACCGGTGTTTTTGAAGTTTGAACTCTTGTTTTCAAACGGCTACTAGCCATGTCGTACGTCGTCCTCGTCCTTTGCCTTCCAAACACCGGATTTGCCTCCTGCGGGCGCTGCGGCGAAAAATAGACTCCAGAGCCCGCAAACTTTGCGCCGCTGCGAAACACCCTCACCTGAGCAGAGAGGATGGGAGAAAGGGAGGGATTGCACTTTTAAGCCTTCTCGGCCATACAACAACAAGAACGAGCTTGTGTCAAGGCAGGGGTTTCCCGTATTTGTTCATAAGTCAAGATATATTGGACCTGTCTGGACGAAAAAAAACCCTCCTATTTGATGGTACTGACATGAACATTTGTACTCTTTGGCTTCTTGAGGGCGAGAAAAGCAAGAGTGTATGTAGGTACATATCTGGTAGCTCTCCCTCGTGTTGCAAAGGCCGCGAAAGGGCTTCTCCCATTTTTGCAGGAAAAAGGCCTTCCTCTCTCCTTTGCAAAACACCCACGCAGTCTGGGATTCGCCAACGATGTCATGCTCCGTAACCTTTTATAAGTGCATTTCTAGACACTCCTTTTGATGGGGGGGAGTGTCCCTTCTGCCGCATGCATGGAAAAGCCGATAATATCGGCGAATCCTTTCCTCTTAGCCTAGCTTTAACACGGGATGCCTGCGCCTGCGCCCGCCCTCCGCCCTTGCTCTCACGAGAGAGGTATGAGAAAAACAGGCCCCTGAACTACGTACCTCCTCCCCCTTCCCCTTCCTCTATTTTTTTCGGGAGAGCTCGATCCCTTCTTCGCGATTGCGTAGTAGTTAGTTCCGCGTGATTCCTCAACCGAGGAGGACGGGTGGACTGGAAAAAAAGGTGCTGTCAGAGCCGTTTTCCCCGGGATTTTTTGAACGTAGATTTTTAGTTTTTCATTTTGCGGTGTCACCGAGGACAAGAGAGAAAAAAAGTCGGGGGCTCGCACTTATTTTCTCCTGTTGTTTGTGCGCATTCAAGTGTCGGTTGTGTGATAAGACGGCAGAGAGAATTTTTCTGCGGCTGCAACTTTGCGTCGCTGCTAACCGATGTCAGTTCTTGTCTTTTCGACTTTGCATTGAGGCAACAAGACGAAGAGGAGGAGAAGACATCTCTCATCTCTCAAGTGAAACAGGAGGAGAAGGAGGTTGAATACCTCTCTCCTTTTTCAAGCGCTAGCCCAGCCTATGCCCCTCCCCCAAGGAAAAAAACAGGAAATCTTTTTATGGAACGCGCAGAAAAGCTAGCCGCGCTCCTTCCCCCCCTTAGTACGTACGCTACTCCGTGTACCTTCCTTGCAACAACCGCCGACTCAGTCTCCCCTCTCCTTTCCCTCCCCTCCTATGCATGGAGTAGCTTTATTTTCTTGGCGGACGAATTACGTAACTCACGTGTGTCGTCTCGGAGGGTGCATTCCCGCCCCGTTGGAACGCAGTCTGTTTTTGGGCGCGGGATCATAAAAATCCTAGCGGAAAAAGAATTGAGGGAAAAAGGAGAATCCAGGTGTGTCCGTGCGATTGTGCCCAAAGAGGGAGTGAGGGGCGAATTTTTGTTGAGAAATTGTGTGAACAGACCTTTCTTGCGAAACACTTGTCTGCGGGGGAGAGTGGACCCCAGAGAGCATAGAGGTGAAGAGACTCTGTGCAAACTTTGAGGAAAGAGAGAGCCGTGTTCTCTTCTGTCCTGGGGGAGGGCTTGCCTGAGTGCCTTGCCTGCGTTTGCAAGCTGTTTCTCTCTCAAACACACCCGCCTCCTGTGGGGAGTGCGATCAAAACGCACCAACCGCTCCCAGACGATCTACGTATGTGTTACTCCTCCTCCTCCTCACAGTCAAGGTTGTCAGTGGGAGGGAGGAGGGGTGCGTCATACACATGTAGATTCTACTCTCCTCCGTCCGAATGTGTGAGGCAAGGCATATCCTGAGGAACAAAATCTGGAGAGTAGAAAAATAGCCGCAAGTGTTCTTTCTAACCCAATGCGAAGGCCGGCGTTATTTTTAAAAGTCGGATGTTACTCTAGTGTGTGTGTGGAACGACTGTTGGTGACAGCAAGGAGACAACCATGAACATCTTCCGCCGCCGCAAGCACAGCACGGGCGGGAGCACAGGTACCACCGGCTCCTCAGGCGGATCGCCGCCATCCAACGGGAGCGGGGGAGGAGGAGGCAACGACGCTGAGGGAGGCTATCTGAAGAACGGAGGCGGCGGGGGGAATGCCAAGACTCGCCCGATGTCCATCCACGAGGCGGACCGCGATCGGGCGGCCGCCATGGCCACGCTGACCGTCATGATGGAGAGCGGGCCGCAGCCGCACCACAGCGGGATGCGGCGGCCAAGGAGGCACTCAGAGCCCTTCGACGAGGCCAGGCCGGGGGTCAACCTGCTCTCGCAGAACGGGGCGGCGGCAAAGGCGAGGAAGAAGTCGGTGGGGCTTCCTCCTGGCTACGCCCAGCAGCAGCAGCAACAACAACAGCACCAGGGCTCCCCATGGGACCAGCACCAGCAGCAGTTCCTGCATTACCACAACCAGCAGCAGCGTCGCAAATCCACGTCTTCCCCCTACTCCACCTCTCCCCTGTCCGCCTCCCCGCCCGTCCTGACCCAGCAGCCTCAGCGGAGGCTCTCCTCCGACTTCGGTCCCTCCGCACTCGCCAAGGCCAGGGCCAGGGAGGAGCGGGAGGAGCGGAGGAGGAGGGCATCCGTGGGGGGGAACGCCACAGACTTCGAGAAGAAGAGCCAGGCGCTATACAAGCTCATGAAGGTATTTTGCGTTTCTAGAGAAAACCCGGTGGCCAGTTGGAAAATTTGCCATGTTTGCTGAATTGAAGATGCAACCGGAGGAAGCTGGAATTTTTCTCTCTCGAGCATCAGGAAAACTGCAGTGCTTGCTGTTTCCTTTTCTCTTCCCTTTTTGCGTAGCAGGAAAAAAGGGTAAAGGGCGTGGGAAATCCAGATTGCTTGGACTTATTTTCGCTTTTGCTTTGAATGCAGTACAAATCAAAATCCAAGCCTGTAGGTAGAGACCGTAAAGTTTACTTTGATTTCCTATACAGAGTGAGACAGTTCTCAGAATAATGCGGCCCTTGGTCGCTAGAGCGCGCCTCCTCCTCGATTCTCTCTCCGGCGTAGAAACGAGTCCTCAGAGGACCTCTTCGAAGGTGAGTCTACGTTCACTGTCTCCCCTGCATGTATGCACTTCATTT
>JAAUYJ010010736.1_pt1 | contig 13748 bp, 12 predicted proteins | sample 7278031 | NCBI WGS metagenome assembly JAAUYJ01 (sample SAMN14350222, study PRJNA611818) | marine sediment metagenome | isolation source: surface marine sediment (1.8m) | place: French Polynesia: Moorea | collected 2018-08 | reverse complement strand
ACAGTTGAATCTTGATTTAACCAAGGTCTGTAGGGGAGCTTTGACACTCCCAAAACGGTATGATTTGTATAAAAACTTAAATAAATTATATCGTAAGCGTTGTGAAGGTGCGTTTTTAACCACCTTCACAACATCTGCTTAGAATCCTTTGTGTTTCAACCAAAGGAGATGTCAATTGGCCAACTACATGGTTAAAGACTGAGCATCGGTTTCTAATAACTTAGCCAAGTCTTGTAAGAAAGCGGCTGCATGAGATCCGTAGATGACGCGATGATCACAGGTGATATTAACTGCCATTTGACGCTTCACCCCAAACATTCCATCAGGGGTAGCGACAACTTGGGGACTAGATGCACCAATGGCTAAAATGGAGCCTTGACCTGGTGGTAATATGGCATCAAAGCGATCAACCCCAAACATCCCTAGGTTAGATAAGGTAAATGTACCGCTATTGTATTCTTCTGGCTGCAACTGTTTACCTCTGGCTCTCTCAACCAAATCTTTCCAAGTACGGGAGAGGGAATAAATATCAATTTGAGCGGCGTTTTGTAGTACAGGGGTGATTAAACCGCCATCGGGCATGGCAACGGCGATGGCAATATTAATGGACTGAGGATAATTGATACCTTGATCGCTGTAGTTAGCATTAACGACAGGGTGTTTTTGTAAGGTGACGGCTACTGCTTTAGCCAGCAAAGCAGTCATGGTTACCCCTTTGGGCTTAATTTGTTTATACAGTTTATCTAATTCATCGGTGGTAATGGTGTAACCCACATGGAAGGTAGGAACTTGTAGGGTGGCTACCATGTTTTGTACCACTGCTTTTTGTAGGGTATTCAGGGGTACAGTTTCTCCTGCGGTGACAGGGGTGGGGGTGGGAGTGGGTCCTGGAGTTTTAACAGTAGATGGGGGAACAATGGGAGGGGAAGGAACTGCAGGGGGAGTGGGAGTTTTTCCTGCTGCTTTTTCGATATCTTCGGCCACAATTCTGCCATAAGGACCACTACCTTCTACCGTGTTTAAGGCTATGCCTAGCTGTTTGGCTAATTTTTTGGCTCTGGGGGAGGCCACAATACGATTACTTCTTCCGTTGCTTGAAGGGGGAGCCGCAACCCTTGCTGTAACAGTAGCTGCTGCTGGTTCTTCTTTCTGAGGTGAAGATGGTTCTGGAGATTTCTGAGGGCTTGAGGGAGCTTTTTGTTGTGCCTGGGCAATTTCTTCTTGGGTTTCTGCGACGAAAGCGATCGCTGCTCCCACGGGGGCTTCCTGTCCAGCTTCAACTAAAATAGTTGCTAGATAGCCATCATAGAAGGATTCTACATCCATATCTGCTTTATCGGATTCTACAACGACAACGGTTTCTCCTTTAGCTACTTTATCCCCTGGAGACTTGACCCAAGAAACAATTTTTCCCTCGGTCATGGTAGAACTTAATGCAGGCATGAAAATATCGTGAATCATGGAGCGACCTTCCCAAATATACTGTTAAAGCGTTATTGTTCAAATTGCTGATCAGAGCAATGGCAAGTTTTTTTGGTTATTGCTAAACACTTTTGCCATTTTAATATCCTACCTTAAAAGGGGTTACTTGGGCATTGGAAAATAATTTGCTGAAATTAAATGAATATTGATGGTTGTTCTTTTCAGTATCAAGATATCAATTTGTTTTACAATAGTGGTGATGGTTGGCAAATATTGCACCTTGAAAATATAAGCGATTAGCCTGATAAGTACCTGGAGAAAAATAAACGTTACTTGTATAAGTTAAGCAAGGGAAATAGAGGGGCATGGAAAGCAGATTAAGAAGGGCTTAGGGCTTATTTCCATATCTTAAAATCGTGGATTTTATTGATGTCTAACTGCTTAATTATTAATCAATAATAACAGAGTATTTATAGTTCTTTAAAAGCAGCAAATATTGAAAAGATTAATTGGAGTATTTAACTATTTGAGCGATTTGTTAATTTGCCCATTTTAGAAAACCTGATTAATCAAATCAAAGTTGAGGGAATCACTACCACAATGTTTACTTATAATTTAATTCAGAAAGCGAAATCAAATAAGCTTCATATTATCTTACCTGAAGGCAAATATCCTCGTATTATAAAGCAGTTCAAAGAGAAACCGGAGCGATCACCATCGGACCCATTTTACAAGGGTTGAAAAAACCGGTCAATGATTTAAGTCGCGGTTGTACAGTCGAAGATATTATTAATACCGTGGTCATTACAGCAATTCAAGCGAGTGAGAATCGTCTTTGTTAAGATAAGCTAACTGAGAAGAAACCTAAATTCATAGTTAGGAGTCATTGTTATGGAGGTCGAGATGATCAGGGTTAGAAACGCTTAGTTTTAGCAAGTTCATCCATGAGTGCTATCACATTCGACTCAGGTTAGAAGGCCGAAATTCCTTATCCATACTATAACTTTATGACCCGTCAGCAGTATTTACCCTTTGGCAAACCCAATTTTTCCCATTTAGAAATTTCAGCAATCACTCAAGTGTTAGAATCGGGTTGGATTGGGATGGGCAAAGAAACCATTGCCTTTGAAAAGGAATTGGAGACCTATTTAGAAGCAGATCATGTGGTTACCGTGGACTCTTGTACCTCAGCTTTGTTTCTTTCCCTACTGGTTTCTGGGGTTCAACCTGGAGATGAGGTTATTTGCCCTAGTTTAACCTGGTGTAGTACGGCCAATGTGATTCTCTATTTAGGAGCAACTCCTGTCTTTTGTGATATTGATCCTAAGACATTTTGCGTCAGTTCTGAGTCAGTGCAAGAAAAGTTAACGGAACGTACTAAGGCAGTTATTGTGGTTCATTTAGGGGGACTAGCTGTTGATGTGGAAGACTTACGTGAAACCTTACCTGACAAGATTACCATTATTGAAGACGCGGCCCACGCTCTCGGTTCAAAATACCCCAATGGAAAGCCAGTGGGTTCATCGGGAAACTTGACCTGTTTCAGCTTCTATGCTAACAAAAATCTCTCCACAGGGGACGGAGGAGCGATCGCTTTGTTTGAGCAAGAGATCGCTGAGCGTCTTAGTTCCTTACGTCAAAACGGAATGCCTTTAAATGCGTGGAAACGTTTTACCAATCCTAAAACCTTAGCTCAATTTGAATTAAGGGAATTGGGATATAAAATGAATTATACTGACTTACAAGCCTGTATAGGGAGAATTCAACTGAGACGACAACCAGAATTTCAGCGAATTCGTTGGGAAATTGCTAATTATTACTATCAGTCTTTGTCTTGTCTGGGAATATCTCTTGATTTTCAAGACCAATTGTTACATGAGTATCATGCTCGTCATCTGTTCTTAATTGTACTTCCCATAGAAACCCTTGGCCAAACAAGAGATGAGATTCTTATTGCAATGCGATCGCAGAATATTGGTGTGAGTATTCATTATCCTCCCCTGCACAAAATGTCTCTTTATCAAACCCATGTCTCTCTTCCCCACACTGAGGATATTTGTCGTCGAATTATTACCCTTCCCATCAGTGCTAGTATGACCCTAGATGATGGGGTTGATGTGGTCGATAATCTGAAAAACTTAATGGAATCAAAGCAAAAATAAGGAAAAATGGCTATTATGTTGAAAAATTTGCTAAGAAAATTCCCTTTTTGGTCAACTCCAGAAGATAAAGCCATTTCATCCATTGATAAACCCATTTTTATTATTGGTTGCGGCCGTTCAGGAACCACATTACTCTTTCAATTATTACAATTCCATCCCCAATTGTCCCCGACAAAAGGGTATCCTGATGGAGAAGATCACCTTAACTGGCTTGAGTATGGCAACTGTCGTCTCAGTGGTTTTGGACATCCAGATGTGGGAGAGGGAACAACGGGAATTTCTGAATGTCTGCATATGAATCGGGACGATGTAACCCCTGAAATTGTTCAGCGAATGAGTTCTTATTATTATTATGAGGTTTTGCAAGAAGACCCCCATAAGCGCGTCCTCACAAAATGTCCCCATCTTTCTAATAAATTAGATTATGTTTTAGGCATATTTCCAGAAGCAAAATTTATTCATATTATTCGCGATTGTTTACCTGTTGTTGCCAGTTGGATGAAGGTAATTGATCAGTTTTATCCTCATTTACTGGTATATCTTCCTGAAACAGAATATCCTTGTTTTAGTATAATTTCAGACAAAAATTCACCGGAAGCTCAGTCTATTTTAAATCAACAATCGAGAATTTATTATACAGGTAGTGATCCTGAGATGTTTGTTAATTATTGGTGTGAGGTTAATCGCAATATTCCTCGTCAACTGCCTCAAAAAGATGATCAATTACTGACCATTAAATATGAGGACCTGATTGTTGAGCCCTTATCAATACTTAATCAAATTTGTGACTTTTGTGAACTTGAGTCAATGGGTGAGGTAAAGGTTGCGATTGATCCCAAACGTAATCAAAATTATTATTATCTATCTCAAGACAAAATTGATGAGTTTCTCCAAGTTTCCTATGAGGTTAGAAAACAGTTTTGCTATGTTAATTAGTTTCCCAATATCTTGTAATTGTTTCTCCCCTGATGGAACTCAAAGCAACTTTTTACGTCTTTGCTTAAAAATATAAATTTTATTTCCTGAAACTTGCCAATTATATTGTTAAATTTTACATAATGACTCACCAATCATCTTTAATAGATAAAAAAGAAGCGCAAGATAGATATGGATTTTATGGCCGTCTAAAAGCTGAGTTTCCCTCTCAACTCCTTGTAGATGCAACAGAAGTCTGTAATCTTGCTTGTATTCATTGTCCTCATCCTGACTTTAAAAAATCTCATCATTATGATGGACGGTCTTTAACCATTGATCTTAATGAAAAACTCGTCGATGAAGTTAAAAAATATGGTCAAGGGATCACCCAATACATTCGTTATGCAAGCAATGGGGAGCCCTTAACCCACCCCAATATTTACGAAATGCTTGATTATGCCAAAAAGCATTCTGGTGTTGCTGTTACCTTGACCACCAACGGAACTTTAATGACGGAAAAACGTATTGAACAATTGTTGACGATTGGGGTAGATGTTATTGATATTAGTATTGACGCTTTTTCCCCAGAAGTTTACGCTAAAATTCGTGTCAATGGTAATCTTAATATTACCCGTAATAATGTCCTTAAATTACTGGAATTAGCACAAAAATCTAAGTCTGATACTAAAGTTGTGGTTTCCTATGTTGAGCAACCCTTTAACCAACACGAAACTCAAGATTTTGAGACATTTTGGAAAGCTCAAGGTGCAGCTTATGTGGTGATCAGACGTTTGCACTCCTGTTCAGGTGCTAAGACGGAACTAGCTGAAGTCAGAAGAAAAGAGACCGTTATCGAACGTCGTCCCTGTTTATATCCTTGGGAAAGAATTGTCTTGAATGCAAGAGGAGATTTATCGTTTTGTCCTTCTGATTGGGTACATGGTTCTTATATTGCCGATTATCGCACAACAACAATTTATGAGACTTGGCACGGCGAATTTTATCAACGACTTCGGGAGGCTCATTTAAGTAATAATTATTCTAACCATTCTTTTTGTGGTCAATGTCCTGACTGGCAAAGTACCCGATGGCCTAATGAAGGTCGTAGCTATGCTGATATGATTGAGGAGTTTAAAGACTTAGAATAATGATTATAGATAAAATGAATGACATTAAAACTCCCATTATCAGTCAAATTGAAGAAAGGGTGGCTAATATTCCAGGTTGGTCTCCCATAGATCAACTCTATAGCCTTTTTAACTTGGTTTATTTAACAACAGAATTAGAAGGGGATATTGTAGAAATTGGCTCTTGGTGCGGTCGTTCCAGTGCTATTTTAGGTATGGCTGCTCAACTAATTGGTAATACTAAGCTATTTTGTGTGGATCTTTTTCCTAATAAAGATGATTGGTATCAAAATCAAGATGGTAGCTATTCGATGAAAGTTTCCTTAGCAGGTAATACTTATGATGCTTATGAGAAACAAACGGTATGGCAAGAACCTTTTGAAAGAGATATTGCTCCTCTTTATAATCAACATAATAGTATTTTAGATATTTTTAATTTAACAATTTCTCAATATAAATTAGAGGAAATTGTTACAGCCTACAGGGGTAACTCTAATAATTTTATATCATCTATAATTAACCAAAATGAAGGGTTTAAATGTAAGTTAGTTTTTATTGATGGAGATCACAGTTATGATGCAGTATGTCAAGATATTAGAAGTATGGAACCTTATTTAGTTCCTGGAGGTTGGATTTGTTTTGATGATGCTTTTTCCTATTATGATGGTGTTAATAATGCCATTACTGATTTAATTATTAATAGTTCTAATTATGAATTAGCTCAACAAATGACAAGAAAGTTTTTTATTGCTCGTAAAAAGTTAGTTTAAAAAAAGGGGACTATTTTGTGAAAGTTGGTATTATTCAGTCAAATTATATCCCTTGGCGGGGTTATTTCGATTTTATTAATAGTGTTGACTTATTTATTATCTACGATGATGTTAAATATACAAAAGGAGATTGGCGTAATCGCAATAAAATAAAAACTCCTCAAGGGTTAGATTGGTTAACGGTTCCTGTTCATTATAAGCATCTTAAACAACTGATCAATGAAACAACAATAGATTATACTCACTATTGGCAACACAATCATATTAAAAAATTTTCTTATCATTATCAAAAAGCTCCTTTCTGTCAAGAAATATTAGATTTATTTGAGTCTGCTATACTTAATAATTTTGCCTATCTTAGTCAACTAAATTTCTCTATCCTTGAACTCATTAACCATTATTTGGATATTAAAACACCTTTAATACACTCTCAAGATTATAAAATAACAGGGACCAAAACTGCTAGGTTGATTAATTTACTAGAACAGGTCGGTGCAACCAGTTATCTTTCTGGTCCTGCTGCTAAATCTTATTTAGATGAAACCCTTTTTCAAAAAGCAGGAATTGGACTAGAATATAAAACTTATGACTATTTACCTTATCCTCAACTTTGGGGTGATTTTCAAGGTAATGTTTCTATTTTAGACTTACTTGCTAATACAGGAAAAGATGCTAAAAATTATCTAATTACTCAAACCCCTAATAAGGTTATTTTTTAACATAAATCAAATTTTAAATACTTGACTTTTGCGATAAATAATGATATGTCAAACTCTTTAATTAATAATTTTGGTGTCAATATCAATAAGGGTTTAGCCAAATTAAATCTTAAGGTTATTCGCTATTCTTCTTTTAAATCTTTAGAAGATAAAATTAATAGTTTATCAACTTCTTTGGATACAACTAAAAATGAATTAAATCAATTTAAAGATCAAATTTCCACCCTTGAAGAATTTTTGAAATCAGGAGAATGGTTTGATTCTGAGGAATGTTTAGAGTATGTTAAGCAGCAGTTAGATAATAGTTCTGTTAATAATGAAACTTTCTCACCAACAGCAGTTGAAACTATCTATAATAAAGCCTTGAGAGCTTCATTTTTATTATTATCAAGTGGCCATTTTCTAGAGTTATCTTTAGAAACTCAAGTAGAGTTAATTCAAAAAATATTTATTGTTTTAATTACGTTACAACACCGACAATCTATTATTATTGCCCATTTAATTTCTAATCATTTTTATCGTATTTTAAACGATGCTTCGATTCAACCAGAAATGGGTTTTAAAGTTTACGAATCTTTGTATGGACTTTATTGGTGTGGGGCAACTTGTTTAGAGGATATGAAACCCTTTGATCGCTTTGGAGTTTATCCTTTTTTACAATATATTAATCGTTCTTTATTGGTTAATAAACCTGATAATAATGTTGACAAATTAAGTAACAAAACAAACTTAAATATTGCTTATCTCTGTCATTACGCTCATTTTGATCGAGGAAATGCCATTGCACCTATTATCACGTCTATGGCTAAAGGTCATAGTCAAATAGAAGGAAGGAAAATCTTTATTTATTGTGTTCAATGGGTTTCAGAAGACTTTATGGAATCTTTTAAGGATACAGAAATTATTATACGACCTTTACCTCAACAGGGAACTTATCAATCTCTTGAGCAAATAATTGAGCAAATAAAAGCAGATAAAATTAATGTTTTATTGACTGATGTTTCTTCTAGTATTGCGACTTATTTGTTTGTCAATAGGGTTGCTCCTTTACAGTTTTGGCTAGAATTAGGTTATCCTTATTGGACAATTCCAGAATTAGATTGGGTGTTTCTTTGTGCTAAAGAATATCAGCCTACTTTGGGAGTTCCTAGCGATCGCTGTAGCTATTTAATGCCAATGCAAGAGGAAACAACCCTCAAGAAAGACTGTGAGCAAACCGTTGTAGATGAAGCAAGACAATTGTTTCCTCCAGACTGTTTTTTATTGGCTGTTTTTACGCGGTTGATTAAAATTACACCGACTTATCTGGATATTATTCGTCATCTTTTGAAAACGATTCCCCAAGCACATATGCTGATAGTTGGAACAGGAGATCCTAGTTTAATTAATCAATTTTTAGCTGATAATACGATTAAAGATAAAGTAACTTTTTTGCATAAAAATGTTGATCTGAATATTTATGGTCGAGTGGTTGATGTTTTTTTAGACACTTTTCCTTTTATTGGAGGGAATGCTTGTCGAGAAGTCGCTATTCATGGTACTCCGATTGTTGCTATGTATAAACCTGATTTTGGTCGCTTATTATTAGATGAAAGAGATCCTGATTTGTTGGCTTATAATGAAGATGAATATATTGCTATCACTACAAAACTTGCTAGTGATTCTGATTTTTATCAAGAGAAGTCTCAGTCTGCTTTAAAATTTGTTGAACCAACAACAGACCTTGTCAAAGGAATTTTAACTATTGAAGAAGTCATTAAAGAATTATTATTTAAGGGATAATATTCAAAAATTAAGTTAATGTTACAGTTGTTAGATATGGATGGAAATCTTACTCACATTATCAATCATTTAAAACTAGGTCAGATAAGCTATTATTTAAAGCAATAGAAACTGACAATATATTAGAATTTGGTGAAAAATTACTCAAGGATTTATAATGTAGACAACTTCGCGTACTAACTGGTTTTTAATGTTCTTTGAATACTATAGATTGGTTGTTAAAATTATGCAACAAAATTTGTTTGATAAAAGTGCTGATGCTTTGGTTACCTTTAGTCGTCTCTGGGGGCGTAAAACCTGGCTTATCTTTCTTGTTTGTTTTGGTATCTATTTAAGCTTAATTCCTTTTACCCATCCTTTTTCTGCTCAATCTCGTAATCAACCAGCAGAAATACGAGGGGTTTGGTTAACTAATGTTGATAGCGAAGTCTTATTTGACCCAAAAATTCTAACAGAAGGTATTAATACCTTATCTCAACTGAACTTTAACACCCTATATCCTACAGTATGGAATTGGGGTTATACCTTATATCCTTCTAATGTTGCTCAATCGGTTGTTGGAAAAAAACTAGACCCCACAGAAGGTTTGCAAGGTAGAGATGTTCTCAAAGAAATTGTAGAACAAGGTCACGATAAAGGAATGTCTGTGATTCCTTGGTTTGAATTTGGATTTATGGCACCGGCAGACTCAGAATTAGCTAAACGTCATCCAGATTGGGTAACAAAGCGACAGGATAATAGCACAGTTTGGTTAGAAGGGAATGTTCATAAAAGAGTTTGGTTGAGTCCTTTTAATCCTGAAGTACAGGAATTTTTAACTGATTTATTAGTGGAAATTGTTAGTAATTATGACATTGATGGTATTCAAGTCGATGATCATTTTGGGATTCCCTTTGATTTTGGTTATGATGATGTTACGGTTCAACTGTATCAAAAAGAACATAATGGAAAACGTCCCCCGGCAACTCCGAGTTATCTAAAAATGGGTCGCAATAATTGTATGGCAAAGGATGCAGCTTGGACAGAATGGACTGAGTGGAGAGCAAAAAAAATTACCGAATATATGGGAGAAGTTTTTGCCTCAGTTAAAGCGGTTAAACCGAACATAATGGTTTCAGTTTCGCCTAACCCTCAAACCTTCTCGAAAAATTGTTTTCTTTTAGATTGGCACAGTTGGGAAAGAAAAGGATTGATAGAAGAATTGGTGCTGCAAGTATATCGCTCTAAGATGGTAGATTTTCAAAGAGAAATTAATCAACCTGAAGTCAAACAAGCCAAGGCACATATTCCTTTTGCCGTAGGAGTTTTATCTGGTTTAAAAGGTCGTCCGGTTCCCATAGAACGCATTAATGAACAAGTTAAAGCTACCCGTAATCAAAAGTTTGCTGGTGTCTCTTTCTTTTTCTATGAAAGCCTCTGGAAATTTGGGCCTCAATCAGCAAAAGAACGTCAATTTTGGTTTAAACAAATGTTTCCCACTCAGGTTAGTCGTCCCCTGATGAAAGGTTAGTTATATTAATTAAGGTGTTAGCAGCAACTAACACCTCACTCCTGTTTAATACAGAACTTTTTTAAGACAGCACTTTTCGACTTCATAGAATAGGGTGTAGAGGCTTAAAGAAGTCAGAAGTTCCATAATATATTATGCCCCTACCAATTTTTGTATTCCACTAAGTTGCCATTTGCTGTATTTAACTCCTAATATGAGAAAACTGTGTCCTTCACAAATATATAATTTCCGTACTTTTAAGCCTCTTTACTATCCAGTTTGAACGACTACGAGGGAAATTTACACTTAATTGAAATTTCAATATTACTTTCTGCTGTGCCTTTGGTAATGTAAGGAATGCCTGCTTCTACCCCTAATTTAAGACCGAATTTTAAAGTAATTTCATCCACTTCAGCAGCAGCAAATTTTTTGAAAGAATTGAGGGTATATTCTGCACATTCTCTTATCATTTGTTGTGCTTGATCTAGTTGCTCACTAACATCAATAGGTAAACCTCCCATTTCATCAATTCCATCATCTTCTGTGCTAGAAATAACAACAGGAGTAACCTCAATATCTTTTAGTCCTTGAATCAGGCGATCGCTAATGGGAAAACGGCGATTAAATTGGAAAAGGAAGGATAACAACCATTGGATAAACTGGATAAACATCAACGGAATAAGCTTTATTAACTGCTGTTAAAGCAGGAAAAGCTTTAATTACCCAAAACATTGAGTCGCCAAAGAATTCGATAATTCTATTCTTCGCAAAATCTCAGGATTAATTTCTACCCAAACCGTTGCCCCACAGGGTTTAGGATGGTCAGGATCATAAACCACCCTACATAAACCACCTAAAATCTCAACCTTATCGCAATATCTTTCTTTTATCCCTTCCCTAACACAAATAACAGGTTCTTTTTCTGTTTTATGGTAATTTTCTCGAATTTTATGTTTATTGACATGAATATAGGTAGTGGCTCGTTGGGGACGTTTGCGCCAGGTTCCCTTGCGTCCCCTTTCTGCTGGTACAACTTGGGGCATTTCATGCTCCAGCAAAGGAATTTGCCAAAATCGCCCCTCTTTAAACGCTCCCTTGATTCTCCCTGCATACAACAATTGTTGTACTCGTTGACGAGAAATCCCTAAGAGATAAGCAGCTTTTGCAACACGAACATATATCATAATAGTAATAACCTAGCGCTAGATTTAATCATACACATAAGAAGACTCTTCTGGGGATCTTAACTTGATATGGATATGTTACTTCTGATAGACTTGGAATTGTTTTTTACTTTTTGAGTAGCTCCAGGGTTGAGAGTAGTAATTCTACAGGTAATTATCTGGGAATTGATGTAGGTTTAGAATCTTTTTATACTGACTCAACAGGTAAAAAAGTAGAGAATCCTAGATTTCTTAGAAAGTCTGAGAAGAAACTCAAAAAGTTACAGCGTAAACTTAGCAAATGTAAAAAAGGGAGTAACAATCGCAGAAAAGCACAAGCTAAACTAGCTAGACAACATTTAAAAGTCAGTCGCCAGCGTAAAGATTTTGTTGTAAAAACTGCAAGATGCGTGGCAATGTCTAACGATATTGTGGTGATTGAAAATCTCAACATTAAGGGGTTAGTTCGGACAAAATTAGCTAAATCAATCAACGATGCTAGTTGGTCAATGTTCCGAGAATGGCTAGAGTATTTCTGTCAGGTATTTGACAGAAAGCTGATAGCTGTTAACCCTAATTACACTAGCCAGGATTGCAGTAATTGTGGTCAACGAGTTAAGAAATCACTATCAACTAGAACTCACATTTGTAGCTGTGGTGTAAGACTTTGTCGTGATCATAATGCTGGAATTAATATCTTAAATAAATGTAAGAATAGCGTAGGGCATACGCAAATCACCCAAGAATATTGGGGAAACGCTTCTGGACAGATGAGCCTCTTCTGTGTTGATGAAAATCATTACACTAAGTTCGCTGGTTGAAAGAAGAATCCCTCGACTCCGTCGACGGGAGTGTCAATAACCGCTAAGATCGGAACTACATAGAATATAGGGAGAAAGATTTGTGACTCGTCAATCAGCCCCAAGCTTGCAACCCTTATTGGGTGGTATAATTGCTGCTTTGTTAGTGGTGATTAGTTTTAATTCATTTGTCGTCATCAACCCTGGACAAGCAGGGGTATTAAGTGTCTTAGGGAAAGCCAGAGATGGAGCTTTATTAGAGGGACTTCATTTTAAGCCACCCTTAGTCTCTGCCGTAGATGTTTATGATGTTACGGTGCAGAAGTTTGAAGTTCCCGCCCAAAGTGCTACTAAGGATTTACAAGATTTGAGTGCAAGTTTTGCCATTAACTTTCGACTTGATCCCGTCCAAGTTGTAAATATTAGACGGACTCAAGGAACCCTACAAAATATTGTTTCTAAAATTGTCGCCCCTCAAACCCAAGAATCATTTAAAATTGCAGCAGCTAAACGAACTGTTGAACAGGCCATTACCCAAAGAAGTGAACTCAAAGAAGATTTTGATAATGCCCTTAATTCTCGCTTAGAAAAGTATGGAATTATTGTTTTAGATACCAGTGTCATTGACCTTAACTTCTCTCCTGAATTTGCTAAGGCAGTAGAAGATAAACAGATTGCTGAACAAAAAGCGCAACGGGCTGTATACATTGCCCAAGAAGCAGAACAAGAGGCACAGGCTGATATTAATCGTGCCAAAGGTAAAGCGGAGGCACAGCGTTTGTTAGCAGAAACCTTAAAAGCACAAGGGGGTGAATTAGTGCTACAAAAAGAAGCCATTGAAGCCTGGAAACAAGGGGGCGCACAAATGCCCAAAGTTTTAGTAATGGGAGGGGATAGTAATAGTAGTGTTCCTTTTCTCTTCAATGTAGGAGACTTAGCCACTCAGTAGTCCATTAGAGTAGTGGAATGTTTCACTAAAATGAGGCAATATAGAATCTGAGCATCTTGCTCACTGGCTGAAAAATAGCCAGCAAGATGTTTGCACTCTCTGAAATCTAATGCACGCCCATCGACTGAAACAGTACACTAGGGTGGGCTAGAGGGATATAATTTAAGTTCTCACAAGAATATAAAAATCCGTCGTAGCCCACCATTCTAGAATCCTTTGACACTCCACTGCCCTTATGGCGAGTGGATTCTTAAGAGACAAAGATCCTTAAAGGGTTAGCCAAAAACCCACTAGACACTCGCTCGAAATTGAGTCTGTGTTTACTTTTTACCAAGATATTCGCACTTCCATTAATATCGCTAGAACAATAATGTTTATCCTTTGTCCGATACAAACCCCGTTTAATTCTTTTACCAGAAAACTTATGTTGACTGGGGTTATCGGCATTGT
>JAAUYJ010034000.1_pt1 | contig 13758 bp, 12 predicted proteins | sample 7278031 | NCBI WGS metagenome assembly JAAUYJ01 (sample SAMN14350222, study PRJNA611818) | marine sediment metagenome | isolation source: surface marine sediment (1.8m) | place: French Polynesia: Moorea | collected 2018-08 | reverse complement strand
TACCATGCAATACAGTGATTTACAGGATTTCGTTGGGAAGCTCGAGGCGATGGGCGAGCTACGTCGCGTGGCGATCGAGGTGGATCCCGTTCTCGAGATGACCGAGATCTGCGATCGCACCTTGCGGCGCGGCGGGCCGGCCGTGCTGTTCGAGAACGTGGTCGGCGCCGACGGGGCGCGCGCGGAGATGCCGGTGCTGGTCAACCTCTTCGGCACGGTCGAGCGCGTGGCCTGGGGCATGGATCGCGAGCCCCATCAGCTGCGCGAGGTCGGTGAGACGCTGGCCTTCCTGCGCTAGCCGGAGCCGCCGGGCGGCATCAAGGAGGCCTGGGAGGCGCTGCCGCTCCTCAAGCAGGTCATGGCCATGCGGCCCAAGTCGGTCGGCCGCGCGCCCTGCCAGGACGTGGTTCTGACCGGCGCCGACATCGACCTGGGGCGCCTGCCGGTGCAGACCTGCTGGCCCGGCGAGCCGGCGCCGCTGATCACCTGGCCGCTGGTCGTCACGCAAGGCCCCAAGCCGAAGCAGGACAAGGCCGACGCCTTCAACCTGGGCATCTACCGCATGCAGCTGCTCGGCCGCGACAAGACCCTGATGCGCTGGCTCAAGCACCGCGGCGGCGCGCAGCACCACCGCCGCTGGAAGCAGGAGAAGCCGGCGCCGCTGCCGGCCGCCGCCGTGATCGGCGCCGATCCCGGCACCATCATCGCCGCCGTGACGCCGGTGCCCGACACGCTCTCGGAGTACCACTTCGCCGGCCTCTTGCGCGGCCGCAAGGTCGAGCTGGTCGACTGCAAGACGCAGCCGCTCAAAGTTCCGGCCGAGGCCGAGATCGTCATCGAGGGCGAGGTGAGCCTGGAGGACTATCGCGACGAGGGCCCCTACGGCGACCACACCGGCTATTACAACGCGGTCGAGCCCTTCCCGGTCTTCAACGTCACCGCGATCACCATGCGGCGCGACCCCATCTACCTATCGACCTTCACCGGCCGGCCGCCCGACGAGCCCTCGGTGCTCGGCGAGGCGCTGAACGAGGTCTTCGTGCCGCTCTTGCAGCAGCAGTTCCCGGAGATCGCCGACTTCTGGCTGCCGCCCGAGGGCTGCAGCTACCGCATTGCCGTGGTGTCGATCAAGAAGGCCTACCCGGGCCACGCCAAGCGCGTGATGCTCGGCGTCTGGTCCTATCTCAGGCAGTTCATCTACACCAAGTGGGTGATCGTCATCGACGCCGAGCTCGACGCGCGCGACTGGAAGGACGTGATGTGGGCGGTCTCGACCAACATGGACCCGGCGCGCGACATCACCGTGATCGAGAACACGCCGATCGACTACCTCGACTTCGCCTCGCCGGAGTCCGGCCTCGGCTCCAAGATCGGCCTCGACGCCACCACCAAGTGGCCCCCCGAGACCAAGCGCGAATGGGGCCGCCAGATCCGCATGAGCGACGAGGTCATCGAGAAGATCGACAAGCTGTGGCCGGAGCTGGGACTGCCGGGCAGCGGGAAGAAGGTCTGGAAGTGAGACGACGTGGCATCTTGCGCCCTATCGCCGCACATTGGCGGCTTCCTTGACTATAATAACGCGGCGCGTTATTATTGATGTTTGATCAAGGGCTTCAAAGACAAGGCGACCGAAGCAGTGTTTCGCCGGCAGTTCACCAAGAAGGTGCCGACGGCTTTGCATCGTACCGCCTATCGCAAGTTGGTAATGGTCGATTCGGCTCAGAAATTGGCCGATCTGCGTTCGCCCCCGGCAAATCGTCTTGAGGCCTTAAAGGGGGATCGCAAGGGTCAGCATAGCATCCGCATCAACGATCAGTTCCGAGTCTGCTTCCTGTGGCGTCAAGGCGACGCCTATGACGTCGAGATCGTTGATTATCACTAAGGAAGTTCAAGGTGGGCCGAGTCAATCTCTGTTAGCGTAGTGACGGATAGCGGAAAGGTTGGATTCGAATGCCGCAAAAGCAGCCGCCCCTGCATCCGGGCGAAGTCTTGGCCGAGGAATTCCTCGAGCCGTTGGAGATGAGCCAGTATCGCTTGGCCAAATCGATCGGCGTGCCGCCCCGGCGGATCAACGAGATCGTGCAGGGCAAGCGCGCCGTTACGGCGGATACGGCCTTGCGCCTCTCTCACTTCTTTGGCACCTCGGCGCAATTCTGGCTGAACCTGCAGACCCACTTCGATCTCGAGACCGCGCGCGACGAGATCGGCGCCGACTTGGAGGCGAGCATCAAGCCTTTCAAGGCCGCGTAACGTGCCGTACAGCGCAGCTCAACAAAGGAAAACTCGGCCATGACCACTTACAAGGGCTCCTGCCACTGCGGCGCCGTGCGCTTCGAGGTCGATGCCGAGGTCGAGGAGCTGATCCTCTGCGACTGCTCGATCTGCCGCAAGCGCAACGCCGTGATGGCTGCGGTGCACGAGGACAAGCTCCGTATCCTCGAGGGCGAGGACAACCTCACGCTCTATCGCTTCAACACCGGCATCGCCAAGCACTACTTCTGCAAGACCTGCGGCATCTATCCCTTCCACAAGCGCCGCACCAAGCCCGACACCTACAGCGTCAACGCCTGTTGCCTCGAGGGTCTCGACCTCGACGCGATCCCCTTCGTCAAGGTCGACGGCAAGTCGCTCAGCAGCGTCGATCGCCCCTCATCCTGAGCTTGTCGAAGGATGAGGATCGCTCCGCCATAGAGAGCGACGCCGAATCCCGGCGTCTTCTCATCGAAGCGATGGCAGGTTCGGGGCGAACGGCAGGGCAGAGCTATCCTCGTGCTTCGACAGGCTCAGCATGAGGAGATAGAGCTCGTGCTCGTCAGACTGACCCCTCAGCCCGCCTTGCGCGCGATCAAGGTGAAGCTGAGCGGCAGCTGCGCGTCCTGCTTCTCGTAGACGTCGAAGACCGCGGCATTGACGTTGTGCGGGTACTCGCGCAGGTGCTCGATCGCCAGCCCGGCCTCGAGACAGGCCATGATGATGTCCGACATCTTGTGGACGTACCAGTAGTGCAGCGGCGCGTCGTAGTCGGCGTTGCCGTAGTAGTCGAGGCTCACCGCCTCGGCAAAAGGCTTGGCCTTGAAGTAGGAGTTCACCGGGCGCATCGGGTCGTCGCGCTCCGGCTCGAACACATTCATGATCGGGTGCTCCTCGTAGGCGAAGAAGGCGCCGCCGGGCTTGAGCAAGCGCGCCGCCGTATCTACGAAGCCCCGCAGATCGGGCAGCCAACCGAACACCCCGATGGTGACGAAGACCACGTCGAAGCGCGCGTCCCAGCGCGCCGGCAGCGCCAGCACGTCGGCCTCTACGAAGTCGCAGTCGAGCCCGGCGACGCCGGCCAGCTCGCGCCCCTGGGCCAGGAACCCTCCGGCCTGGTCGAAGCCGACACAAAGCTCCGCGCCGAGGTTCTTCACCGACAGGATCTCGCGGCCGTTGTTGCAGCAGAGCTGGGCTACGCTCTTGCCCTCGACGCCGAGCTGCCGCCAGAGCGCGGTCTCGGTCTCGTCGAGGCAGGAGAAGCCCGGCTCGGCGAAGCCCTCGAGCAGCCGCTTGTACTGGGCGTGGGCCTTGTGATGCTCGGCCGCCGCGTTCCAAGCGCGTCTGTTGGCGGCCGTGGCCTTCTTGCGGTCCTCGGTCATGGCGCTGCCCTCAAGAGGCTTTCGACGCGGCGAGCCGGTCGCGGCTCTCGCGCAGAGCTTGGTCCAGGATGGCGATGCCCCGGTCGATCTCGTCCCGCGTCACCGTCAGCGGCGGCGCGATGCGCCAGACCGATCCCCGCTCGGGCCGGCGGCGGATGTTCATGCTGAGCCCGAGCTCGAAGCAGCGGTCCGTGGTCATGGCGCCCAAGACGTGATGCGGCTCGCGGCTCGCGCGGTCCTTGACCAGCTCGACGCCGAGCAGCAGGCCCAGACCGCGCACGTCGCCGATCTCCTCGGTGCCTTGCTGCAGGCCTTCGAGGCTCTCGCGCAGATAGGCGCCCATGCTGCGCGCCCGCTCGATCAGGTCTTCCGCTTCGATGGTTCTCAGGACCGCCAGACCGACGGCGGCCGGCAAGGGGTCGGAGACGTGGCTCGTGTAGTAGCTGAAGCCCCGCTCGTGCGCCTTCGCCTCGATCGCGTCGGTCGTGATCGTCGCGGCGAGCGGCAGGCCGCCGCCCAGGGTCTTGGACACGGTCATGATGTCCGGCGTGACGCCGAAGTGCACCGCCCCGAAGGATTCGCCGATGCGCCCGAAGGCGGTCTGCGCCTCGTCGAAGATCAGCAACATGCCGCGCGCGTCGGCGGCCTCGCGCAGGGCCTGCATGTAGCGCTTCGGCGGCACCAGAACGCCGCCGGCGCTGATCACCGGCTCGATGATGATCGCGGCGGGCGCGCCGGCGCTTTGCATGTCGAACATCCTCAAGCCCAACTCGAGACAGGCCAAGGCCGACTCCTCGTCGTTCGCCCCGGCAATGTAGGGCCGGTAGCTGTTCGGCTCCGGAATCGGGAAGACCCCGGGGACCGTCGGGCCGTAGCCTCTCCGGTCGCTGGCGTAGGAGACGGCGGCCGACGCGCCGGTGGTGCCGTGCCAGGAGCCGCCGACGGCGATGACCTCGAAGCCGCCGGTGGCGAGCTTGGCCAGGCGCAACGCCGCCTCGTTGCTCTCGCTACCGGTGTTGACGAAGAGCGAGCGCTTCAGGGGCGCGGGAAGCCAGTCCTCCGCCAGCCTCTTGCCGAGCTCGGCGACCACGTCCGGGATCATGCCGCTGAAGAGGTGCAGCGCCTTTTCGCCGGCCTCATGGATGGCCCGGACGATGGCGGGATGGTTGTGGCCGACGGTCGCGCACATCTGCCCCGACGTGAAGTCGAGGATCTCGCGGCCCCGGTCGTCGCGGACGACGCAGCCGTGTGCATCGGTAAAGATGCCGGGGAAGACATCGCCGCCGTAGCGGACCAGATAGTCCCGCGCCGCGGCCCGAAGCTCCTCCGTCATGCCTGCCTCCTCGGCCTGCGGCCTGGGTTCTACTGCCAGCCGGGGCCCGGCGACTTCGCCTCGACGAACACGATCAGCGCCAGGAAATTGAGCGCCCAGAGCACCATGACCAACATCATGAAGAGCCGCCAGTAAAGCACGGTCTCCTTGTCCTCGGGCTTGGGATAGTCCGGCACATAGGGTCCCACGGCCTTGCGGTAGGCCTTCCGCACCGTCGAGAAGAGCGCGTATTCGTTCGCGACGACCTTGTAGGCGCCGATCATGAAGGGCAGGCCGAGCGCCGGGGCCAGCAGGATCGCCCAAGTGAAGGTCGGGATCAGGTCCGGCTGCACGTAGGGCACCACGGAGAGGAAGGCCACCACCACGACCGTGCGGAAGATGCGCTTCCAGATCAGGTCGTGGCGGTATTGGTATTCCGACCAGAGCTGGGCGATCCAGGCCGCGCCCGCCTCGTCGGGGATGCCGCCGTCCATCGCACCGCCGCCTTGCTCCGCCTGGGCCACGTGATCCTCGCCCCTGGAACCACCGCTTCGAGGCCAGTGGTGCCACAAAGCGCCCCGGCCGACAACTTGACCGCGGGCCCGGCCCCGATTACTCTCCTCTTCATGTGCAACGAGACCGAGCGACTTAGCGGGCGACTTATCGGCGCCGCTGCCTGACGCCAGGCGGCGGTCCCGCCACCGCTGTGCCCCTTGTCGCCCCAGAGAGTCTCGTAACCATGTCCAGCCCATCCGACCCCGACCGACCCTCGACGACCGCCCCGCGGGCCCACGGCCTGCGCCTCCTCGTCCTGCGACTTATGGGCGGCCGCCCGGCCTAGCGGCAGCCCGGCGGCTGTAGCCCCGCCGCATTTCCCGAACCGACGAAATGCGACAGACGGTCCCCGAAAGGGAGACCCAGAAAATCCGAGGAGACGACACCATGGCTGTCATGCCCTCCGACAAGTACCGCGCCTTCCCGCCGGTCGACCTGCCCGACCGGCAGTGGCCGGGCCGGACCATCACCAAGCCGCCGGTCTGGTGCTCGGTCGACCTGCGCGACGGCAACCAGGCCCTGATCGAGCCCATGGACGCGGGGCGCAAGCGGCGCCTCTTCGAGCTCCTGGTGCGCATGGGCTTCAAGGAGATCGAGGTCGGCTTCCCCTCGGCCTCGCAGACCGACTTCGACTTCGTGCGCCAGCTGATCGAAGAGGACCGGGTGCCCGACGACGTCACGATCCAGGTCCTCACGCAGGCGCGCGATCACCTGATCGAGCGCACCTTCGAGAGCCTGAAGGGCGCCAAGCGCGCCATCGTGCACCTCTACAACTCGACCTCGAGCCTGCAGCGCCGGGTGGTCTTCGGCCTGGACCGCGATGGCATCACCGAGATCGCCGTGGAGGGCGCCAAGCTGGTCCGCGAGCTGACCCCGACGCTCGAAGGCACAGAGGTGATCCACCAGTACTCGCCCGAGAGCTTCACCGGCACCGAGCTCGACTACGCCAAAGAGATCTGCGAGGCGGTGATCGATGTCTGGCAGCCGACGCCGGAGAGGAAGGCCATCGTCAACCTGCCGGCCACGGTCGAGATGGCCACGCCCAACGTCTACGCCGACCAGATCGAGTGGTTCCACCGCAACTTCCGCCAGCGCGACTCGATCGTGCTGAGCCTGCACCCGCACAACGACCGCGGCACGGGCGTGGCGGCGGCCGAGCTCGCGGTCATGGCCGGCGCCGACCGCATCGAGGGCACGCTGTTCGGCAACGGCGAGCGCACCGGCAACGTCGACCTGGTGACCCTGGGCCTCAACCTCTACAGCCAGGGCGTCGACCCGGAGATCGATTTCTCGGAGATCGACGAGGTGCGCCGCACCGCCGAGTACTGCACCCAGCTGCCGGTGCACCCGCGCCATCCCTATGCCGGCGACCTGGTCTACACGGCCTTCTCGGGCTCGCACCAGGACGCCATCAAGAAGGGCATGTCGGCGATGCAGAAGAGCAACAGCGGGCTCTGGGAGGTGCCATACCTGCCCATCGACCCGTTGGACGTCGGGCGCAGCTACGAGGCGATCATCCGGGTCAACAGCCAGTCCGGCAAGGGCGGCGTCGCCTACCTGCTGGAGAGCGAGTACGGCCTCGAGCTGCCGCGCCGGCTGCAGGTCGAGTTCAGCCAGGTGGTGCAGGAGATCGCCGACGGCACCGGCAAGGAGATCACGCCCGACCGGATCTGGCGCGCCTTCAAGAAGACCTACATCGACTGCGACCGGCCCTACGCCTTCGTCGATCACCGCTCTCGGCCCGACACCCACGCCTCGGAGATCCGCCTGCTCGACGCGACCCTGCGCAAGGGCAACGAACGGCTGCAGATCCGCGGCCGGGGCAACGGCCCGATCGACGCCTTCGTCGACGCGCTGGCCAAGGACTGCGGCATCGAGGTGAGCCTGCTCGACTACCACGAGCACGCCGTCGGCGGCGGCGCCGACGCGCGCGCCGCGGCCTACGTCGAGCTGGTCAACGGCAGCGGCGAACGGCGCTGGGGCATCGGCCTGCACCCCAACATCGTCACCGCCTCGCTGCGCGCGGTGATCAGCGCGGTGAACCGGCTGGCCGGGGAGTGAGGGCGCCCGGCTGCCGGCGAAAATGAGCGATCCTCAACCTTCGACAGGCTCAAGACGAGGGCGCCTGAGCGAGCTGCCTGAACCTCATGCTGAGCCTGTCGAAGCATGAGGATCGCTGGACAGCGCCCCCGGCACGGATCACATCCTCGTGCCGCGGCGGGCCGGCGGCTGGTCCCGGAGCGAAGCCTTCCTAGATTCCCTCCATACCACATGGGAAGCAGCCGATGCCCGACCTCCCCGTCCCGATCACCGCGCTTTACGCCGGCCTCAACGCGCTGATCATGCTGGTCCTGGCCGGCGTGATCCCGCGCATGCGCTTCAAGTATCAGGTCGGCCTCGGCGACGGCGGCCACGAGCGGCTGCGCCAGGCCATGCGGGCGCACGGCAACTGCGTCGAGACCGTGCCGATGGCGATCGTCCTGATCGGCCTGCTGGAGCTCATGGCCGCGCCCGTCTGGCTGCTGCACGCGCTGGGCATCGCGCTGACCGTCGGGCGCATCGCGCACCCGATCGGTCTCTACAAGAGCTCCGGCGCATCGGCGGCCCGCGCCGCCGGCATGGTGCTGAGCTGGACCGCGCTCGGCACGGCCGCGCTGGGCTGCCTCTACATGGGCGTGGCGGCATGAGGGCGACTTTGCTCGCCATGGCCGCGCTCTTGCTCGTGCGCACTGCGGCGGCCGACGACCTGGAGCGGGTCAAGCAGCTCCACCTGGCGGGGCAATACCTGGAAGCGGCCGAGCTGGGCGGCCGTCTCGACGACGCCGAGAGCCTGGCTTGGGCTTCGGCGTCCCTGGCGGTCTACGCCTACTACGAGGCGCCCGCCGCGGAGCGGGAGAATCTGGCCCGCCGGGCCCTCGCCATCGCCAGCCGGGCCAAGGACAGGGCCGAGGAATCCGGAACCGAGGACGATCGCCTGCTCGCCCTGGTCCATTTCCAGCAAGGCCAGGCGCTCGGCCGGCTGGTCGAGACCCTGCCGCGCGACGAGCGCGAGGCCTACGCCGATCCGGTGCGCGAGGCCTTCGAGCGGACCCTCGAGCACGACGCCGGCTTCTGGCAGGCGCACATCGGGCTGGCGCGCTGGCACGCGCAGGTCATGACCTTCGCCGACGACCAGGGCGGCGGCCTGGGCAGCCTTTTCGCCAACGTGTTCCTCGATGCCTCCTACGCCGAGGCCGAGGAGCACCGCGCCGCGGCCCAGACGATCGACAAGTCGACCGATTTTCAGAAGATCTTCTGGACCGAGTCGGCCGAGATCCGCCTGCTGATCGACGCCGAGGAGAACCGGGAGGCGGCGCGCCAGGACCTGGAGAGGTCGCTGGCGCTGCCGGCCTCGGAGCACCTGGCCCAGGTGATCCACGGGCGCGCGGCCGCCTGTCTCGAGGACGTCGCGGCCTGCGGCGCCCGGCTGCGCGCCCGGACGCTCGAGTAGCGCATCGAGATCGGAGCTGGCCCCCTCCTCCACCCGGCCGAACCGTGGTTGCTGCAGCCGCGCGCCGCTCGCACTACACTGCCGTCTCCAACCAAGGGGGGCAGACCATGAGATGGCTTCTCGTCATTACCTTCTCGATCCTGGCCGCGTCCGGAACCGCGCGGGCCGCCGGCATCGACGAGGTCAAGGCGCTTCAGGACCAGGGCGACTTCAAGGGGTCGGCCGCGCTGGGCGAGCGGCTCGGCACGGCCGAAGGCTTCGCCTGGGCCGCCAACGCCTACGCGATCCACGGCTTCTATTTCGCGCCGGAGGCGGAGCGGGTCGACACGCTGCGCCAGGCCGTGCGCATGGCCAACCTCGCCAAGCGTCGGGCCCGGCGCGCGGGCACCACGAACAAGCGGCTGCTCGCCTTCATCGTCTACCAGCAGGGCCAGGCGCTCGGCTTTTTGGGCGCGGTCGTGCCGCGCAAGCAGCGCTCGGAATACGCCGTGCCGGCGCGCGACGCCTTCCAAGAGGTCCTGGAGCTCGACAAGAAGCGCTGGGAGGCGAACATGGGCCTGGCCCGCTGGCACGTGCACACTATGTTCACCAACAAGGGCGGCCTGCTGGGCATCGACGGCCTGTTCACCAACCTCTTCGACAGCGCCTCCTTCAAGGAGGGCGAGGTATTCCGCGCCGCCGCGGTCGAGCAGAAGAAGTCGCCGGCGGGCCAAAAGACCGCCCTCTACGAGTCGGCTCAGCTTCGGCTCATCATCGACCCCGAGCGCAACGGCGAGGCCGCGGCGAAGGACTTGAAGCGCTCGCTCGCCTTCCAGCCGTCGAGCGCCCTGACCCGCTTGATCGACGAGAGGGCGCGCGGCTGCCTGGACGACTTGGAGGGCTGCGCTGAGAACCTGAGGGCCGGCCTGCTGGAATAGGCGGCCTTGATTCCGGGCGGCTGAAGCGCCCTCTATAGGCAACGAAACTCACTCCCGCCGCCCGAGTCCCATCCGAGGAGCGCAGATGACTGATACCGACGCCGCCAGCCTGCTCGACGATCTGATCAAGAAGGCCAAGGCCGCCGGGGCCGACGCCGCCGACGCCCTGCTGGTCGAGGAGGTCGCGCTGTCGCACGCGCAACGCCTGGGCGCGCTCGAGCGCCTGGAGCGCGAGGAAAGCCGCGACCTGGGACTGCGCGTGCTGATCGGCCACCGCCAGGCCATCGTCTCCTCGACCGACACGGCGCCGGCCGCGCTCGACGCCCTGGTCGAGCGGGTCATCGCCATGGCAAAGAGCGTGCCGGAGGACCTGCACTGCGGCCTGGCCGAGCCCGGCCAGATCGCCACGGAGCTGCCCGAGCTCGACATCGCCGAGCAGGCCGAGCCCGCGCCCGAGGTCCTGATCGAGCGGGCCAAGGCCTGCGAGGAGGCGGCCCGCGCCGTGCCCGGCATCACCAACTCCGAGGGCGCCGAGGCCGGCTGGTCGATGAGCCGGGTCACCCTGGCGGCGAGCAACGGCTTCACCGGCGGCTACGCCGGCTCCTCCCATTCGATCGGGGTCGCGGTCCTGGCCGGCGAGGGCCAGGGCATGGAGCGTGACTACGATTACTCCTCGGTGGTCTACGGCGAAGACCTGGAGGATCCGGCAGAGGTCGGCCGGCGTGCCGGCGAGCGCACGGTCCGGCGCCTCAACCCGCAAAAGCCGGACACCGGCAAGTATCCCGTGGTCTTCGACCCGAGGGTCGGCAACGGATTGCTGCGGCACTTCTCAGGGGCGATCAACGGCACCGCCATCGCCCGCGGCACCTCCTTCCTGAAGGACGCCATGGAGACCCCGGTCTTCGCCGAGGGCATCACCATCGTCGACGACCCGCACCGGCCGCGCGGGCTGCGCTCCAAGCCCTTCGACGGCGAGGGCTTGGCCAACCGGCGGCGCGACATCGTCAGCGCCGGGGTTCTCAAGACCTGGATCCTCGACCTGCGTTCGGGCCGGCAGCTGGGCCTGGCCTCGACCGGTCACGCGGCGCGCGGCACCTCTGCGCCGCCTTCGCCCTCGGCGACGAACCTCTACATGGAAGCCGGGGCGCAGACCCCGGAGGCGCTGATCGGCGAGATCGACCAGGGTCTCTACGTCACCGAGATGATGGGTATGGGGATCAACATGGTGACCGGCGACTACAGTCGGGGCGCCGCCGGGTACTGGATCGAAAAAGGAGAGCTGACCCATCCGGTCAGCGAGCTGACCGTCGCCGGCAACCTGAAGGACATGTTCGCCAATCTGACCCCGGCCAGCGACCTGGTGTTCCGCTACGGCGTCAACGCCCCGACCCTCCGCGTCGACGGCATGACCCTGGCCGGCAGCTGAGGCCGCCCTGGCGGCCGGCCATCAGCCGGCCATGCTTTCGAAGAGCTCGAGCTGCCAGGTCATTTCGTCTTCGCTCAGGGGATAGCCGCCGCCGCGCGGACGCAGCAGGTCGCCCGGCGCGATACCGCCCAGGCGGGTCTGGAGCTGGACCGCGAACTCCGCCGAGAGGCCGGCTTTCCAGGCCAGGGAGACCACGCCCTTGGCGCTCTGGGCGTCGAGCACCTTGGCGATGGCGGTCTCGGCGAGGCCGGACTTCTCGGCTAGGGCTGCCGCGACGAAACCGCGATCGCCGGCACCGAGGGCCTCGGCGATCGACGCCTGGGTCAGCTCGCCCTTGGCCGCCAGGGCCTTAACCCGCTCCTCGGGCGACACTTCGTCGTCCTCCTGCCCGGCCTTGTCCTTGGCCGCCTTCTCGCGCGCCTTTAGACGCTTCTTGACCTCCTTGGCCAGGGATTTGGCGGTCTTGGCGTCCAGATCCTGCCGGGCTTGGAGGTCCTCCACCAGGCGATCGGCGACGAAGGCCGCGAGCTTGCGCACGGCCGCCATCGACAGCTTGGGCCGCGCGACCAAGGGTTCCTGCCAGGCCACGACCTTGCGCGCCCGCTCGACCAGGAGGTCCAGAGTCTCCTCGCGGATCTGGGCGCTGTCGTTGGCCAGCAGGGCGGCGGTCGCCGGCTCGCAGTCGACCGCAACCACGGCGTCGGCGACCGGCGCGCCGAGGCCGTGGCGCCGCGAGATCGCCTCCAGTTGTACCTCGGCGCAGCCGGCCTCGATGATCTCGATCAGGTCGTCCTCGGAGAGCAGCGGCGAGAATTCCAGGACCGGTGCCGCAACCGCCGCCGTAGCGTCGCGCGCCAGGCGTTGCACCACCTCGCGCGGGACCTCGATCATGTCCTTTACCGCCTCTGCCAGGACCCGGCGCACCCGGGCCGCCTCGTCCCGGGCCAGGGTCACCAGGACCTTCTCGACGTAGGCTTCGGCCCGCTTGTGCTCCGCCGGGCCCAGGCCGGGCAGGACCCGCGCGACCTTCGCCGCCAGGCCGGCGCGGACCGCCTCGTCGCGGTCCTCGGACAGCAGAACGTCGGCCTGATAGGGCGTCGCCGCGTTGGCCGCGACCTCGACCCGCACCGCAGCCTCGGCGTCTTCCGCCAGGTAGTAGAGCATCTCGGGCCGCAGGTCGGCGCGCCCGGCGAGCTCGGCTCGGACCCGGGGGTCGGCGCTCTGGATTTGTGCCTTGGCCTCGTCGTAGGGCAGATCGCCGACGCCGCCGTCACTCAAGCCGCATCCTCCTCCCGGCAGGCGGGGGCGATGGCGAGGCCGCTCTTGCCGCCGTGTTTGACCTCGTACATCGCCTTGTCGGCTCGCTTCATCAGGGCCGCCAGGGTCTCGCGGCGGTTAGGGTCGGTCACCGCCAGGCCGACCGAGAAGCCCAAGGCCGGCCCGTCGGGCGGCGAGAAGGGCTTCAACTGGTTAGCGGCGCGGACCAGGGTGCGGGCCTTGCGCCGGGCCGCCTCCAGCGGGATATCGACCAGGAACAGCGCGAACTCGTCACCGCCCAGGCGCGCCGCCAGATCCTGGCGCCGGGTGAAGCGGTTGAGGATCCCGGCGACCGCGACCAGGGCGGCATCGCCGCGGTCGTGGCCGAAGCGATCGTTGACCTGCTTGAAGTTGTCGAGGTCGACGTAGAACAGGACACCGTCCCGCCAAGCGCCGGGCGCCTGCATCAGGCGCTCGTCCAGGCTACGATCGAAGCTGCGGCGCTTTAGCAGACCGGTCAGGGGATCGATGGTGGAGTCCTTCTCCAGCGTCTCCTGCCGGCGCATCTGCTCGATCGCCAGGCCCAGCTGGACGCTCAACTCCTCGACCAGGCCACGATCCTCGTCGCCCCAGGGACCGTCGGCCAAGAGGCGCCAAAGGCAGATCGCGCCGTTGACCCGGCCTTCATGGGCCGTCGTATGCAGCATCAACAGGCCGTCGTCGGTCTCCAGGTCGACGGTCATCTCCTCGCCGTCCAGCTCCTCGAGAGCCTCGTCCAGAAGCTCTCCCGGAATCACAACGCCGGTCTCGGCCGCCCGGTGCGGTGTGTCCTCGCCATCGTCTGCCAGGCGATAGATCGCGACCCCGGCGGCCGGCAAGGCCGGCATCAGGGCAGCGGCGGCCGCGCTGAGCATGCGCCCGGGTTCCAGCTCGCTGCGCACCAGTCCGAGGATATAGGTGAGCAGGCGTTCCTGGTTTCGGTTCCGGGCCTGCTCGCTTTCCTGTTGGCGGCGCTCGGTCACGTCGCTGGCGACGCCTCGGGCTCCCCGCCAACGCTCGTCGGGACCGAATAGCGGCGCGGCTTTGAGCAACAGGCAGGCCGGCTCCTCTTCGGCCCGGGTGACCCAGACCTCGACGTCCTCCTGCGGCGTCTCGGTGGCGAAGGGCCC
>JAAUYJ010028014.1_pt1 | contig 13758 bp, 13 predicted proteins | sample 7278031 | NCBI WGS metagenome assembly JAAUYJ01 (sample SAMN14350222, study PRJNA611818) | marine sediment metagenome | isolation source: surface marine sediment (1.8m) | place: French Polynesia: Moorea | collected 2018-08 | reverse complement strand
TGCTTTATCTCCTCGTCCTTCTGGGCAATCTTGGGAGGCAGCCGCTAAAAAAAGAAAAGAAAGGATGGAAAATCGAATTCCTTTCTTTTGTCACTATTTCTGTCCTCACCTGCACGGCCTTCCTGGCCTCCTTGTGGTCCTTGTCCATCTCCAGGACCTTTTCGAAGTCCTTCATGGCCTCGTGCGGCTTGTCCAGCTCCTCGTAAATCTGTCCGCGCCTGGTGTAAGCCTTCAGGTAGTCGGGCTTGAGCCTCAGCGCCAGGTGGCAGTCCTCAAGGGCATCGTCCAACTTGCTCTGAAACAAATAAAAGAAAATAGTTGGCAAATAAAATTAGCTGATGAAGGAAACTGTACTGCATTAAACAAGAACAAAATTGTTCAATGACCTGCGGCAGGACTTTGCAATTGAAACAGGAAAATCGAAATTTTAATTGAAATATTGAAACTCTCTTTGTTCTGAAGGGGAAAAGAGACATAATACATATATAGAAAAAATAGAAATAAAAACAGAGTGAAACAGCCGAAGGGAAATAGATGCAGGTAGGAAAAAATGGGGGTAAAAGTGCCATGAAAAAAGCAGAAGCTCCTGTTCTCACCAGCCTAACCCTGGCCGCCGCTCTGTTTGCGGCGAATATTGCCCTTTCCCCCTCGAAGCACAGCGGGCACTTGTCCATGGCCTCGGTGTACTTGAGCACGGCCTCCTCGCTCTGATCGGACGCGTACAGGTCGTTACCCTCCTTCTTCAGGGACAGGGCGGACGACTTCAGCTCCTGGAACCAGAGGAAAACTTTTATTGGAAAGGTTGGTAAATAAGGTCATGTTGCTCCTCCTAACCTGTCTCTCCTCTTCCGTCATTCCGTCCTCCCTCTTTCGCCTGGCCTCCGTTTCGGCGTCCTCGCCATCCCCGGCCTCAGGGTCGGTGACCGCCTTGGCGCCCTGGTCCTCCTCGTCCCCCTCGAATTTGCCCTCCTCCTCCTCCCTCCTGGCCCTGTCGTCAGGGACGCCCTCCCTCTTCCCCTGCGCCTCCTCGTAGTCCTTAGCGGCCCTCTCCACCTCCCTGCGCGCCTCGTCCAGGTCGGAGAAGTCCCTGGCCTCCCCCCTGCGCACTCCGGACTCCTCCAGGTGCCGCACCTCCCTGTCCAGGGCGTCCAGGAACTCCTCCTCGTCCGAGGAGTCCGATAGGTGCGGCGAGGGGTCGATGACGTCGGGCGTGTCCTCCTCGCCCAGGACGTCGTGACCAAGGTCCCGCAACTCCTCCTCCTCTTCCTGCTGTTCCTGCCTTGTATCCTGTGCAGGTGCAGGATGATCCTCCCTGTGCTCAGCCATGCTCTCCAGGGAGACTTGGACTTGCTCCGCTCCGTTATCCCCCTGGACGAAGCAGATCTGGAGGACGTCAGACACGTCACACACACAACTCGATTTTTCTGGGCCCGCAAGTTCGTCAGCTGAGCAAACAGGGTTGCCAGGTAAGGACGTCTTTGAAGGGCAGAGAACAACACACACTCACCAAGAAGAGTAAGAACTAAGAACTGCAAGTTTGCATAATGGGAGTTGCTCAATAGGTACACCTGGTCGAGAATTTTGCCAAGAACTTATTATAAATAAACATTATCCATAACATCATTCTTCCAAAACCAAAGGACATTTTAGCAGAAGTACAGTGAAGTGAAGGGAGTCGTTTTGTCCTCAATCTAGCAATTTTGCAAAAATCGTCAAAACATCAACAAAGGTGGTCGACTGACGTTGTTCAGGGTCCTGAGCAGGGCTAACCTGAGATCCTGTGGGCCCGTGAGCCTGCTATTGACTCCGCCCAGGCCCTCTGCTCCGTCATCATGTCCAAGAGAGGCTTTGGAGGCGGGGGCGGCATCAAGATGAACCTGGGGAAGCTCTCGCTGGGAGCCCCCAAGGAGGCGGAGGTAAGAAGGCTGCGGTTCCTCATCCTGTCAGAGGAGAGTACAATGGATAGATTTCTGTCCTATGTTCCAGTCCTCCTCGTCCGGGTTCGGGTCCTTCGGCAAGAAGTCCTCCTCCTCGGGGTCTTCTGCCTTCGTGAACGAGGTGACCCACCCCCCGGCGGAGTCCGCCTCCTCCGGGCGCTCCGCCGAGGAGGAGGAGATGGCCAAAGTTATGGGCTTCACAGGGTTCGGCGGGGGCAAGAAGAAGTCCTCTGCGGCCATGACCTTCGACCTGGACTCGATGGTGGCGGACGCAACAAAGACTGCCAAGGAGAGGAACCTGGAGGCCAACCAGCGACTGGAGCAGGAGGCGGAGGAGGACAGGGAAAGAGAGCTTGTCAGAAAGGCGGAGGAGCCAGGGGAGGGGCCCTCGGGGGTCAGGGGAGAGAAGACCAAAGGCTCATCCAAAGGGGATGATAATGACGATAGCGACGACGACTTTGTGGGTCCACCCATGCCTGTTGCTCCCGCCACCAAGAAAAAGGCCAAGGAGAAGAATGAGGGGGAGGGGGACGATGACTCTGACGACGATTCCGACGAGGAGGAGGAAGAGACACAGGCGGACAAGGTACCGCGCAGCCACGAGTGCAAGCTTGAGCACGGCCCCAAGGCCATCTCGGCCCTGGCCATCGACCCCTCCGGCTCCCGCCTCGTCTCCGGCGCCATCGACTACGAGGTCAAATTCTGGGACTTTGCTGGCATGGACTCCTCGCTCAAGAGCTTCCGCAAGGTACGCCCCTGCGAGAGCCACGTAATCAAGCACCTAGAGTACTCGGCAACGGGCGACAAGATCCTGGTGGTGGCGGGCAACGCCCAGGCCAAGGTGCTGGACCGGGACGGCCACGAGGTGCTGGAGTGCGTCAAGGGCGACCCCTACGTCACAGACATGCGCAGGAACAAGGGTCACGTGGGCGGGCTCACCGGTGGATGCTGGCACCCAAAGTTCAAGGAGGAGTTCCTCACCTCGTCCATGGACGGCAGCATGCGCGTCTGGCTGGTAGACCACAAGGGGAAGAAGACCAAGGACGTGATCAAGTGCAAGTCGGAGCAGGGTCTCAAGGCCATCCCCACCTGCTGCTGCTTCAGCCGCGACGGGCTGCTGGTGGCGGCGGGCTGTCAAGACGGCTCTGTGCAGATGTGGGACCACCGGAAGTCCTTCGTCAACGTGGCCCTAATGATGCGCGGCGCCCACGCCCGCGGTACCGACACCTCCTGCATCGCCTTCGGCTACGACAACCGCCACGTGGCTACGCGCGGCGGAGACGACACCCTCAAGCTGTGGGACGTGCGCAGCTTCAAGTCCCCCGTGCATTCCAAGGGAGACCTCTTCAGCCGCTTCGAGTCCACCGACTGCTGCTTCAGCCCGGACGACCGCTGCGTTCTCACCGGCACCTCCATGGGGCGCGGCGAGAGCAGTGGGAAGCTGGTCTTCCTGGACAAGGCCACCTTCAGTCCCGTCTTGGAGATGGAGGTTGGCAATTCGCACGTCGTCCGCTCGCTCTGGCACCCCAAGCTCAACCAGATGATCGTGGGGTCTGGCGACGGCGTCGTGCGCGTCTACTACGACCCCGACCGCTCCATCAACGGGGCAAAGCTGTGCGTGGTGCGGAGGGCCGCAAAGGTCAAGCAGACGCAGTATGTGGCAACGCCGCACATCATCACGCCCTATTCGCTGCCCATGTTCAGGTACGTTCAGCTGTCGAAACTTCATATCACTTATTAACATGATTAGTGCTATAACCTTTCTTTTCTCATTGTTCTCCAGGGAGGAGAGGCAAAAGTCTACGAAGAAGCAGGCGGAGAAGGCCCGCCGCGACCCGGTCAAGTCCCGCCGCCCGGACCTTCCCCTTGGCATGCGCGGCACCGGCGGCCGCGTCTCGGCCGGCGGCAGCACGCTCCACTCGTGGATGGCCAAGCAGATCTCCGTCAAGAACAAGGACGACCACATCGATCCCAGGGAGAGGATTCTACGACACGCAAAGGACAGCCAGGAGAACCCCTACTGGATCGCGCCCGCCTACAAGAAGACCCAGCCCAAGCCCATATTCCAGGACCCATCGGAGGGGCCGCCGCCGGAGAAGATGACAAAGACGGAGACCTTTGGCTGAGGGAGATTTGCGGCGGCCAGCGGATGTTGTTCGATTGTAATACATTCTGTACACTACACCATAGTTAGTATTTCTGAACGCTGTAACGTACAATAAACACTGAGTACGACTACGCCACTTTAGGATACCGGTATATTGTTTATTTTTTCACCCCGAATAGATGCATCAGACCAGGACAGGTATTAAAACAACATTTTAAACTTTCAGACAGTTCAGCCGATCAAGCAGAGAAAAAATATTTGAAGAGCAAAAGAGAGGGTAACAAGGCGGGTGGGTCCCACAGTCCCACTTGGAAAAATGCAAAAACTTTTGTAGGCGACTAAACTGCAAAAGGGGAGAAATGTTAAATGGCACTACTTTGTAGCAAAGAAGCCTGTATGTGGCAACGGCAGTTAGAACCCAAAAAATGTAAAAGTGATTGAAATTTCAGTGCCCGCTGATGTGGTACGACGACTGTTTAGGGGGAATTTCTTCTTTAAGGCACTGGCCTCCTTCACTCACGGAATTGACTCGTATATTTAAGGAATAGTTGGCGACCGCGCACTCTTCTCGTCTCTTGTGTTTCCGGGATGCGATTTCTAAAAGGGGAATTTTTCTTTTCAAAGTTTCGGAATGAAGTTGTTCTTGGAGCAAGCACACAGGTTATCGGTGATGTAGTCGGGGATGTCTCTCTTTCACAGGTGGTGGCACAGCTGTTCAGCGTTAACTACACGTTTTTCTTGGACGATGCAGGGGTGCCAGACGTTGAATTGAGTCTCTCTGCCGCCTTCCTGGCCGCCATCTGCGTGCCCTCCTCCGCTATCTTGCTGAATGCCGGCTGAAGGCCCTTCTCCCACACTGCCACGGCGGCGGCGTCGATCGAGTCTCCCAGCTCCGGCGCCCGCCCGGTGTAGCGCACGTAGCCCCAGGCAGCGAGGAGGAAGAAGGTGAGGGTGAGGGCCAGGTTGAGGAGCTGGGCGAAGGGAGAGAGGCCGAGGAGGGAGAGCACCTGGGAGGCCACGTAGAGGAGCATGGAGACGGCGCCCAGGGTGATGGGCGTGTTGGCCGCCTTGAAGAGGTTCTTGCCGTCGTTGTGCGAGCGGAAGTTGGCGAAGGACTCCTCGATCTCCTTCTCCAGCTGCTCGCGGTAAGAAGCGGAGAACTCCTCCCCGCCCATTTTCCTGAAATCAATTAAACAAAAGGTGTGAAAGAACAATTTAGGTAAGAGTAAGGATTCCCACTCTCACCTCCTGCTGGCAAAGATCTCTAGCGACCTCTCCTTGATCCTGCAGTGCTCCACCTCTAGCACGTGCTCGTTGATGAAGGGCTTGTCCCCCCCGCACACCTCCTCCATGAGGCTGACGTAGGCGTCCTTGGCCTCGGAGAGCGAGGCCAGGTTGTTGGCCTCGGAGGTGGCCTTCAGCATGGACTTGGGCTCGGGCATCTCGTCGCCGTGGAAGATGTCGATGTAGGCGCGGAAGAACTGCACCAGCTCCTTGCAGCGCACCTCGTTGCCGCTGATGCGCTTGGCCACCACCTTCTCGGGGGAGAGGATCCGCGGCACGAAGGCCGACAGGTTCTCCAGGAACATTGGCTCGATGTCCTTGAGCTTGCCGTCGAAGCTGGGGTCGGTGGCCACGCGCAGCCCCGGGTGCGGAAGCAGGAAGCCGTCAATATTGGAGAAGCAGGAGCGGATGTGCTTCCTGAGGTCGGCCAGCTCCTGGTGCTGCCCGTCCGTCACCTCCAGCCTGCGCCCCACCACCAGGTCCCCGCCCTCCGCGCCGAAGGGGGCCTCGTACGGGTAGCTCCAGTCTCTCACCAGGAACTGCAGACGCTGGAAGGGCTTCTCCCCCGAGTCCTCCATGGCCAGGCGCCCGTATTCGGTGAAAAGCTCGAGGTGCTGCAGGTCGTCCTCCTGGATGTTGGCCGTCAGGTTGTAGACGAGGACGCTGCTGAGCATAGCGGAGAGAGCGAAGATGGTGGCGCAGTCGCGCACCGTGCTCGAGCTGTCGAAGGCGCCCTGGGTGTCGAAGAGGACCACGGCGACCTCCTTGCCCGTCCTGGGGGCCTTGACCAGGAAGACCTTGGACCACATGAGTATGCCCGTGGTGTCCCTCTCCATGCCCCCGCGCCAGTGGAAGCCCTTGAGCGGGGCCTCCCGGTCGCCCAGCCAGTCCTCGTCCGGGGTCTTCCCCCCGTCCAGGTGCTGCAGGTAGCGCAGGAAGAAGTCCAGCAGGAAGGACTTGCCTCGTCGAAAGGCACCTGGCGGGGGACCAACAACACACTTTCATCATCCAGTCAAAGAACCATAATGAGTAATGGGATGGGGGACTCATACCTGCCACAGAAACGATGCAGATGGGTTTATCCTTGACCTTTTCATCCTGCAGCACCCCGTTGAGGGCCTCCTCGTCCAGGAAGAAGGTGTGATCGGACTCATTGATCTTGACGATCTCGATGGGCCTTCCGCCCTCCACGGCGGCGGACACGGCCTCCTCGGCCATGATGAGGCACTCCGGATGGGCTAAACAATTTGCACGTGTCTTTTGCTTTTCTTTCTTTTGCCTTTTTGACCTCTTTTTGAGCAGGACAGACAGAGAGCGAACTGGGCACTCGTCCACCTTGAGCGGGAGCTCCACTTCACTTCACCTCTTTGCCCTCCTCCTGTCCACGGCGATTTTTCCCCTTTTCTGCCTGTGACAGCTTCCTCCTCCTCCTCCTTCTTTTCCCTTCTTTTTCTGCGCACTCTTTCTCTGCAACGTCAGAGCGGCGTGGGAGATATGGGCGAATCGCGAAACCTCCTATCACCCCATGGAAACGGAGAATGGGCACCCATAAAGTGATGACTAAAGCTGTAAAGCAGGTCCCACATGGGTGGGTGGCCGCCGGAGTGTCAAGACTATCACTGAGCACGTTGCTTTCGTTCCCCCATCACAGAGTTCAAAAGGGCGCCAACGCCTGCTGTACAAGCTCTCCTTTTTACTTCAATTACGCGAGCCTCGAGTCGAGTGCCATGTCTGGAAAAAAATGATAGCGCACGCACGTTTAGATTCCCTGATAATCGTTTCAAAAAGAGATCGCATCTCGAATAATCCGTACAAGAAAGTAGGTCTCGGGAGGTACTTGAAGAGCGTAGTAGTATATTTCAGCCTCGCAAAGTGGGTGATAAGTAAGTCATATCTGAAACTATCCGAATACAAAATATTAAGAAGCAGAGAAGCATTCCTTCTTGTTTTATCCTTTCTCATGCCTTCTCAGCTCTTTTTTTCAGCGGGTACATAGTAGCAGATCCTTGTTTTCTCGCGAATGAGAGATTTTTTAATGGAAGAGATTGCAATTTTCCTTTTTTCTTTCTTTAGCTTAAGGTTGGGGCGAACGAAGGAGGGGTTTCAACAAGCTCGATGCCTTCTTGTCATGCGAAGTAGGGGTGGGGACGAAACGGCCGCGGAGACTTTGTCTCCAAAGGCTTCTAACGCCAACCAAGTGTAAATACCACCACTAAACTAGCTAGGAGTGTGGGCGATGGAAAAGAACTGGGATTGGGAGAACTGCATGTATGATGGGGGAAATCATGGGAGGAGGAGTTGGGTTTCAAAAAGCCCAAATTCCTTACCAGGAGTAGAGGGAGGGCGGAGGAGGAAGAGTCGAGCATGTGCGTTTCGAAGTCCAACGGATTGATCAGATCTAAAACTCCGACTTGGTACAAAAAACTGAGTAACACTTACTTTTTGCGACGAAATTGCGATCTTACTTCTTCGAGTAGGGGAAGCTCTCTTTTTAATTATGATAGGCATGCCTTCTATTTTTTCGCAATGCTGCAGGCTTTGGAGGCGGGATGGGATGGGGTGGCACCCAAGCAAGGGGTGTTGGAGGGAGAAGTAAAGGTGGAAAGGGGAAGAAGGAGGAAAGAGAAACAAACTACTCTACCGTGTACGAACGTGCGTACAGTACTTCCTCTCTCTCACCGATATGGCAGTTCTCTCCCGAGGGAGAGCCCATATTTACACGTCCAGCAGCAGCGGCGCCGGCCAAAAAAAGAAAGGGGGATGGGATAAGTAGGGGGTATATGGGAGAGATTTCCGTTCCAGGCAGTGAATTTCGGGAATTGCTCTGCAGCTCCTACTGTACTGTACTGTACCTAGTTCTAGGTCGCTCTACGTACACTTCTCTCTCTCTCGCGACGGCCGCGAATCGCTAGCATGCAAAGGTTTGTCAACGCAAGCGTGATCTATATCGGCCGTTGTTCGCTTGCAGGTTGAGATTCCCAAGCCCCCTCCTCACACATCAGTCTCCGTCTTTTTCTTTTGACTCTTCTGCTTCTCCTCCGCCTTCTCCTCTTCCACCTTTGGCTGCTCCTCTGCCACCGGCGTCTCATTGCCGCCAGATCCTTCCCCTCCTGCTCCTCCTCCTCCGACGGCAACAGCAGCCGGGTCTCCTGGGCTGCAGAGCGGGCTTTGGAGCTGCTGTTCCCCCTCCTCGTTGTCTATCACCGTGGCGAGGGACTCCTGGGACTTGAAGAAGTACTGACTAAGGTTTCCGGCCGCCCCCACCGCGGGCGGCTTCTTCTTGCCGCCCCTCCCTCCTCCCGCCCCTCCTTTGGAGGTGGAGGGAGACGGGGCGGAGTGGGGCGACGACGACGACGATTTTGACCTCTGTCAGGCCTGTGACTCGTCGCCCCAGTCGTCCGAGTCGTACTCGCTGTCTGAGGCGCCTGCCGCGCCGTCGCACTCGGAGTCGGACATCTCCACGGCCACCCGCCGCGCCAGGATGGAGGCCACGTCGGACTGGCCGCCTCCCGTGCCTGAGGAGCTTTTGCCCTCGCCGCTGCCGGAGCTGCCGCCCCCGCTGGCCCCCGCGGCGCCATTGTCCTTGGAGGCCTCCTGCGCGGCCGCAGCCTCTTTCCGCTCCTCCACTTTCCGGAGGGCGATGCCTGAAAAAGAGTGCAACAATTTCTATGAGTTCCCGTGAAGACAGGAACCAACAGCAGACTTCGAAACTCACCGTCTCGGATCGCCTTGAGTAGATCCGACCGGATGCCTTCCTGCACAGAGTGCTTGTGGTGGATGACAGACTGCTTCTTCTGCTGAGGAGACAGCAGGTTCTTGGGAGGAGAGCCGTTCGAGTTTGCAAAGGACGACTGAAAAAAACAAGAACACATATTGCAAAAAATGCTACACTAAAAATACCTTAGTATATTGCGTCTCACCTCCGAGCCGACATCCCCGTTCTTCATCCCACCGTTCGTAAGCTTCTTTTCCACCGGAGCTGGTGGGGGAGGAGGTGGCGGCGGCGGAGGGACGCCGTTGGAGGTCGCCGCAGGGGGAGCGGGGTTGGCAATGGCACGGGGAGGCGAGAAGCTCTTGTTCTTCTCCTCCATGCCGTTGGTGGCCGCGGCCGCGGCTGCAGCGGCGACGGCGGCGCTCGTGGCCTCTATCGGCGCAGGCGGCGGGGGAGGAGGAGAGGGCGCCAGGTGGCTGGAAGGGACTCCGCCCGGTCCCAGCAGGTCGCTCGATGTGGTCACAGGGACCGGCGGAGGCGGAGGGAGATCGCTGGGTCCCGCCGGGCCGCCGTCCTGCTGTTGCTGCTTCTGCTGGTGGTGGCTGTTCAGCTGGTTCATGAGTTGCTGGTGCATGGGCGAAGCGTGGTTCGAGTTCTGCTGCTGCTGTAGCTGCTGCTGGTTCGTCTGTTGTTGCATTGTGTAGGTTGTGGGGCCGTTGAGAGGCTGCTGCGAGATGGTGACCGCCTGCATCTCCGAGACCGGCGGCGGCGGAGGGGGAGGAGGCAAGCTGTCGCGGTTCTGTCTCGTGGGGGTGCCCTCGGCGGAGGGCGGCGCCGGCGGAGGCTCGTTGGGCCGTCTCGTCGGCGTCCCAACGTTGCTGCCGGGAAGGTCAGCAGGGTTCTGCTGTTGTTGTAGTGGGTCGCCCCCGAAGAGAGCAGGGGCCATGGGTAAGCTCGTGGGCTGCTGTTGAGGCTGCTGGTGAATGTAGCTGGGCTGCTGCGCCTGCTGGGCGTAGGGCTGATATTGCTGGAACTGGGGCGGCTGGTGCTGCTGCAGCATGGGCATCTGCTGCATCTGCGGCTGCTGGTTCCGTTGCGGACTAGGTGGCTGCTCGCTCCGAAGGATGCGGGGCGTGTAGATGGGCTCCTGGTTAGGGTTGTACTGGTAGCCGCCTGTGGTAGACGGCGGAAGGCCCATCTGGGGATGTTGTTGCTGCAGCTGCATGGGCGGCAGCTGCTGTTGCTGCTGTTGATAAGAGGGCTTCTTGATCTCGATGCTGTTCGGCCTCTGCTGCTGCAAGTGCCTCCCTCCGCCGACCAGGTCAGCCGGGGGCGGCCCCAGGGCGGGGTCGTAGCCGATGATGCCGCTGGTCTTCCTCTGCATCCCCGCCGCTGCTCCGTCGTCCGCCGCGTCCGCCTCGTACTCCCCTCCCATGAGGTGCTCCCCCTGTCCCAGCGCCTTCTGCCGGTGCTTCTCGTTGGTGTTCTGCGGCTGCCGCAGCCGCTTCTTGTCCTTGCGCTCCTTCTGCCCATTTGCTCCCGCAGCGCCTTTCCCAGGCTGCAAGGGAAGAAATACGGAACATAATTTGATCAGATCCAAGAAAATGTTTAAGAAGAGTACAATACAAGAAGCAAGTTAGGGGTAAAGCAACGAGTGGTGAAAATTCTAACGCGGGTGTGGGCTTCTTTTCGTATTAATGAGGTGGACACTTCTTTCTTTATCAGCTCTTGTTGTGAACACCGACAGCATCGATGCTAGGGGAAACACCCATCATGATCTCTCCTTACCGGATCGAATATGTTCTGGTTGATGAAATTTGCCAAGCTTATGTAAGGGTACTGGAGGAAAAGTAATTTGCCAGAAAGACGCCTTTCAGATAAAAAATAAATGTTCTCACCTTCTTTCCTCTATCATGCATCATCCTCTCGGTGTCCTTAAGCATCTCCTGCCGCCAAAGCTCAAAGAAGTAGGTGGGGTCGGTGTAGAACTTGAGCCCGTCCTTGCCGTCCTCGCGGTAAGGGTTGAGCTTGTCCAGGGGAGGGGGCTTGTCGCAAGCCAGGTACGCCTCCAGCATGGCCTTGGGCATGGTGTCGCGGGAGACCACCTGCTGGTCGAACGACTTGGAGGAGCGGAACGCCCGCTTCAGGTGGATGTCCCGCAGGGAAACTGAAAAATAAACAAGGCAAGAAAGGCATGAATATCGCTGTAAATCGGTCACACGCGGCGGTCGGCGTGAGAATTTTTCCAACCCCTTCTGTTGCGAGGGCCGTATTCTGACGAGACTCCTTATCGAAGTCACGCCTGAGTGGCCACGGCGCCTAAAGACCGCAACACTGTGAAACGGTAACGGGAGGAAAAAGGAGGAGAAAATCCATCCATCGCCAATAGAAGCGACTGTTTTCCTAAAGCATCACTCTCCTCTTGTAAAAGAGGTGGAGGAGCTTTTGCATGCTCAGCAAGTGCGTTCCGGGGACTAGCCCCCAGGCGATTTTTGTTCCGTCCTCTACACTGGAACCCGATATCTTGCATGGAGCACTCTTTCTCGTTTTCACACGTGCTGATGTTCGAATGCTCATCGCTTTTCTCAATTACTTTTGACGAGTTGCACTGGTTTTTTTTCACGGACTTTTTTTCAGGTATCTTACCTTCCTCTACCGTGGAATCCAGGCTGGTGACCTGGACGGCCAGCCTGTCAATCCTGGCCTGAATGCCCGCGCTCCTGTGCGCCAGCCGCTCCGCCTCCGTGAAGAGGTTTCCGAACATCTCCTCTGCGTGGCGCGAGAGCGAGGAGAGCTGGCGGATGACGTTGGCCAGGGTGCCGTTGGTCACGCCCTCCAGCTCGTCCGGCACCGGGAAGGAGAGCGCCCCTCGGCTCACCGACACAGGCTGGATCAGGCGCTCCGGGAGAGGCATCCTGGAGGCTTCGGAGGATCTCCTGGCCCAGCTGCCGACAGATATGCAGATCTGCGGATGAGATTCGTCGTTTCCCCTCGGTGGGGGGGATGGCGGGATCGGGCCTCACTCCGCCAACGTACCGCAGCCTGAAAGGGGAGGAGAGGGGACAAATTGACGCTTGATGAGTTAATGGGGCGCTTCCTCCGCAAACAGAGCGAAGGGGGGGACGGGAGGAGAAACATTGGGGCGCCCAAACGTCTGCCCGGGTCTCCCGGGGCGGACGGTCGACGGGCGAGGCCGGGCGCCCATAAAGTGGGCGGCGCCCAAGAGCGGCCTCGGGGAGAGGAGGGAGGACGACGCGGGGAGGGCCCATGTCGGGGAAAGGGTGACTCACGGGTCTCGTCCGGGTTCCTCCTGAGATTGCTTGGTGCGTCCGGGCGCGTCCGGGTGTGATCCCGGGTGGATCTTGACGCGGTCGCCCCCGTCTTGAGTGGGAAGCGCAGAAAAACTGTTTCTTCTTTTCTTCTTGTTCAGCTTTTCTTTTTGCCTTTTCTCTTTTCTTTTCCCGGCGGAGGGAAAGGAGAAGGAAGGAGCACTCGCTCTCTCTCTCTCCGCCCAAGAAGAGAAGAGAAGAGAAGCAGCGGGGAAAGGGAGGAGAGAGAGAGAGAACAGGTTGAGGGCGGCGCCCAAGGAGAGGGGAGGCATCAAGGGCAGACGGGCAGGGCGGGGGGCAGGGAATAAGAAAGGGCTGGGGAGGGGAGGAGAGGGCCATCGCAGAAGGCTAAAGACGGAGGGCGGGAAAGGTAAAAAGCGATGGATAAAACTAGGAACAAAACCTCTTTTCTCTCATCAATGTACCAGCTGGAATAAATTTGTGCCATATTATAAAGACAAGATGCACCAAACATTAAAGTTCGACTTCGTTTTTGCGATTTAAGTTGCTGACGCTTTGCGTTTTCCCTGGCTGCCTTGCATTGGGCGTTCGATCGGAGAGCGTCTCTTGCGTCGGGGAAAGGAAAGCCGTGGCCAAAAAGAGGCGAGAAAGGCGCCCGGAAAGAGACGACACAAGATTTAGTTTAGTGGGAAAATAATACTCTATTAGTTAAAGTTGCGAATACTTGTCCTAGAAGCAAGCCAGATACAAAAGAACAATAACTTTTATATAATATTGGGGTGTCTAACTGTGACGCTTCCTGTGACTGAGGACTGTCTCTGTCCATTTGGCCACAGCCTCGGTCGATCGAGTTGCCCGGTCAAAAGACAGCGGAAAGGAAAGGAGCGCAGAGAAACGCAAACGCTAAAGGAAAGGTCTCTCCTGTGTCCCCTCTTGGTCTTGTTCCCGTCCAGAGGTCGACCTCAGCAAGGTTTTGGAGTACGAGGTCACGGTAAACAAGGAGCGACCCTAGTTCTCCAAGATGTCTTACAACACCCGCCGGTCCGCCGGCAAGCGCCTGCGCATGGACGCGGACGCGGTGGCCGCCGCCGCCGCCGCCGAGGAGGAGGAGTCGTCTGACGCGGCCGGGGACGACGGCAACTTCGACCCCATGGAGTTCTACCGTCAGCAGCAGCAGGAGATGCTGCAGGAGGCCTCTCAGCACGTGCAGCAGAGCCAAGAGGAGATCCAGCAGGCGCAGCAGTACGCCTCGCAGCACGAGGCGGCCGCCGGGTCCTCCTCCGGGGCGTCCGGGGGCGTCGGAGCGGGGGGCGGCGCCGGGGGCGAGGAGGAGCTGGGCGTGGGGCGGCGGCGGCGCAGGGCGGCGGCGCAGGCCACGCAGAACCTGTCCATGATGAGCGAGGATCAGGAGCAGATCGACAAAGTGAG
>JAAUYJ010182496.1_pt1 | contig 13760 bp, 11 predicted proteins | sample 7278031 | NCBI WGS metagenome assembly JAAUYJ01 (sample SAMN14350222, study PRJNA611818) | marine sediment metagenome | isolation source: surface marine sediment (1.8m) | place: French Polynesia: Moorea | collected 2018-08 | reverse complement strand
TAACATTAATACCGAATCTTAATTGGATAAAATTATCTGATGACGATCATAATAACATTAAAACCCAAAATATTAATAGTAGTTTAACGAAAATTTCAACAAATATTAAGTAAGTCGCTCCCCAAAAACCGAAGGGGATCGACTTACTATACATCTAAATTAATGATTGCTGCTTAATTCCAATTAAAGTTAAGTTTTATTGCAATCAACTGACTTTTTTTTTCTTCTGTTAGAAAAGGTTTTTTTAACGAGCTAGATTGAGTAATTCTTTGGGAGATGCCAATAGATCAATCGCCACGAAGAATATTTTGTTCTCGGAATTAAGCAAGAATCTCCAAGACATATTCATTCCAACACCACCACCAAACCAAGGAGTTTGCACTTTACCTGTTACTTTGATCTGAGTATAACCATCCTCTACAGCCTCAGAAATACCTCGCTCTGGAGCTAATTTAAGGTTAGGACATTCTTCTTTGAAAAATCGCAGTACTGCATCTTGACCCACAATTGGTCTTTTGAAGGGGGGTTGTAGCGCACCATCGGGAGTAAAAAGTTTTATTAGCTCGTCAAAGTCATTGGCATTTAACAGGTTCATATAGCTCAATATGGTTGGGTTGCTAATGCCCTCAATAGTAACTTTGGTTCGCTTGGATATTTCTGTTGGAGGAGCAACAGGTTCGCTAACTCTAGTAAAATTGCTTATTTTAGCAGGATCATATCCCATATCAACCACAGTATTTCGTAATACTGTAATTTGTTGACCCGATTCTAATCCTATGAGTGTTTGCAGCACAGCAGAAGCGTTTGCTGACAGCTTATAGCCTTCAGGAATTGGAGCGACAACACCCTGTTCCATCAATTCTCCCAGTCGATACCAAAAACCAAGCTTGATGTTAGGAGTCCAAGTTGCATAGGTGCGACAAATTGGTGTATCAGCACGGTTAGCTAGATCGCACATTACCTGAGATTGTTCTTGGAAGCTCATTCCCTTAATTTCATTAAGAGTTAGTTCCGCAAACTGCATATTAGCTGCCCCTGGAGCAGCAACTGTAATAGTTTTACCCATTTCTAGATAGGCGAACCAAATCAACGCCAGTTGGTCTTCAGCACTAAGTTGATTGAATCGTGCTGTTAATGCTGGTACGGCATCAGCAGATAAAGTGTTTGGAAATATGCCACGGGCTGATTCGATAGAAAATGGCACAGATGTTCCTCCGTTAACTTATTTGTGCAATCAAAAAACGCTTTTTACGAAGTCTAAGGGTGCTTCCGCCGATGATAGGCGGAGTACCGTGGACTCACAACGCTGGATATATTGTAAATAAATATTGCAATAGCTTGACAAAAATTATGGGTAGTGAAAACCGTACTGATGGTTTTTTGGCATCCCAATCAACTTTCAACTAGACTGCCTCATTTAAATCTTATACCAATTATCGAAACTAGCTAGATAAGTACTCAATAAGGATTTATTGGTAAGCTTTGGGACAATACATCGAACAGACGATCGCGCTGACAGCGAGCCACTGCGCGATCGGCTACGTGCTGCACAATAAATAATTAGGTAAACTTAGGCATAGTTAATTAAAATAAATTATGCCTAAGTTAAGCATATGAGAAGCAGCATATTTATTAGGGGTATCTACAGACACCTTGAGACGTTGGGAAAAAGAAGGAAAAATAACCGATCACCAGAACAGAGGGAGGACATAGAAGGTATGATTTAACTGATATCCTCAAAGACAAAGAGGATGACGGTCTAACTATTCTCTACGCTCGTGTGAGTACTAGATCCCAAATAAAAGACCTAGACAGACTTTCTAGCGGTACTAGAAACCTATGCAGAAATCAAGGGTTGGAAAAACTGCCAAACTATTAGAGATATAGGATCTGGAGTTAATTACCGAAAAAAAGGATTAAACAAATTATTGTCAATTCTAGTAGAAGGGCAAGCAACTCGCGAGCGTATTGACGACCAAAGACAGATTGCTGAGATTTGGTTCTGAACTGGTATTTTCAATTTGTGAATTGTAGGTCGTTGAAGTAGTCATACTAAACAAAGACCCAGATTCTAGCCCGTGATGTCGGAATTAGTCAAAGATGTACTCGAAATTATTACTGTCTTTAGTGCCAAATTGCATTCGGTGAGAAGTCGCAAGAATGTAAAAGCACTTCAAGAAAACTTAAGAAAATTAGCTCAATTAGACTAACAAAATTCTGTATAATGTCGTTATGCCTACTTATCAGACGATACTCCCTCATAATATTTATCCATTTCTAGAATCAATGGCGAATCTCTATTCAGCCATAGAGAAGCGGATGCACGTCGCAATATTAGCAGGAGAAAAGATAGCTGACATCGAAAAAAGACTACAGAATCAGTTTCAAGTAGATAGCACCACAGTTAGAAATGTTTATCACGATCTAAAAGGTAAGCATTCAAGTATCAAGGAAGCTCAAAAAACTCAAGCCAGGAAGCTCTTATCTACTATTTCTAGTATCAAAAAATCAATAACAGCGAGACAGAAAAGAATTAAAAGCGAGCAAAGGGAGCAGCAATCAACCAGCAAACACCGTTTTATCCTACACCAAAAAAAACGTAGATTAGCCCTCTTGCAACAGAAGTTAGAGAAGCTACAAAAAGCAGAAATCAACCTGTGTTTTGGAACAAAAAAGTTATTTTTAGCGCAATACCATTTAAAAGAAAACGGTTACAGTAGTCACGCTCAATGGTTGATTGACTGGAGAAAGGCTAGAACCTCCAGCTTTCAAATGGTAGGCTCTAAAACTTATGCAGGGGGTAATCAACTATGCAGATTAGATAACAAAGGGAATTTAGCTATTACAGTTCCTCCCTGTCTTGTTAAAGATTACGGAGGTAAAGTTGCAGTCTCAGGTATCAAGTTCAGATATGGGCAGGAATTTATTGATATTGCTTTAAACCCTACTAGGCACAAGCGAGGTAAAAGCTATCGTAACGGAACAGAAAAGCCTGTTACCCATCGTTTTGTTAGAAAGAACGGTAATTGGTATTTACACACTCATGTAGAGTTGCCAGATATTCCCATTATTACTAGTAAAGTTAATGGGGTTATTGGTATTGATTTAAATGTGAATAATATTGCTTGGGCTTACTGCAACAGTGAAGGAAACCTCAAAGACAAAGGACAAATAGCAATTAATCTAGATGACAAATCTTCAGGTCAGATTACCCATATATTAAGTTTGGCAATTGCTCAAATACTAGATAAAGCAATAACCCATGAATGTCCTGTAGTAATCGAAAAACTAGACTTTAGCAGTAAAAAAGCCAGATTGAGAGAAGGAAGTAAACGCTACGCCAAAATGCTATCGAGCTTTGCTTATTCTAAGTTCGCCGAGTTGGTGCATTCCAAAGCCCAACTATCGGCAATTCAGGTAATCGAAGTCAATCCAGCCTACTCTTCACTTATTGGCATGGTTAAATTCATGAGTCTTTACGGGTTAAATTCTGGTACAGCAGCAGCATTGGTACTAGCCCGTCGTGGTCTTCGGCTTTCAGAGCGTTTGCCTAGAGTCTGCAACGCCTTGGTTTCAACAGAGGATGGAACTAAGCACGTATGGACTTATTGGGGACGTATCTCTAAATTGCTAAAGGGTTGCAGGAGGCATAGTTATTTTTGGCACGGGGGACGCTGCTTCGCAAGCAGCTTGTCCAACCGTGCCGGTGAGATGAAAGTCAGGGTAGGGGTCAAGCCTAATAATCAGAGTTCTTTTCAGAAAAGGAAGTTACTAGGCAAGTCGCCAGACACTCCAGTAAACCTTAGTGGCACAAGTGCGCTTGGTGTCATGTCTACATAAGTTTACCCAACTTTAAGTAGATTTTTTATTGCGCCTTATTAGCAGTAGATAGTAGACTTGTTGCGTAATAAGAGTTGAAACGTCTGAAAAACTTACTGTATAAGGCTTAGAGATAATGGAGATTTCTATAGATACGGTTGATTAATTCGCGATCGCTGGGAGCTTGTTCCAAAACAACCAAATCTATCTCTATTTGGCTTAAGTTTTCATGACTTTCCACCAGAAACGCCTTTATATCTTCATCTATTTCCATTTTCGTCCGTTTAAATCATTTTGCATTGACATAATTCCGCCGACGGATTGGAGGATTCAGGCTAAGAATTCAAATTAGCTTGTAGTCCTACTTGAATTATCTGGCTAAAAGCGATCGCTATCGACTCTCTTTTTTCAGCAGGAAAAGTAATACGTAAAAACTAACTCTGATAGGTGTTTTACCTAGTTTTGACTTTTAGAATTGTTTAAGTCCCCCTTTTATCTCTATCTATCGCTACTTTTTGGCAATAGTACAATTTTCATGATGAGACCTATATAAAAAATTTATGGGTTGCGCTTGGAATTACCTCTCAAAATCAACTATATTAAGATCAATCATATTTTAGGGACTTAAGTACTTAGGGCATTAATTGTTGAGCTGGAATTGCCTATGTAAAACTTCCTTTCCTTTTTTTTTACATTGATTATAAATTATAGCAGTTGAAAGCCTCCTAGAAACAGAGGATAAAAAACATAATTCTGATCAAGTTTTTTATTCACAAGGGAGGTAAAAATTTATTGTCAGCATCCTCTGGTCTAAGAAATACAATACATTTCACAGTGTAACTTCGTTCGATATTTATCTGTAAATTTAATACTTGGAGGCAATATTTGTCAATGAGCAAGCCAAAGCAAAAAAGGAAACGGGGGGTTATCCTTACTCCTGAAGGGCTGGAAAAAATTGAAAAAGCCAGGCTTGAGTCGGAATACCAGGAAAATTTTGGCTCAAGGTACACTTACGAAAAAATAAGCGAGCTTACTAATTTAGATTTGAACACGATTAAGAGAGTACTGGCTTGCAACGAAGGGGTTGACAAGCGATCACTTGAAAGTTTTTTCCTGGCTTTCGACCTGAAGCTGATTCCAGAAGACTACACAAAACCCAATCCACATAAACGTCAAGATTGGGGAGAAGCGATTGGCGTTGAAGATTTTTATGGACGCACAAATGAATTAAATGAATTGGAACAATGGCTTCTTAAAGATCGATGCAGATTGGTGACGATTCTGGGAATGGGGGGGGTTGGTAAAACTTCCCTCTCAATTAAATTAGCACAGCAAGTTCAAGATCGATTCGATTGTGTTGTTTGGCGAAGTCTTCGAGATGCTCCCCCGCTCAAAGAGCTGCTGGCTAATATAATCCAATTTATATCGGAAGAGCAGATAACTGAAGCTGATTTACCAGAAAGTATCGGTGGAAGAATTTCTTGTCTAATTGATTGTCTGCGCTCTTTGCGTTGTCTTTTGGTGCTGGATAACTTGGAATCGCTGCTGTGTATTCATAGTCGAGCAGGGCTGTGTCGAGATGGATATGAAGAATATGGTGAACTTTTTAGACGAGTAGGAGAAACAAATCACCAAAGCTGCTTGCTGCTGACGACGCGGGAAAAACCGAAAGAAGTAGCAGCACTCGAAGGAGAAACACTCCCAGTTCGCACTGTAAGATTGAAAGGTTTGCAAGAGAAAGAAGCAGAGGAAATTCTGAAAATTAAGGGACTCAATGGCTCAGAATCAGAATTGTCAAAGTTGGTTAAGCACTATGGGGGTAATGCTTTAGCTTTAAAAGTAGTGGCGACCACCATTCAGGATTTATTTGGGGGAGATGTTTCCGAATTTTTGCAGGAAGAAATGGTAGTTTTTGGGGATATTCGCGATCTTTTAGAGCAACAGTTTGAGCGTTTGACTTGTTTAGAGCAAGAGATTATCTATTGGCTAGCGATTAATCGAGAACAGACCAACCTATCGGAATTGCGAGAGGATCTGGTTGCCACAGTTCCGCGACTAAATCTAATGGAAGGATTAGAGTCTTTGTCAAGGCGATCGCTCATAGAACAAAATGGAGGTTATTTTACACTCCAGTCGGTGGTAATGGAGTATGTTACTTATAGGTTGATTGAGAGAGTTTGTCAAGAGATCAATACTCAAAAAATCAATTTTTTTCGTTGCTACGCCTTAATGAAAGCAACGGCAAAAGACTACGTAAGGGAAACACAAATTCGCCTCATTCTCCAGCCTGTTATAGAAGGGCTGTTTGCTGTTTTTAAGTGTAAAAGAGATATTGAAGAGCGGTTAACTCAAATTCTAGCAAGGCAGCGAGAGACATCACCAAGAGAGCCTGGATATACGGGGGGGAATGTTATTAATCTGCTTTGTCAGATGGAGGCTGACATAAGGGGTTACGATTTTTCTGATTTGTGTGTTTGGCAAGCAGATTTAAGGAATGCTTGTTTGCATGATGTTAATTTTCAGAATGCGGATTTTGCCAAATCTGTTTTTGTTGAAACCTTCGGTGGTGTTACATCAGTAGCCTTTAGCCCAGACGGAAAAATTTTGGCTGCGGGGGATACTAATGGGGAGATTCGCTTGTATCGAGTTGCGGATGGTAAACAAATTCTTCTTTGTCAGGGTCATAAGAACTGGGTTCCATCCCTTGCCTTTAGTCCCGATGGTAGTATCCTTGCTAGCAGTAGCAATGATTATACCGTAAAACTGTGGGATATTGGTACGGGTCAATGCCTCAAAACCTTGTCAGGACATAATGACGAAGTGTGGTCAATTGACTTTAATCCCGATGGTAGCATATTAGCTAGTGGCAGTGATGATAGCACAATCAAGTTATGGGAACTTAGCACTGGTGAATGCTTCAAAACTTTCCAGGATCATTCCAATGATGTACTTGCCGTCGTCTTCAGTCAGGATGGGCAAACCTTTGCCAGTGGCAGTGCCGATAAAACAGTAAAGTTATGGGATATTAACACAGGCGAATGTTTCAAAACTCTCCAAGGTCATTGTGCTGCGCTCCGAGCAGTTACCTTTAGTCGAGACGGTCAAACCCTGGCAAGTGGTAGTGAAGACCAGACAATAAAATTATGGGATGTTAATAGCGGTAAATGCCTTAAAACTCTTCAGGGACATTCTAATGGGGTATATTCTGTTACTTTCAGCCCAGAAAACGATCTTCTAGTTAGTAGCAGTCTTGACCAGACGATAAAATTATGGGATGTTAGCACTGGTAAATGTCTTAAAACTCTCCAGGGACATTCTAATTGGATATATTCTGTTACTTTCAGCCCACAGGGGGATTTCTTGGCAAGTGGTAGTCATGACCAAACACTGAGGCTGTGGAGTGTTAGTACTGGTCAATGCCTCAAAACTTTCCAGGGATATACCAATCAAATCCTCTCAGTTGCCTACAGTCCAAATGGGCAAACCTTAGCCAGTGGGGGTCACGACCAGAAGGTGAGGTTATGGGATGTCAACACAGGACAAATCCTCAGAACTTTCCACGGACATCAGGCTGCGATTCGGTCAGTCGCCTACAGTCCCAATGGGCAAACCTTAGTCAGTGGGGGTCGCGACCAGACCATAAGGTTGTGGAATGTTGAAACTGGACAAATCCTCCAAACTTTTCAAGGACATCAGGCTGCAATCTGGTCAATTGCTTTTAGTCCCGACGGTCAAACAGTTGCCAGTGGCAGCGAAGACCAGACAATAAAATTATGGGATGTTAAAACGGGTCAGAGCTTAAAAGCTTTCCAAGGTCATCAGGCTGCAATCTGGTCGATTGCCTTTAGTTCTAATGGGACGATGCTCGCTAGTGGTGCTTTGGAGCCGATAGTCAAGTTGTGGGATGTTGGTACTGGGGAGTGCATAAGAATCTTAGAAGGGCATAAATTTTGGGCTTGGTCAGTTGCCTTTAGTCCCGATGGTTACACGCTGGCAAGTACCAGTGTGGATGGAACTTTAAAGTTATGGAGTGTCAGTACAGGTGAATGTCTGAGAACTTTGCAAGCAGATACAGCTTGGTTAGAATTAATTGCTTTTAGTCCAAACGGTCGGACAGTTGCTAGTAGCAGTCAAGATTACACAATTAAACTATGGGATATAAGCACGGGTGAATGCTTGAAAACCTTAAAAGGACATAAAGGTTGGGTATGGTCAGTCGTCTTTTGTCCCGATGGTCAAACTATTGCTAGTGGTAGCGAAGATGAGACAATTAGAATTTGGGACGTAAAGACAGGTGAATGCCTAAAAACTCTGAGAACGGAGAAACCCTACAAGCGCATGAATCTTATGGGGATTACAGGTTTAACCGAGGCAACTATTGGGTCGCTGAAAGTCTTGGGGGCTAATAATAGCTGAGTGGGTAGGCAAAACTAAACGAAAATTGTTAGATAGCAAGGGTAGCAAAGGAGGCAGGGTAGGACTTATATTAAATACCCAAGCAAAATTATTTGTACATTCGCCCATTCACTATTGCGGATTGCCTATCTCAACTATCGCTCTTAATGAGCGCATAACTACTTATTTAGACACCCGTGTTTACTCTAGATATTCTTTTGTTTCTTCAATTAGCTGATTTCGGGCAGCAGTTTTAAGGGTCGAGGAATCTTTTTGCCGAGCGATCAAAAGAAGTAAACTTTGAGCAAGAGAAATTAAACTATCATCATTGACGATCATTTCTAATTCAATGTCATCTACCTCTCGACCATTCACCTTTACTTCTGTAGAGGCACTGAGATATACTTCTGGCAACACTTCCTCTATATAGCTTTGCCACTCGTCTGATTTGATATAGGGAGTCTTTTTATTTCCCATTCGGTTCGTTTTTTGAATCTGCAATAGAGCATTTAAAATTGAAGCTCTCCAAGAGTTAGTAATTCTCCTTTCTACTTGAATCTTCAAGAGGTGAACCAAGAGGACAACAAGATAACTCTCAATCTTTTGGATTTTATCTTCGCGGCTCATTGCCTCCAGGTCATTCACAATTTCTAAAGCTTTTTGGTAGTCGTAATGGGAGATCGCTTCTTTAAGCTCTATGAGTTCTTGGGTCATAGCTGCTGCTTGCCAACAGAATTGATTTTTAGCACGGATTCAGGCAAAATTTAAAGCAGGTGTTGGCGCACCTGCTTTGATTTCTTGCGATTTTTGTATCCGTTGCTTGCCAACGGGGTACTTTTGCTGTTTACCAACAAGAGTAGAACTAATGACTATATTATCACGAGATTCTGTTTTCGTATATCTAGCTCAACAAACAAATTTCATCTCAGAAGTAGAGATCGCCATAGACTTAGATTCTTCTGTATCTTTAGTGAGGCAACGTCTGAGAGATTTAGGAGATGCGGTTGAAACCGACGGCGATGGCAACTGGCGTATAAAAACTGAGCAAGAACAGCGATTTTTAACCTGGACAAGCGACGAACGCTATGTTTGGTGTAATAGACAGTCTGGGTTTGAGATAGAAGAAGTTAGCGATCGCTCACTGTTATTAAAAGAACTAGAAAAGTTACACAATCTGAGACAGGAATTATTTATTCATGCTCATAATACCGCGGATGAGCGAAGGAAAGACTATTTGTTAGCAGGAGTAAGAGACAAAGATCGGCAAATTAACTCCCTTAAGCAAAAGCTTGGCTTATCTGAAACAGACAATTATGAAATTGAGTTATATATACATTTCCTTCGTCGCGACGGCGGGACACAGCCTAGAGCAGTAATTGACGAAACTACCGTCTCCGAATATGCTGAGGCTATAGAAGAAGGAGCAATCTTTCCTCCAGTTACGGTCTTTTTTGATAGGGAGCAGTTTTGGTTGGCAGATGGATTTCATCGGGTGAGAGCTTTGGAGAAAATTGGATTACTCAAAGTTACCGTTGAGGTTAAAGAGGGAAGTTTAAGAGACGCAGTTTTGTATAGCTGTGGAGCAAATGCTACTCATGGCTTGCGTAGGCTCAATGCGGATAAACGGCGAGCAGTGCTACGATTACTGGAAGATAGGGAATGGTCACAGTGGAGCGATCGCTCTATTGCTCGTCGCTGTGGGGTTCATCACAAAATGGTGGGGAGATTGAGAAGCTCACTGGAGCAAAGCTCCAGTGAGCGAAAATACACCACCAAACATGGGACGAAAGCAACCATGAAAACTGAAAAAATTGGCAAAACAGACTTAATTAAAGAAAAACAACAAAAAGAGAATCAAGGTACAATCAAAGAAAGCTTAGATCTTAAAAAAGCTAAAAATAAGTCAATTAAGCCTCAGAAGAAAGAAGGACTTAACTATAAAGCTGGACTCGGATGTGAATGGTATGTAAAAGTTAATCAAGAAACATACGAAAGAATCAAGGACTATCAAGGAAGACTTGGAATAGCAACTTTGGATAGAGTAATTAACGAACTATTGGATTTGGCTCAAGATACTAACAGGGATGGCTAACAAACGAAAAGTTAAATCTTTAGCAACTAAATTAGTTGATTTACTGTGTATCCATAATTTTTGCTATTTTCCCAGTTACGAGTCTTGGGTAGAGAAGGGGACAGAAGATAGCTGGCGGGTTGTCCCCTATTCCTATATCAAAGAAATATCTAATCTTATCTTGGTAGGCTTAACCAGAGAAAAAGTCAGCCCAGAGCTAACTAAAGAAGTTTTGATCCAAATTGAACGCTGGATGCTTAATTCTGAAGGGGAGTTAGTTAGGCTAGAAACTAATAAAGGAAAAGCTTCTCGATGGTACCCACTCTGCCTAGTTGAATCTGAAGAAAATCCAACATCACCTCAAGTAGGCGATCGCGCCACTACTAAAATTTAATTCTCACTGGCGCATTGCTCCAGTGAGAAAAAATATATTACCAAACAATGTTCGTTGGTATTAATAATTGTTCTGAACATATGCTTGTAGAGACGTTACAGAAGCAACATCTCTACAAAGGTGAACCGTTAGTTTTAGAACCTTGTTTGAAACAGGCTAGACCATTGGGGATATTGATTATTAGATCTAGCTCAATTCATTAGATAAAAGGATAACCGAAATTTATTACGCAGGATTATCAATATCGTTTGGCAATCCTTGCGCGTATTCCTCAACCAAAATCCTTTCCAAATCAAGTTCGATCGCCTTCAAATCTTCAAAGCTGTTCTCAACATATTTGATTTCTGTAGCAGTTGTAATCATGATTCAATTCTCCGTATTGTTATTTTCGACAGTACTCAAGATTGCTAAAGAGCGGAATATTCTTTTTTTTTCGGCTTATAGCGCGAGCAAGTAATACCATTTCTATTTAAGGAAAGCTACAGATGACGCTCCGCACCAGACGGATCGAAATATGTGTAGCAGTAATTTTTGGAATTGGTATAACAATTAGCTCTCACCTACAGCCTTTTACTCAACTTCAATGGGTTCAATATCTGCTGAAGTTCTGAGTCTGATATGTAGCCATCCCTAGGTGGGCTAAAGCACAACAGTGCAGTTTCGTAACAAGCTCTCGCCACGCGGACACGCTCCTTAGCAGTAAGCCCCGCTACCATTTCCACCGTCTCTTCTACGTGTTCTGCATCGTCGCCAACACTACTATGTACGCGCAGACAACGGGTGGCATGAGTGTTAGGTGGTAGCAATGCTTCTACCTTCTGGATATATTTTTCGTCAACAATTCCTGTTGCTAAACGTTCCATTGTATAAGAGTAGCCTACACAATCGATTGGGTCATCATCTTCCGCGCTACGAGTAAAGTAATCTATTAAAGCCACCGCAGCAGAAGGAACAAGTGTTTTCACCACAGCCTGGGCATCATATCCCATCGACTTAATATCGAGCAGGGCAAGTCGAGCGTGACCTTTTTCCTCTTTGGCTTTTTGTAATGCCCACTCCTCTAAACTCCAGCGTTTGGCAGCAGCAAAACCTATGGCTGCTTTCTCTATTAGTAGTGGGTAAGCGTGAGCCAGATGATAAGCACCTGCTAGTCGCCAGACACAGCGTGTTGCAGTCAAGGCAGGCGGTCTGACATTTGAATTGACAGTGTATTTCGCAGCAGCGATCGCACCATCTAATAACTTACTTGTGGTAGCAATACTACCAGCACATTCCATCGGTTTGGTAAAGATATCATCCGCAGAACGAGGTTGATACAACCAAGCGCGATCTTCAGTCGCTACTACTACTTTGCCAGGGGCTATCTGTGCCCATTGAGCATTAGTAACAGCGGATGGAAACTTACGATCGCTTGCTTGAACAGGGAATAAAATCTTGTCCGCTTGTTTTTTAGCCATACCGATGTTAGTATTGTTACTCATAAGAATCACAAAACCATTAATTAAACACTCGCGGTCAAGTCCATTTGTCGGCAAACTTAGGGATTCAAGACCGCATTTACATTTTTCGGGTCACAAACAGAATTTGAACCAAGCTGATTTAGATATTGTTTCAGTGAAAAAGCCAAGAATAAAAAAAGCTTTCCTGATATCCGCTTACTAGTCAGTTTATGCCTTTACCCATTGATTAATGAGGTTATATAGAACAGAAGACATTGTCACTCGCTTCTGATGACAGAAGACTTTGAACTGAGTCTTAAGAGATTCGGGAATATATCCCTTAATATCTTCGTAGTCTTCTTCATATGACCTAGATAAAAAATTAGAGGTAGGCGTACCAGCTTGAATCCATTTTCTGATTAATTGCTCTAGTACTTCACTCATTGTTAACTGTTTCTGGGTACAGAGAACTTTGAACCGAAGTTTAAGAGAACTTGGGATGTCTGCTTTAAGAACCACACGATTTTCATCTTGTTCATTCACTTAAGAACTAAAGTAAAAAAGTACAAATGTTATTAGTCATTCTAGATATCTCAAAAATTTTTCCCAGTGAAGTTTAGGAATTTAAGAAAGAAATTGATCAGAAACCTATTTCTGATTCTTATACCTGAACTTCCGATTGAGAAAAATGACAAAAGCCTTCATTTAAGGTAGTTGTAGCGATTTTTTAACTACCTGTTACTGGCTACAATTTCTCGCGCTTGCTCTGATGAAGGGGGTTTGAGGGAATTGCACCTATGTAATTTCATTATATTGCGGTCTCGCCGAAGGCGAGTGCTGCCGCACCGCCAAATTGGGGTCAATATATCTTTTTTGTGTCCAGGTATGGAGTAACAAGAAAAAACCGCCAAGCGTGCTTGCTACATGAGCTTTCGGGTGGTAAATAGTATTTTTGTACGGGGTAAGTTCAGTTATACCAAATTGCGCTCATATTTGCTACAAATAACCCATCTAATACCAATACCCCACTTCCCCACTTCCCCACTTCCCAAATCCTCACAAGGGTAGACTTTTTACATTTAAGCCTGAAATCAAGACTCCGAAGACAAGGAGGACAAGGAGACAAGGGAGCAAAAGCTGATTATTTCGTTCAAATGATAGTAGACACTCAAGGATTTGTTAAAAACCTACCCTTGTGAGGGGACAAGGAGAGGGTTTGATGGGAAAGTTATCTAATCAAAAATATACAGTTTAAATGCGTCTTAGCTTAACTAAATTCCAGGCAGAACAATTAATTACTTTAATATAAATAATTAAAAATAATAATGACGCAACTCTTGAAAAGTTATGTTACTTAGATCAAGAAAAAATAGGAATTATAGTTAACTGAGCAACGATGGGACGAATTACTCAAAAGTTAAATTATACTGTAACAAATGACTAGAAAATTAAAGTAGCCTTCTATTAAAGCAATCTTGAAAAAAGTAAAAGCAAAAACTTACACATCGGATACTCGTCTATTCTCTCATCTTACCTATGATTGTTATATATAACAGCTAAAGTTATCTCTAAGTTCCTTTTTTTCACTGGATAAAACTAAATAAAAGTGGAAAGCTAAATAGTAAAAACAATAGGAAAAAAT
>JAAUYJ010070500.1_pt1 | contig 13763 bp, 16 predicted proteins | sample 7278031 | NCBI WGS metagenome assembly JAAUYJ01 (sample SAMN14350222, study PRJNA611818) | marine sediment metagenome | isolation source: surface marine sediment (1.8m) | place: French Polynesia: Moorea | collected 2018-08 | reverse complement strand
TCCGGTGTCTTCACGAAGCGGAGGGCTCATCACATGCGCAGCAGCATGCCTCCAACACTGCCATTGAAATAATTTTGTTTTCTCCCTAACTTTTACATCCTTAATGTTTTTCTTTTATACCTTGTGATAGTAGTGTGTGCCATTGCAGGCAAGTGATGCAGCTATGGGTTCTCCAATTATCACACTCCCCTCCTCCCTCTTCTGCATGATGATCTTGGCCGCGGACTTGCTCATGACGTGAACGACGTAGAGGGGGCTCTTGACCTGGTTGGAGATGACGCAGGCCCTCAGCACCGCCTCCGCCTCCACTTCCTCCGGGCGGGAGAGCGGGTGCCCCTCTGGTCCGGTCACACCCTTGGACAGCAGGCGCCGCTGGTTCTCGTCGATGATGTCGCCATTCTCGCAGTGAACCTTCAATCATGTTCGTGAAGCTAACAAAAAAAATCCTACAAGTACGGTACATACTTGTCCAATTGCTCCTAGCTCCCTGCAGGTCTTGAATATCTCCAGCATCTCGTGGTCGCGGACCATGATCAAGTCCTTGTAGGCCATGTACATTTTGAAGGAATTTATGCCGCAGCGCTTCGAGCACACCTCTCGCATTTCTTCCCTGACCTTTTTGGGAAGAAAGGGTGTTTTTTTGGCAAAAAAGTGATAGTTTGTGCCGCAGCAGCAGGCCTGCAAAAATACTTTTTCACTCCAGTGGGTGACGGCCATGTGTAGGCTGAAGTCACAGCAAACCTTGGCGTCGGCCCAAGAGCGCCACTTGTCGTAGGCGGCAAGGAGGCTCTCACCTTCAATAACTATTTTTTTTTATTAAAGTGCAATTTTAGTGTGAGATGTCACCGTGCCTTTCTCAGGGACGACGAAGTCAATCAGCATGGTGGTGCCCCCCGCCAGCCCCGCCCTCGTCCCCACGTAGAAGTCGTCGATGGACTTGGTGCCCATGAAAGGGAGCTGGAAAATGGCGATATTTTTTTAATTTGTATATCTTTAAAAGAAGAGAATCTTTCTCGCCTCGCAGTGCGTGTGCGTGTCTATGCCTCCGGGGATGACGAGGCGCCCGGCGGCGTCTATGATCCTCGCGCCGGATGGTGGGGCAGGGAGGTCGAGCCCAACGGCCTTTATCAAACTGTGCGAAGGGGAGCTTGACTTACGTTACCATGCAAGAATGCTTTAACACGCACCCATCCTCCACGAAGACGTCCGCCCTTTGGGAGCCGCTGGCGTTGACGACGATTCCGCCGGTGATCAGGACGCAGCCTCCGCCACCGTTTGAAGAAGAAGACTCCATAGTCATACCTTTCAAGGTAGACTAGAAAAGGTTAAGATTTCTTGTTCTGGTATGTGATTGCTATTGTTGATCCTGCTGCCATCAGCGTCGTATCTGTTACTGCTTCTTCAGATGCTGTTGTTTTTTTATTTTCCTGGTCCTACGTACAGTTCACTTCGGCATTTTAGTACTTTTTACCGTTACTAGGGTAGTAACTGGGACGAGACGAAGTAGAAGAGTAAAAAACATTTGCCACTTCGGACTTCGAGCTCAAAGCCGGTTTCAAGCTTCGTGAAATTAATTCGAAAAACATTTTCTTAGCTCGAAGTTACCGGTTTGGCAAGTCATTTACCACGCGGAAACTCGCGGATACTTTTTCTCGGGTGAACAAAATGAAATAAGACGCGAAACAAATTCGATTTAAATGTCCACTGCGGAGGTTTCTGTATTTTCTGTGTCGCTCTCACAGCCGGACCTTATACAGTTATGGTTTCTCGCCTGAAAGTATATCGGGAAAATACGAATTATTGAGAGAGGTACGTTTTAAAAGGGCACACGGGAGCGGACGGTTATTGTGCTGGAGCCTCCGCGGCCGCCGCCGCAGAGAATGCCCGCCTCCTCACGCGGAGGAGTAGCATAAGATCAAAACTGTCATCAACTTCTGAGCAAACATCTACAAATTAGAAATGACCACTGACAACTGCTTTTTTAAAAAATAAATGCTGCACGAATATTTCTCTCCAGATAAGTTATATCACAGACTTCAATTTCGCTATAATAAATATACTCACCTCAAACGGGTATTTCAAACGAAAATGCCGCCAACCCGGCGGCGGCGATCTTCCGAGCCTTCTTTTTTGTCGGGATCTTGGCTGCCGACATCATCCCCCTCGATTTTGATTGAGGGGAGAGGGATTCTTCAAGATTTTTTTCTTTTTTCCACTTTTCATCGTCGTACACTCCCAAAATGCTCTCTGAAATCGAAAAAAACCTTCAAAACACTCTCGCGCGCGACACTTGCAGAGGCCCGATTTTCTTTTTCTTTTTTCTTTGCCCAGACACTGTACTCCCCGGATCCTCCTCCACGAAACATTTGCATGAAAAAATTATTGACGTATAATAATAAGAATAGACGTGTGAAAAAAAGGGGGGGAGACACGGGTGGGTGCCTTTTCTTTCAGGTGTGCCTCTTTCGGTCCTCCTCGACCTCCCTCATCCTCCTGAGGACGGCCTCGTTCTTCCTGCTCATCCTCTCCATGATGGCGTCCTCACGATCCCGCGACGAAGAGCCGCCGCTTCCTTGCTTCTTTGCCCTTCCTCCTCCTCCTCCCCCGCCAGAGGACTTTCGCTTCCTCTTCTTGTCTCCTCCGTCGGCGTCCCCCTCCAGGCCCTCCTCGAAGAAGCTAAGCAACTCCTCCTCCTCCTTGTCGAAGACTGCCTTGGCGGACTTGCCCTTGCCCGAGGACTTTGCCTTGGGAGGCTCCGGCTCCTCCTCCTCCTCTCCTCCGCTTGAGTTGGGCTGGGATTTGGATGCCCGAGCCTTTGTCTTCTTCTTCTTCTTTTCCTTTTTGTCTTTCTTCTTCTTCTCCTTCTTCCTCTTCTTGGCCGCCTTGGGGGAGTTCTCCTCAGCCTCTTCGTCCACGGCGACGGCGCCTCCGACTCCTTCGTCCCCCTCCTCCTCGTCGCCGCTGGCGGCAATCACCAGCGGGGAGGACTTCCTCTTCCTGCCTCCTCCGCCGGCGACGTTGTGCACAGGGTCGCCCAGGCGCTCCAGGACGGACCTGACCAAACGTAGAAAAACATACTTAGTGCTCCAAATGTGTTACAAACGGCAACTCACCTCTTCCTCCCGGTGGGCGAAGTCCTCACCACAATCCCCCGCTCGCCCCCTGCGCCGTCGTCGTCTCCGCTGACAAAGATCCTTCTCGAAGAGGCGGAGGCGGACGAGGGTAGCGAGGAAGACGAAGGCTTCTTGACAAGCCGCTTCTTGGCGGACGGTGGCGGGGGAGGCGACGGAGACGGGCTCACTGCGGCGTTCTCCTCCTCCTCGGACTCTATGGTGGCATCCTCCAGGGAATCGTGGTCCTCCTCCCTCCGCCGACCCCCCAGGCGGCGACGGCCCCGACGGTCTAACTCTTCCCTGCTGCTGCGGCGCGGTGGCGACGGCGAAGGGTCGCGCCCTCCCCGCCCACGCCGGCGGCGGCGGAGGCCCTCCTCCTCTTCCTTCTCCTGCTTCTCACGCTCCTTCTGCTTGCGGTGAAGCTGTACTCGGAGGTCAATCTGGGACTTGGCTGACGAGGAACTCTTGCCTAAAAGGAACGCAAATGTTGTGGACAAAGGTCTTTTTTTAAACATATACTGTATGTTTCATTACCTTGCCGTCGGGTCTTTTCCTTGTCTCTCTCGGCCTCATCCTCTCCCTCCTCCTCTTCTTCATCGAACATGTCTAGCGTGTCTGTAACGCTGAGCGAGATGGCGTCGCCTGCCTCCTCCGAAACCAGTCTGGAAACCTTCACCTTTTTGGCAGCTTTGCTAACGGCGGGCGGCGTCGGCTTCTTCTCTCTCTTCTCTTCGGCGCTGCCGTCCGAGTCGTCGCCGGTCCTCTTGGTCCTTAGTGATATCTTCTTGGCGGCGGCGACGTCCACCTCCGCGGCCTCCTTCGAGAACTTCCTCCTCCTGGCCAGCATCTTATCCTGTTCCCCCGGAGACGCCCTCTTGAGCCTCTCTTGGAAGGCCCTTTCTTCTTCTTCCTCAGCTGTGAGAGGCGCCCTGCTCTCCCTGCTCTTGGCCGCAGGCGGGAGGCTCTTGGACTTGGGGTCATCCTTAGGCGGCGGAGATCTCCTCTCGTCTTCCCTGGGCTCTCCCGACCGCCTGTCTTGGCGCCTAGGACCGGGCGGAGGAGGGCCTCCCTCATAGTTTCTTGGCGCGGAGTCTCCCCGCCGGCCGGGGGAATACCGCGGTCGGTGATGGTGATGGTACCCCGGTGGTGGGGCCAGTGGGGGAGATCCCCTCCGCCGCGGAGGTGGCGAGTACGGGGAGCGCCTTCTGAGGTGAGGCGGGGTCGGGGAGCGGCTGCTGTAGCGACGGTAGTGAGGGGGCGGAGATCTTCTGAGGTAGTGCGGCGGCGGCGGAGGACTTCTTGAGCGCCTCAGCGGCGGCGGGCTGAGGCTCGGGGTGCGGCGGTAGTAGTGGTGCGGCGGTGGTGGAGACCTGGGCGGCGGGTATACTCCATGGGGCGGAGGAGGAGGGTGAGGGTGCGGCGGTGGGTGTCGGGCCATAGGAGGAGGCGGAAGGTGCAGGGGAGGAAGCTCCACAGGAGGTCCCCCGTAGACCGGCGGCGGGCCGCGGGGCGGAGAGCGGTAGAATCTTCCCCCGGGGGAGTACCGAGGGCTTGAGTCTCTGAAGGGCGGCGGCGGAGGACGACGGTGGGGCGGAGGCGGGGAACGGTACCGGACGTCGGCGCCGGGAGGGAAGAGCGGCCGGGGAGGACCCCGAGGGGGCAGGTGCCGGGAAGATGGAGGCCGGGAGCTGCCGTTGTCGGTGGCAGCAGATGCTGATGCTGCGGTGGCTTCTCGGCTGCCCCTCCTCTTAGACATCTTGATCTTCTTCCTCCTCTTGACGACCCTTTTCAGCTTCTTTTCCCGCTTCTTCCCATCTCCCTCGTCTTTGTCCTGGCCTTCATCCCCGTCAGTCTTCTTCTTCTTGGCCCTTTTGCCGTCCGGGGTGTCCAGCTCCTGCTCGATCTCGTTGAGCAGCGTGGAGAACTCGTCCGCCTCGTCGCAGTGCACATTAAGGATGTCGGCATCGGCGTCCTCGTCCTTGTGCTCCTTGACCGGGGAAGACTTGTCCTTGTCCGCTTTGTCGTCCGTAGAAGTGTCTGAGGCCTTTACCCGCTCCTCCTCCTCCTCTTTCCGCCTCTTCTCCTCCTCCTCCCGCGCCTCCTTCTCCGCCTCCTCGTCCGTCACGTAGACAGAGTACTCGGAGTACTCAGAGTCAGAGTCGGAATCAGAGTCCGTGTCGAAGCGGGCGAACTTGTCCTCCCTGGCAGGAGATCCAGGACGGACCTGCTGAGACTGGGGATCACCAGAAGGGATGACCTTGGGCAGGGCCTTGGGCGGAGGCTCCTTAGCGGTCTTGGGCGACTGCTCGTCCACGGGCACGATGGATAGCAAGTTTCCCCTGGCGCTGTGCTTCTCCAGCTTGAAGGTGGGCTGCTTGGGCTTCATCGAGTTGAGGGCGGCCATGCGCAGCGCCTCCAGGTCCATTTCCTCCTCGCTCTCCCCATCCTGATCCTCCTCCTCGCCCTCCTGGGGAGGGAGCACGTCAGGCTTGAGCAGGTCGGAAGAAGACATGGCCAGGAGATCGTCCCGGAGGGCGCCAAAGGAAGCGGGCGGCCTTGGACCACAGGGGAGATCGAGAAGAGGGGTCCTTCAATTCCGTGATGTGGCGGCGGAGAAGCAAGATGGAGGTCACAAACGGTTCTCGGGTGGTGGAGGGGCGTTGCCTCCTGGCGGAGAGGCCGGTCCGGGTGCTGGAGAGACCCGGAGGGGCCCGACTTGACCCGGAGCAACGAGGACCTCCGCTCGGACGCCAAACAACAGCTTGGAAAAGACAAGGTTGCCACGAAACGAACGAAAGAAAGAAAGATCGAGCCACATAAAAAACTCGAAGAGGGAAAGGTGTAAGGTTATATTTGATAGCCTTTTTCATCAAAGAAACAATGGAGAAAAACTAACAATTGAGTGTCCGAAACTTAACATAAATTCGTTTTCCACGCCGAAGGTCAAGGATTAAATACGACCAAACTATGATCCCGCTTGTTATCTCTGTCCCATTTCCACGCAAGGCGGAGGCGGAGGAAAAGACAGCTGAGAACAGAGATCAAGATAATAAAAAGGAAAAGTCAACAAGAGAGACACTCCCCGGCCCGGCCACAGCCCCGACCCCGACCCGGACTGCCAGGCGGGGTTCAGGGACAGGTTGGAGGTGTCGCCCGCTCAGAGGACATTGCCAGGATGCGGGTGGGCGGCGTGGAGGCCCCTGCGCACCTGGTCAGGGCCTCGGCAGCGGCGGCACTAGCGGCGTTCTTCTTGACGTGGGCCGTCGCAGGGTGGGTGGAGTGGAGTTTGGGAGTTGCCCGTCTCCACTCTCCATCTCCTGATCCACCTTTGACCTCTCCTCGTTCTTGCCCTCCTTTCAGGTTCCCCATTGCCGTCCTCGTGCTGACCTCATTCTGCTGCGGAGCCGCAGTATTCTCACTCGTCATAGAGTAAGAGACTTTCAAACTTTCTTCGCTATGCAGCAGCTAAGTCAAAATGTCCCCGTCCCCATTAAGTGTGTGCCCTGGCGGCCAGCTCCCTAACTTCCTGTCCGGCCTCCGCCCCCCTCGCCTCCACTCCCTGGACTGCGACCTCTCCCGCTGCCCGCCCCTGGAGCCCTGGCGAGGCGTCCTCGTCCCCAGGGAGATCGACGCGGCGCTCTCCGACCTCTACGAGCACGTCCTCAGGGAGTTCATCTACCCTTGGTACGGGCAGGTCTCGCTCGACGAGGCATTCGTACAGGAGGTCAGGCTGGGGCTCAGGCACGCCTCGGCCGTGCTGCTCAAGAGGGTCGGAAAGGTGTAGTATTCCACATTCAAAAAGTAGTAGGTAGCTTCTTTAGGATTGAAAATTTTCGACAGTTGGACCTGACTGAGCTGATCACCCGCAAGGGCATCCCCATCGGCCTCAGCCATTTGGACTCTTTCCACCGGGCGTCGCAGTACGCAAACGCCTTCAAGACTCCCATCGTCGGTGAGAAGAAGAATCCAGTTCGATTCAATTTCTCTCTGCTCTCGGGTCTGAAATATCAATTTCTGATTTGATTTTTTTACGTAGAGTCGTACTACGACTTCCTGGGCAGGAATGCACACCCAGCCACCCAGAGCCGCGAGCGGGAGGTGCTGCACATTCAGGTAAGTCATTGCTATGCCCCACCCTGTACTGACTCATTCAACGTAGTGTTGGCTGAATTTCAGAATGCCACCCGACGCGTCTTGCCCTACCTGCTTCCGCGCAAGACTCTCCAGAGCGGCTCTGCCCGCGCTCTCCTGGTGGACATCCTTTCCGGCGCCGTCCTGCAGCCCGTCTTCGACCTCCTGGCCGACCCCGACACCATCAACCTAATTCTGGAAGTAGCCTTCGACCCGGAACCGTCCAAGAAGTTCCCGCCGGCATCTGGGGAGACGGTGGAGTTCCTGGCGGCCTTCGTCAACTCAATGTCGCCGATGCAGCGGCCGCCCTCGGTGAAATTCTCAAACGAATTTATGACACTAGATGGTAGATTAAGTTCTTTTTTATGTAGGCCCTCCAGATGGACCTGTCCGCCATCCTGAAGGACCAGCAGGCGCTGTACGCCTTCATGCAGTTCCTCAAGGACGAGGACGCGATGAACCAGCTGCAGTTCTGCCTCTCTGTGGAGGACTTTAACAAGCGAATGATGACTCCCGATTTGAGCGATGCGGACCTCAAGTCTCTCCACTCGGAGGCGACGGACTTGCACAAGATGTACCTCAAGCAGGGGGCGCCGTCCGCCGTTGGGGTCTCGCAGGAGCTGGCCAAGGAGATACAAAGGAGTAAGAGAACTTTTTTCAATTCCGACCGAAACTTGTTCTTAATTTTGACATGTTTTCACCAGTTTTAAGCGGCTCGCCAAGGAACGTGGAGAAGCTGAGAACGACCACTCCGCTGTTCAAGGCCTACGAAGAGATCTTTTGCAACCTTGAGAGGATGTGCCCTCCATTCTTCAAGAGCGAGCAGTACTTCGAGTATCTTCTGGGCAGCAGGAACTCATCAGATCCGCGGGAAAAGCAAATGTGAGTAAGGTGCCAGACAACGATTTTTGAGGCATTTCGAAAGTATTTTTCATCCGTTGTCAACCGACTTGCGACAGACATGTTGCGAAATTTGTGTTCCCCGTAATTATGCTGACGAGAGTTGCAGTCGACGGCGAGACCGCTTGAGGCGCAGGATGCATTGCTCAGGCGGCGGGTCTTCCGAGGACCAAGACTCAGCCTTCTCCCTCCAGCCACTGCAAACAGGCCTCCACTCGGCCGCCGCCGCCGCGGTGCAGGTGGCGGCGACAGCCACGGCCACCGCCACAGCCACCGCGGCCAACGCGGCAGGTTTCGGAAACAAGAGGACCAACCCTTTCTTCCCTCCCATGCTGCCCATGATGACTGCCCCGACGCCGCCCGCGCTCAAGCTGGCCGCAGGTATGGGGCCGGTCAACACTCCCCCCAACGGAGGGAATGGCTCAGCCGGAGGAGGAGTGCCGATGTCAGGGCCAATCCGCCAGTCGTCTTCCCCTTCGCCGCTGCCCTCCCCCAGGTCGCCCTCGCCCCCTTCCAGCTGGCTCAAGAGGTCAGTTAGCGACGACCACCAGGAGCGATCAGGCAGAAGTTGGTCCAGGAGGAGGGATCATCAGCGCCACCTCCAGATGCAGCTCCAGCTCCAGACGCACGCCGCGGTCGCCGCCGCGTTGTCCCCATCCGGATCCCCGTCCACCTCACGGAGGGCCAGGCTGGCAGGGGCCATCATGAGGCAACAGTCGCACCTGACACCCAACAGAAACAATGCTAAGAGGTCTGCAGCGCCGTTTCAGTCCTCCTTCCTGGATGCCTTCGTCCTCCGTGCCAGGGAACGAAACGAACGATGTGCCAGGATATGCAGCAGACTGTTGGGAAAAGCTGTGTTCCTGCTGATGGGAGGGGTAGTGACTTACATTGTCGTTGTCTCCATACTAACCTCTCCAAGATTGTTGCCGTGATGCTCTGTTCAGTCAACTAATTCCATCTCCTTTTTTTACAGGACAATGGCAGAGGCAAACGTGAGGGCCAGCGAGAAGATCGGAAAGGGCCTGAGCAAGATCAAACACGGCGTGCTGGGCAGATCCACCGAGGGAGTAGTGGATCCTCAAGATACCGCCTTTGACGTCGCACACTTCGTCAGCGTGAGTGGATTAAGCAAATAATTTTCCGTCAAGTCCTACAGGTTCTTCATTTGCATTGTACAGGACGACGAAAAAGAGGAGGACATGTCTTCGCTGGGAAGCGAAGCGTTTGGACAAGAGCTGTTGGTGCCGCGCGACCTCTCCTCGTGGGTGGTGTCAGTGCCGCGGCTCTCAACCAGCCAAGACGCCGGAGGGAAGCCGTGCTTCGTCTTCGTCATAGAGATCCGGACCGGGATGGGGGAGACCGAACCGAGCCTAGAGATCCACCGGCAGTACCACGAGTTCTACCTGCTGGAGGGCAAGCTGAGCGAGTTCCACGGAGAGCTGCTGGAGGACGCGCAGCTCCCGCCAAGGCCATCCAAGCTGCTCTTCGGCGCCGGAGGGCAGGGACTCGACTTCATGCAGTCCAAGCGCGACGGATTCGAGCGATATCTGCAGGCGCTGCTGGCCAAGCCGGCCCTCAGGGGGTCGGAGATGCTCTTCAACTTTTTGACGGCGGAGGGTGAGTCGTGGACGTCGGCCTCGGCCTCCCTCACCGGGCTCGGGCTGGGAAGGATGATCCGGAGCGTTCCCATGAAGCTGGCCATGAAGGAGAGGGGGCAGGCCGGGTTGGTGCCCTTCGTCAACACTTTCGTGGCGCAGACGCAGGCGGTGCCACCGAAACCAAGGTATTTTTGCATGCGCGTCCTTGTCTTTTATGTTTTTTTTCAATGTAAAACGGATTTCCAGACATGACTACGTCGTGGGAGCAAAGGAGTTTGACATCACCCTGGAGCGGCCCGTCGAGCCGCACCCGCTGTTCAGGGACAACCAGGGTGTCGCCGGGACATCCTCGCAGCAGCAGGGTTCTAGCAGCAGCAGTAGTAGTAGCGGCAGGCACGGGCACTGCTACAACTACTACCGCGTCATGCCGTCTCGGCGAGAGGAGGGCATCTTTGACACCCTTCTCTACCTGGCCGTCAATATCTTCCGCGTGGGCAAGGGGAAGCTGCAGGTCCTGCTCGGACTCAGGATTCTGTTCCGCCGCTCCCTCGATAACGTGGTGGAGTGGGCCATCGCCACAAAGCTCTCCGAGGTCCTCTGCGTCAAGAGGGTGGCGGACATCTGCCACTTGTTGGAAAGTGAGTGAGAGCCATAATATTCTCGTAATTTAGAAAGCGTGGAATGTGCATGTGAGGCAACTTCCTGGTAATTCTAGGGGCTCTTTTCGACGAGAGTGAAGTTCGTACCGACGACGATAAGGAAAAGAGGAAGCATCTTGCCCTGACCTATTTCAAGGACTTCTTGAGGCCGATCCTAGGGAGGGCGGTGGGTGAGAACTACGAGGAGGGCGTAGAGGCCGTTTTCGAGGCGCTGCAAAATCCTGTGATAAACAAGCAGGTGAGGTCAATTAAAGCGTATCTCTTTGTCAGTTTTTTTTAAAAAAATATTGTTTCGCTTTTTAGTTGGCAATGGTCCTTCTGGATGAGGCCCTGGGGCTCATCTTTCCTGAACTGTTGGATCCAGCAATCGAGTCTGTATACCTGAAGTGAACACCGTTGGCAACAACCCTGTGATTGGTTATGATACCGGTAATTTTTTATTTACTCCGAATTTAGCGACGAAATAAACTGTTCAGATCATGCAGGCAATCACCACGGGTACTTGTCATTGAGGAGGAAGTCGTACTTCTCGCAAAGGGTATCTGCTTCTTTCGGTCCCAGGCTTCCGAAGGTGTACTGAATAGGGGTCCTTTCCGCTGTCATGTTCACAATGGGAGTGAATAGTTTCCATGACTGTTTCAGTTCATCTCTACCCACAAAATGGGAAGTTTTGGAGTCAGTTAGGACGCTTAGAAGCAGTCTATCGTAGGCTCCTGTTAGAGCCTCTTTGTTGTACTTGGAAGCATAACTAAGATCCAGCTCCGTATTCTCCAGCTCCATGCCCATCCCAGGGTGTTTTCCAGTGATTCGGAGAGCAATCTTCTCTGTTGGCTTGATCTGAATGACCAGCTCATTCCTCTCAATGGGCTCTTTGTCAAAGAGCGAAGCCATTTTCTGATTTATCTCCTTGAATTGCATCCTGACCTCATCCTTCACCTCATTTGTTGCCTTTCCGCACCTCATGATGAAAGGAACCCCCTCCCAACGCTCGTTGTCAATGTGGAAAACAATGGTTGCAAATGTCGCTGTCTTGGAATCTTTGGGCACGCCCTCGTCGTCCCTGTAGCTGGACTTGGCATCCTCCGACTTACCTTGGGGGTTTCCTATGTACTGTCCAACGACGATATCCTCTTCCACAACTGGACGTATGGCACGAATCAGCTTGGCCTTTTCCTTCCTTATGTCCTCATCTACCGAAGACTCTGGCTTCTCCATGGCAACAAGCGACATAATCTGGAGGAGATGGTTCTGCATGACATCTCGTATGATTCCGGACTTGTCGAAGTAGCCGCCCCTGCCCATGGTACCAAAGTCCTCCTTGAAAGTGATCATGACCGCCTTGACGTGCTTGTTGCTCCACATGTCGAGGAAGATACGGTTGGTGAACCTGAGGGCCATGATCGCCTGGACCATCTCCAGGTTGAGGTAATGGTCGATCCTGACCACCTCCTCGTTCTTGAACCTCGTCGTCAAGTGGTCGTCCAGGGAGTTGGAGGAGTTCAGGTCCATCCCAAAGGGCTTCTCCAGTGCAATCTTGGTCCTACCGGAGGCGGCCATCCAGTTCTGCTTGATCAGGTCTGTGACAGACTTGTAGACGGTGGGCGGGAGCGCCACGTAGAAGGTCCTGTCGACCTCCTCGTGCTTCTTCTCCACCTCCTCGAAGGCGTCCGTCAGCGCCGTCGCCTTGCTGGCGTCGTCGTAGCTCCCCGGCACGTAAGTGTTGATGGCCCAGAAGTCCTTGAACTTATCCTTGTCCGAGTCCTCCACCTTGAGGTACTCCTCCGCCTTAGTACGGAGGTCCTTGACGTTGAGCTTGGAGCGGGCGTACCCGATGATGTAGAGGTCCTTGGGCAGCTTGTCCTTCTTGTAGAGGTGCCAGAGGGCGGGGTAGATGGACTTGCTTGACAGGTCACCCGAGGCCCCGAGCACCACCAGGACGTGGCCCTTCTTCCCCTTCGCCTTGACCATCTTGAGCTTCTTGGCCGCTGGCTCGTCGAGGAGCTCGCTGTCCACTTGAGTGTTCCCTGCTGCGGGGGCCGCTTCACTAGTCTCCGCCGACTGCTGCATTTTTCGAAATCTAGAGGACAACTGAATTGGCGAATTTCGCACCATTATAAATGACTTTCGTTGCTATATGATGTTTGGGAAAATATGGGAAACCAAGGAAGTCATCGAACGAAAGGCTATCATTCTGCGGGAAATGATAGTAACTATTCGGTGTTTGCTAAGAAATTTCTTCAGAATGCATTTCCGTGTTCAAGCAGCAGCAATGTATGACAATTGACAAAAAAATGAAATTGGATAATTCATCTCGCAAAAAATATCATACGGTACATGTTATCGGTTATTTTTATCATCAAACTAAAATGAGCAAGCTAATGACAATTGAATGAAATATTGCAGATATACATAGGATTCATCGAGTCATTTGGGCGCGAGAGCCTCTAAAAGTAAATTCAGTTTGGTCATGGATTGAATTAAATGATTGCAGTTCACGATTTCGCGCATAAAGAGAAACGACATGCAATTTGCAAAATATTTGAATTCGAAAAAAGACATTTAACAAAACACAATTCAATTGGGAAATCACAGATTGTTTCGGCTAAAAGCATTTTGGGCAGCTTCATTCGCCCTCGGATATTATCACAATTCAGCATTCATGACTAAAGACATACGGTTTTAAAATCAACTACTCCTCTTTCCCTGTTGCACCCCTTTTAACCCGACGAAACGGTTTTTCATACTCCTGGTTCTTGATCCGTCCTAGCTTCTTTTCCGTCTAAAACTCCTGGTGCCACCCGAAGGCCGCTTGGGACAGAGGCGCCGACGACGGGGCGCCCCCGCCCCTCAGCACCTGCACCGTGACCCTCTTGAGGTACTCCTGCAGCAGCGCGGACCCCTCCATCGCCTCCGCTGCCTCGGCCTCCTCCTCCTCTGACGCTGCGGCAACCCCTAGCCGCTCGTCTCCCGCCACCACGCCCTCTGCCACCGCTGAGAAGACCACGTGCGCCAGCGACTCAGGCGAGTTGGACTCCTTGCACAGCTGGTAGTCGCACACAGACTCCTCCACCAAGGCCCTGGGGAAGAAAAAAAGTATAGTACTAGTATTGTAGAGTACACAGCGGCAACAACAACAGCTTCGCCCACCTTGCCAGAGCGCCCGGCCACCTGCCAGCCACCCCCGGCTCCAGCTCTACCAGCCTCTGCAGGAAGAATGCCGGCGTTGGCGGGCACAGGTCCCAATGCAGCGCCCTCAGCATAGTGGCCTCCATGGAGAGGAACTGCCGGCCGCAGTATCCGCCCGCGCACAGGGACACCAGCTCGGACACGTCAGGGGGCTCAACCTCCTCGGACTTGGC
>JAAUYJ010202086.1_pt1 | contig 13768 bp, 5 predicted proteins | sample 7278031 | NCBI WGS metagenome assembly JAAUYJ01 (sample SAMN14350222, study PRJNA611818) | marine sediment metagenome | isolation source: surface marine sediment (1.8m) | place: French Polynesia: Moorea | collected 2018-08 | reverse complement strand
TCTCCTCCCCTCTCCTTCTCCTCCTTCCTTCTTCCTCCATCTGATTTTAAAGCCTACTACTTTCTTCCACCTTCTTCCTCCTCCTTCCCCCCAACTAACTGGGGCGGCCTGACGCTAAAGAAAAGAGGAGGAAATCGCCCTGCTTGCAGTCGGAAGAGGAGGGAAAAGAAAGGTGCATATGTCACTTTTTCTCTTTCTCTTTTCCTCGTCCGCCGCCACACGCAGTTTTCGTAGAAAAAATGCACTGGAGGAAATGAGTCGGCGCGAAATTAATGAATTTATTCGGCCGAAGGAAGAAAAAAGCGTTTACTTGCTTCGCTGATTTTATGGTAAAGTTGGTTGGGGCATTTTTGCGCAACTCTTCTTCCTTCCGCCCCCTCGGCGGCATAAAAAAGAGTTAATCTATTTCTTCTTTGTCTCTTTTTTTTCGGCCCCGCCTCCTCCTGCTCGCTAGGAAGCGATAAATCATGTTTACGCAGCCCTCCCCTCTACTATTCCAGCCGTATTTTTACCCAGACCGCAAAAATAACTCTTCTTTCTTTTCATTTTTCCTCCGCATTTTGTCTCTTTTCCGCTCGACCAGTTTTTCACATGGCTATTATTATGACAGCTATCCCCCTTTTCCCCTCCCATTTTAGATCGAGATTTGGCCAGTCAATTATTTGCCTACCTACGTAGGCTCAGTCCTCCCCCTTCCCCAATTCGAAGCTCATTAGACCAAAAAAGCAACTGTAACCTAGAGTCCAAAAAAGTCCATTAGCAATATATTATTTTTTTTTGTCTCTTGCATCGGAATTACGAACGTCGAATGCTTTTGCAAGTTACCACCCTGCTATAACAATCCGAAAACACATTTCCTTTCGTTTTTTTCCAGAGCGGCGCGGAGGGGAGCCGCCGGTGGCGGAGTCAGAACCGTCGCAGGCGGCGGTGGCCGCCTTCGACAGCGACCCTGCTACTGTCCGCCTTCGCCCTGGCGGCCGCCCTCACCTCCGTCGAGGCCGGCGGTTTCTCCCAGTTCTCCCAGCTTCTGGCCACCGTCAAGGGAGTCCCCGAGGAGGCCCTCATGCAGCAGGCGCCAGGAGCAGGTGTCAGCAGGAGGCAGGGGAAGGCCCTAGAATCTCAGGTGCAGGAGCAGGTGGGCTCGGCCTCCGCCTCCGATGAAGGCAGCGACGAGACGGAAGAAGAAGAAATTGACGCAAGAGGGGAATTTGTCTACCACGAGCCTCGAGTTGAAGACTCCGAAGATTCTTCGTCCTCTTCCTCCTCCTCTTCTGAAGCCGAGGAAGAAAACGAGGTGGACGTGGAGGCGAGGACGAGGCAGGAGGAGAGGAAGCGGAGGCCGTACGAAAAGAGGAAGAAGTACGGAGGAGGAGGAGGAGGAGACGAGGATGAGTTCTCGTACGACGACGGTTTCCTCTCCGGCCTCTTCTCCGCCGCCCAGCGCGGCCGCCCCGTGCCCTCCGCCCTAGGGTTCCCCGCCGTCATGAGCTTCGCGCAGAACTTCAACACCGACGTCAACTGGATGAATTTCAAGAGGAGGTTCAGGGCGAGGAGGTCCGCAATGGAGGATGAGGACAAGAAGGAGAAGCGCTCCACCCTGGACCACCTGCACCCGGTGCCTCCCGCTTTCCACGACCCGCATCATGTGCTGCACCACGAGGATCTTGCTCACTTGGTGAGGGTGCCGCACCCGCGGCTGCCGCCCCCGGGGCCGGCGCCGCTGCCGCCGCATCATGTGCCGCACGTGCCACACGCGCCGCACATGTTGCCGCCGCACCACCCAGAACCGCATGCCCTTCCACCTCCGCCGCCACCGCCGCACTCTGAGCCGCTATTTGCCGCTCCTGTGCCGCCGGTGGCTCCACACCACCACCCAGAACCGCATGCCTTACCCCCTCCACACTTACCACCCCCACACCACCCACCCCCACACAAACCCCATGTACCCCACCCCCACTCAGGCAACACCCACCATGTCAAGATTTCTACAAGGGATCACAGCGTTTCTCACGGTACTGCCACTTTGGGACACCACACAGCCATCCACAATGAGCACCACCAGGTGCATGGACTGGAGCATGGTCCACACCACGCTGTCACAACACACCACGAAACACATGGAACTCATGACCACCATCACGGGGTGCATCACGGGGTCGCCATGGTGACTGTGGCGCCACACCATGCCGCTCCCCTGAAGCATCCAGTTCCACACCACCCAGTTCCACACCACCCGGTGCCCCACCCTCACCACGATCCTCATCATGTGGTGCCGCACATGATGGCAATCCATCCTCCCCATAAGGCACATCACATTCCTGCTGGCTACCCAAAGCCAAAGCAGGGAGGTAGCCTGGAGGAGATCTTTGGCCTCCACACCAAGTATGGGGTCCCTAAGCCTGACTACGTTCCGCCAAAGCCAAAGTACCATGTGCCTCACCCCATGTACCACAAGAGCAGCTATGAGGGGCATCCCTTCAGTCTTGAGATGGTGTTTGGCTTGCCCATGGCCAACTACTATGCTGAGAAGTACCACATGTATGGACATCATGAGCATGGCCACCATGAAAAGCCTCATCAACTGTATGTGACTCCCAAGCCAGCGTATCATGCTCCCAAACCTGAGTATCATGCTCCCAAACCCGCATATCATCCTCCTAAACCTGACTATCATCCTCCTAAGCCAAAATATGTGGAGCCAAAGCCTGAGTACCATGCTCCCAAGCCTGATTATCATCCTCCTGAGCCCAAGTATGTGGAGCCAAAGCCAGACTACCACCCACCCAAGCCTAAGTATGTAGAGCCCAAGCCTGATTACCATCCTCCCAAACCCAAATATGTGGAGCCAAAACCTGAATACCACCCACCCAAACCTGACTATCATCCACCTGAGCCCAAGTATGTGGAGCCCAAACCTGCCTACAAGCCAGAGCCAAAATATGTGGAGCCCAAGCCTGCTTACAAACCTGAGCCCAAGTATGTTGAGCCTAAGCCTGCTTACAAGCCTGAGCCAAAGTATGTTGAGCCCAAACCTGCTTACCACGAGCCAGTGCCAGAGTACCATCCTCCAGTGCCTACCTATCATGAACCTGCAGCTCCTGATTACCATCCTCCTGAGCCAGAGTATCATCCTCCTCCAAAACCAGATTACCATCCTCCTAAGCTGAAGCAGCTTTACTATGCTCCAGAGTACATGGTGCCAAAGCCAGCATATCATGTTCCAAAGCACAAAGAGGCCTATGTGGAACCCAAGCCAGATTACCATCCACCTGAGCCCAAGTATGTGGAGCCCAAACCAGCCTACAAACCCCCTAAGCCAGATTATCATCCTCCCAAGCCAGACTACCATCCTCCTAAGCCAGACTACCATCCACCCAAACCAGATTATCATCCTCCTAAGCCTGACTACCATCCACCAAAGCCTGATTATCATCCACCTAAACCAGACTACCATCCTCCTAAGCCAGATTATCACCCGCCCAAGCCAGATTACCACCCACCAGCAAAGAAGGGCTATCCCGTCCCCAAGAAGGGAGGATCCCTCGAGAGCGTGTTCGGCCTCAAGCCCCATCACGGCAGCGACTACCACGCCCCCCCGCAGATGTACATCACTCCCCGCCCCGACTACAAGCCTCCGTCGTACAAGGCTGAGGTGGACTACAGCTACAAGGCCCCCAAGCCCGCCTACAAGCCGGAGACCGTCTCCTACCACCCTCCGACCGAGCACGGCTACATGCTGCACTACCTCCCCTACGAGGGCTACGAGCCGGAGCACCCCAAGACGCTCCTCCACTCGCCCAAGGTGATCGCTCACCCGGAGGCGGCGCACATTGTCGTCAAGAGTCCCGTACCGCAGCTGCTCCCCCACGCCGCACCGCATCCGCATCCTGTTCCGCATCCTCCTCCACATCCACCTCCTCCTCCTCCCCACGCTGTGCCCTCTCCCCTCTCCGGGAGGCTCTCCCTCAACCCCCTCCTCCCTCCCCACGGCCCCCCCATCGGACACAGCCTCATCGGGGCAAGATCAAAGCGCTCAGCGGAGCAAGAACAGCAAGGTCAGTCGCCAAGTAAAGTACAAAATATCATTGTTCAATTACCTCACAATCACCGCCTAGCATCGCGTAGCACTGACGAATCAAGTACTAGCACTAGCCATTTAAATAGCGATCTTTTATTGCTTGACGAGAGCAGCAGCCACCTTAACCTAGTCGACATTGAGGACGCGGACCTTGACCTGGAAGACTTTGACGACCCGGAGACGGGCGAGTCCCAAAGCGTGGGCTCCGCCACCGACGCCTACCCGCTCTGCACGGCCACCGACTTTGCCGCCGTGCAAAAGTGGCGCCCCTGCCTGCTGCCGGGCGGCGGCGCTTCAGGACCCGGCGGCATCGTCGTCAAGCCGCCCTCCTCCCACCCGGTCATCCAGATCCACGTGGGGGACGGGCGGGCGCTGCCCGACATTGCCTTCCTCCCGCTACCCTCCTCCCCCGCGGGAGCGGTGGCGGTAAGCGGAGGAAAAATTAACGGCAATAAAAATGACAGTAAAAATCCGCTCCTGACTAGACTTCCGACCAGGACAGCTCAGTCCTTCCCTTCCTCCACGGGGACTTTCCCCGTGGCTTCCACTTCCTCTCAGCAGCACCTGCAGAGGAATCCTGTCCTCATGCAGCTCCAGACTCAGATCGTCGACGGAAAGAGAAGTAGACTGACTAACCAACACCCACAATCTCCCCAGTCCTTAAACCCTTCCCCTCAAAACCACGTCCTATCCTCCTCCCCCCGCGCACAGCCACCAAATGTCCCCAATCCCAATAATTACAACAATCAAAATCCCCGTCCTACCCTGAGTCCAACCCTTTCCGTGCCCGCCTCCCCCGCCCGACCCCAAGGCCCAAATCTCCAGCGCCCAATTACCAACCCCAGCCCCGCCGAAAATCTCGCGGACAATTTCCACCGCTTCCAGCCGGTCAGGGGCAACACCGCCAGCAGCAGCAGCGGCACAAGTAGCAGCTACAGCAGCAGCAACAACAACAATGCAAACGGCAACGCCGCCAACTTCGTCGTCTCCGCAGGTGCACAGAGCAGCAACGGCTTCGTCCCGCTGAGCAGCAGCTTGCGTGTCAGTGGAAGCAGCAGCAGCAACAACAACTTCAACAACAACCTTAATCCCAACAACTTCAACAGACCTTCGTTTTCATCGTCAACCCCAGCTACTCCTACCACTACCGCTGGTCCTGTCTATAAGCCAAACATAGTCAATCCCTCCAATCCCTTCCTCAGAGCTCCCAAGCTAGTCTCTCTCACCGATTCTAACACTGTTGGCAACAGCAACAACAACCTCGTCCGCCATCCAAATCAAGTCATCCAACCCTTTACCCCTCCTCCTCGCCTCCTCGTCAGTCCCCCTTCCCCCACGTCCACCTCCACCTCCACCTCCTTCTCCTCCCCGCAGCTTCAGAGTAACACCCGTAGTAGAGTTGTACCAGTAGCACCTCAGGGAACAGCAAGAACAGCAACGCCAAGACAGCGACCGTCCTCATTCTTCGAAGCAGTGTCCACAAACGGTGGGAGTTTTCCCGCGGTCTCGGCAGCCCTCAGAGCGGTGCCAGCGGTAGTAGGAGGTAGCAGGCAGCAGCCACTAACAGCATCCAGAACAGCAGCAGCAGCAGGCAGCCGCGTCATAGCCGGCAGCAGCAACAGCAACAATGCATTTCCAGGACGCGACGAACTGATGCGGGAGATTGTGCTCCGCTCGGACAAGATGAAGGAGCTGGAGGCCGCGGCGCTGTCGGGCGGTGCAGCAGGGCGCCTGGCACAGGTGGCCATGGAGCTGGTCAAGGAGGGCGCTATGGATGAAGACATGAAGGAGGAGGAGATGATGGGAATGACCCGGGAGGAGCTGCTGGCCACCATCAGGAAGAAGGACGCAAGGCTGCAGAAGCTGATGACCTTCGTGGAGGGGACGGAGTTTAGGGCGGCGGCGGAGAAGACGGCGCTGGCGGAGGAGCTGCTGAGAGACCAGGAGGAGCTGGTGGGGCCGCCGCAGCTGGGAAGGCTAGACAAGAAGACGTTGATGGAGCAGGCGGAGTTGAGGGAGAGGAGCCTGAAGCGGCTGGTGCAGTTCGTAAATGGGACAGAGTTCGGCGGGCCGAAGGAGAGGACCAGGCTGGTCATCGTCAGGCCCAACAGCAGGCCGATCGCGGCCGGAGGAGGTCCGAGGAAAACAACAACAACAACAGTAGCAACGACAACTATAAGAAGGCCCAGGCCGACTGTTGTTCTCGAGCAAAATCTTGCTGACGCAGAAGCCGGCAGCTTCTTCCCTCCGCCCTCCTCCTCCGTGCCCACCCCCGCCAGGCCCACCGTCGCCACCAGGCCGGCCGTCACACAAGGCGGCCTTCAAGGCCTCTTCCAGTCCGGATTTTCTTCGGCAGATTTTCGTACACCGCAGTCTGGGGACTGGAGCGTAGAGACCGATTTGATCGCCAATAAGAGGAAGAACAAGAAGAACAAGAACAAGAAGCAGAGGTTGCAGCAGAGGCCGCCAGTGAGGCCGAGCGATTCGGACCTCCAAGCTCTGCTGGCGGTGGCACACCTTGAAGGATTCAACGTTCCACAGGGAGGAGTCTGGGAGGAGGAAGGGGTGAGGCTGAAGCACCTCTCGCAGCTGGGGCTTCCGGAAGAAGGAGACTACGAGTATTACGGAGAGGAAGAGGTGGGAGAGGAAGGCGATTATTTTGATGCCGATGTTGTCGCCGACGATGCCGAAAGTAACGGCGTCGTCGGCCGCAGCGAGAGCAGCAGCAGCAGCAACGGCATCGACGACCTGTTAGAGGTGACGCTGCGCACGCACGAGCTGAAGCAGCTCTTCCAGCACATGAAGGACGGCGCGGCGCTGGAGGCCCCTCCCAAGGTGGCAGAGGCGCTGTCGGACCCGGATAGGGAGCACGTCACGCTTAGGACCACTGAGCTGCAGGACATGTTCAGGCAGATCGACCCGCACGAGTTCCTGGAGCCGGAGAAGCCCTGGAACAGCGCCACGCTGCAGAAGAGGAGACAGCAGCTGGAGCAGCAGGAGACGCCGGTGAGGAGCCAGAAAGTGGAGTGGTCGCAGCCGCTGAGACTGAGGGAGGGGGAGGGAAAGAACGAGGTGACCGAGGCAAGGAGCAAGAAAATCTTCCGCCCCATCCCGCCGTCCTCTCCCATCGCTCCTTCGCCGCCGCCCACTTCATCGGCAAGGCCCCCTCTGACTTCTTCCTCGTCTAGAGCTCCTTCTGCACCTCCTCCACCCCCACCTCCAGAGAGGGCCACCCCTCGGCCGACGGTGGTGCAGCAGCAGCAGCAGGAGCAGCCTCAGACGCTGAGGGAGGACAATAAACTGCCCAGCCAGCTGATGGGCCTCAACAGCCTGGACCAGACCACCATTGCCGCCATCCTTGCGCGGCAGCCAAAGTTCATTGACGTGGACGGAATCAACAACAACAACCACCAGCAGGGAGAAGACCTTGAGTCCTTCCTCTCCTCCCTCCCTTACTCCCAGTCAGACTTTTCTACTCCGACCGAGGGGGAGTGGAATTACCGGGAGGCCTTCGTCGACTACCTGCGTCGCAAGGCGGAGGCGGCCAAGCAGGAGCCCAGGAAGGAGAAGCAGGTGATGGCGGAGGTGGTGTCCGCGCTCAGGGCATCAGAGTTCGAGCCGCCGCCGGGGTCAGCATGGAACTTCCAGACCGCAGCCAAGCTCCTCAGGAAGATCGACCTGGTGCCAAAGAAGGCGGTGCCGGTGCAGCAGGATTTCCTGTTCATGAGGCCCCCGGTGAGGAACCCCATCTTCCCTCGCCCCCCTCCTTCCCTGCCAAGGATTCCCGGCGGCGGCCTTAGGCACGTTCCTGGCCCCCCCGGCCCTCCTGGTCCCCCCGGTCCCCCCGGTCCCATAGGCCCCAAGGGAGAGAGGGGACCAGTGGGCCCGCCCGGCCCGCCCGGCCCCTCCTTCATGGACATCTTTAACCGGCCTCCACCGCCAGGAGTAGCCGTCGTCCCGCCGAACCCTCCGAACCCTCCAGAGCTAGGGAATGGAAACGGGGAGGACGGCGGAGAGGTTCCCAACCTCGGCGGAGGAGACTACGAGTACTACGATTATGAAGAGGAGGAGGAAGAAAACACAGGGCCCGTGGTGACCACAAGAACAAGACAAGGAGCAGCAGGTCCGGACAGCACCAGCTTGAGGTCCCTCTTCATCGATTTCCTTAAACGGCAGAAGGGAAATTTTGGGACCGAAACCGGAAATGGGAGCGGAAACGGAGGGGAAGACAGGAGCGGAGAGGGAGGGAGCGTCTTCGTTGTAGGGAAAGACGGGAGGGTGCAGAAGCAGAGGTTCAGCGGGGGACAGACCAGGATCATCAACAGAGGGGACCAGCCGCAGATCATCATCATCCCTCAGGGCGACGGAGACTCGGACGACTTCAGGCTGCAGTTTGACCCTCAAGAGATACGGTTCTCTACTGATGGAAATGAGGAGGAGGGGGAGGAAGAAGTAGAGGGGAGGCCGCTTTTCCCGAACATTTTCGGCAGATTCTCCGTGGAGGAGCTGGGAGGAGGGAAACAAAGGGAAGAGGCGAATAGGGAAATCGCTTCTGTCGGAAAAGATGTGGAAACGATCGACTTTTCAGCCGCCGTCCCCGCCGATCTCCCCGAAGCCACCGAGGCCGTCGACCTGGAGTACGAAGACTACGACTTCCTCGAGCTGGAGGAGGACGAGGAGGAGCGGAGGAAGGTGGAGGAGATGATCGTGAGCGCCATGGAGAAGGAGCAGGAGGCCGAGCTAAACCTGAGGCCGTTCGGGCAGACCGCCATGGCCGACGACGAAGAAGAAGGAAATGAAAAGGATGTCCTAGACGAGGAGGGATTAACCTTGGAGGAGATCGAAGGGAGGCGGGCGGCGCTGATCCGGGCCAGCGAGAAGCAGGAGCTTATGATCTCCAACCTGGTGGACGCGGTGGCGCGGCACAAGGCCGCCAGCGCAGACCTGGACCTGGGGGAGGACGGGCAGATGAACGAGATGGAAGAACTCATCTCGGACCAGGTCTCAATCATGCAGGACATGAAGTCGGTGCTTATGACGACGACGACAACAACGACGACAGAGAAGTCGGAGGAGGAAGAGAAGAGGACGGTGTTCACCGAGCAGCGCCTGCTGATGCTGGAGGACGCCTCGCACCGGCAGCTGGACGTGCTGGAGACGCTCACCTCGGCCATGGACAAGTTCAACCGCGACTCTGAGGAGATGGAGGCGCGAGTGCGTCGGCTGGAGGAGACGGCGGTGGAGCACAGGGAGATGATTGACGAACTAAAGAGGGAGAAGGAGAGGGGGGAGGCCAAGGCCAAGGTGCAGCAGCTGCAGCTCATGTCGATGGCGCAAAAGGAGGAGCTGGAGAAGAAGAGGGATACGATACGGAAGGAGATCGAGGCGGTGGCGGAGGAGCTCATCGAGGCCAGGAGGAGGAGGCTGACCAGGATGGAGGCCAGGAGGAGGAGGCTCAGGAGGAGGCTGGCGGCAAAGAGGAGAGCCAATGAGGAACTTAGGCTCAGGAGAGAACAACAACAGCAGCAGCAGCAGCAGCAACAGTTGCAGGCAGCGACTGCGGCGCTGGCAGCCCAGAGGGAGCAGGTGGCGGCGCTGGAGGTGGCTCGGCAGAGGCATATCCAAAGGCAACGGCAACTGCTACTGCAGCAACAGCAACAACAACTCGCCTCCGCGTCTAGAAGACCCTCTTCTCCTCCTCCACCTCCACCTCCACCTCCACCGCATTTTGATGAAGAAGTTGGAGGCGGCGAAGGTCAGCAGCTCCCCAACCGCCAGGTCATCGCCTGGTACCAGCGCTTCGCCGACAACTACCGAATGCGTCGCCTGCAGGAGAGGGCCCTCAGGCTGAGGGGGTCCGTGCTAGGGTCAGGAAGGAGTTGAGAGCGGGAGGCCGCCGGGTCTCTCCCAACTGGCCTAGAGGCCACAACCAACGAAATGCCATATAGCTCTCATCCTCCCTTCACACTCCTCGCAGGCGGCATTAGATCGAGAACAGAAGGATCGAGGGGGGATGAAACAATGAAATTAGTATTTTTTTTTCTAGTCGTCTTGCAGGCTGGTCCTGCTCTCCCCTATTTACCCGCCACAAAAAAATTCGGCCAATATACTCGAACCCTCCACCCCACCCTACCCTCCCACCCAAGTGAAAGAATTGCTCAAAAAAGTTTTATTCGTTTTTGATCACAGGTGCCGAGAAAGAGTTTCTGGCTATTCTACAAAAAAGACTGTCGCAGTCAATTAATTGCCAGACATATTTTGTTGTTATTGACGCAAAAACACTATAATTGATATTTAAAAACAGAGTCAAAAGAGAGAAATTGCTCTAGTGCCTAAAAAGCAAAACTTGCCACATAAATAACTATTCATGCAGCGACGTTACATGATTGCCTAAATTCGAAATAAAATTTGCTCAATGTTGACATAGCATATTGTACTGTACGTATGTTCTTTGTGGTTCAGTTGTGATACTTCTAAAGCTTAATTTGCTCCTTAGACACACAAGACGACCTAACAACTCTTCTTCCCACACTGCCAGGCTCTCCTCCTCCTCCTCCTTCTCCCTATGCCTCACAAGCCCACACACCTTTTCCCAGAAACCACTTTCTCATGTTCTGCACACATCCTCATCCTCCCATATCACCTCCAGGCCTATAAAGCCTCTTTTAAAGAAAGGAATCCACCCACTCATGCTTCACGCCGAAATTAAACACCCTGCAGCTTTCCTAAATATATATTTAAGCTTTGCTTTCCTGCGCACTACTAAAACTTTTCAAAAAAACCGCTTCAAAGCACCAACGCCTCTTTCTTTGCGCACTTTTGAAAAAATACTTTGTTTTATAGAGTTAAGCAACCAAAAGAAAGGAAAAAATCATTTTCACTCCCCCACTTTTTGTGTTCCAGATTAAATCAGAGGATGGGAAATAGATGCATGATGAACAGCCCGCTACTCCTCCTCCTCCTCCTCCTCCCCACTCCTCCTCCTCCACCGAAACCCCGAAAACCAGCCAACCCTCATATAGCCAAAGTGAGAGAGAGCCCCGGTGGGTGCGGATGGGAGAAGAGTTAAAAGTAGAGAAATGGGAATCGAACAAAGTCTTTTAGGACTTTTTTCCCGCAAAAGAGCCTTCCACTTGCCATATATATTACCACACAGTAGCAAGCAGTGAGTGCAATACCGTTGAGAAAAGTAGTCTATTTATTTAACTAACCTCCTTTTTACTACAGACTTTTGTTTTATTTAACATTCATTCAAGCAACGAGTTAGAAAAATATCCTAGAGAGCAGAAACAGTATTATGTAATGGTCAGCAAACTATATTACGATCACGCAATTATTCTTCCGAATTCCCCGCCGTTTTTTTTAATCGTCTTTGCTATTGTATGTATACCATACTGCGAAAATACATGTGTATTTGTACTCGAATACTCGAACACTCAGTTATGCCAAACCGGGCGGCCCAACCCTGTTGGAAAAGATCAGCTCCGCCCGAGCCCGGGCCACAGTAGGGACCATCCCTAGCACCTTCCTCAGTACGTGTTTCCTGAATCCCTCTACCTTCGCCGCGAATAGGGAGGGGACGAGGACGCAGAATATCCCCAGGACGGCGAAACGCTTGGCGTCGTGGGCCGCTCGGCCGGCGGGGAGGACGGAGAGGAAGCCCTGGAAAAAAAAATTCTCTCGGATTTAATGAGTTGTTGATTGCAAGTCAGTTTTTGAAGACATACCAATAGGGCCAGAGCCAGGGTTACAACGAGATAGATGCCGTAGGGAGGGGGAGGGCGCTGCTCCGTTGCCGAAATGCTGGTCTGTCCAAGGGCCTCCGTCGTCATGCGCTTCTCACGGAGGATAAGAAACCTTTGTGAGGAACAAGGATGTTATTTTCTTCCAAAATGTACCGTGCCTGCACCATTCACCTGAAGACCGCGTTGAGCGCTGCTGCTGCCGCGGCTAGAGCCAAGCAGAAGGCGATGGAGAGCGACATTAGCGACGTCTCCCTCTCTGCGTCCCCCAGCATGGCGTGGTACAGCGGGTAGGACCGGCCGGCGCCGGCCGCCACGCCAAAACCCTGGATGGGTTGCAGTATAGGATTCAACGGTGGGTAAAATGCAAAAAAAGAGTTTGTACGAGATTGACCAAAGCCGAGAGGACGACGACGGAGAGCAGGATCCAGGCCCTGACGGCCTCGTCCGTCAGCTGCTCCGACACCTAAACAGAGGTAAGGTATAACATGTTTGTGGATGTGGTAATTTTTGCTACGTAGTACAGCGTTGTTCGGCAAATTCCATACCAAGCTGAAAGCCCTCCTCCGCACCAGGGCGAACTGCACTGAGGCGCTGGCGGCGAGGAAGGAAAGGAAGCTGCAAGCGGTTAAAGGTATTTGCCCAATCAATAAAACTAAATAAATGGAAAAATGTCAAATCCCGTACCATGACGCGGCAAATGCCAGGTTGAATGAGGCCGCGGCAGCTATGGCCGGTGGGACCGGGAGGACTCTGTTGAGGGTGATGACGAGGTGGACGGAGGCGGAGGAGCAGAAGAGGAAGCAGTAGGCCAGGGACAGGTCCTGGTGGACAAGGTCGATCTAAAAATAAAAGTGACTTTTCAGCTTTCGCTAGTTGAAATCAAAAGTGCACAAAAAGCAGTAAAAGAACACTTTATTCTGTCCATGTTTCAGTTCAGTAATGTGCTGTATGTTCGTCTCTTTTAGGAAGGAACAAAAACAGAAATTGTCTGGAAGCACTTGGGAAAAAAACCGAGCTTATTGTCAGCCACAATTGTTAGGACAAGCCGAATTTAATATCTCACTCGAACAAAACCCCAAAAAAACCTTTTTGTTGTGTATCTAGCAACAACGTGGTACATCTTTTTTAAAAGCATTGTTATTTTCCAAAAGCACGCGATAGTGACAATAAATGTGTCCCGGTATACAAAAAAACGAATTACCTTTCTGCTACGATAAACCCGGTTTCAATTTGTACACCAACTTTGTAGGTCCGGAAGTATATTCAGCAAGGCCAGTACCTTTTAATTATTCCTCTCTCGTTCAAAATTCGAATGGGACGCTCTTTACTGGCTGGTGAATCTTTTTTCAGAGCTATTGAAAAAAATTATCCCACCTGAGTGATCATCAGGATTGGCTTGGCTCGCAGACACCCGACGGCGGCGCGGGTGAGGGCCACCAGGAAAGACATGCAGAAGCAAACCCAGGAAAACTGATTAGAGAAGAGATACAGAGGGAAAATGGTATTTTGGTCTTGGATTAGACGTTGAACCAGGGAGGTGGATTTTCCTCCCAGATTAGTACAGTATTTCTCTCAATAACTTTGACAGAGCTAGAGGTCTACGTACTGTACATGTGACTCAAATTTCATGGCACAGACGCGTTCAAATTGCTTGCCTGCGCGATAGTAGCAGCGAGCGATGGCTCCGTCGCCAGTTGGGATCCGCCGGCGGAGTTGCCTCCCGCCGGGGTTTCACTCTCCGCCATCGCCACCTCCGTCTCCACCTGCACAGATCCCACTGAGGCTATAGGGGTAGAGCAGGGCCGCCTTTTCCGGGGATGGCCTCAAAAAAAGCCACGACTCCGTTGCCTAGGGGACTCGCGCGCTCGGTGTCACACGGTTTTTGTTTGCGGCGAAGCCCAAACCATGGAACTGTCGAAGTTGTTGTTGTTGTTGTTGTTGTTGG
>JAAUYJ010114640.1_pt1 | contig 13775 bp, 9 predicted proteins | sample 7278031 | NCBI WGS metagenome assembly JAAUYJ01 (sample SAMN14350222, study PRJNA611818) | marine sediment metagenome | isolation source: surface marine sediment (1.8m) | place: French Polynesia: Moorea | collected 2018-08 | reverse complement strand
CGTTCCAACAACCGTAAGTTACTGCTGCGCTCCAGGGCGCCGGCGCGCCCCATATGAGGAGAATGAACCATGACCGAAGACCGCAATAAAAACAATCCAGAGCAATCGTCGAGTGAACCGGGTCGGCGTCGCTTCCTCAAATCGGCATTGGCATCGGCGACCACGGCAAGTGCTGCATCCGTACCCCTGTTGGGTTTGACCAGCGAGAGCGCAGCGACGCCGGCAACAGGCACGACAAGCATGCCAACGCGTGAGCTTGGCAACACCGGGGTTCAAGTTCCGATCTTACATCTCGGTACCGCCCAACGCCTGGATCCGAAATACGACAAGGTCCTGCATCGTTCATTTCAGGAGGGGGTCACCTGGTTCGATACGGCCTTGTCCTATGGCTGGGGATCATCGCACCGGGCCATCGCCAACTTCTTGACCCAAATCGGCGATCGTGAACGCCCATGGCTCACCTCGAAATCCGGATCCGGACGGGTATCGGGCCTGCGTGAAGGTATCGACGAGGCGCTCGCCGAACTCGGTACGGATTACCTCGATCTCTACCTGATGCATGGGATCAATGACGTGGGGATGCTCGATCGAGAGTACCTGGCATTGGGCGAAAAGCTAAAGGCCCAGGGGAAGACCAAGTTCTTTGGTTTTTCGTGCCATGACGGCAAGGTGGTTGAATTGATGAATCGTGCCGCTAAGACGGGTGGCATCGACGCCATCATGTTTCGCTACAATTTCCGCCGTTATGGCGACCTGGAACTCAATCGCGCCATCGACGCCTGTCATCGTGCGGGTATCGGTCTGATAGCAATGAAAACCCAGGGCTCGGTGCCACGCGATCTCGAGTCCGTGGCCGGTTTTCGCTCCAAGGATTTCACGCTTGGCCAGGCCAAACTCAAATCGGTGTGGGCGGACCAGCGCATCGACACCATCGTGTCCGAAATGGACAGTGTCCGCTATGTGCGCGAAAACGTCGCCGCAGCACGTTCGGAAAAACCGCTGACCGCCGAGGAGAGTCACCAGCTCAATCAGCTCGCCGCCCTGACCGCTGGTTACGCCTGCAATGGCTGCAATCATCTGTGCGAGCAAACCGTCGCGCGCGACGTTGCCATCGCCGAACCACTGCGATACCTGATGTATTTCGAGTGCTACGGCAAGACCGATCGCGCCCGTGAATTGTATCGCGCCATACCGCTCGCCAGGCGCTAGGCTTCGGTAGAGGAATTGCAGCGGGCCTGCCAGGTGTGTCCACAAGGCATCGATATCCCCGCGCGCTTACGTCGCGCTCATGACTTGCTGAACTGAACGTAACCGAAATCAAGCCAATACTATTGGAAACACTGACGCGATGACCTTCATGCTGTCACTCTGAGAGCTCTGATAGGGTCAGGCTTTACACTTGCTATGGCAAATGTAAGGCCTGACAGCGAACGCTGGTGTACCAGCTATCGTCGGGCAATCGACCTGCCGACACGGGTTATTTCTTCCGGAAAACGCCGTGAATACGTCCCTGTAGGCTCGACGGCGCCATCCCCGGCGCCGACATTTTCTCCAGAATCAACCCGTATCGGCTTAAGTAAGTGCCATTTGGGACTGACCCCTATAATGCGTAGTGATTATCTAAAGCCGGCCAGCGTGACGGCCACGGGAATAGTACAGAAGAGCCGCCTCACCTATGACCTGGTTGGCCGACATAACCGTCGCGCCCCCCATAAGAGCTTTGTAGTATCGGTTAAGGTCTAACAGGTGTGGGAACATGGAGGAACTGGAGTTCAGTCCCGAGGCAACGATGATCGCCACCAACTCCTTCAAACGTGCTCGACTGTCGATATCGTAGCCGTACAGCAATGCGATCTGCAGTAGCATGGTCATGTTCAGGCGGATCATGACAGAAGCTCCGGTGGCAATGCCCAATGCCTTCGTCGCGGGACCGAGCACGGGGAATAATGCCGGTACATGCAGGAGTGCGCCACCCATTAGCGAGAGGGGCCACTGAGCGGTAATACAGCGCCTTGCCAGTTGATGGGGACTTTCGTCAGGATAACGTTCCTGTAGCGTACGTACCTGTTTACGTATCTCGCCCTTGCGCAGGCCCATGAAATAGTAGAAAAACTCGTCAATCGTGAGGCCCCAGGGTTTCGCCCCGGAAGCCAATTGTTTTTCGGTCATGATCGAAATCCCGCAACTGGGATGACAGGATGAGTTTCGCGATTTGTAGGCATGCTATGGTGTGTCCTCTTCAATTTCTGCCGTTGCACGGTCACCCGTCCCCGCACCTTTCAACCAGACCCCGGCAGCAACGCCCAGCAGTATGCCCGCAATGACTCCCCAGGGTACAGCCGTGGAGCCATATCTCGAACTCAATTTAGCGCCGGCCCAGGCACCGAGAGCACCGCCGGCAATGGCGCTACCACCAATTACTACTACATTCGTCTCGATTTTTTTCATCATGCCTCCATGGAGGAGCCGCATTTTTTCCGCGTGGCGGGAAAGTAGCTATAGCCTAACTTTTTCTCCAAGTAGTTCAGCAAATCGGCCGGGTGATTCTGGGCCAGGATCAGGCGCTCCTTCCCGACGATGTCTTTGGCATGCTTTGCCTTGTGCAGCGTTTCGAGAATCTGTTCGACGGCTGAACTTTCCGGTTTGCGATAAGGGGATCGAATGCAGTCCCTGAACTCGTAATACGATATGGTATCCATTTCAGGGCCAAATTCGCCATCCATGTTCTGCATTACCATCTTGCCAGGTGCTTTCTGTTCGGCGGCAAAGAAATTGAAAGGTCCAACCTTGTTGTCTCGACTCGAGGTCGCAAACGCCCTGCGAATCGCTGTTGAGTAGCGGATCACCGTAGCATGCTGGGTATAAGGGCCATAGCGGTTGACGGCGACCATCCAGCCGAAAAACCGAACGAGGATATACAGTGTCTCTTCGGCATGAGATCCGTCCGGATAGCGTTTCCCTAGCCCGGGTAGACCGTCGAGTTCAAGTATTTTGTATATCCTGCTCTGCAGATCCTCATATGCCGAGAGAAAGGGATAGACATACAGTGCCGTGATCCGGGCACGCTCCTTCTCCCGTTGAAGGGAATGTGCATGTGCCCATGTCCATGCTGCCCAGGCGGCTGTGGCCGCAGGAACCAACCAGGTGGCAGGAATTGGTAACCGAATCATAAAACTCCTTCGCTCAAAACGTGACTAGAATGGCCGTATCAGGATTATTCGCCGTAATCCTTTCACAAGAGTTATACACCCTCCTGTGCCGAAGAGAAAGTCCTGATTCAATCGGAATCATTACAACTCACAGCGTATGTCGCACCACCTATTTTTACTTCGTATCCACTGCGTTTTCTGTTTGCTAGCCAGCCGCCGATCATGACTGGAGTGCTGGGCATCGTTTACCGCGCCATTGCAACGCACCTAACCCACAAGGCCGGTTACACCAAGCGCAAACCGGCAAACCGGGGTCAGATTGACCCCGGTTTCTCCGGTTTCCGGCTTCATGACCCTAATGATTCCTCACGCGAACACGTTCAGCGCCCTAACGTGACCGGTGTGGTAAAACCGGGTGGTTTGATGGCGAGCACGGAGCAATCGATCTGGTTCAAAATTGTCTCCGCTGTGTTGCCCATGAAGAACCCTGGCACACCGGTGCGTGCCACCGTCCCCATGACGACAAGATCGGCCTCGATTTGTTTGGCCAGCGCCGGAATTTCTTTGCGCGGCCCACCTTTAATGAGATGCGTTCGGGGTTTGAGATAATCCAGTGCATCCTGCCCCACATACGTGGCCACTTCGTGTATTAAGGCGTCCAGATTAGCCGTGTGATGCTGTCTCACTTGCTCGACGTAGGCATCGACCTCATCTTCCGGCCTTCTCATGAATGCACCGTGACGCATTGCGCTCTCACCAATCGCATCCCACGCGCTACCGATGTGCAGCTCGGCAAATTCGGCCAGCGCCAGGGAAGCTGCCATTTGAAGAACCTGGCGGTTCAATTCATTTCGTGTATCCATCTCCTGCGATAGATAAGCATCGTTGACATCAATCGTCGCCAGGATGCGCCGGTAGGCTTTCGGCGCCTGTGGCTTGATCAACCAGACTGGGCACGGGCACTTGCGCAACAGGTGCATGTCATCACTGCCGAACCATCGATCCCACCAGTCGTGTTGTTCGGCCATCTTGATCACCAGATCACGCTCATTGCGCAAAACCTCGCGAATGATCTCCAGAAAGGTTATGCCGACCAACACCTTGGTTTCGATCTCGATGCGCTGACGGTAAGGCTCGACGATCGCCTCCAGTTCCTGTGAACGGATGTTTACCGTCGCGGCCTGCAGATCGGCAGAGATAGGACCACCTTCTGGCATGCCGATGCCGGCTGTGACCACGGGAGTCACAGCAATTACGCTCAGGTTAGCCTGATTGTTCTCGGCCAATGTCACGGCGCGTTCCAGTGCGGATTCCCACACCTTCTCAGGTTCCACCACGCAAAGAATGTCTTTGAATCGCTTCATTGTATTGATCTCCTCTAAAATTCTACGTTCTGTACGCAGGCCACGCCAGGAAAAATTGAAACACTGTTACCCGGAAATCAACCGTTAATACTTAGACGGTCATAGCCATTGACCCTGCCCCAATTACGAATTCCCAATTCCAACCGCCTCTGAATAAAAACCTCAGCCCAACGGCTTCAGACGTACAATCAATAACGGCAGCAATGCAAGATTGGCGATCAACGCCACCAGCATCGAGAAACCGGTGAGCAAACCGAAATAGATGCTAGGGATAAAATTGGACAGCGCCAGGATGGAAAAGCCGAGCGTGATGGTGATCGTCGTGTAATACATGGCACGACCAATGCTGGCGTGACTGCGCTTTACCGCCGCCCAGTAGTCCCTGTCTTTGGCATATTCTTCTGTTATACGGTGTACATAATGGATGGTGTCGTCCACCGCTATACCGATACAGATCGCAGCAATGGTAATGGTCATCATATCAAGTGATATCCGCAACCAGCCCATCAGTCCGAGCACCATGGCCACCGCGATCATATTGGGCACGATCGCCAGGCAAGCCATTTTTATATTACGGAAGGAGACCATGAACATCGCGAGAATGGCGACGAATACCACGCCGATGGTCATGATCTGCGAACGGAACAGGCTCTGCAGCATATTGTTGTACAGCACCAGCATGCCGGTGATGTTCACCTGCTCTTCCGCCAACCCCAGCTCGGTGGTCAAGTGCTGACGTACTTTCTGCAACAGCGCCTCGCGTTTCAGGTCGGGATCCGATTCGTAGACACGGATTTTGAAGCGTAGCTGGTTGCCGTCCTCCGACATATAGGGCTTGATCAGCTCATCCTTTATATCCTGTGGCAAACGCTTGTACAGGATAGACAGGAAGAAGTCGTCCAGCACCAGATCCTCATCCAGGCTCTGCAGCATCTGCATGCTGGTCGATATCGACAGCAACTTACCGGATTCCGGCAGCTGATCCAGGTAATCATGAATGCGCTGCACTTCGGGCAGCATGCCGCTGTTGAACCAGTAACTGGTGGTGGTGATTCCCGCCTCCTCGTCCAGGTCCAGATCCAGGTCATCGAGGAACGGGTCGTCTTCGCCGTCCTTTTCTTCCTCGAGCTCGAAGAAATCAGCCGGTGCATCGATCACCACATCCATCGGTGTTGTGCCGCCCAGCTTCTCGTCGATCAGGACCATGCCCTGATAGATTTCTGTATGCTCCTTGTAGTAATCGATGAAGCGGTTCTCCACACTCAAACGCGACATACCAACGACGCTGAGTACGGTTACCAGCAGGAACAGCAACAAGGTAGCGTTGCTGTGATGCTCGATCAGGCGTGCGATTACGCCGGTGATGGCACCGGTGATATCGTGCTTGAACACCGAGCGCTTGGGTTTCAGCAGCATCAATGCAGCAGGGAACAGCGTGAAGGCGAGAAGGAAGGACATGCTGATACCGATCGTCATCATCCAGCCGAAGTCGATCACCGGGCGAATATCGCTGACGATCAACGACGTGAAAGCGACAATGGTAGTGGCGGCAGTGAAGAAACTGGGTTGTACCTTGCTGCGCAGCGTTTCTTTCACAAGCTCATACTGGTTGGCCTCGGCGTGGTCTGTGTGTAGCTCGCGATAACGCACGATCAGATGCACCATCAGCGATAGCGTGATGATCAGCATTAATGAAATAAAATTCGATGACACCACGGTCACCGGCCAGTTGACCCAACCGAGAAAACCGACCATCACCGCGCCGGCGATGCCACAGGTCAGCATCGGTAGCAATATCCACCGCAGCTGGTGGAAGATCACCGCCAGCAAAAGGATCAGGAATACCAGCACGCCGACACCGAAGGTGCGGAGGTCATTCCTTATAAAGTCGATCGAATCCGAGGCGATCATCGGGACACCGCCGAGGAACAGATGCGCATTATCGCGGTGCTCATCCATGATCGCCCGGACCGCGGCTATATCATCGTGCAACTGCTGCTGCCTGCTTGCTTTGTACAGATCGAATTCCAGCGACACTGCTTCCAGTTCTTCCAGCTCGGATGCGCTCAGCGCTGTTTCATACTGTTTTTCTCGCAGGTCGTTACGTTTATTCAGCAAGCGATAATAGGTTTCATCACGCTCGAAATTAACCTGCAGGGCGGTGGTCTTGCCGTCCTCGCTGATCAACAGGTTTCTGTACAGCGGGCTGTCTAAGATCTCCTGCTGCGCCAGCGCCAGGTCGGCCTCGGGGCTTTCCAGCGTGATCACGTTTTCCTGCAACTCGGAAAGCGTCACCGGCGGGCTGTCGATCAGGGGCACATCCAGCAGCGTCACTACCGACTTGACACGTTCGAGTTTGCGCAATTTGTCCGCCAGCGCGCGCAGGTCTTTTTTTGCGTCCTCGCCGAACAGTTCACCCTCGGGCGTATAGGTAATGAAAAGAAAATCATCCGAACCATATCGCGCCTTGATGGCGCGGTAGTACTTCAATGACTGGTCGTTCTCCAGCACCAGGGTGTCCGAAGAGGCATCGAGGCGAAAATTACCGCTGTACGAAACCAGCCAGACGATCAGCACGGCAAGCATCAGCAGGGTAATGCGTGGCCTGTCCAGAATCAGGCGATAATAGGTGTTGCGGAGTGTAGAAATCATTGTTCTTTTTGTTGTGTTTTGCGCTTTTTTAGCACAAAGCCCACGGTTTCAATTTTTTTTCGACCGTAAATAATCAAAACGGGTTCATGTTTTTACACCGCCGGCTGGACGTAGCTGATAAACAAACTGTGCAGTGCCGAAAGCATCTACAGTGGTAGAGCGCTGATCGTCTCACCACGTTATGCGGACTTCCTCGATGACTGTAGTCGTCCGCTTTGTGATCTGATACTTGATTCCATGGGATTCGATGACTGTTCCCCCTGGTGGCACCTCGTGCGACTTCTCTAACAAATAACCCGCAAGCGTTTGATAGGCACCTTTCTTAATCGAAATGCCGAGCCTGTCTTCCAACTGATCCAGCTCGATTCGTCCGCTGACTAAATAATCCTGCTCACCGAGTTTCTGCACTTTCGGGGTAAATCCCTTGCCGCGATCGAATTCATCCTGCATATCGAAAACGACCTCTTCCATAATGTCCTCTGCCGTCACGATTCCTCTGGCAGTGCCGTATTCATCTACGACAACCGCCAGCCCCTCTTCGGTCTTACGCAACTCGCGTAACAGGCTCTGGACATTCTTCGTTCCTCCAACGTATCGGACCGGCCTTATGAAGGATTCCAGAGCACAGTCCGGCTCAACGCCCAGGAGTTCTAAAGAGTGCACCATGCCCACAATCAGGTCGATACGTCCGTCAAATACCACCAGGTTCCGATGAGCGGTTTTTGCCGCGACATGCACGGCGTCACCACAAGTGGCGGACCTGTCAACGCCAACAACATCAATGATGGGTACCACTACCTGGAGTGCGGGGGTCTCTGAGAAACGAAACATCCTGCGGATCATTTTCCCCTGCATAGGATTAACGTCACCACCCGGTTCCGACAAGTGTGACATGGAGATTATTTGTTCTCGCAGTGTGAAGATATTGGATTTTCTCTCCCCGACGAGTTTGGTCAGAAAGCGCGTCAAGAGACTAAATACGAGCAAAATCGGGTAGAAGACCAGCGAAAAAAACCTGAGTAAGAAGATCGCCTGAGGCGTGATGTCGTTCGCCTTCTGCTGAAAAATACTCTTTGGGACGACCTCCCCGAATATCCAGATCAGTGGGGCCACCAGCACTATCGCGAGCCAACTGTAGTCCGGACCGAAAAGATCGATCATCAACGCGGTCGCAACCGTCGTGTTGGTGACGACCGAAATATTGGTACCAACCAGGGTGGTGGATAGCAACCACTCGGGTTTCTCGAGCATGCGCAACGCCAGCTTGGCGCCCCGAGAACCCTTGGCCGCGTCCTGGCGCAGCTTCATGCGGTCAGCACTGACGACCCCCATCTCAGATCCGGAAAAAAAGCCTTCCAGGATCAGCGCGATAAACATGATAAACAAAGCAGCCAGAATCTCCATGACTATCTCTCCTCTTTGGACGTATCTGAAGCGTCAGATAGCGGTGATTCTGCTTGCGCAACGCCCTTTGTTTCCAGCGTATCAGCAGATGCCTCATCGGATTCAGCCGGCTGGCCCGGCGTGTCCTTTACCCCCAACGCTTCGGATTCAGTACCTGCTTTGTATTTCGCAGTCTCGACGATCAGCCGTCTGATGCGATTGTGGTCCACAGTGTCGACTATGAAACGCATCCCTTCCAATTCGACCGAAGCACCTGATGGGGGTAACTCCCCATAGGCATTGAGCACCAAACCAGCAACAGTATGTGCGTGCCAGCGAGACAGATGAGCGTGCATCTCTCGGTTGAATTCCTCGACGCTTAGCTCGCCTTCAATGGCAAAGCGGCCGTCTTGTAAGTCCTCTATGCCTTGAATATTGGCCGCATCCGATAAGGACCGGAATTCGCCAAATATATGTTCCAGCAGATCCTTCATGGTCACCAGACCTGTGACACCACCATATTCGTCGACCGTGATAGCAAATGTCAGGCTTCGTCTGCGGAAGGTTTCAAACAGCTCGGCCGTTGGCTTGACTTCCGGTATCAGGAGGGGCTCCCTCAATAAATTCTCTATCGCACCCGGTTCTTCCAGCGTGCGTTCTGAAGCCGGTTCGAGCAGGTCTCTGGTGTAAAGTATACCCACTATGTTGTCCCTGTGTTCCCGATATATGGGAACGCGAGAATGCCGGCTTTTCACCAATTGACTGATGATGTCCGACACCGGAGTTTCTACGGGCAGGCAAAACATCGCCGACCTGAGCGTCATAACATCGGCTACCGTCCTACGCGAAAATTCGAAGATCTGATCGATGAAACGGGCCTCGCTGTAATCAACCACGCCCTCTTGTTCGGCCTCATGAGCAAGTGTGCGCAACATATCCTCGGTGACAATACTGGCCCGCGTGCGCTGTTTGCCAACGATCAATGTCGTTATTCCGTCCGAAACAATTCGCACAACCCAGCGAATTGGGCTAATCAACTTCTCGAACAAGGCAATAGGTCTGCTTTGCAGTGTTGCGAAGGCAATGTTATGCCGAAGCGCCAGGGTTTTTGGGGTGATCTCGCCAACTAGCAGCAGAATGGGCACCATGATTAGCAGATTCAGGTACTTGCTTTCCGGCCCCAGGAGTGTAATTACAATCGAAGCGGAGATCACCGATGCCGCTACGTTAACAAATTCGTTGCCAATCAGAATAGTCACGATGAGTCGGCGAGGCTCGCTCAATAAATGCTTAATGAGACTCAACCTGGGATTATCATCTCGACGCATTTGCTCGAACTGTACCGGGTTAAGCGAAAAGAACGCGGTTTCCGAACTGGAAAAAAATGCCGACAGTCCCATGAGGACGGTAAAGATCAGGGCCTCTATAATCAGTTCTAACTCCATCTAAATATTCCTGTTAGTTTATGACTCACTGGAAACTCTTAACCAGTTGTGATTTGTTCGAGGAAAGGGCACGGGTGCGCATTTTTACCATAATAATGCCATAGCAGAACAGCACTAAGAACGCGTTGACTGCAAAAAAAATTTGCGCACAACGGGTGACAGCAGGCATATACATAGCATTTGGTGCGAACCTGCTGACAAGCCGTTGGCAGGCTCACTATCTAGCCTGCATTTCTCACCAGGCGGCGCAGGATTCTGATAAGGCATTGGTCTCTCTGAGGAAAACCCGAATGATCAAAATACAGCGTGTTTTTCAGGCAAGCCTATCACGGTTCAGGCTAGTATTCGCGTCCTAGCCCGGATATTGCACGAAGGCGGATTCACAAAGTTGCGGATGAGCCGTCGTTTCAAACAGCGACGCTCAATTTGACAGGATATCGTCCGGTGATGGTTTGCCCTATTTGGTTTTACGAACAAGTTGGCGTCGCATCTTCAACGCCCCCCCCTTGATCCATAGCTAAGGCCAGGAACAGGGCGATGCCGTGTAAACCGAATGGATGCAGGCCAGCGAAGCGCTTGAACAGCTGACTGTTGCTTGTCGGTGAGTTGAAGCCAGGCTCTGATAAAGAGAAAATAAGAAGGCAGGGTTTGTTTTTTTATCCCGCCGTCGCAATTTCATTGCGGTCTTGCTTTACCAACCAAGTGAGCCTCAGTATCAGCATGCTACGTGTCTTTTTCCTAGTGCTTGTCATCAATCCCATCGTGGCTTTCGCCGGGCCGGCCATCGATATCGAAATACAAGGGCTTGATCGCACCTATCGAAATAATGTGCTGAATTATCTTGACCTTGAGAAACGCAAGGACGACGAAAATCTAACCGTTACCTGGCTCAAGCGCCTGCACGCCAAAGCACCCGATCAGATTCGCGCCGCATTGGAACCCTTCGGCTACTACAATCCCGAAATTGAGGCCTCATTGACCGAGAAAGACGGCAAGTGGTTTGCTGTCTACGTCGTGGATGTCGGCCCACCGCTAACGATTTCCAAGGTCGATGTCCGCGTGATCGGCGCCGGTGCGACGGAGTCGACTATCCAACAAGCGGTAGCAGCCTTTCCTCTCAAGGTAGGAGACGTACTCGACCACCAAAGCTACGACCAGGGCAAGAATGCGGTCATCGACGCGGTGTCCAGCGTGGGGTATGCAAAGGTCAAAGCCGAAACGGCGCAGGTCAGGGTCGATAAAGAAACCAACCAGGCCGAGATCGAATTGACGATCGACACCGGACCCCGTTACTACTTCGGTGAGGTCAGGATGCAGCAGGATTTTCTCGACAAGGACCTGGTTCAGGATTTTATTACGATAGAACAGGGGAAGCCTTTTCTGAACGATGATCTGCTGCGATTTCAACAGGGTCTGATGGCATCGGCTTACGCCTCTTCGGTGAAGATCGACCCCCTATTCGACGAAGCCGTGGACAATCACGTCCCATTGGACGTTTCCATGGCGCCAAACAAGCGTCATCGCATCTCGATCGGTGCCGGTTACGATACTGACCGGGGACCGCGGGTCTCGGGGCGATGGACGAATCGCCGCCTGAACCGTCATGGTCATCATTCGGAGGTCATTCTCAAACTTGGCACCACCCAGCGGGAACTCAGAGGCTCCTATTTCATTCCCGTGGTCAATAGTCTAACCGATCGGTTTGCCACCTCGGCGGGCTACGAGTACGAAGAGTTGGACTCAACAGAACGAGAAACAACCGATGCAGAGTTAGCCTTCGTCCGGCGCAATCTCGACGATACGTATCTGGCCAAACTTTTTCTGCAGTTCTTGCACGAAACTTACCGGGCCGGCATCCAGCCAGAGACAACGACCAACCTGCTACCGATCGGGGGTACTTTGCGTTTTTCAGAGATAGAGCAATCACTGTTCCCCCAGCGCGGACATAACCTGTTCGGGGATTTACGTGGTGCCACCTCTGCAATCCTGTCTGATACCAGTTTTGTGCGATTGCTGCTGCGGGGGGAGTATTTCCACCCCCTGGGCAGCGAGGGTCGACTCAATCTTCGCACCGAGTTGGGCACCAGTTGGGTCGAGGATTTTCTGTTGTATCCGGTTTCCCTGCGCTTTTTCGCCGGTGGTGCAAACAGTGTTCGTGGCTTCGGTTACAAGGAACTGGGGCCCACGGACCCTCTTGGAAACGTGATCGGGGGCGAACACCTGATCACTGCCAGTGTCGAATACGACTATCGGTTTCTGGACAAGTGGGCAGCGGCGGTCTTTGTCGATGCGGGTAATGCCTTCTCCGACGAATTCGAACCATTACGTGTCGGCAGCGGCGTCGGCATCCGATGGCTCGCCCCATTTGGCAGCCTGAAGGTCGATGTGGCCGTGCCGGTGGATGAGCCATTAAAGCTGGACAATGTGCAGGTTTATATCGGCTTCGGAGCGGTGCTATGAAAAAGCGTTTGTATTGGGTTTTTGGTTCTCTGCTCGGCCTCGTACTGGTGCTCATCACCACGGTCATCGTGTTAGTGGGGACCGAAACCGGCCTGGGCTGGGCACTCCGGCAGACGGCGCGGGTCGCCCCGGAGCTACTGGAAATCGGCGCTGTTGAAGGCCATCTGCTCGATCGTCTGCAGGTGCAGCAAATGCAGCTGAATCTGCCCACGATGCGGCTGCGTGTGGACGATCTTGTGCTTGACTGGCAGCCGAGCGCGCTGCTACAGCGCGAATTTCATCTTTCACTGCTAAAGATCGATGGCGTGACCATCGAAGCGGTTAGCCTTGCCCAGGAGCCACCCAAAACGGCGCAGGAGAAACCGCCTTATCCGATCGAGCTGCCCGATATGAAACTTCCGCTGACCGTCATCATCGATGCGGTTCAAATCAACGGCGTGGCGATAGTGACCGGTGCAAACACCGCGCCGATGCGTATCGATGCCATCGCTCTGCAGGCACGATGGGACGACACAGGCATAGCAATCCAGCAGTTCGACGTGGCCATGCCAACGTTGCAATTCGCGGCCGATGGTCGAATAAAACCGGTCGGGGATTTCCCGCTGGAGATCCATACCCTGTTGAGCCTGTCGGACGCATCGCTGCCCAGTGGACAGTTACAAGGGACGATAGCAGGCGACAAAAAGCAAATCGACATCACACAGCGCTTTGACGGAGATGCTCAAATAGACCTTGGCGCTGCGATCACTCAGCCACTGGAGAGTCTCGCCTGGGACGGTAATTTGGTGGTCAAAGACCTACCCGGACGCCTGATCAGCCCAGCGCTTGCCGCACACATCAACGGGAAGATCAATACACGCGGTGATTTAAAAGGGGCGCAGCTCAATGGGCATCTGCTTGCCGATAGCCCGTCGGATCCGACGATTGATGTGAAATCCGAATTCGCCATTTCGGCAGATTTTGAACAGTCTTCGATTCTGATCAGCAAACTGCAAGCCAATCATCAAACGCAGCCCATGCAGCTGTCGATATCTGGAAACGCCTCGCTCCAGGATAACCGCTTCGATCTGAAAGGGCACTGGCAGGATATCCAATGGCCGCTGACGGGGGAGCCCATCGCCGGCAGCGCCAAAGGGGCGTTTTCTGCCAATGGCGCCATGGATGATTACCAGTTCGAGCTCGCCACCGAGCTGTCGGGAAAGGCTATTCCGCAGGGACAGTGGACGATCCAGGGTACGGGGAACAAGCAAAGCCTCGGGCACGTCGAAGTCGTTGGACAGACGCTCGATGGCGAGCTCAAGACCATCGGCACGCTCTCGTGG
>JAAUYJ010092846.1_pt1 | contig 13776 bp, 12 predicted proteins | sample 7278031 | NCBI WGS metagenome assembly JAAUYJ01 (sample SAMN14350222, study PRJNA611818) | marine sediment metagenome | isolation source: surface marine sediment (1.8m) | place: French Polynesia: Moorea | collected 2018-08 | reverse complement strand
GTGCCAAACAAAACGGTGAGTATTTTCACCTTCTCCTAATGCTCTTTCTACCACATCATACCAACCACCTCGTTGTTGGTCACTACCCACTCCTGGCATTAACTCAGCAATTTTCTTTGCCAGATTAACATAAGCATCCTTGGGTTTGAGACTATTCATCCGCATCAAATTCCAAGCAATTTTCATGTTGTGACCAACTACTGCTCGGTTTTGCTGCCATCCCCAAGTCTGGTCTGGACTCCAATCTTCAAAGAATTTTTCATTGACGAAGGGGCAGTTTTCGTAGTCGGGGAAACGCTTTTCAATAGTATCGAAAGTGTATTCAAGCATATCTGCATATTCTGGTTTTTCTGTTGCTAACCAGAGATTAATTAGATATGCTGGTGCATGGTCACCAACTGAGTTCCAGTTTTTCGTACCTTTGTTCCGACCTAATGACTCACTCAGAGGATCTAGAGTAATAGGATCTAAGTGGGAATAATAACCACCACGTTCGCTCTTATCCAGGTAAAAGTCGTTAAATAGTTTGATAGTTTTCTCGGTATCGTCCATGATCCGAGGGTCGCCATTGAGCCGATATGTTTGTAATGGACCTGCAAGGGCGTAAATTTGTTCGTAAGCAGGAATAGCATCGTAGTCATCGCCAAATTCTGAAGCGAAGATTTTTTGTTCCCGCTCTCCTTGTACATCAATACCGTGATACCAATAGACAATACCTTCGTCTAAGTCTACAAACCTCATGTGGTCTCGTAGATATTCGGTGCCTTTTTCTGCTGCTTCTAGAAAAGTTTCTTCCCCAGTCATCATATAGGCAGTTGCCATCCCGTAAACCATCCGGGAAATAGTATCAGTTTCTTGAGAGAAGTTTACCTGAGATTTTGCACCGGATAGACTTAGGGTTGTGCGATAGTTGCGGTAGTCAATTTCTTCATCGCCAAACTGAGCCTTGACATAAAAATTAGCAAGGGAACGCACCTGGTCTACCCACCAGTTTGGTTTCTCAAAAACGTAGTCGTCTGCTTGGCGACCGACAAATATAATTTGTTTGGCTTCAAATATGGGGCTATCTGGGTAAAAGACTCCGTATGTAAATATATACCTACCAGGTACTAACATTGACCGCATGGAACCTGTAGCATCTGGGTATGCTTCGTCTAAGTTTTGTACGAGTTTGGCGTAAGATATCGGACTTAGTCTGGCTTGAAATTCTCTGCCGTCTGTTGTTTTGATGCCAAAAATGTCTTTTTCTTTGTCGAAACTGGTGACATATCCTGCTATTAGGTCGGAAAAGGTAAATTCTAAGGGGATACTCATTTTTTGGTGATCTTTGACAATGTTTACAAATAGAAATTAAAAAATCATGATTTCTGCTAACTCTTGTAGCCATTTGTTCTGTCTACTTAGTTGGGAAATGTGGAGCATATAGCAATAGACAGGTAGGGCGCGGATATATAATAATGATGAATCTTAGACTAGGCTATTTTTTTTTCACTGTTTCCTATTCCCTATTCCCTGGTCTATAAACACCTTGCTCGCACTCACCAATAATTGAAATTTGGCAGACTACTCTGGTCATTTTTTTCAGTTTCACCTCATAATTCAGAATTAATTCAGACTAGAATTATGAGATGAAACTTTCCTCTAATTACCTCTGAAAAAAGCCAGAACTACAAATCAATTATTAGCTTCGATCGCTTCTACAAATTTTTCCATAAATTCATCTGTCACCCCTGGATGTTTTGCCGTAATTAAGTTTCCATCAATCACTAAATCTGCTGTTTGATCTCCATTAAATATTACATCTGCTCCAGCATTTTCTACATCACAAATAATGTTATGAGCGCAGGTAACTTTTTTATTTTTAATCATTTCATTGTCGGCACAAAATAGCCATAAACTATGACAAATTGCTCCTAATTTTACATTTTCAGTATTGACAGCTTTGCGGAGAAATGCTACTGCTGGAGCTTGGTTGGGTTCTCCTTTTTTGGGGTTTACCTGATACCTCAATCTATCCATAGCATAAGCGCCAATACAAATTATCCCTTTATAGTCTGAGGGGTTAATATCATTAACTTCTGTAGAAACAGTAACTTGTTGTTCGACAACATTATTTTCTGGGTTAGAGCCAAAATGTAATTCTTTATTACCCCACAGATGAGTAATATATTCTACTTCATAGCCTTTTTGAGGGAAAAATTCATTAAATTTCAGATATTCTGTAGAATCGAAATGGTCTTCAATTAAAACTCCAATTTTACCTTTTGTTGCTGTTGCCATATTTTTGTTGCTCCTGATTTTCTTTATAGTGTATAATCTACGGTGGTGTCAAGCCTTAAATGTTACTTTAGAAAAATGGTACGATGATGATTTTTAAACACTTTTAGTCAAAAATCTATTGCACTACTTTCAGCTTGACACGACACTAGGAATTAATTTTTGACATTTTTAAGATATTATGTGTTAAACCGCAATATTGATTGGTTTTCCCATAGGACGCCCCCCTTTCAAAGCTATGCTTTATAAACATCTTTCTTAAGATAAAACTTAGACATTAGAAAAAGGTTATGTTTATTACGATTCAATGGATATGATAGGAGAGTAAACGTATTTAATTAGAGGCTAAACTCCCCCCACCTCCCCATTTCCCCATCTCCCCATCTCCCCATCTCCCTATCAGAAAAGGATTTTAGGAGTTCCTTATCAGGGATAGCTTTCAAAGGGAGGATGGAGAGCGCGGGTCTTCAAGCAACATTTTGATAAATTGATTAGCCAAAATTTATGAATAACTATAATTTTACAGTTTGTCGCCTAATAAAATAAAAAAATAGCTATTTATTTAGGTACTCCTCATTAGTTTCAATTCAGCTAAAAAACTTAGATTCCCGACATTCAATTTAAATACCAACTCTGACAATGGATATCAACCTTTTCTAGGGGGTAGGTAGGGTTCAAGGAAGCTTGCTTCTCCCAAGAAAAATCCAACAATAATATGTGTATTTTGGGTTGTGTCTTACTTGCCAACTTACTAAACTGACACATCTAAAATTTTGCAATAGGTGTAGGTTGGGTTGAGGAACGTAGCAAGATCCCGCAGGGTAACCCAACACCAGTAACGCTTTGTTGGGTTTATCCTGCGGATCAGCTACCCTAACACGCTTCGTTCTACCCAACTACATTTTTAGGAGTGTCAGTCCACTACAGTATTATAACTAATTATCCGAACTTGATATTAAAGTCGCAACTATTATAATTTGACGCTCTACCTTTGCACTTGATAGTACTATCAAACTATGATTACAATAGCTCATACTTTCTGTGCCCAAATAATTAACAGGGAGATTGAAATTATTCTCAACCCCCTTAGTTTCGACTATCTAGTTATGTAGTAATTAACTTCAGAAGTTCTGCTGCTGCAAATACATCACGATAGAATGTTAACTGTTCGGTTTTTAAGTAGCAACCACCGCGATGACCGCGACGTACCCAAGTTACATTTCCCTTAGCGATAGTTTCGTTAGTTTCAAGGTCTACACTTTTCCACTCAAAGAATGTATGTTCTCCAGAAAACATAACTATTGGCCAGCACATAATTACTCCTGGTTGAGAAATTAACGCCCACCAATGCTGTTCCCTTTCTTTTTGTTCCTCTAGACCAAAATATTGTCCGTCTTGGCACAAATAGACTAAATCTTTATAATATTCTGCCGTGAGAATATCACCACGTCCCTGCCTCAAAGCTTCACAATGAGTAGGCCACCACTCTTTATTTTCTTTCTCTATTTGTTCTAATGTGTAGTCAGGACCGAGCGCTGGTAATGTTGCTTCTTTCATGGCAATGATTTTTTCTGCTAGAGCAATCATCTCTGTGGCAACATCAGCAGCTACTGGAGTGGATCGAGAGTAATCTACTGCTAGGTCTTTGTAGTAATTTGTGCGTTGGCGCATAATATCCCCGTTAGTTGTTTTTTGCTTAGTTAAAACTAAGAATTAATGAGTGAACTTATTAGTCAACATTAGAGCGACTACATCATCTTGTAGTTGATTGGCAGCTCCAATATCCATAATTAACTGTGCCACTGTTGAGCTTCGCTGACCAGCCAAGGTCATTTTACCATCATTGACAAATTTGTAAGCACTTCTTTCTGGAAATGGTCTTATTTGTCTAGCATACTTACTTTGTTCACTCACTAAATCTTGATATTCTTTAGATACAAAAAATAGTTCTAGCTCTAAGCGGTTCCAGAAAGCTATTTCTATAGCAGCTTGATAATTTAGCTCTGGTGGTTCAGAGTGGGATACTCCACCTTCACCTGCATCTGGGCTAGTGTTATCAACTTCATCAAATAGATGTAATCGTAGTTTTAACACACGATCTATTTTAGCTAGAGCTGGGGCAAACTGCTCTTTATAGTATGCGCGAAAATCTTCCACACTTACTCCTTCAGCTTTCCTAATCATGCAGTGGTATTTTTCTAACCCCTGATGGCCATTAGGAGAACCATTTTCAATTCCATCTTTGAATGTAATAGAGTTACCAGGGCTAGTTTTATAACCTATGAGTTTTCTGAAGATGTTATGCTGATCGTCAGTGAAAATAGTTGTCGCGTTGAACCATGTTTCCCGGTCTTCTACTGTTTTGAAGGTTAATTCAGCAATTCCATCAATATTTTCTTCCACAGAAGAGGCATCCACTAAATCTCCGATACTAGGCCATATACCCCCTTCATTATGGGCTAAATGAAATTGCCAATATTGGTACTGAGCTGGTAGACGGGCAAAAACTGGTCCGTGAACGTCTCTCCAATAGTTATAAAATAGTTCTAGGCTTATTCCTTTTCGTTTCCAGAGGAGAACATAGAAAGCTAGTTGTGCTTCCTGGTCACGACTAGAATAATCAGCCCTTTCTCCTTTTTTAAGCAGAGTTGATAGCATAGTTTGCTGCCTTTGCTTTTGAGATATTAGGAATTTATCTACAGGTTCTACTGAACTGACGTAAACATTTTTGAAGGTGATGAGTCTAGCTTTTTGACTCAACGATAACTATGCTAGCACAGTCTTTTACTCAGTTCTCTAGCAACATTTTAAATCTCTGGCACATCTATACAGAACAAATCGATAATACTTCCAGTTAACCGAATACCGATCAAAATAATTATGATTATTTTGGTTATTTTGGTGGGAATAATTCGTTTAATTCCTCTTTTAATTCTCCGAGAGCACCGAAGCAACCTGCTGCTTTATTAAATCCTGCATAAACACAGGTGAATACTAGTAGTTCCTCTATTTCTTCAAAAGTTGCTCCTTGAGCCATTGCCATCTTCACGTGAGCGCCAAATGGATTTCCTGGACCTACATGATCTTGATTAACTACATCTATTGCTATTGTAATTAGAGCTTTAGTTTTTTGGTCTATTATCGGTAGACCCCATGCTTCACCTGCTACACGAGTACAAAAGTCCCCAAATTTAGGGTTGATACTATTTAAGCCCTCTTGGAGTGCTTTGTCATCTAGAACTGCATTTTTGTATGACATAGTTTATTCGCTTAATTTTACCAACTTGCTATGGTCTTTGGGTTTGACATCTCCAGGGGTTGAAACACCCTGAATTCTGTGGTTAACCCACTGCTTAGGGGATAAATCCATATTTGCTTCCAGCCTATCAACAGACTCCTACACTCCTGGCTCGGCATGGACAGAAATCTAGGTGTGAAGCTCTTCCTTTTTTGTAGCTTTCTGAGTGGTTTTACTAGGCGGTGTTGGAGCAATAAATCGCTGCTTTACCTGCTTACTTGCTTTTCCTGTGGAATGGGGAGCTAACAGCCGTCGTCGGAAATATAGTCTCCATATCCTGGGAGCCTTAGTTTCAGCGTACTAGCGGTCATTTCATGGCGACAAACCTTGTTTTTACTCACATCATTATAGCAGACTTTTACTCCGCTTTATTACCCCCGTGTCCTTATTCAACCAGGGGATAAATCTTCTGGGAACTTTCCTACCGTCGTTTTTTAAGTTTCCAGACTGTGTTTACCTCAGCCCTACAAAGCAATGTCACATTAGTATTGTTTATTAGACTTGTCGCTAATATAGATGGAAAAAATCGCTCAAATTAAGACACAGCAGTAATTCCAGACGTTTTCAATCTGGAATAGCTAAAATCCTTACTTGACTTGGGTTTGCCAGTTTTTTTAGTTATAAAGCTACAAGTCTAGTATAATCGCTTTATTGCACAGCTTAACATTTAAGTTAGGAATTGATTAGCTTTCTAATGAGCAGATGGTGGCCAATTGACTAAGATACTAAATAATTGATTGTCCACACTTTTTAGCAATTCAATTTGCTGTTCAGGTGTGAACCAAATCTATGTATTTGTAGCCAAAATTTTTCCTATCAACTAGATTATCACCTTAACTGACATTAATCGTAAGTACAGTACAAAACTTGCAAAATTTTGGGAATAAAAGGGTTTCAGAGAAATTGGAATAACAATAAATGAAACCCTATGAATCAGGTTAATTTACTTAGGCAAACATTGAAACTTGATTTAGAATGGCATGGAGCTAGACCAAGTTTTTTGGCCATGTTCTTGATGGCCTTATTGCTAGTCAAAACAGTGAATCTCACAGAGGTAGCAACATAATTTATGGGTAATGCCAAGACCTTCATCAAACTAGAAACATGGACAAAGATTCTTCCGACAATTTGAACTAGACTACTACGCCCTCGAATTCCGTTCCACGGACGCGATCGCTAAATTAATTGTTGCGATGATGGACATACTAGAGCCATGGGTATTAAGTGTAGACTGCACAGAATGGAAATTTATAGTTTATACTTTACAATATCTTAACTTTGTGCTTACAAGTCTGATTTTTGCCACGCTCTTCAATTTTTGTCCTCTACTTAGGATACTAAACTAATTAATAAATAATTAATTAATAAATTGGATTTTCTGATTTTTTTAACTTAAACAGGCTGATCTTTTCTGTTCAATCAGCTAAAGTGTTATTTACTGATACAACTAAATCTAACTAAATTCTTGTTGATATTTATTGCTTTAGTGATTTAGAGATTACAGGAACATTTAGTAATTTAAGGAGTCCTTTACTTACGAGAGGAGAAATTGATATGCAAGGAAACCTTCCTAGTGCCATTCATTGAGACTGGAGACGTTCGGAGTTAACAGATTCAATTGTCTGTAATCTCACAGTTGTTGATAATGGTGATGGTTCTGGAAGTTTCAGTGGTTCATTAGCTAAATCGCGGAGAAGCATCACACCATAATCTATGATTTGGGGTGAGATGAATCGGCGGTAAATTAATGGGACGTCGAGTCCCATTAATTTACAAATATTATCCTCAAGTTTTGGTCTTTAAAAAAAACTTGTGCTATTGTGTTTTATGATTAGGGAAATTTGCCGTTATGCGGACTGCCTATCAATACAAGCTTAAACCCAACAAAGACCAAATTGCCACCATAGAGTTGTGGCTAGAATTGTTGCGTCGGCAGTACAACTACAGATTGGGTGAGCGGTTCTCATGGTGGTCAGAAAACCGTTGCCTAGTTAATGCTTGTCGGTTAATAATGCCAATTCCTCAGTTGAGAGATAACCCAGATTATTACTCCCAGAAAAAGGATTTGGTCAATACCAAAGATAAATTTCGGGAGTATAAGCTAATTCATTCTCAGGTTTTGCAAGATTGCATTAAACGGGTAAAACTAGCTTTTGATAGGTGGTTTAAAGCAGATAAAAATGGGCAGCGATTAGGGAAACCAAGGTTTAAAGGAAAAGGTCGTTATCGTAGTTTTACTTATCCTCAAATCAAACAAGATTGCCTTGAAGAAAACAAGATTAATCTACCCAAAATAGGAAAAGTAAAATTAATTAAACATCGACGATTACCAGATGGTTTTCAAATTAAAACGGCTACGATTAGTCGTAAAGCTGATGGGTATTATGTAACTTTATCTTTGGAGGATAAATCAGTTCCTAGGTTTAATTGTGATGTTAAACCCACAACAGAAAATACCCTAGGCATTGACATGGGATTAAAAGATTTCTTGGTCACAAGCGATGGAGAATCAGTTCCAATTCCTCAATACTATCGCTCATCTCAGGCATCGTTAAAAACTCTACAAAAACGTTTATCTCGAAAGAAAAAGGGAAGTAAAAGGTGGTTAAAGGCTGTAAAAGCTGTGGCTAAACAACATAAAAAAGTAGCCGATAAACGTAAAGATTTTCATTTTAAAACAGCCAATGAATTGTTATCAAAAGCTGAAGTTATCGCCCATGAAAACTTAAACATTAAAGGACTAGCAAAGACCCGTTTGAGTAAATCAATCAATGATGCTGGATGGGGACAATTCCTAACTATTCTTGCTGTCAAAGCTGAGAAAGCTGGGCAGAAAACAATAGCTGTGAATCCCAATGGTACAAGCCAAGATTGCTCAAATTGCGGTGAAAAGGTTTCAAAAAAATTATCAGATAGAGTTCATTCGTGTCCGCATTGTGGCATTGTAATGTGTCGCGATCAAAATGCTGCCAGAAATGTAAAACACAGGGCGGTAGGGCATTCCGTCCTTAAAGCTCGTGGAGTCCGACGGAGTACCGGGACTGAGAAACGAGAAGCCCACACTATAGCCTCAGCTTAGTGTGGGAGTATGTCACTGATTGGTCAGCATATCTTGAAATTCTTTGTCAGAAGGCTAATTTTAATCACTATTTGTTTGCCATTATTAGAAAATTTTCGGGATGTTTGCGGAAGTAATTCTGCACTTTATATTCCCTGTAGGGAACCTGACTCCAATTAGCTCTTGTTGTTGCCTCTTGTCTAGTTATAACAATAATTTTTAATGCTAACCTACTTATACTTACTAATCTAGCAAAATCATTGATTTGTTTACTAAGGCCGATTTTTTACCCTATTATTTAGGAGCGCTATATGAAGAAAAGTCACCTGAGATTAATAATTACATTTGCTCTATCCATAATTTTTGTTTTTCTTACTCTAGGTTGTTATCAAACCAGTTTATCTGAAAATCCAAAAGATAAAGAAATCACATTAGTCTTGGCAGGAAAATATAAAATTAAGCCAGAGAAACGAGAAAGATTTTTAGAATTAGCCAAGCCTGGCTTTGAAGAAACTAGCAAAGAACCTGGAAATGTTAGCTACACTCTATATGAAGAGTTTGATAATCCTAATACCTTTTTGTATTTTGAAGAATGGGTAAATCGAGAGGCTCTTAATTCCCATCTTAAGCAACCTTACATTACGCCTTTAATTAAAGAAATACCAGAACTTTTAGCTGAAGATGCAGAAGTTAGAGTTTATGATATTAACAATTTGAGTTTTGGACTAGAATAGTTTGATTTTTAGACTTGATTAAAGGTTGAAATTATAGCTTCTGAAAATAAAAATAAGGGGGTGTAGTTACCAAAATGAAACCCCCTTATAAGGAGGGCGTTGCATATTTCTGGGATGAATTATAGTTTTAGAGAAAGAGGAAGTAAAAGATGGGATTTACCTTTTCTGCTAAAGATTCATCCCTTGATTCAGCAAGCCTTATTAAGTAGTTTTCTAGTCACCGACAAAGAAAAGTTGACAATAAATATTTAGGTAGCAAATACGTTAACTGTATTGTCTAATCGGATTTGATATAATTTATAGAATATGACAAATTTATCAATTGGGAAATACATTATTTTATTATTAATATCATTAATATTTTTATTTGCTGTTGCACGACCCGCAGCAGCATTTTTTTGTCGTAACTACAATGGCAATAAAATTTGTATTCTTAGCATTAAACGCAGTGCTAAATATCATTGGGAATATCGAGCAGAAGTTAGTATTAATGATGTTAGAAAACCATTAGAAATTTATAATTGTCGCACTCAAGAGAAAATAAAAAAAAATGGTAAGATTGTGAAATTTACATCCAATGGTGCGGGTGAATTGATTTGTAGTGTTCTTGATAAATAGTTAGACTATACTGTTACGCAGAAGACACTCATCCAAAAGTGATATTATGTTTAGATAATCATTTATAATACGGTAGGTTGGGTGAAGTGGTAGTGCAACCCAAAAACTATAAGTCTCTATTGGGTTTCTTTTGTCTTATTACGAAAGTTGCTCATGGGGGAACCCTCAAAACAGCACTTTTGCACAATTCAACCTACAAAATGGAAGTTTTTTATTATTAAGTATTTAAACAAATATGATCTAATACCATTTCTGAATACTCATGCTATATTTGGTTGTTATTTCCCTACCTCCCGCTTCCCTACACTCCAAAGATATATACTAAACTTTTTGTGATTTAGTATAATAAATATTTTCGGTCTGTGTTCCGAAATTATTAGATTCAACATCCTCTCAATATTAGCCAATATTTATCAATAAAATATCAATCTCTAAAACTGAAATTCCTGGCAATTTGCCTGTACAATTTTTCTAACTTCTCCAGGCTCTAATTTCATCAATTTCTGAGTTGCTTGAATTTGAGTGGGTTGATTTTCTAACTGTTGACGCTCAATTAATTCCCATTCCTCTGCTGTTTTTGTGTAGCGCCTAGATGTAGCTCTATCCATATTTAAAGATGCAGCAACCTGATTGAGAGAATCCCATCCTGGTTGATTTCGCATTCTGTGTAAATAGCGAGTCATTATATCAATGTCGATTTTCATAGTTTATTTTCCTGGTTATTTTCTACGATTAAAATTATACCAAATTCATATATAGCAATATGACTTAAGTTGTGAGATATTGGATGCTTTTAGGGAACACTTAACTGGGAACGGGGAACAGGAAACAGAGAAGAAGAAAAAAATATATCTTATTAAGATGATAACTGCTATATTCTGTACTTTTAAGGAATATTTCAATTTTCACATCTGATTCCTGATTGCTATATATAAGTTACATCTTAGAATTGAGGATTTATTCCTATAATTATAAAATTTATATCTGCCATAAATTGTAAATTTTCAATTTTTTTGCCTCTTTTTTCTGATGTTTATCTCTACCTGTTCCTAGTTATACCAATTTCATCAACTTAGGCTACACTACTTATCTTAGACTGCAATGTGAAATAATTTGCTTAAATTACTGTAAAATCAAAATTTTGAGCATATAAAATCTTACTTTTAAATGCATGACTTTTGAATGCATGACTTCAGTAAAACGCTATTAAATAGGGCTTGCTGATTAACTTTAAAAGGCTTTATATTTAAATATTTTAGCCTTTTTTAGAGTTAAAAAAGGTGCAAGGTTTTTGGTCTAGGGATCTAAAAAAATTAGGATTTTGAATAGATTAAGGATAGAAAAATCAAGGGATACTTCTTCCTCCTAACTCCTCTAAATTCTTAATTCTACCCTCAACAATAATACTTTTTCAGCAAACCCTAAATATTTCCTGTTCCCTGTGTCGTGACTGCCACAATATTTTATACAATTGCTATTATTTATAAGTATTCAACTGAACACCAACTTGAAGAGGAGTCAAAAAATAACTCCTCAGCAAACTTAATATTTCATTTGATGAAATTGCAATATTGAAATTACAACTGATAACCACAATTTGAACAAAAGCGATCGCTTGGTGTCACCGCAGCACCACATTGAGAACAAAAACGCTTGCCGGAAGTTGTGGATGAACTTGAACCTATTTGCATTGACATATTACCCATTCGCATCTGCATTGGGTTCATATTCATTTCCATATCACCCATTTTCATTGGTTTCATTGGTTCCATAGGTTTCATTGGTTCCATAGGTCTCATTGGTTCCATAGGTTTCATTGGTTCCATAGGTTTCATCGGTTCCATAGGTGGCATACCTTGGCTCTGTCTAATCTCCACTTGTTGCAGTGACAAAACCTCCGCATTACCCAAAGCAGGTGTCCCACTCATGGTACTTATTCCACCTGCTTGTAACTGTACAAATGACTGTCCCTGTTCCGACTCTATCCGCAAAATTACCCCAGTAGCAGTTCTAAACAAAGTTGGTGGTAGAGTCCATTTACCTGTTTGAAAACCTGTACTTGCCTCTTGTTGTTGACCAGGGCTACCACTAGCAAGAGTTACCACAGTTTGTACTCCCTGATTTTCTATATAAACTTCCTGGCCATTACCAAGTTCGCATTTATAAGCCATAATTTTTACACCTAATTTTTCCTACTTATTCCTACTTGCTGTATACATAATAACAATCTTATAAAATTGTTATTAAATCATGTAAATTTTATAGTTACTCATATAATAATAAAAGTTTAATTATTAAATGCTGAAGTAGTTAATAAATTATAAAGAAAAACAGTGCGATTTGATTCTTATGATCCGGGTGAATTCTATGATGAACTTTTCATCACCAAAAATCAACCTCGCCCAGAAGCTAAATTATTGATAGAAAAAATTAATTCTCTCTCTACAGGGGAATTATTGATGCGACACAAAGCTGCACAGGTCGCAATGATGAAGCTTGGGGCAACTTTTAATGTTTATGGTGATACTCAAGGTACGGAACGTATTTTTCCTTTTGATGTTGTACCGCGCATAATTTCTGTTTCGGAGTGGAATTTTTTAGAAGCAGGTTTGAAGCAAAGAATTTATGCTCTTAATTTATTTATTGCAGATATATATGGGGAACAAAAAATTATCAAGGATGGCATTATTCCTCAAGAGTTAATTAATTCTGCTTCTGGATTTCTCAAACCTTGTATGGGATTAAAACCACCGGGAGGAATTTGGTGTCATATTACTGGGACAGATTTAGTTAGGGATAAAGATGGTAAATGGTTTGTTTTAGAAGATAATTTGCGTTGCCCTTCTGGTGTGTCTTATGTTTTGGAAAATCGTAGGGTAATGAAAACTACCTTTCCGCAAATTTTTGCTGCTTTAGGAATTAGACCTGTTGATAATTATCCTAGTTATTTATTAGAAACTCTTCTGAATTTAGCGCCCTCTTATTTGTCAGATCCATCTGTGGTAGTTTTGACTCCTGGTATTTATAATTCTGCCTATTTTGAACATTCATTTTTAGCTCAACAAATGGGAGTGGAATTGGTTGAAGGTAGAGATTTAGTAGTTGTTGATGGGTATGTACAAATGCGAACTACTAAGGGTTTACAGCGAGTAGATGTTATTTACAGGCGTATAGATGATAATTTTATCGATCCTTTAGCTTTTAATCCTGAATCTCTGTTAGGAATACCCGGATTAATGGAGGTTTATTGTAATGGTCGTGTTGCCCTTGCTAATGCTTTGGGAACTGGTGTAGCGGATGATAAAGTTATTTATGCTTATGTGCCTCAAATGATTAGTTATTATCTGGGTGAAGAACAAGTTTTGCCTAATGTTCCTACTTATTTATGTTGGGAAAAACAACAGTTAGATTATGTATTGGCAAACTTGGATAAACTTGTGGTTAAATCAGCTAATGAAGCTGGTGGCTATGGGATGTTAGTAGGTACTCAATCAACTGCTGAACAAAGAGTAGAATTTGCAGAAAAAATTAAAGCTAATCCGCGTAATTATATTGCTCAACCTACTCTATCTTTATCTAGAGTCCCGACTATATTTGAGGATAAATTTGAAGGATGTCATGTTGATTTACGCCCTTATATTTTGTATGGTAAAGAAGTTTATGTTCATCCAGGTGGTCTGACTAGGGTGGCAATGAAAAAAGGTTCTTTAGTTGTTAATTCTTCTCAAGGTGGAGGGAGTAAAGATACTTGGGTTTTATGTGATTGAATTTTCAATTAAATGCAATACTTT
>JAAUYJ010163668.1_pt1 | contig 13781 bp, 11 predicted proteins | sample 7278031 | NCBI WGS metagenome assembly JAAUYJ01 (sample SAMN14350222, study PRJNA611818) | marine sediment metagenome | isolation source: surface marine sediment (1.8m) | place: French Polynesia: Moorea | collected 2018-08 | reverse complement strand
TTTTGAATGGATATTCCCCCGTGAGCACCACCCTGACAGACGCCCTCGCCCAGCGCATTCTCATTATCGATGGGGCCATGGGCACCATGATCCAGGATTACAAGCTGCAGGAAGAGGACTACCGCGGCGAGCGCTTTGCCGACCACCCGGTAGACCTCAAGGGGAATAACGACCTGCTGTCGCTGACACGCCCTGATGTTATACGGGAGATCCACGAGGTCTACCTGGAAGCGGGCGCGGATGTCATCGAGACCAACAGTTTCAATAGCACTGCAGTCGCCCAGGACGACTATCAGCTCGGCGGCATAGTTGAAGAGATCAACCTTGCTGCCGCGAGAGTTGCCAGGGAAGCGGCGGACGCAGCAACAGCCAGGAACCCGGATAAACCCCGATTTGTCGCCGGTGTCCTCGGCCCTACCCCAAGGACGGCGTCAATCTCGCCAGACGTCAACAATCCCGGTGCGCGCAACATTACCTTTCAGGAGCTGGCGAATGACTACAAGGCGGCTACCCTTGCCCTGATTGAGGGCGGCGTCGATATCCTGCTGGTAGAAACGATCTTCGATACCTTGAATGCGAAGGCCGCGGTATTCGCTATCAAGGAAGCCTTCGCAGACCTGGGCCGGGAACTGCCGGTCATGATTACCGTCACCTTCCCCGACATGAGCGGCCGCAACCTTTCCGGTCAGAACCCGGAGGCCTTCTGGAATGCCATCGCCCATGCAAAACCCCTGATCGTTGGCACCAACTGCGGACGCCGCTTCAGCGAGATACGTCCCTTCGCGGAAGAGCTGGCCAATGCCGCAGATTGCTATTTCAGCGGCCATTTCAACGCCGGCCTTCCCAATGCCTTTGGTGAATACGACGAGACCCCCGGTGACATGGCAGGCGAGCTAAAGGATTTCGCCGAACGCGGCTTCCTCAACCTGGTAGGCGGCTGCTGCGGGACCACGCCGGATCACATCCGCGCCATCGCCGATGCCGTGGCTGGTGCCGCACCGCGCGCCCTGCCTCAGCCCGAACCTGACTGCCGCCTGAGCGGCCTTGAGCCTTTCAACATCGGCCCGGAGTCCCTGTTCGTGAACGTCGGTGAGCGCTGCAACGTCACCGGCTCGGCGCGCTTCAAGCGCCTGATCCTCGAGGAGGATTACGACACGGCCCTGGAAGTGGCCCGCGACCAGGTGGAAAACGGTGCCCAGGTCATCGATATCAACATGGATGAAGGCATGCTCGATGCCGAGAACGCCATGGTGACCTTCCTGAACCTGGTGGCCTCGGAGCCGGATATTTCCCGGGTGCCGATTATGGTCGATTCCTCCAAGTGGGAGGTGATCGAGGCAGGTCTGCGTTGCATCCAGGGGAAACCCGTGGTGAATTCGATTTCACTGAAGGAAGGCGAAGCCGACTTCATCGAGAAAGCAGAGCTGTGCCTGCGTTACGGTGCCGCAGTAGTGGTCATGGCCTTTGACGAAGACGGCCAGGCAGACAGCTTCGAGCGCAAGGCGGAGATCTGCAAGCGCTCCTACGACATCCTGGTAGACCAGGTCGGCTTTCCACCCCAGGACATCATCTTCGACCCGAACATTTTCGCGATCGCCACGGGCATCGAGGAGCACAACAACTACGCGGTGGACTTTATCGAGGCCACTCGCTACATCCGCGAGCAGCTGCCCGGCGCCATGATATCCGGGGGCGTCAGCAACGTGTCCTTCTCCTTCCGCGGCAACAACCCGGTACGGGAAGCGATTCACTCGGTGTTCCTGTACCACGCAATCCGCGCCGGTCTCAGCATGGGCATCGTCAACGCCGGCCAGCTTGCGGTGTACGACGACCTGCCCGAGGACCTGCGCGAGGGCGTAGAGGATGTGGTGCTCAACCGCCGCGAGGATTCCACCGAGCGCCTGCTGGAGCTGGCGGAACGCTACCGCGACAGCGGCGGCCAGCAGGCTCGCGAGGAGGACCTGGCCTGGCGCGAGGCGCCGGTCGCCAAGCGCCTCGAGCACGCCCTGGTCAAGGGCATCAACAGCTTTATTGAAGAGGACGCCGAGGAAGCACGACAGGCGTTTGATCGACCCATCCAGGTCATCGAGGGTCCCTTGATGGACGGCATGAATGTGGTCGGGGACCTGTTTGGCGAGGGCAAAATGTTCCTGCCCCAGGTGGTCAAGAGTGCTCGGGTCATGAAGCAGGCGGTGGCCTACCTGCAGCCCTACATCGAGGCGGAGAAAAGCGAGGACAGCAAGAGCAATGGCAAGATCCTCATGGCCACGGTGAAGGGCGACGTCCATGACATCGGCAAGAATATTGTTGGCGTGGTGCTGCAGTGCAACAACTTTGAGGTCATCGACCTCGGTGTGATGGTGCCTGCCGAGGACATACTACGGGTAGCCAACGATGAGCAGGTCGACATTATCGGCCTGAGTGGCCTGATTACCCCGTCACTGGATGAGATGGTACACGTGGCCAGCGAAATGCAGCGCCAGGGCTTCTCGGTGCCGCTGATGATTGGCGGTGCTACCACTTCCAAGGCCCATACCGCGGTGAAGATCGAGCCGAGCTACCAGAACGACCTGACAGTCTATGTACCGGATGCCTCCCGCAGCGTCTCGGTGGCCACCCATCTGGTCAGCGAAAACAAGGCGGACTTTGTCGGTGAACGCCGCGAGGAATACACCAAGGTGCGCGAGCGCATGGCCAACCGCAAGCCCAGGTCCGAGCGCCTGGCCTACGCCGACGCCCGGGCCCGCGCCTTTGCGCCGGCCTGGGACAGCTACCAGCCACCTACTCCGGCCTTTACCGGGGTGCGCGCGCTCGATGACTATCCCATTGAAGCGCTGGTCGATACGATCGACTGGACGCCTTTCTTCATCACCTGGGAACTGCACGGCAAGTTCCCTGCCATTCTCGAGGACGAGGTGGTAGGCGAAACCGCCAGCCAGCTATTTGCCGATGCCCAGGCGATGCTCAAGCGCATCATCGACGAGAAGTGGCTGACCGCGCGGGCGGCCTTCGGATTCTGGCCGGCCAGCAAGGTCGGCAGCGATGATATTGCAGTGTATGCCGATGCCAGCCGCAGCGAGCGGCTGGCCACCCTGCACCACCTGCGCCAGCAGACCGCGATGGTCAATGGCAAACCCAACCTGTGCCTGGCGGATTATGTGGCGCCGGAGAACAGCGGCATCGATGACTTTGTCGGGGGCTTCGTGGTGACCACGGGTATCGGCCTTGACGAGAAGATTGCCGAGTTTGACGCCCAGCACGACGACTACAACAGCATCCTCCTGAAGGCACTGGCCGACCGCCTGGCGGAGGCCTTTGCCGAGCACCTGCACCTGCGGGTGCGTAGGGAATTCTGGGGCTACGCCGAACAGGAAGCGCTCAGCAACGAAGAGCTGATCCGCGAGAAATACCGCGGTATTCGCCCGGCACCGGGGTATCCAGCCTGCCCCGACCACACCGAGAAAGAAACCCTGTTCAGCTTGCTGGACGCCCCCCACCACACCGGCGTGGAGCTCACCGAGCACTTTGCGATGACGCCGACCGCCTCGGTCAGCGGTTTCTATTTCTCTCACCCCGAGGCGCGCTATTTTGCCGTCGGCCAGATCGCCAGAGACCAGGTCGAAGACCTGGCGGAGCGCAAGAGCGTGCCGGTGGAAGATATCGAACGCTGGCTGCGCCCCAACCTGGACTACATGTAGGAACGACTGAAGCTATGGCAAACGCAGACCAGGAACAACAAACGCCGCCGGAACCCCAGAAGCGCCTGAATCCCTTTCAGGTAATAGGCAGTGTGATTGCCGCTGCCTTCGGGGTGCAAAGCAGCCGCAACCGCGAGCGGGACTTCAGCCATGGCAGCTTCGGCCCCTTTATCGCAGCGGGTATTATCTTCACGATTCTGTTTATCGGTGCACTGTACCTGGTGGTGTCCACAGTGCTGAGCGGAAGGTAGCGAGGACTGCTCGCCCTGGCTCAATGCGGCGCAGGGCGCAGCAAGAAAATAGCCTCAGGAAGGCATCCCCGCCAGCCAATAGACGACCGTAGCGATGACGATAGTCACAATGGCAGTGGTAGCAATAGCGTCGGCGCGAGCGTCGCTAGAATCTTTCTGGTCGGTCATGGTGTTTCCCCCCGGTTCGAAACTGAAGTAATGGTCTGAACGGGCGCGGATTATAACAGCAGATTTCCCTATTCCGCATATGCTTATGAACATTCGTGCGTTCTGCGCTCCGGGGTTTTTTGCTATGGTAGCGCGTCCACGAATTCGGTACCGATATGTACGTTTACGACGAGATTGACCAGCGCATCATCGACGACCGCGTCGCCCAGTACCGGGACCAGACGCGGCGTTACCTGGCCGGCGAAATTTCCGACGCCGAGTTCCTGCCCCTGCGGCTGCAGAACGGCCTCTACGTACAGCGCCTGGCGCCAATGCTGCGGATTGCCGTTCCCTACGGCATGCTGTCCACCCGCCAGCTGCGCAAGCTCGCGGAAATCTCCCGCAACTACGACAAGGGCTACGGCCATATCTCCACGCGCCAGAACATGCAGCTCAACTGGCCGCTTCTCGAAGACGTACCGGACATTCTCGCCGAGCTGGCCAGCGTTGAAATGCACGCTATCCAGACCAGCGGCAACTGTATTCGCAACACCACCACCGACCAGTTTGCCGGGGTAGCCCCGGACGAACTGGAAGACCCGCGCCCCTGGTGCGAGATCATTCGCCAGTGGAGCACGTTTCACCCGGAATTCGCCTTCCTGCCGCGCAAGTTCAAGATCGCCGTCTGCGCCAGCGAAACCGATCGCGCTGCGATCCACGCTCACGATATCGGCCTCGAGCTGGTGCCCAATGCCAGCGGCGAGCTGGGCTTCAAGGTGCTGGCCGGCGGCGGTCTGGGTCGCACCCCGGTGATAGGCCAGGTGATCTGTGAATGGCTGGAGAAGAAGCACCTGCTGAGTTACCTGGAGTCCATCCTGCGGGTCTACAACCAGCTCGGCCGGCGTGACAACAAGTACAAGGCGCGCATCAAGATCCTGGTCAAGGCTATGGGCGTCGACGCCTTCCGGGAGCGAGTTTAGCAGGAGTGGGAAGCCCTGAAAGATGGCCCTACCACCGTGACCGATGCCGAGATCGAACGCGCGAAGAGCTACTTCACCCGGCCGGCCTACCGGGACCTTCCCGCCGATGCCGACAACGCCACTTTGCAGGCGCAGCTGGCCGACAATGCCGCCTTCGCCCGCTGGTACCAGCGCAACACCCGGCCGCACCGGGTCGATGGCTACCGCATCGTCAGCCTGTCGCTGAAGGCGACCGGCTACGCCCCCGGTGATATCAGCGACACCCAAATGGAAGCCGTCGCCGATCTTGCCGACGCCTATTCCTTTGGCGAAGTGCGCACCACCCACCAGCAGAACCTGGTGTTGGCCGATGTGGCAGGCGAGCAGTTATTCGAAATCTGGGAAGCGCTGACCAGGGAGGGACTTGCAACGCCAAACATCGGTTACCTCACCGACATCATCTGCTGTCCCGGGGGAGACTATTGCTCCCTGGCCAATGCCAAGTCGATTCCTGTTGCCGAGGCGATCCAGGAGCGCTTCGACAACCTCGACTATCTCTACGACCTTGGGCCCATCGACCTCAACATCTCAGGCTGCATGAACGCCTGTGGGCACCATCATATCGGCCACATCGGCATTCTCGGTGTCGACAAGAAAGGCGCCGAGTTCTACCAGGTGAGCCTCGGCGGCCACCAGGGCAAGGATGCCTCGCTGGGCAAGATCCTCGGCCCCTCCTTCGGACAGGAAGCCATGCCGGAGGTCATCGAGAAGTTGCTGGAAACCTACGTGGAGCTGCGCACCGACGAGGAGCAGTTCCTGGACACCTTCCGCCGGGTCGGCATTGATCCTTTCAAGGAGCGCGTCTATGCCCAGGATCATTAAGGACGGCGCCGTCGTCGAAGACGGCTGGAACGGGCGACTGCTGGACCTTGAGAGCTACAACGCCGCGGTGAGCGCGGGTGAAGCTCCCGCCGCGGACATCGCCGTGCAGCTTGAGCCGGGTGAAGAGCCCGCCGGCATTGAGGGCGACCTCGACGCTCTCCCCCTGGTGGCCATCAATTTCCCGCTGTTTACCGACGGCCGCGGCTTTTCCTACGCCCGTGAATTGCGGCAGCGCGGTTATCGCGGCGAGATACGCGCGGTGGGCAATTTCATTCGCGACCAGCTGGCCTACCTGCAGCGCTGCGGCGTCAACGCCTTCGACTTCGATGAAGAGGTCGATCTCGAGGCGGCGCTGGCCAGCCTCGCTGGTTTCAGCGATCACTACCAGGCGGACATCCTGCAGAGCGAGCCCCTGTTCCGCCGCCGCTGACGTTATACTCGCACTATGGATGTCAGTGCGGTTACGTTTTCTTTCTTCCTTATTTTCACCGGGGCCGCGGTACTGGCCTCGATCGCTCTCTATACCCGCCAGCCGCTGATCATTGCCTATATCCTGCTGGGCGCGGCCATGGGCCCCCACGGCCTGTCACTGGTTACCGACGTGCGCCTGCTGGCAGACATAGCCCACGTCGGCATCATCTTCCTGCTATTCCTGCTGGGCCTGGATATGCAGCCCCAGGCCCTGTGGCAGACGCTGCGCAAGTCGACCGTAGTGGCGCTGCTCTCCTCGGCCCTGTTCCTGCTGATGGGCTACAGCGTGGCGGCGCTGTTCGGCTTCAGCCAGTTCGATGCCCTGGTGGTGGGCGCGGCAATGATGTTCTCTTCCACGATTATCGGCATCAAGCTGCTGCCGACCACCGTGCTGCACCACCGCCACATCGGCGAGCTGATGATCGGCCTGCTGTTACTGCAGGACCTGCTGGCAATTATCGTGTTGATGCTACTGCTGGGCGCCGCCAACCCGGACCGCGCCGATATGTCGGCGCTGTCGGTGCTGCTGTCATTCCTGAGCCTGCCACTGTTGCTGGCTGGCGCCTTCCTGGCTGTGCGCTTCGTGCTGCTGCCGCTGATCACCCGGTTCGACCATTTCCATGAGTACATCTTCCTGCTGGCCATCGGCTGGTGCCTGGGCGTGGCAGAGGCCGGCGCGGCGCTGGGGCTATCCGAGGAGATCGGCGCTTTTATTGCCGGCATCAGCATCGCCACCAGCCCGATCTCCCAGTACATCGCGGTCAACCTGAAACCGCTGCGCGACTTCTTCCTGGTGCTGTTCTTTTTCTCGGTGGGCGCCCGTTTCGACGTCAACATGCTGGGTACCGTGCTGCTGCCGGCCGCCGTGCTGGCAGTGCTGGTACTGGGCCTGAAACCGGTCATCTACCGGTTCCTGCTCAAGGGCGTCAGCGAAAAGCGTACCCTGGCCTGGGACCTGGGCTTCCGGCTCGGCCAGGCCAGCGAGTTTTCGCTACTGATTGCCTACGTGGCCACCGCTGGCGCCCTGATCAGCAACCAGGCTTCCCTGCTGATACAGGCCACCACCATCCTCACCTTCGTGGTGTCCAGCTACATTGTGGTACTGAACTACCCCACTCCCATCGCCATCTCTGACCACCTGCGCCGCGATTAGGGCTTCGTCAGCGCTTTGCTGCCCCAGACGTAGACGTAGTGAGCACCGCTGGCGATGGTGCCGACAACGACAACAACCAGGAAAGCGAACACCGCCTGCGACGGCAGCAGCGGGTATACCTGCTGCATCAGCACTAGCAGTGCAAAGAGGATTTGCAGGAAAGTGCTGAACTTGCCAAGCCCGCTCGGGGCCATATCGTAGCGGCCGCGCACAGCGTGGTAGGCAAGCGCACCCAACACGATGACCACGTCGCGGCCGATCACCAGCAGCGCCAGCCACCAGGGAATCAGCCCTACGAACGCCATACAGGGGTAGGCACCACTGAGCATCACCTTGTCCGCCAGGGGATCCACGATGGCGCCGTAGCGCGAGGTAGCATCCAGGCGGCGCGCCAGCCAGCCGTCTACGCCGTCACTGAGGCCGGCCGCCAGTGCAATCCACAGCACCGCCTCGAATTGCGCCTGCAGGATCATCCAGCACAGGGGCAGTGCCAGCAGCAGCCGCAGCGTCGTCAATACGTTCGGAAGCTGGCGCAACAATGAGCCGGGCAACGCCGGGCTGGTCATGAAAGCTCCTTCAGGCCCTTCGGATGGCCCAGTGTAGCCGCGAAGCGCTTCTGAATGGAATCTGTACAGGCGCGATACAGGCCCGGCTAAACCTGCCCCGGCAAACCTGCGTATGTGTAAGCGCGAGATTCAGGAGGACCTATGAGTCAATTGCAAAACCATTCGGCACCTGCCGCCAGCCCCGCGCTGCCCACCCGCAGCGTCATGATCCGCGTCATTCTGGCAGGCATGTTGTTCGCCGGGGCTATCATCCGGGCAAGCTTCGATACGCCACAGCTCGCCACCACCGGTTTCTCCGGTGACCAGGTATATCTCGACCTCCGCGATGCCAGGCCCTCCAGGGCCATCGCCTGGCAGAGAGAGTTTGTTCCCGCCGCCGCAAACCCCGAAAAGCGGGTACTTAAGAAGCTGGCTTCACTGGAGGCGCAATGGCAGGAGCGCGGTATCAAGGTTGCCGTTGCCGCCGTCGAACGAGACCCTGCGGCCGAGGCATTCGCGGAGCAACTGGATGGCTGGTTCAGGGCCCGGAAAATGAACCCCGATACCGTCCCAGAACCACAGCCCGGGCGAGCGCAGTCTCCCCAGGGATTTACCATTCGCTGCCACGAATACCAACGCGCTGAAGCCAGGGAGCTGCTGCTTGCCCTGTCTCCGCTGATGCGCGGCAGCATGGCCATCGAGTTTTCCCAGCGTGCCGAACCCGGGCAGATGGCGATCTATATCGACGGCGTGCCCAGTTTTAACAAAGCCGGTGTCGCCTTCTTCCCCTCGCTTAAGGTGGAAGCGTAACCCGCAGCCAGATCGGTCTGCCACAAAGCGATCAGCCACAAAAAAAGGGCCGGCAAATGCCGGCCCTTTTCGTCAGGCGCTGAGCCGACTCGTCCCTACAGGGATGAATCCAGCTCTGGTACCGCGTTGAACAGGTCAGCGACCAGGCCGTAGTCCGCCACCTGGAAAATCGGCGCGTCCTCGTCCTTGTTGATGGCTACAATGACCTTGGAGTCCTTCATACCGGCCAGGTGCTGGATTGCACCGGAGATGCCCACCGCAATGTACAGGTCCGGGGCAACGATTTTGCCGGTCTGGCCTACCTGCATGTCGTTGGGTACAAAGCCCGCATCGACCGCAGCGCGGGATGCGCCGACGGCTGCTCCGAGCTTGTCTGCCACGGATTCCAGCATGGCGAAGTTCTCGCCGTTCTGCATACCGCGGCCACCGGAAATCACGATGCTGGCAGAGGTCAGTTCGGGGCGATCGGAGACTGCCATTTCCTCGCCAACGAAGGCGGAAATACCCGCGTCGTGAACCGCGTCGACGGCTTCCACGCTGGCGCTGCCACCTTCCGCGGCAACAGCGTCAAAGGCCGTCGTACGCACGGTGATCACTTTCTTGGCGTCCGACGACTGCACGGTGGCGATGACGTTACCCGCATAGATCGGACGCTTGAAGGTATCTGCTGACTCCACGGAAATGATGTCGGAGATCTGGCCCACGTCCAGTAGCGCCGCCACACGCGGCATGATGTTTTTGCCGCTGGTGGTGGCCGGTGCCACGACGTTGTCGTAACCGGCACCCAGATCGGCAACCAGCAGGCTGACGTTCTCCGCCAGCTGGTGACCGTAGGCCGTATTGTCGGCGCATAGCACCTTGCCCACGCCGGCGACGCTGGCGGCCGCATCTGCTACGGCGCCACAGCCTTCGCCGGCCACCAGGATATCGACGTCTGCGCCCAGGGCCTGGGCAGCGGCAACGGCGTTCAGCGTTGCCGGCTTCAGGGTTGCGTTGTCGTGTTCTGCAAGTACCAGCGTGCTCATGAGATCACCTTCGCTTCATTCTTCAGTTTGTCGACCAGCTGCTCGACGCTCTCTACCATGATACCGGCCTGGCGCTCCGCCGGCGGCTCGACCTTCAGGGTCGTCAGGTGGGCCTTGGGCTCAACGCCCAGGTCCGCGGGCGTGTGCACGTCCAGTGGCTTTTTCTTGGCCTTCATGATGTTCGGCAGCGACGCGTAGCGCGGCTCGTTGAGACGCAGGTCGGTGGTGACAATCGCCGGCAGGTTCAGTGACACGGTCTGCAGGCCACCGTCGACCTCGCGGGTCACGTTGACCTTGTCGCCGTCGATAGCGACTTCCGAGGCAAAGGTGCCCTGGGCCATGTTGGTCAGTGCGCCCAGCATCTGGCCAGTCTGGTTGTTGTCACCGTCGATGGACTGCTTGCCGAGGATTACCAGCTGCGGCTGCTCCTTCTCGATGACTCCCTTGAGAAGCTTGGCGACCACCAGCGGCTCAACGGCGCCTTCGGTCTCCACCTGGATACCGCGGTCAGCGCCCAACGCGAGGGCGGTGCGGATCTGCTCCTGGCAGGCCTTGTCGCCGATGGATACGGCGACCACTTCAGTGGCGGTACCCGCTTCTTTCAGGCGAACCGCCTCTTCGACGGCGATTTCGCAGAACGGGTTGATGGCCATTTTGACGTTGTTCAGGTCGACGTCGGACCCGTCAGCCTTCGCACGCACCTTGACGTTGTAGTCAACCACGCGCTTTACAGCTACAAGAACCTTCATGGATTCTCCACAAATCAGGGGTGAATTGATGGGTAGGTCGGTGTTTCGGCGAGGTATCATGCCCACATCCCCTACACAGGTCAAGGGCCTGAAGTGACCCCTGAATTGACCGCAGAGAGCACTGAGATTTCCCGCGTATCTGTTTGATTTATATGCGGTATCTTGCGGGTTTATAGAGATTTCGACGCGAAAACACTATACTTCCTGTCCTTCATTTGACCGACACAGTACGAGGTAGCTTCCGTGGAACGCGAATCGATGGAATATGACGTGGTGATCGTTGGCGCAGGCCCCGCAGGCCTGTCCGCGGCCTGCAGGATCATGCAGCTCGCCGCCGAGAAATCACAGGAAGTCACGGTTTGCGTGGTGGAGAAAGGCTCCGAAGTGGGCGCCCATATCCTGTCGGGCGCCGTGGTAGAGCCGCGCGCCATGGACGAGCTGTTCCCGGACTGGAAAGACCAGGGTGCGCCGCTGGCAACCCCGGTAACCGGCGACAAGTTCTTCTTCTATACCAGCGACACCGGCGCCATCAAGCTGCCGAATTTCCTGATTCCCAAGCCGACCCACAACGAAGGCAACTACATCGCTTCCATGGGCAATGTCTGCCGCTGGCTGGCAGAACAGGCCGAGGGCCTCGGCGTCGAGGTCTACCCGGGCTTTGCCGCCGCTGAAGTGCTGTTCTACGACGATGGCCGGGTCAAGGGTGTGGCCACCGGCGACATGGGCATCAGCGCCGAGGGTCAGCAGAAAGACAGCTATATGCCGGGCATGGAACTGCACGGCAAGTACACGCTGTTTGCTGAGGGCTGCCGCGGTCACCTGGGCAAGCAGCTGATTACCCACTTCGAACTGGACAAGGACGCCGACCCGCAGCACTACGGTATCGGCATCAAGGAGATCTGGGAGATCCCCGCCGAGCAGCACGAGGAAGGCCTGGTGGTTCACGGTCTGGGATGGCCCCTGAAGGAATCGGGTTCCAGCGGTGGTGCCTTCCTGTACCACGCCGAGAACAACCAGGTGTATCTGGGCCTGATCACGGACCTGAACTATTCCAATCCCCATGTCAGCCCCTACGACGAATTCCAGCGCTGGAAGCACCACCCCGAGACCAGCAAGTACCTGAAAGGCGGCAATCGCATCGCCTACGGAGCCAGGGCGATTGCCAAGGGCGGCCTGAATTCACTGCCAAAAATGCACTTCCCCGGCGGCCTGTTGATTGGCTGCGATGCCGGCACCCTGAACTCGGTCAAGATCAAGGGGAATCACACGGCGATGAAGAGCGGTATGGTCGCTGCTGAAACCGTGCTCGATGCACTGGCCCAGGGTGATGCCGCGCCGGCCGACCTCGAGAGCTTCGCCGACAACTTCAAGGCCTCCTGGGCCTGGCAGGAGCTGTACACGACGCGCAACTTCTCCGGCTTCATGCACAAGTTCGGCACCTTCCTGGGGGCTGGCCTGGTGTGGCTGGACCAGAATATTTTCGGCGGCAAGATGCCGTTCACGCTGCGCGACAGCACACCGGACTACGCCACGCTGAAGCCCGCCGCCGAGTGCAAGGCGCCGGACTATCCGAAGCCCGACAATGAGCTCAGCTTTGACAAGCTCTCCTCGGTGTTCCTGTCGAACACCAACCACGAGGAAGACCAGCCCTGCCACCTGACGCTGGCGGACAGCAGCATTCCGATCCAGGTCAACCTGCCGAAGTGGGCGGAACCGGCCCAGCGTTACTGCCCGGCAGGCGTATACGAAGTGATTGAGGATGGCAGCAGCCCGCGCTTCCAGATCAACGCCCAGAACTGCGTGCACTGCAAGACCTGTGATATCAAGGACCCGTCGCAGAACATCAACTGGGTCACTCCGGAAGGCCTGGGCGGCCCCAACTACCCGAATATGTAAACCCTGCCGGTGCTACCCCCAGGCGGCCAGCCCGGGGTCAGGCGGTGGCGATCGGGAAAAACAGGCCGTCGCTCTCTACGCCTGTGAGCCCGTCACGCTGCTCTGAGGCATCAACCAGCCGATACCAGGCCGCGCGGTTGAACACCGCCGCCAGGCCGTGGTCGAGGCCCACGGCCGGCACCGCGTCCTGGTCTTGATCTGGCAGGTACAGCGGATAGTCTCGTCCCAGCAGGTAGCGCTGTCCGGTATTGGTAATCACGGTAATGAAGCGCCCGGTCGCGGCGGACTCTCCGCTGTCGAAGTCCACCACCTGCAGCGGGTAATCTTCGACCTGGATGCGCCACTTCTCTACCGGGGTCACCAGGTAGTATTCGCCGTCGGATTCGCGTCGCAGGATGCTGGCGAAAAGGCGCACCAGGCTGGCGCGACGGATGAGTTCACCCTCGTGCCACCAGCTGCCGTCTCGGCGGATATGAATGTCGATGTCGCCGGACAGTTCCGGGTGCCAGAGATGCAGCGGCGGGCTACCGGGATTTTTATGCCCGGCGGCATCGCCGCCGAGCTGGTCACTGATTCGGTCCAGCCGATCCTCGGCCATGGCGCTACCCTTCAGTGATACCTGTTGTGAGCTACGGTGCGCAGAGCTCGCCTTCGCCGATGACGCGCACGTTGATGATGCCCTCTACGGCACGCATCTTGTCTAGAGCATCATCACTGGGCATGCAGGCAACGTCGATGAGGTTGTAGGCGACGTCGCCACGGCTCTTGTTGAGCATGTCGATGATATTGATGTTCTCATCGGCCAGTAGCGACAACAACTGCCCCAGCATCGTGGGCACGTTCTCATTGCAGATGGCCAGGCGTACGCCTTCGGCAGGCTCCAGCTGGGTGGTCGGGAAGTTCACGGAGTTGCGGATATTGCCGTGTTCGATGAAGTCGCGCACCTGGTCTGCCGCCATCATGGCGCAATTCTCTTCCGCTTCATCCGTAGAGGCGCCGATATGGGGCATCAGGATGACGTCGCCGCGACCAATCAGGCCGGGGGCCGGGAAGTCGGTAATGTAGCGGCGCAGGGTTCCAGCCTCGAGGGCCGCGAGCACAGCTTCGCCATCCACGATTTCCTGGCGCGCAAAATTGAGCAGCACACCGCCGGGCTTCATCTGCGACAGCAGTTCGCTGTTTACCAGCCCACGGG
>JAAUYJ010194686.1_pt1 | contig 13788 bp, 8 predicted proteins | sample 7278031 | NCBI WGS metagenome assembly JAAUYJ01 (sample SAMN14350222, study PRJNA611818) | marine sediment metagenome | isolation source: surface marine sediment (1.8m) | place: French Polynesia: Moorea | collected 2018-08 | reverse complement strand
ACCACTACGAACTCCTACTGTACCCAATGGCAGATTATTCCACAAGTGCAAACCAATCATTGCATCTACATCAGGATTTTTCAGTACCCCCTCTTCAATCATTGGTTTAGCTCCTCCAGGTCCTTCTTCGGCAGGTTGGAAGATGATTTTGACTATGCCGCTAAAATCTTGACGATGAGTCGTGAGATAATGGGCAGTACCGAGGGCGATCGCTGTATGGCCATCATGGCCACAAGCGTGCATAATACCATTGTGAATTGATTTATACGGTACATCGTTTAATTCTTGAATTGGTAGTGCGTCTAAGTCTGCTCTAACAGCGAGAACTGGTCCTGGTTTACCACTGTTAATGGTGGCAACAATACCTGTTTGAGCAACTCCTGTTTGATGTTCGATACCCCATTCTTGCAATTTTTGGCAAATAAATTCTCCTGTTAGGTATTCTTTGAAACCTAGTTCTGGTCTTTTATGCAGATGTCGTCGCCACTCAACTAATAGAGGTTGCAATGTTCTAATGTCTGGGCGCAGTTGAGATTCGATCACAGAATTTGAGGTCGGAATAGTTGAAACCATGTTTTTTATAATTAGTTATTAATTGGTAATTGTTGTTGGTAAAGGAAAAAATTGTTCTAAGTTGAGGTTAGATGCTACTTTTGCTAATTTTCCTAAATCAGTAATATCTGCTAAATGTGGTATAATTCCGCAAACTTTTACTTGGGTTAAGGATTCAATTAAGTCAACTGGAGTCCAGTCAGCTATTTCTTCCTCAGAGCAGGGTTTGACACAGTTGAGGATAATTCCTCGGAGGTTAACTTTCATTTGACGAGCTAGAGCGACATTCGCTACTGTTTGAGCGATCGCGCCTAATTTTACTGGTACAACCAAAACTGTAGGTAAATGCCAATCCCTAGCTATGTCTGCTACTATGAGTTCGTGAGTTACAGGGGAACCTAGTCCTCCTAAACCTTCGACTAACACAAAGTCTTTTTGCTGTCGCAAAGTTGTAAAAGTTGACCATACCTCACCTAATTCTACCAGACGGCCTTCCCGTTCTGAAGCCACTGGAGGAGCAACTGGTGTTTTATACCATAAAGGATTGATTTCGTCAAGGGATTGGTCCAGAGAAAATAGTTGGGTGTAGAGTTCGCGATCGCCGATACCAGTTTGAATAGGTTTAAATAAGCCTAAACTAAGATTTTTATGGTAAGTTTGCCAGTAGGCAGTAAGAGCGATCGTTAATATGGTTTTGCCTGCATCAGTATCAGTTGCAGTAATTAATAGTTCTTTCAAAGTATCTAACCTTGTTGAGTAGAATTTATAGTTATTTAATTGTAAGATATCAGAGGATATAGCAGACAACAGAAGACAGACAACCGTTGGAAAAAATTTCTGTCTAATATTCATTACATCGCTTTCCGATGTTATGGGTTTCCGAATTATTAATAATTAATAATTCATAATTAATAATTAATAATTAAATAATTCTGGTTGAAAGCCGACCCTTTTAAGGGGAAAAAGCGGTCGGAAAGCGGAGCGGCTCTGCATTCTTCGCGCCTTCCTTTCCCTCCGGGACGCTACGCGCACTTCGGAGCTTTGCGGAGCGCAAACGCCATATCCAATCGACCAAGAAAAGAAATAATATTTCCTTATATTCAATTCCGTAACAGTTTTAACCAGAGGTAATTATCAATTAATGAAATACCTAGCGGGCAAGATGCCTATAATTACGGGCAAGATGCCTATAATTACGGGCAAGATGCCTATAATTACGGGCAAGATGCCTATAATTACGGGCAAGATGCCCGCACTGTAAGACATTCAATTTACAGCTTGTACATCATAAGGCCGAAATATGCTGTATCAGTCTATGTGCTATAGCAGATATACAGGAGTTTTTATTTCAGTAGAACACAGTAGGGACGTTGCAGATAACGTCCCTACTGGCTTTTGTTTATAGTGATATAGAATCCGGTTCAATGAGTCCTGATTAAGCTACTCAACTAACATTTGTGGTTCAGGTGTAGTTTCTTCTGCTGGACTTGGTGATGGTGTTTCCGTTGTTTCTAGAGTCGCAGTCTCTTGCTTGGGAGGTTTATCCAGTTCCTCAAGTGGGGTTGTTGATGTGGGAGAAGGTGGTGTTGTCTCCTTTTGGGAAGGTTTATTCAGTAGTAAATCAGAAGGAGACTCTTCTGTAGCTCCTGACTCTGGTAACTCAGTTGCTTCTGGAGTAGGTGTTGGTGTTGCTGTGGGTGACTCAGTTGCTTCTGGAGTAGGTGTTGGTGTTGCTGTGGGTGACTCAGTTGCTTCTGGGGTAGGTGTTGGTGTCGCTGTTGGTGGTGACTCTTCTATAGGTTGTGGGTTTGGCGTTGTAGTTGCTTCGGGGATAGGTCTCGGAACAAATGTAGGTGCAGGTGTAGGATTAATTAAGTTAATGTCTAGTTTGTAGTCTGTACCAGGTAATCCTGGTAGAGGTGTAAGTTGAACTTGGTAGTTACCATCAGTGGGTAAAATTCCTTTCCAAATTGATACTTTCTCAGAAACTGCGTCTACAGGCTCCCCATCAGGGCTAATAATTGTCATTAATACTCCTTCACCTGTTACCAATAAATTCAAATTTTGTCCGCGACCGCCTGAAATTATATAGCCAATAGTTTCATTCCCTTTTAAGTCACCCTCTATAGATATAGGTTCTCCCGGCGAAACGTTCAGGTTTTCTTCTGAAAAAACTGTTGGAGGTGGACTTACTGCGGGAATATCAGGAATAGGAGAATTAGCATCAGTCGGTAAAGGCGTTAGTGGTATTTCGTCTCCTGGGGGTGGAGAAGGAATCATCGGGGATGGTGATAGTGTAGCTTTTGGAGATGGAGATGGAGATGCAGAAGGAGATTGAGTAGGAGTGGGAGTAAGTTCAGGTATTGGTATAGGATTAATTTGGGTTGGTTGTTCAAGTTGAGATGCTGGTTGTCTGCGCTTGAGAATCAAATTAACTACACTCCAAGAACCTACCCCACACAAAACAACTAATACTGTCACTAATGCAGTTGCAGCCCATTGATTCTTGGCAAAAAAGCTCTGATATTGATTAGGTTCAGGGTTTTGATCTTGATTTCCATAGACTGTAGGTTGTTGAGATTGTGGTTGATTCTTTTGTTCCTCTGCTTGGTTTATGGTAGAAGATACTTGCTGACGTTGAGAATCAGGTATTGTTTCGAGGGCTTTGCCTAATTCAGTTACAGATTGATAGCGATCGCCTGGTTGACGACTTAACATTTTATTGATAATTTCAGCTAATCCTGGACTAACTGCTACCCACCGTTGCCAATTCCAGGTTAATGTCGTTTGATCGATTAATTGTTGGGGTTCTTTTCCTGTCAGTAGTATAACTGTTGTAACTGCCAGAGCATATAAATCGCTACTTGCTGTTGCTCTTCCCAGTTGAATTTGTTCCCAAGGAGCGTAGCCAAATTTTCCTACATTTGTCATGGGTATGGCTAAGTCTGGAGATTGAACTCTGGTTGCTAATTCTTTGACGACCCCAAAGTCTATCAAGACTGGCATTTTGTCGCTTTCACGCCTAATAATATTATCTGGAGAAATGTCTCGATGAATAATACCGCAATTATGAATATGAGCTAAGACGGGCAACATTTGTCGTAAAAATGTTATCACTTCTGCTTCAGAGAATAAATTACCTGTTGGCTGACGCTCTTGTAATATAGTACGGTAGGTTTTACCTTCGACGTAATCTTGTAATAGAAATAGGCGTTGGTTTTCTTCAAAGGTAGCTCTAAATTGCGGAATTTGTGGATGTTGAATTTGATAGAGAATGGCTGCTTCGCGGGAGAATAGTTCTTGAGATTTTTGTACTGCTTCAGTATTTTTTTGTACGGGAATAAATTCTTTAAGGGCACAAAGTTCATTAAAGCGACCTGTATCTTCTGCTAGATAGGTACGACCAAACCCACCTTGACCTAGAATACTGATCAAGCGATACCGATTTTGTAGGGTGGTTTCTAGAGGAATTGGTGGTTGCATAATAATAGCTTGAATTTAATATATTAATTATTATTTTATAGTTAAAAAGTTAAGATTTTCTGTACTAGGTATGAGGACTAATTTTTGGCTATTGCCTTGATACTCAGTCTTAATTTATCAATATAGAGCTAAATTTTTTTCTATGTTGCCTGTTGCTTTTTGCCTCCCTTGATAAATAATCTATTTAAATCTAGTTAAACAAGATATTTAGCGATGGCGATTTTCCTTTGATATTCGTTCTACCTTAAAATTTTCTATATTATCCTCAAACTTAGAAAAAATTATCTTAACTTCATTATATCCAATAGCGGTTGATACCCCTCGTGGTTTATACCGTTTCACTAAAGCCATAACTCTGAAGTAAGAGGTCAGAAGTTAGGCTTTAATCACTTTCAAACTTAGGTTTCAAGTGATTTCAGCTTGTTTTTTCACTTCATAATAGCTGATTTGTAAACTTAGCCAAAAGTCTGACATCACCTAGCTTTCAGGAATCAGGGACATACTAGACGATAACTCCCCAAACCCAAGTATAGCTAGGAACTCAGCGTCTTAATATTTACTTTATAAATCAGCTCTAAGTTACCAACTATTTGTGACATTTTTTAAGTGAAATGGTATTAGAACACCTAATTTGTAACAAAATCTGATATTCTCTCTCTGTATCTATTCAATTGCTAACTGATGCAGAGCAGCTATACCTAAAGAGCACTTAGTCATCAATTCGATTTCTCTTGCTCTTCTATTTGAGTCATTAACCAGCCATTTTTGAGCATTTGATTGACTAATTATTAATTGAGATTTTGGCAAAATTGTAGCAGCATAATTTTCACCGCTAGTCCCTATTGATTATAGATTCTGACTTTGGGGAAAGTAGCAGCAACCTAAAATCATGCTACCTCCCCATGTTTTTAAGGCCATTGCTAAAATAGGAAAATTTCTAAATTTTACCATTTTATTCAGTCGAGGTTAATTTTTAACTATTAATTAAGCTTTGCCTTCACCAATTCTTGGACTTTCTTACCATCGGCCTTACCTTTTAACTTTTGCATCGCAGGGCCCATGACTTTCCCCATATCTTTCGGAGAACTAGCTCCCACCTGAGCAATAATTTCATCTATGACCAGGGCAACTTCCGCATCAGACAACTGTTTTGGCAGATATTCTTCAAGAACGGCCAATTCTGCTGCCTCTTGGTCTGCTAGTTCCTGACGGCCTGCTTGAGTATATTGCTCAATAGAGTCCCGACGTTGTTTGGCTAGTCGCGACAATATATCCATTTCTTGAGCTTCTGTGAGAGTATCTTTTCCAGCAGCTCTAGCGTTAGCTTCCTCCTCTAGAATGACTTTCTTAATACTACGAACCGTCTCCAGGCGTACCTTATCTTTGGCCTTCATAGTATTTTTAATATCTTCTGTAATTCTGTCTTTTAAGCTCATAATCCTCAACGTTAGTTTGTATTGATTCAAAAAAATGCAATTTACTTAAGATATTTTACATTTTTCAAAGAGTTATTTTATTTTATTACTAAATGTTTACTCTAAATTTTTTCAATATGGGTCAAATTCTTTTATATTAATCAAAACATGATCTTTCTGTCGATAAAAATACTGAAGAATATTTTGGGTCTGGGATGATAAGATCACGAAGAATAAAGGTGCTACGAGGGCTTTGCCGTGATCCGTTCTGCTACTTTGCCAATTCAGGCTCCTGTGCCTGCTGCTGCTAGCGATCATAATCGACTGAGACTATTCTCAGGATCTGCGAACGTTCCTTTAGCTACAGAAGTAGCTAGATATTTAGGTTTAGACTTGGGGCCAATGGTTCGTAAGCGATTTGCTGATGGAGAATTATATGTTCAAATTCAGGAATCAATTCGGGGCTGCGATGTTTACCTGATTCAGCCCAGTTGTCGCCCAGTTAATGACAACCTGATGGAGTTGTTAATTATGGTAGATGCTTGTCGCCGTGCATCTGCCAGACAAATTACTGCAGTTATTCCTTACTATGGTTATGCCAGAGCCGACCGCAAAACTGCGGGGCGAGAGTCGATTACTGCTAAATTGGTGGCCAACTTAATTACTGAGGCGGGTGCTAGTCGTATTTTAGCGATTGATTTGCATTCTGCTCAAATTCAGGGATATTTTGATATTCCTTTCGATCATGTTTACGGCTCACCAGTAATTTTGGATTACTTAGTAAGTAAGAATTTATCTGATATTGTCGTTGTTTCCCCAGACGTGGGTGGAGTGGCAAGAGCGAGAGCTTTTGCTAAAAAGTTAGATGATGCTCCTTTGGCAATTATTGATAAGCGTCGCCAAGCTCACAATGTAGCGGAGGTGTTGAATGTAATTGGGGATGTTAAGAATAAAACTGCTGTGTTGGTGGATGACATGATTGACACAGGTGGTACTATTTGTGAGGGTGCGCGACTGTTGCGTCAAGAAGGAGCGCGACAAGTTTATGCGTGTGCTACTCATGCAGTATTTTCCCCACCCGCAGTTGAACGCCTTTCTAGTGGGATATTTGAAGAGGTGATTGTGACTAATACTATCCCATTTTCTGAGGAAAATCGTTTTCCTCAATTGACTGTTCTTTCTATGGCAAATTTATTGGGTGAGACTATTTGGCGAATTCACGAAGATACCTCAGTTAGTAGTATGTTCCGCTAAATAAAATTGACTATCCTTACATACTGGCTCCCCTTTTTCCTACCCCATTTTTAGCGGGGCAGGAATTAATATTAGGTCTAACCCAAGAGTTAAGCAAGGGGGAATTTTTGTGAGGTTGACTGGAATTTGTGAATTCAATTTATTGGTTGAGGAAGTATTATCTTTTTTGATTAACAGTAGGGTCTGCTATGGTAGCTCTACTGTTATTGTTTAATATTTATTTTATCGTCGCAATAATTATTAAGTTATACCATTTTCATAAAATATTGCTACATTGCTTAGTTTTAGGTGGTAGGTTTTAGGTGGTAGGTTGTAGGTTGTAGGTATTAATAGAAGAAGTGTAAATATTCGGCTCCTTTGGTATCCGGATTTTACTGTAACAATCCCGCGCCGGATACCCGCCTTCGTGAGGGTAAACTCCGGCGGAGACGAGGGCAAGCTTTATTGAATTTGGTATTAAGTAGACAAAATTATTTGTATATTTATGCTCAGGTATTATTTTCTGTTTCCAGTTTAGCTTTGGCTTGCATACTCATTTTTAAATCTTATAAAAAACATACTATAGCCTTTCTCAAGCTCATGAGGTAAAGTTATCTTTTTGTCTTTGATTCCCTTTTTTATCAAACAAACTAATTAAGTTTACCTCACCAATATGAGAATTGCTATAAGTCTTTTTTCTGATGATTTCTTGATTATTAAAACTTGATTAACACTATTGAGGAGATTTAATGGCAACTATCGAATCGCAAGACATGACCCTAGAAAAGTTATTTGATGAATTTTATGTAATTCCTGATTATCAAAGAGAGTATGTTTGGGAAGAAAAAGAAGTAAATGAATTTATTCAAGACATATATGAAGAATTTTCCGAGCAAAATCAATATTCCTATTCAGAATATTTTATTGGTAGCATAATTGTTTGCGGTCGTGGAGAGAATTTTTATGAAGTAATTGATGGGCAACAACGAATGACTACTGCTTATTTAGTTCTCTGCGCAATACGGGATTACTTATTAAATATTAATCCAGATGAACCGATTGAATCATTAAAAAATAAAATCGCTGCTCTCTATACAGACGACCAAGGAAACGACCAATTTAGACATAGAGTAGAACTACAATATGAGGAAAGTCGGGGAATATTAGAAAATATAGCTATGCAAACAGATTTAGACCGAATTCCTCAGACTCGCTCTGTTAAGCATATTCAGAATGCTTATGCTGAAATTAGAAAATTTCTTGCCTATAAATTTGAAGTAGATGAGTTTGTTATTTCCAATCTGAAAAAATTTTATGCTTATTTTCTCAAAAATGTCAAATTAATCCGAGTCAAAACAGCCAGTGTTTCCCATGCTTTGAAAATATATTCAACTTTAAATCATCGTGGTTTGCCCCTAGATGATATGGATTTACTGAAAAATCTCATGTTTGCTAAAGCCAAACAAAAAGACTATGAAAAAATCAAATTCAAATGGAAAAAAATGATAGACCTACTCTATCATTCCCAAGAAAAGCCAATGCGATTTCTGCGTTATTTTATCTTAGCTAGACATGCAGAAGATGGTAATTATATTGCCGAAAAAGAAGTATATAATTGGTTCCTGAAAAATGAGTCTTTGTGCGGATATGAAACTGAACCAATTTTATTTGTGAATAATTTATTAGAATCTGCTGAAGCTTATGTAGCTTTTTTACAAGGTAATAATCTTGATGGTAGTGTAAATCGCTATTTGGTCAATATTCGCTCTCTTAGTGTTAATGTTAGACAACATTTAATCTTACTTTTAGCTGCTTATAAGTTGCCTCAAGATACTTTTATTGATTTATCTAAGCAGGTAGAAAATCTTTTGTTTTTAGCAATGCTGACTAGCGATCGCAACCAAAAAGCATTTGATGGCATGATTCTTAAATGGGCAAGTGAATTACGTCAAATTACAGAAACAGAACAATTTAATAACTTTATTCTTGAACAAATTATTCCTAATAAAGAGCGAGTGGCGCAAAGATTTGCCAAAGCATTTCGGAAACTTAACCAGTCATCTTTCCAACCATATCAAATCAAATATATTCTGGCAAAACTGACACAGTATATAGATGAAACAGCCTGGGGTAGTGGTGGGGGAATTGATGATTTAAGAAATTATATTTTCAAATTAGAAGTAGAACAAATTTTACCAGAAAATCCTAGCCAAGAAGTAATTTTAGCTTTTGACAAACCAGGTGAAATAGAAAATTATAGTAAACGTTTAGGAAATCTGACTTTATTAGAAAGTTCGATTAAATCTGTCATTGCTGAGGGCAACTTTACCGACAAAAAATTAGGCTATACAAAATCAAAATTTTTACTGACTAGAACAATTGCTGAAACAATTACAGTTGGGGAAAATACAAGTATTGATTTAGCAGTAAAAGACTTAAAGACATTTGTGAAATGGGATTCAAAATCAATTGAAACTCGCCAGGAAATATTAACTCAACTAGCTAAAAAAGTCTGGGATGTTCCTAATTCTTGAAAAAGTCAGCAGGGGAAATAAAAAAATTAATTAATTAATGCACTGAAAAATCTGAGAAATACAGCATATTTAGATATTTAGGGCTGATGATGTCCAAGGCGTGAATTGAATGTCTTACACTGTGGTATCTTGCCAGTAATTAGAGACATCTTGCCCGCTAGGTCTGTATCTAACTAGCCCTATAAATTAAGTGTTATAAATCTACTTACTGAAAATCTACTTTACCTTTTGACTTTAATCCAAGAGAATAATTACTATTAGAAATCGTAAAAGAATCCAAAAAAGCTTTCGCTTCTGGAAAATCTAGATTTCCATCTGCAGCAGTTACCTGCAAGCTATATAATGTTGGTCCAGAAGGGTCAATAAACATCCTCAAAAGTAATCTAAAATCAGATTGTACTTTTGACTGTAAAATTATTTCTCTACCAGGAAAATTTTTATAGTTAATCTTCTTCTCACTAATAATTATTGAATTAGAATTATTCGCCGCACCATCTCTGGCTCCATCTAGACCTTTTTCAACATTATATTTATTTGGAACGACAGGATACTTAACACTAGAAGCTGAAAAAATACGTTCTTTTTGTGGGTATTTGTAGAAAACAAATAAAGCATTAAGTATTCCCAGAGGACTGTCAACAGATAAATTTTTTTCTTCTGGTATCCCAGGAAAATAAACTGTGTAGCTACCATCTTTAGCTGTATAACTATACCAGTTATTGGCAAGATAAATAATATTAGTAGGTGCAAAGACTGATGCAGATTGATTTGATAGGAGTAGCATTTCTGTAGGATTCAATTTTGCAGAAAGACACAGAAATGTAATTGTAGGAAAAACTCCAAAAATTAAGGATAATTTCATTGTTTATTTATTCAAAGGTGTTATAATTAAATATTGTTAAAATGTTAACTTTTGACTTTTGACTGTTAAATACCAACGATTGACTTCATTGGCAGCGGTTTTCATTTCAGTAAACATTGTAGGGAGATTGCATCCAACCTCCCTAGAGAATTTTGTTTATGGCTCCGGTGGTTCATCAAGAGCGAAAAGCACTGTCATTTCAGGTCTCAGTTATCAGTACCTCTGCAATCAGGAGGCTTAAAATTTGGAATATTCTCTTTTTTTATCCCCTATCCAAGGGGAGGCGCATACCCAGAATTTTTCGGTAAAGACTATTCCATTTAAGGCAAGGTTGTAGATGAAATTTTACCTGGTGTACCAAAAATCTACAATCTACAATCAACTTTATACCAGCCTTTTTAAATACTATGATGATTAGTTACAATTTCCACATTCCTTATTTTCACTGTAACTGAGAATGAAAAAACAAGATAAAACCTTACCTTTAACCTTACTGGGGGCAACAGTTCTGATGATTGTTGGCTCAGTCACTACTTATATTATTATAGCTTCAAGAGAATCAGTAGAAAAACTGCCAGTGGGGGCTAAAGTTATACCCAAAGATGCAATGATGACTATTTCAGTCTCTACCGAGTCGCGCCAATGGGAAAAAGTCAAAGAATTTGGCACCCCAGAATCTAAATCGGCCTTTCAGCAATTTTTGGGACAGTTGCGCGATCGCTTTCTCACTACCTACGGCTACAACTATCAACGAGACATTCAACCTTGGGTGGGCCAAGAAGTGATGATTGCCCTATTGCGAAAACAAACTCTTGAAGCTGCTAACCCTATTACTCCTGACTCCCCACCACCACCTCCAGCTCAACAAGCAACTGTTGTGGTATTGCCGATCGCCGCTCCAGCAAAAGCACAGGAAATATTAGCTCGACCACTATCTCTTAAACAAGGTAAAGTAGTTGAACGTACCTATAGAGGTATTCAAATTAAAGAAACAGAGGGAGTACCTAACCAAGATTTGTCTGCTGCGATGTTGGGAAAAAATTTCTTGGTAGTTGCCGACTCCCAAACAGCAATTAATCAGATAATTGACATATATAAAGGAGACCAGTCTCTGGCAAAAGTTCCTGGTTATGGAGCAGCTCTGGAGAAAATAGAAACTCCTAAAGCTTTTGCCCAATTCTACATCAATATCCCTGTTGCTGCTGCCTATGCTTCGGCCAAATCAATCACTCCTGTTTCCGAGGAAAATCTCAAACAACTTGAAGATAATCAGGGATTAGCAGCTACTGTAAATTTAGCAACTGAAGGTATTGATTTAAAAGCCATTTCTTGGTTAAAACCCAATAGCCAGAAAAAGTTTACTGTAGAAAATAATGCTACAGAAATGTTAAATCGGATTCCTGGGAATGCCTTAATGATGATTTCTGGTAGTAACTTGCAGCGAATGTGGGACGATTATATTCAGGGATCGACTGCTAATCCTGTGGCTCCGATTAACCCAGAGGTTTTGCGTAAAAGTGTGAATAACGCAACTGGTATGGATTTAGAGGAGGATTTTCTCAAATGGATGGGAGGAGAATATTCTCTGTCTTTAGTACCTATTGCTAAAAGTCCCGATGAGTTACAAAAGTTTGCTGCTGGATTTGTGTTTATGGTTAAGACAAGCGATCGCCGAGCAGCGGAAGATTCTCTGAAAAAGTTGGATGAAATGATGAGGAATAAAGACTTTCAGGTGGGTGAAGCTGTTGCCAATGGAGAATCGGTAGTTAAGTGGACTTCACCCTTTGGTGGATTTACTGTAGTTCGTGGTTGGTTGAATGGGAATGTGGCGTTTTTTACTTTGGGAGGACCTGTAGCGAATCAAATTTTGCCTGCGCCGACAAATTCTCTGGCTGAAAGTTTAGTCCTACAAAAGAGTTTGCGACCAGATTCTCAAGCTTTTAGTGGTAACTTTTTTATTGATATAAGTCAGACTTTTAATCCTGAGAATCTTTCTATTCCTCAACTCCCACCTAATCAGAAAGTTTGGATAGATGGTATGGAGTCAATTGGGGTTAGTTCTTTTGTTAGTAGCAATCGTACTACTGAGTATGATATATTTATAAATCTCAAAAAACCTAACGAATGACGGGAGGAAGTACGCAGTGCCCGTTTTAACCCGGAGTAAAAGTCTGCTATACTATAAATAGTGAGATTGAACAAGGTTTGTCGCCACAATTTTTAGCTAGTGCGGTGAGATTCCGGGGGACGGGAGACGGGGAATTAATTTCCTACGATGGCTGTTAGCTCCGCAGTCAGCAGGAAAAGCAAATAGGCAGCTAAAATAGCGAGAAGATTGCTCCAACATCTTGAGTCAAACTACTCGTGAAAGCTAACCAAAAAAAGTAAGCTCACAGCTAGATTTCGATCTATGCTAAGGAGTGTAGAAGCCTGTTGACAAGCTTGAAGCAAATGTGGATTGATCCCCTAAGCAGTGGACTAACCACAGAATCCAGGGTGTTTCAACCCCTGGAGATGTCAAATATCCAAGAATAGTCTGATATCATGTCCTGATAATTAAATAATACAGCAAATTTCATCAAGCGTGAAGCTCTCCTGTGGCGGGGAAGATGACCCTATTGCGGGCAAGATGCCCACACTGTAGAGGTTTTACCATTAATATTTTTACCTTAAAACGCGCGGAAATTGCTGTATGACTCTAGTCATATCAAATCCGGTTGAATACTTATTATATAGTTGGGAGAGATGGGGGGGTGGGGAGATTGAAGGCTTGAAGTAATATAAAATTATGAACATACACTCGTTGAACCGGATTCTATATCATCAGGAACTTAGCAGGAGTGGGTTTTGCCCAAAAATTGATTAGATTTATTAGTATTAATATTTCAGTTCGGTTAATTAGTAGACTACAGTAGGGACGTTTTATAAAACGTCCCTACTGAGTTTTGTTGATGGCGATGTGGTTCATCAATTCAAAAATGCTCTGATAAATATAATATATTTTTTAATAAATAATAGAAATTTTTTATGTTATTGATTCGTATAATGAGACTTTGATTAATAATTATTGCAATTTTCTAAGAGCTGATTTGTAAACTTAGCCAAAAGTCTTACATCACCTAGCTTTCAGGAATTAGGGACATACTAGACGATAACTCCCTAAACCCAAGTATAGCTAGGAACTCAGCGTCTTAATATTTACTTTATAAATCAGCTCCAAAATATTTTAATAGTATTAGTCCGAAGCTAATAGCTGAAAGCTGACTGCTGAGTAGTGACATAGAAACCAATTTAAAATTAACAAAATCTTAACCCAAAAAACTGTGTAAAAGTGATACAGAAAATCGAAAAAATAAGTTGAGTTAATCCCACAAACAAAAATCAGAACTATAATAAAAATAGATATTGAACCAACTCCCGAAAAAGCCAAAATTTAGGTTAAGGAGAAAACATGAAAGTAACAAACGAGCAACAACTCGAAGAACTAATACAAAAAGTAAAATTAGCCCAAGAAAAATACGCCACTTATACACAAGAACAAGTAGACTACATATTCAAAAAAGCAGCTTTAGCAGCCAACGCAGCTAGAATTCCTCTTGCAAAAATGGCAGCCACAGAAACAAGCATGGGAGTAGTAGAAGACAAAGTAATTAAAAATCACTTTGCCTCAGAAATTATCTATAACAAATACAAAAACGAAAAAACTTGT
>JAAUYJ010053823.1_pt1 | contig 13791 bp, 19 predicted proteins | sample 7278031 | NCBI WGS metagenome assembly JAAUYJ01 (sample SAMN14350222, study PRJNA611818) | marine sediment metagenome | isolation source: surface marine sediment (1.8m) | place: French Polynesia: Moorea | collected 2018-08 | reverse complement strand
TACTTTCCAAACTTTTGTATCTCAGAAAGTACGCATAAGTAGGCTGCCTCATATTCCCTATAAAAAGTACGAATAGTTCCAATTCTCGCGTCTATCTACTCTAGATTGTACATGTCGGTATCTTGCGAGTCAATACTCAATACGTGGGGTGCAATGTCTTATTACGTTTCGAGCACCCTTGAGGTGGATCGAGTGACGGCCAACTCAGGGGATCCTACTACAGAGCATAATTGTACAGATGACATACCTTTCATCCTGCTCTTTATACTTTGTAGTTCTTCCGAAAATTTGCACATCCTCCTTTCCGTTTTGCCTGATTCATTCTCGCCTTTTTTCTCGGCGGCATCTTCATGCGTGAGCAGAGCGAGGAAAAAAGGGGGGCGGGGAAGGTTTGTCGCCAGCTATGTACAGAGGAATGCGACTCCTCAGCTCCTCTTCTCCCCAGCAGAGAAAGCTCAGAAACTGCAACACACATGCGTGTAGTGAGAGACCGAGAGAAGTAGCAAAAATCCTTTGCCCTATGCTGTTTCGCTTATACCCGCCCCGCCCCGGCCCCTGGCTGTGAGTCTGCAGGGAGGAAAAATAAAGACTGATGTTCTGTGCGGCCTTAGGACCGGAGAGGAAATGGAAGGCTGCAGGTGCAGGGTTTCTTAAATACAGTGTAGTGTGAAGGTTAAGATTGGAAAAGAGAAAGAAAAGAGAGAAAGCTTTCCAGGCTTGAACTTCTCTTTCCGCATTTGGAGAGGGGATGCAGAATGGAAATGGCCTCCCTCCATCCCCGCAATAAAGATGTGGACAGAAAACCTCAACTACCGGTACAGTAGTCCCCAAAAATGTACAGTGAAAGTCGTAGGGGGAAAAGGGAAGCGTTCCTCTCGCGAGTGTTTTTGTACTTCTTCAAAGAACAGGCAAGGGGAAAATAAATGGAGGCGGATGGAAGCGGATGCGCCATCTCAGGAGAGGAAAGGAAAAAAGTGATGTTTTCTTCCCTGCCTCATCTTTTATGCCCGCTCCACCCATAAGTTCGGGAGGATCATACTGAGATAGATACGCTACGCACGAATTTCTTGAGACACAAGGAGTAGGAGTCGAAACACGGATCACGCACTAGTAAAAAGCAATGTGAAAGACCCTCAACAGTCTCTCAAAAAATGGAGAGTTAGCGGATCAAAATCGGCCAGATTATGCGGCATAAGAAGATTATATTTTTAACACATTACAGTTATGATTTTCGTCTATTAATTTACTGCGTAAAATCATAATCCCTCATTTGCTTTTGCAGGCACGTATCAAGGCCAGTGGCTGCGCGGGATGCGGCACGGCTACGGCGTGAGGACGAGCGCCCCCTTCGGACTGGCCTCGCACCGGCCGCCGCCGCCGGAGGGGCCGGCCACGGGAGCGGCGGCGGCGGCGCCCGGCGGCATCGGCACCGGCGCGCTGCCCGGGTCGGCGACGGGCGCGGCCAGCGGCACCACCGGGCTGACAGTGGAGAGCCCCGGCGGCGTGCTGGGGGGCCTGGCCAGCGGCGCGGGCGCCGCCCAGGCCGGCCTCTCGGGCATGCGGCGGAAGCTGGGGGCCCTGGGGCGGGGGTCACAGTACTCGCTCAGCGGCGAGGAGGGTGGCGGGGCTCAGCCGCCGCTGGCGAGGAGGGCCATGGACGCCGAGGGCGCCAGGGGAGGCTTTGTGCTGAGGGCCAAGAGCGACGACATCCCGCACCGGAGGAGGTCGCTGGTGGAGCGGACGGGGATGAAGACATTTGTGCAGGTAGAAAGTCTGATATTTTATTGACTTACAAGAGCTATGAAATCATTTTTGTCTTTGCCAGGGCTTGAAGCTAAAGAAGCAGCGCAGCACCGGCGATCTCGACCGCAAGGGCGTGACCAGCATCCGCTCTACCGGCAGCACCACCTCGTGGATGAGCTCGGAATCCGGCTACACTGGCGCCTCCGTCGTTTCAGAGGGATCCAATCAAAGCTTCGTTTTAGAGGTACATAATCATTAATTTACTGGTGTGGTTTTCTGTAAATATTTTGGTCACTTTTTGTAGCTGCTATTTTTAAATCCCCCTTCCCCCCGCTTTATTGTGGTAGTTTTTCCTGCTATTGTTATTTCGACTGTTGTTGTTGTTGCTGTTGTTGTTGTTGCTGCTGCTTTTCTCGCAGTTACTATTTTTGTTGCTGCTGCTGTGGCTTCTGTTATATCTACTGCTACTGCAGATTCTGTTAGCCACTGTTGCTGCACCCCCGATGCCATGGACTAACTTTAATTCTTCAGCACTTCACACTTTTTTCTCGTTCCCTCAGGATGAGCAGCTGGACGCCAGCGTGACGGAGACCTACATGGGCGAGTGGAAGAACGACAAGCGCTCCGGCTTCGGCATCAGCGAACGCTCGGACGGCCTCAAGTACGAGGGCGAGTGGTACAACAACCGCAAGTACGGCTACGGCGTCACCACCTTCCGCGACGGATCCAAGGAGGAGGGGAAGTACAAGAACAACGTGCTTATCACCTCCAACCAGAAGAGGCACCTCTTCCTCATCCGCTCGGCAAAGTTCCGCGAGAGGATCGACTCGGCTCTCAACGCAGCCAACAGGGCCTCAAAGATCGCCCTGCAGAAGGCGGACATCGCAATCTCCAGGTATGCCTGTACGCTGTATCATAATAGAATGGAGTTGTAACGATTGGATTAGAAGAAAGTTTTTTTTCCCGGCTCATGGCATGAATTCAAAAGTTATCCCATCCGCTCCCCCTCCCCCACTCTGAGAGAGCCCTTGGCCCTCCTTCGCATCGACAGCCATACCAGTCGGGATCCGATCAGAGCCTAGCTACGACGGCCAAACTTGCGCCCAACTTCTTCTACATAGCCCACAAAGTTTAAATTAAGCACCGCCCTTCTCCCTCAGTGCCCCCCAACCCGCCTCCGCCTTCTTCATCCGGCTACTTGTCCATGCAAAAGGGCAGACCCCGCGGAAGAAGAAGTTTCCCTCCCGTCTTCCTCTCCACCCCCCACTTCCCAACTTTTAGCGTCGGAATAGCCCCATTTACTTCTAAACTCTTTCCGGAATAGTGTAGTGGGAGGTGGAGGGCAAGGCTCTTTTGACATGTAAAAAAGGCCAGACTTGCGGCGTCCCTCACCCGGATGTTACAAACCTCATTTTTTGTCCCTCTATTCAGTCACCGTTTTGATACCGAGAGTGCGGCCTATACAGTGGAGTGGGGAGAACAAATGTCTAATGGTCTTTTCAATTCTGCTGTTATCCCACTCAGGACGGCCACCGCCAGGGGCAAGGCTGAGCAGGCTGACATGGCCGCCATCCACGCCCGGGAGGACGGCCAGAACGCCATTAAGTGCGCCCAGCAGTACCAGCACGAGATAGAGACGGCCACGCCGCAGACAAACCCGAACCAGCTCAGGCCGGAACCATTCTTCAGAGGTAACTTACCTTCATTACGCATAGAAGTAGGTTTCTTTATAATGATTTTTTGCTTCTATAGGCAAGGCCGCCAGTCCCACGCCCTTCGGGAACAAGAGCACCTCCGGCGCCGGCGCCGCGGCCTCTCCGTTCCAGCGACAGCAGCAACAGCAGCAGCAGCAACTCTCTCAAGACCCGTCCACGGCCGCGGGGGCGTCGGCCACTGCTCAGCTGGCCTTCAAGGGCAGCGGCCGCCCTCCCACCTCTCTGCTGCAGCAACAGGAGAAGCCTTCAACAGCCTCGACGGCCGCTCCCTCCTCGTCACTGCTGCAAACGCCTTCCCAGCAGCAGCAACAACAACAGAAACTATCGTCTCCGTCTCCCTTTCAGCAATCGTCCAACGTCACCACCGCACAAACTCACCAGACACAATTCCAGCAACAGCAGCAGCAATCTCCCCTCTTTTCTACTCCCGCCTCGAATTCAAGTCCCTTAAATTCGGCCACCAGCAACAACCCATCCAAACAAAATGGAAGCTTCGCCTCCGCCGCCTCCCCGGCTGCATCCCAGCAGCAGCAGCAGATAAGGCGGCAACAACAGCCGCCTCAACAGCAGCAGCAACAGCAACCTTCTTCCCTATCCATGCTGATGTCCAAAAGTACCCAGCAGCAGCAGCAGAACCCCAGCACAACCGGCCCCCGACAGACTCTTGGAGGAGGAGGCGCTAGTGACAATGTTGGTGGAGGCGGAGGCCTCTCGTCTCTGCTCAGTGGTGGCCTCGGTGGCGGAGGCAGGACTCCCGGCCAGCAGACTAGCCTATCCCCCAAGCCAAGTGCAAATTGTGATATAATGCCCGGCGCCGCCGCAGACCCCTTCCAGCCGCGGCAGCCCGCCGCCGCCGCGGCCACCCGCAACAACCCCTCCGCTTCGGCCAGATATTCCAGCCTCGACGGCAACCGGCCGGGGGGAGGAGGAGGAGGAGCGGACCTGTCCAAGAAGCCGTCTCCGTACGGAGGGCTCGGCGGCGGCGGCGGCATGGGGGGCATGGACGGCGGCGGCGGCGCTTTCAATTTCCAGCGCATAATGGACGACCACTTTGAACACTACCGCCGCCCGCCCAGCCGCCCTGCCTCGAGAGAGGCCTCCGTCGACCGCCTGCTGCCGGCCGCGTTGACGCCCGCCCCGCCCGGGGGATCCAGGCCCCCCTCCAGGCCCCCTTCCAGACCTTCGTCGAGGGCCAGGGCGCCCATGCTGCAGCGGTCGGGACAGGTGGTAAAAAAAATTGCCGGCTTTTTTTTACAAACGTGCAAAAACATTTTCCCCTTCGTCAGGTTTCCTCTTCCGACGACTTTGGCCTACCCAACTCGGTGGGCGGCGGCGGCGGCGGCCTCGGCGGCGGCAACAGCGGCAACGGCGACCTCCTGGGAGGGGCCGCCCTGGACGACGGTGGGCTCAGACAGCGAAGCCTGGCACAGACTCCCAACCAGGAGATACCAAACCTCGGGACCATTCCTAAGCGCACTGAGTCGCTCTACATGAAGTTTGATGAAAGCAAGGTAAGATAAATTGACATGCAGTGTGATGAAGCACCCTTATGAACTCCCTTGTAACAGGCGCCTCCGTCCGGAGCGGCAGGTGCCGCCGCCGCGGCAGGATCCGGCACCAACCTGCAGCGCAAGAAGAGCCTGCCTGACGTGCAGAGCCTGGCTGGGACTGCGGCGCAGCAGGGCTCGCGGGAGATGACTCGGGAGGAGATCAGCGTGCTCTCCTCGCACCGCAGGGACAACGTGAGGAAGCAGATGGAGGAGCTCGAGAGGTACAAGAGGAACCCGCTGCTCTACATCTTCAGCCCAAGGGTCCAGGTACGGACGAGAAAGTGCAAAGAACGAAATTATGATATTGGGAAATTGAAATGCGCCGAATGTAGCTCCGCTGAGAGGTGGTAGGGGGAGTAATTTGCTTTGGGGGAGAAGTTACAAAAGGAAGAGGAAGAGAAGGGGGACGAGGGGAGAAGGAGAAAATTGAAACCGTTCTACAAAATATGTTGTAACATTAAGAACTGGTAGCAAACATCCATCAATTTCGCAATTGTAAAATACAGTATTCATTCACAAGAAAGTTGCTGCCTAATTTCGAGGCTTTTGCTCCTATCTTAATTGCCTTTACTTCCTCGGACCCACGCGGAGAGGAGGGAAATGAAAATGTAGCACAAAATCAGCCTCCTCCTCCTCCTCCTCCGGTCGAGACCGCCCATGCATGCGAGTAGGGAGGAGAGAGGAGGAACTTTTGCCCAGGTGGATCTGAGCACAAAGTTCCACCTCGTCCCCCTTTCCTCCTCTCATTCCTTTCTTTTCTCCTCTCTCTCTCTTGCTCGATTGCCTCCCTCCCCCCCCCCCTCCGTCCTCCCCTCGCCCATATACTACAACACCCGCAAAGTAAGAGGAGGAGGGGGAAAGTGTACGTACAGTATGTAGTAGGTTTGGGGTTGTGCACCTTGGCTTCGCCCCTAGCTGGATGGCCGCTGGGCGGGCGTCGACCGGCGGCCGACCGCGCAAAAGAAGTCAAGAAAGCACAGAAAAAGGGGGGGGAAGGGGGAAGCAGATCTCTTGTCGCCGTCTCCTCCTCCTCCTCCATCCTATTTTTTTCCCTCGGCCCTCCCCCCCCCACCCAAGTCTCTGTACCTGAGAGCCTGTGCATGTGTGGGATAGCGGGGAAGAGACAGAAGGACAGCTGGGATGGACCTTCCCTCCTTTGCGGACCGGAGGGAGTGAATTACAGTACCTTCCCTATACCCTTCCCCATCTTCGTCGTCGCCCCACCGAATTCTCTCGAAAGCTGCTGCATTCCTTTCCCAACCTCACCTTCTATCCCCCAATCCAAGAGAGGAAAGAGAAAATCTCACAAAAATAAAAGAAGCAAATTTGCGAAAAAAATGGGGGATGCCTCCAGTAGCAACATTTTGGCCTATTTTACACCTGTGATAGGGTCGGACAAGCTATTCAGTAGGTTTTTTATCAAAATGTAAGAGAATGATTTTGACTACCCTCATTCTATCATTCTCATTCATTTTATCGTCAAGATATCCACCCTACCCTCTTATTCGCGAAACAACTCTGCAAAACTAATCTAGTCTTCTCTGCTTTCATTGCAGGAATGGATCTCCAGACAACAGTTGATGTTGCTAGTTCTGTTCGTTAACTTGTCCCTAGCCTTTATGTTTTTTAAGCTCCTGACATGAATTCGCAATAAAGGGTTTATTTTCCACAGGTGGATCAGATAAAATGCTGCGTGCATTTTAACTTTCTTACCAGAAATAAAGAGCTTCATTCTCGATAAACACCCGCGTCAGCTTCTTGTTCCCTTAATTCTTTCGCCCCAGGAATGGATTGAAAAGTAATGAGAGGGCATTAAGCGGTAAAATTTTTATTTGTAACGAAAAACTCATCACAGCCAATAAAACAAATTTGCCCTGTCAAGGCGGCAACGAAACAATAAAAATAGTCTGAAACAATTTTTATGCCGTGAAGGAATATTTACTTCCAAGCAGACATGTCCAGGCGCGGGTGGACCCGGCTGTTGGAGCAGCTCACCACCGGATTGGAGACAGAGTCCGGAAGTCTGGCGAATAAAAAATATTTGTAGCTAGGCAATAGCAGCAGCAAATAATTTGCTTCCTGTGTTCTTACTCGAAAACGTTTGCTGCGAGGCGCTGGGTCTTGGGCTCATCCGAGTTCTCGCACAGGATGCTGGAGAGCGTGGTGCGGCCGATGGTGGCCAGCTGGCGCTTGGTGAACTGGCCTGCACCACAAGGGAACCAGGAACAACTATAGAACGTGAATTAAATACAATGGAAGGACAAACACAGCGTACCGGGGTTGGTGTAGAAGAACCTGTCCGCCTTCCTGAGCATCTCGAACTGTATGCGCACGAGGCAGTGGAACGTGGGCCCGAGGATGGAGCCGACGACGGGCTCCTCCATGTTGCCGGCCACGTACATGTCGACGTCGTCCACGCTCTGGTAGGAGTGGACCAGGCGGTGGACCAGATTGGGCGGGATAAGGTCGGTCATCTCGTCCCACGTGCGGGCCTTGCCGAGCCGGCAAAACTTCCTTTGGAAATGAAGAAACGAGGAAAACGAAACTGAACAAACTCAAAACCAAACGGCGCATATGGTTTTTTTTGCTTTCATTGCGCTGCAATGATAATGCAAACGTTCCATCCATAAAAGGTACTAATTAACAAACTTGGTGCACCTTTCGACTCAAAACGTTTGAGCTGAAAATTGAGAAAGAAAACGTTGCCTTGACGTTTCCAAATCCAAAAATCTAATTTTACTACAATGCAAGAAGCCCCTTCCATGAATTCAAGTGAAACCAATATGTTTTCACTTTTTGTGTTCCCAATTCGACCCGAGCCATATTGTATTAAATTACTTGTAAGTCGGGTATGTGGGCAGCCTGTGGTCCCTGCCGCGCTGTATGTTGATGGCGGCGATGTCGAAGCCGAAGTTCGAGTCCTCTGACTCCGGGAAGAGCCACTCCGTCATCTCGGCCGAGAAGACGTTGTCAAAGTCTGAGAGTCCCTGAGCGGAGAGGCCGCGGCAGAGCGCGTCGCACACCTCGCCCTCCAGCACCATGCGGGGCTTGTTGAAGATGTCGCGCAGGCGGAGGCGGCCGGACAGCTGCGAAGAGAAGTTCAGATCGTTATGTCGACGCTTTACTGAATTATCGTGTGTACCGGTGCACTTAACGGTGACGTTAGCAATAGCAAGACCACCACCAGCAGCACTGACAGAGAAGCAGCAGCATCAATAGTAGTAGTAGTTATAATAGTAGCAACAGAGGTAGCACCAACAATAATAATGGCAACATCAACAGCGCCAGCTCCACCTCCAGCAATGGAAACAGCAGCCGTAGCAATGACAACAGTAGTAACAACAGCAATAACAGTAAATCCAAGAGCAGCAGCAGCAATATCATTACAACAAGAGCAGCAGCAAGACAGAACAACAAAAACAGCAACGACAACTTCAACAGCACCTTTGACGCTGAAGCTAAAGCAGCTAAAACAACAGCAAAAGAGGCAATCGCAACGTAGTAATGCCAAAAGACAGAATGTATTTATTTTTACCTTGAAGTTCCTGTCCCTCATGAACATGTGCCCTCCGATGTAGGTGTGCAGCCTGAATCCGGCCGTGCCGAAGCCCATGTAGACCCCTCCGTGCGCGTTCGGGTCGTACTCGTCGACGTGCCTGCCCTCCCTCCCGGTGAGCGAGACGTCGTTGGGCGTCCCCAGCAAGGCGTCCATGAACTGGGTGTACGTGATGTGCTGCAACTGAGCGATGTTGATCTTGCGGGACTCCTGGTACAGCCGCTCGTCGTCCCAGCTGGGCTGTAGTCTGCAATATTTACGTTAAAAAAATACTTTCAGAGCTTCGAAAATTCCCTTTTTTATGTTTTGCTAACAAAAGATATTTTAGAGGAAGTAAAACATACTGAACGTAACACAGACCTGGCCAGCTTCCTCGCCAGCTTGTTGTGGTTCCTGACGAACGCCATTGAGATTAGCGACTGCCCCGGGGTGACGTCGGCTCGGTCGTCGCCGCAGCGGAACTGGAGGTCGTCCGGGTCGCTCGTGCCCTCCCGCGGGATGATCTCAGCCCATTCGCGGTTCAGGTGGTCCTGGAAATTGGGAAGCGAATTAGCTCTTGAAAACTTCAAAAATATCATTGGAATACCCAGCTAAAAAAATTGATACTTTTTCAAATTTTCTCACCCTTTCGGTCGTAAGCAGCCCGCCGCGGAACGCCCTCAGGCTCCTGGCCTTCTTGTCGTCCGAGCCGTACACGACTGATCCGTCGATCCAGGCCGTGTTGATGTTCTGTGGGTCCTTCCTCCTGAGCCTGCAGTCCCTTTTCTTGTCGCCCGGGGACGTGGCCAGCTTGGAGAGGAGGAAAGGGATGCAGCGCGGGCGGCCATCCTTGCCGTAGAAGGAGTCGTCGTTGGGGGTCAGGATCGGGCAGCAGTTAGGGTGGTCGCGGTGCTCAGGCTCGCAGCAGTCAAGAACCTTGCCGTCGGACGTCTCCCTAGCCAACAGAACACACAATTTCCCATACACTGTACACGTTAGCGGGAAAACAATTTAGAATAAATTAGCGGGTACGGTATTTTATTATTGAAATTCCTCACCTGGGCGGAGTGAGCATGAGGTCGTGGTCCATGTACTGCCCAAAGTTCCACAGCATGGCGGAGAACTTCCTGCTGGCGGGCGTCTCCGCCCTCTTGACCAGGTCGAGCGAGAGCTGCCGGGAGTTCGGCAGGTGCTTTGGGGCGAAGCGAGGCGGGCCGCAGTCGATCTTGGTGTGCTTGGCGGGCACCAGGCGGGAGAAGGGCACGAACGACTGGCCCTCGCTAGGGCGGCCAAGGTTGTTGCAGCTGCCGTCCACCGCCCTGGACAGAAACGAAACAATTCGGCCCTCTTAATTTTTTTTTACTTTTTTTTCATCGGCGTTTTTAGAATGCAACAACCCTCCTCTCTTCCCACAATTTCAGTTTTTCATTGGAAGGCTCTCAAGGGGTCCTTTGATCTTTCGTTGTGACTTGAAGGCAGGGACATTGTTCGAAAATTAATTAAAAGTTTAAGAGGGAAATAGCTAAAACGAAAATTACTTGGAAGCATTTACTGGCCTATACATACCTAGAGTACAAAACTGATCCGCGTAAGCTCGTTCCCACCTGAATTTGAGGTCCCTGTCCGTGCACCTCCTCTCGACGGGGCACTGCTCCCTGGCGCTGGAGGTGGGGAAGGCGAAGGCGACCGAGAACAACAAGGCCAGGGCGACGAAGGCCGACAGAAAGAGGGACTTGAACGCCGACCAAGCCATGGCGAACCCGATCCCGCACCCCGGCAGAATTTGGAACGAAAAGTCTTCCCCCTCCTTAGTTCCCTAGATCAAGGAAAAGAAGTTGCCGTGGAGAAGACAGAGAAAGTAGTTGTTTCCTTCTCCGGACCTCCCAATCCGCCATTCATTGCTCGAGCTGGTGATTCTGGATCTCGAAACTTTTGTCAGTCTCTTTGTGAGGAGTTTCATCTTAGCGGGTTGGATGGGTTAAATTCTCTTCCGTAGGCGACTACGAAGCAAGCCGGAGGAAAAATTTCTGGCGCTCGAAGAATTGGAACACGATTTCTTTTTTATAGTCTTAGATAAAAGTCTTTGTTTCGTTCTAAAAAAAGAAAAAATAGTACAGCATAATATTCGTTCCATTTTTTGCGTTCACATTATACTGCAACAACCGACGGTCTTCTTGGGCGGCGGCCCTACAACCTCGTTGGTGCCCGCGGAGAACCTCTTGAAGTCCCCGGCCGGGTCAGAAGAAGAGGCTCCTCCGCCAGGGACGGAGCTGATGACAAGAGTGTCCCGGGCGCTGTCGTCGGACGAGGAGTATCCTCCCCCTTCCCTGTCCTTCTTGCCTCTCTTCTTTTTCCTGCTGCCCTCGCCGCCGCCTCCTCCGTCCCTGCTGCGGGAGCGGCGGTTCCTGGAGGAGGTTGAGGAGGAGCGGTGCGGCTGCGGCGACGGCGGGTCCACGTGGATCACGGTGGCGCCGGGCGGAGACATGGGGCCGCCGCGCGGCTTGGTGTGCGGCCGCGGCGGCGGCGGCGGGGAGGGGTCCGCGGAGTCGCCTGCGATTCCTGCGGCGGAAGACAGAGGGGGAGAGAGGTTGCCGTCGTGAGCGGTGCCAGGTACTCGGGAGGACGAGGACGGGGAGTCGTGGGAGGAGGGGGGCGGAGGGGAGTGGATAATGTTTCTTGAGAGTGAGCGGGCCTTTTTGAGATCTGCCAGGGTTGTGCCTCCTCCCCCACCTCCACCTCCTCCTCCACCTCCTCCTAAATGGACTGCGGACGCGGAGGACGAGGACGATATTTGGTTCTGGGACGACGGACGCTGCTGCTGTGGCGGCTGCTGTTCGCCTGGTGCCGCGGAGGAAGACGAGGACGGACTCGAGACGTCGCCCCCTCCCGGGGGGGCGTTGATTGTGACGGAGACGTGGATGTTTATCTTGTCCGACCCAGGGACGTTGGTGGACGAGGTCGACACCAGCGGAGAGGACGGGTCGCCCGGGGGCGAGGACGGGGAAGGGGAGGACGGGTCCGCCAGAGACGAGGTGCCTGGACGAAGAAAGAAAGAAAAAGACGGGGACGTGGAGCGATACTTCCGACTTTGGACTTGACGACGTGAGACAGGAAACACGACGACGTAAAGTTTAAAGAAGAGAATAGACGTTACAGGATTTTTTAATTTTAATCTCAAATTCCTCACTGTCTCTGGATGCCCTGGGTGGCCGCCTGGGAGGCAGGGCCGGCTGGTGGTGATGGTTCTCCTTCCCCTCCGCGTCCCCCTTGTTCCAGCTCGGCGGGAGGAGGATCTCCACATCGTTGACGTCCACCACCGGCTTGTTGTTGCCCCCGCCGTGGGGGGAGAGGGGCCCACCGCCGTCGCCGTTGGTGCTGGCGGCTTCGGACTAAAAAAAAAATACAGATGTGAAATGAATTAGCACACTGTCCGGGAGAAGTCGATGAACTTTGCGAATGTATCACAAGGCCGAGCACAAAGGATGAGGAGGGAGGAAGATTGACGGAAGTATCGATCGCCCACCCTTATGCCTACCTCTGTCGTCACAGTGACTCACGCATGGCATGACGCTAGGGTGGGTGCATCTGCCCCACATTTTTTATTATCATTGCACGAGACTCTCACCCCGCTCTCGCCCTTGGGCATGGGGTCGAAGCTCTGGATGAAGAAGAGCTTCTCGTCCTGCACGTCCTTCTTGGTGGTGTTCATCTTCTCCCTGAGCGAGGTCCTCCGTATGGACTGGGTGCGGGTGGAGGTGGACCTTGTCCGGCGCACCCGCGGCTGCTCCAGGCGGACGCGCTGCTCCTTCAGCTGGATCAGCCGCTCCTTGATCTCAGGGTCCTCACAGATGTCAAATGGGGTTTCTCCTACAAGGAAGATTAAATATGAGAATTGGTTGTGCAGTTCACTAGGTGTTTTAGGGGGAAAGCAAGCATATATTTTGCAACTTGGCAATGCCATCCCTACCATTTTTTGTCCTGGCGCTGATGTTTGCCCCGTTCTGGGCCAGCAGCTCGACTACTTCCAGGTGCCCCCAGCATGCTGCGGCGTGGATGGGCTGCCACCGGTCGTTGTCCACGCTCTCAGTCGAAACGTGGTTGTCCAGCAGGTACTCCACCACGCTCAAGTATCCGTTGGCCGAGGCCACGTGGAGTGGGGTGGCGCCCTGAGGGTCCTTGGCCTCCAGGAAGTCAGAGGCGCAGGACTGCAGCTCCCGCAGCATCCTCCTTTCGGTCTCCGCCCTCGTCTCGTCGATGAGCTCCTGCGTGACCCCCCTCCGCGCCATCTCGTTCTCGATGTACGAGAGCGTGGTGTCGTCCTCGCAGAGGTCGTAGGGCATGTTGCCGTCGGCGTTGACGGCCAGCAGGTCGGCGCCGCGGTCGATCAGGAACTTGACCAGGTGCAGGTGTCCGCAGGTGGCGGCGGCGTGCAGCGGCGTCCACTTCTCGGTGTCGGTGGCGTTGACGTCGGCGCCGTAGTCCACCAGCACCTTCATCATCTCCTCGCTGTCGTCGATGCAGCACTGGTGCAGGGCAGTCAGGCCGTCCTCGTTGGTGCTGTCGGGGCTCACGCCGACCTCCAGCAGGCGGCGAACTGGGGGAAAGACAAAGGAAGAAAGAAAACGTCAGGGGTGAAAATCACCGACTACAGGAGAGAGAAAACTTTCTGCTGTTGCTGTTGTTGTTGATGCTGTTTCCCTTTCTTCAGCTTCCAACCGCCTCGCCCCTACCTTCTGCGACGTCGTTCCTGGCCGCCGACTCCAAAAGCATGACGTCCGGCACGAAGGAGATGTTCCTGGAGCCGCGGTGGGGCAGTCCGGCGTAGGCGCCGCCCGCCACCAGGTCCGGCGGCGGGTGGTTGCGCTCCCGCTCCCGCTGCGTCCACCGCTTGAGCTGCGCCGCCCTCCTGCGCCGCGCCAGGCGCAGCCGCTCCTGCGTGGTGAGGGAGGCCTCGGGCGGCGCGGGGGTGGGCGGCGGAGAAGGAAGGCGGGGGACGATCAGGTCCATGCTCAGAGGATTGTTTACGCCACCGTACAAACAAAGTCTTTGGCTTCCTGGTCCTGCTCTTGTTGCGGCTGTTGTTCTTGTTGCCTTCCCCCAGGGAGGCGAAGGAGCCGTTGGGGCTCCCGTTTCTGCTGAAGAGGCCTGCTCTTCTTCCTATATGCCCCCTCCTCCTCCTCTATTTCCCTTCCTCCCCTTTTTGTTTTCCTTTTTCCTCCCTTTCTCTTCCCCCCCTTTTCCCCTCTTC
>JAAUYJ010203920.1_pt1 | contig 13796 bp, 7 predicted proteins | sample 7278031 | NCBI WGS metagenome assembly JAAUYJ01 (sample SAMN14350222, study PRJNA611818) | marine sediment metagenome | isolation source: surface marine sediment (1.8m) | place: French Polynesia: Moorea | collected 2018-08 | reverse complement strand
TAATAATTAATAATTAATTATTAATTATTAATTATTAATTATTGAAGATTGCTATATTTCACATCTAAAGTATAGAAACCAGGTTTTTATTAAATGCTGTACTATACTAATATGTCTCTCCTATAAACGCAGTTTCTTATAACAATCCAAAACAAGCAGATTTAATATAACATTCTTTTTTCAAATTAGTATTATATCATATTTTTCATTTAGCAAAAAAATACCAGAAATTAATGTAGAGATATTAGATAAAATATTAAACATCTCTACATTAGGGATGGTTTATGATAACGGATTTTTATTATTTGATTTCAGCGATCAATTAAAATTGTGAAAGTAGAGCTTTCTATCACAATATAAATCTTATTTAGGGCTTGCTGATTAAATATTAAAGCATTGACAGATTAAAGATATTAGCCTTTTTAGGTCTGAAATACCTTAATTTTGAGCTGCTTTATGCTCAAAAAGTTAGGATTTTGGGCGCATAGTTGAGCAAAAAAATTACTCCCCTGCTCCCCTACTCCCCCGCTCCCCTACTCCTTAAAAAAAGACTTTTTCAGCAAACCCTATTTATTCACCCCACTTTTACAACTCCTAAACTACAACCAATTCTTTCACTTCACCAGTCAAACTAAACGGACGTACTTCGGTAATTTTCACCTTGACTAATTTACCTTTTAACTCATTAATATCTCCCTCAAAAAATGTCAGACGGTTGCCACGGGTACGACCCATAACTTGAGTAGCATTTTTAGGGTTTGTGTCTTCAACCAAAATTTCTTCAATACGACCCATATAACGCTGCGACCTTTCTGCTGCTTTCACACCCACTAAATGATTTAACCGTTGCAGTCTATCTGCTTTCACCTCCTCACTCACTTGATTTTCCCATAAAGCTGCTGGAGTTCCCGGTCTAGGAGAATAAGCAGCAGTATTCAACTGATCGAACCCAATATCGTCCACCAACTTCAGAGTATTCTCAAATTGTGCCTCAGTTTCCCCAGGAAAACCTACTATTGCGTCAGCACTAATAGAAGCATCTGGCATCAGTTCGCGAATTTTATCAATAATTCGGCGATATTTCTCATGGGTGTAACCTCTCGCCATCGCTTTCAATAATTGATTATCTCCAGACTGAAAGGGAATATGGAAATGTTCGCAAACCTTGGGCAACTCAGCACACGCTCTAATTAAACGTTCTGTGAAATAGCGGGGGTGACTGGTAGCAAAACGAAGACGTTCGACACCTGGTACATCATGCACATAATAAAGTAAATCTGTAAATGTATGTTTTTTGCGCCCTTCTGCTGTGACTCCCGGTAAATCACGTCCGTAAGCGTCAATATTTTGCCCCAACAATGTAATTTCTGGATAACCTTGTCGCCCCAACTCTTCCATTTCAGCGCGAATAGCTTCAGGATAGCGAGACTGTTCTCTACCTCTGACACCAGGAACAACACAATAGGTACAGTGTTCGTTGCAACCATAAATTATGTTTACCCAAGCAGTAATTTTACTATCTCGTCTAGGTTTAGTGATATCTTCGACAATGTGAATGGGTTCGGTGGCGACTACTTGGTTGCCATTGAAAACTTGTTCTAATAAGTCTTGCAAACGGTTAGCGTGTTGGGGTCCCATAACTAAATCTAGTTCGGGGACTCGTCGCAGTAATGCTTCTCCTTCTTGTTGAGCGACACATCCAGCAACAATAAGAGTGAGGTCTGGTTGTTTATGTTTGCGTTTTGCTTGTCTACCCAAGTAAGAATAGACTTTTTGTTCAGCATTGTCGCGAATAGTGCAGGTGTTGTATAGAATGATATTGGCATCGTTCGGGTCATCTGAGGAGATCAAACCCATATTATCTAGGATACCTGCCATGCGTTCGGAGTCGGCTTTGTTCATTTGACAGCCGAAAGTCGTAATGTGATAGCGATGGGGATTTGTATTCATAATAAACTATTAGAATAAAATGATAGTATACAAAGGATTTAATATTATATCATAGTTTTGTTGATTTTAGGGAGGCGATCGCTTGCCAAATTTCTAGATTAACCCCTCAAACCCGCACAAATAAAACCACTCCAATATATCGGATGGGCAAAAGGACATTCTTCTTGGCTCTTTTGTTTTAGGTTTTCAATTGTTGTGCCAATGCGATCGTAAATTTTAGCTTGCTTTACCCGTTCTTTCTGCAACTCTTCATATTCTAGGGAATCTTTGGGGTGACAGTTGCGCTGCTTTTTTGCTTCTCGTAACTGTTCCCGGGCTTCTTTTAATTTCTTTCTTAAGGATTGCTCCAATTCCTTTCCATACTTCTCTTCAAACTCCTTGCCAGTCAACTCTCGTAATTTCTGTTGGGCGAGTTGCAAAGCTTGGGGACGATTTTTACCTGCCTGGCGCAGTTGATGGTAAAATATGGAAAATATGGAAGTGGCTAAGTCATCCACAGACCACAATGTACTCACTACTCCCCTCGCTCCTGCACATAAAAATCCCGTGTTGAGAGTCATCATGTTATCACTGACGTCTGTGCTGCCAATGTTGGTTTCACAACAAGACAGGAATACTTCGTCTAAATCTGGGAAACGGAACGCTGGAGATAATAGCTGCCCCAAAGTTATCCTACCGTCCGCTAAGATGAGGGCAGATTCCAGGTTGTTGTCGAGGCGAGATTGGGCGTGATGGGTTGAGAGTAACCGTTGCACTTGGGGCAGGAGTTTTTTGTACTCGTTGACAGTGCCTTGGCTGCCTTGGAGATATTTGCTATCGGCGACTTGGTACATTTCGGCAACTTGTCGCCCTTCGTAGGTGGAACAGGGTAAGTCTTGGGTGGTGTTTTCAACGATGCCGTAGGTGGGAGGGTTGGATGCCAGGGGTGGGCGTCGGTAGCAAAAGTCGAGAACTTGACAGCTTGCCTGGGTGCGGATCAGGAATTTGTCGCCGAAATATTGGTTATCTGCCAGGGGTAAGGGTGCAAAGGGGATTTGATGCAGATATAAATGGGGGATGAGGATTAGTTCTTGGATGCCATCTAATTTTTCTACTAATTTATCTAATTGCAACCGCTGGCTGATTTCTGGGAGTTTTGAAAGCATCTGTTGATGCCAGTCATCAGTCGTGACATAAGGTTTTAACCAGTGATCGAACAACCAAATTTGTAACTCGCGCCTACCTTGCCCTTGGCAGCTATGCACATTAACTCCACCGCGACGCACTATGAAAGCGTAGGTGTCGTAGTCAGTGCTGTAAAAGCTCAGGATAGCAGTGGTGTCATCTTCTATGAGTTGCTGCAATTGTTCAAATTCCAAGGGGGCAACTTGAATACTTTCTGCCAACACTCGGTCTAATTTGCGAATTTGACGGTTAACTTCTTGCTTTTCTGATTCTAATTTAGCTACGGCTTCATTTTTGGCTCCCAAAGCAGCCCGCTGGCGGGTGGCGGTAGCAGCATCTGTTGCCTCTCGGTTGTTTTGGGATTCTTTGGGGAACCTCAAGCGATCTATTTGCCGTTCCAAAGACTCGAATTGCTGCAACAGTTTCTCTACTTCTGGAGGAATTTCTCCTCGGCGGTAGACATCTTTACTTGCCATGATGTCAACTAACTGCCGACTGCGAGAACGTTCGGCGTATGCAAAAGCTTGGGAGTATTGCTGGAGGTTGACGAAGCATTGGACAATCTTATCGTAAACTCCAATCGCCTCTTGGAGGATTTCTTGACGGCGATCGTCGTCTTGAGACCAACTGCGACTGAGTTCCACTGCGGTTATTGCTTGTTTGTAGGCATCTATGGCAGACTGCCAGTTGCTTTCCTTGAAGTGGAGGTTGCCTAAACTGCGGGCAGTTCCGAGGCATTCGGCAGGATTTGCTTTTGGGGTGTAAATTTCTAGAGAATTTTCATAGCCAGCGATGGATAATTCCAGATTTTCAGCTTTGTCTCCTTTGATTCTGTCAGCGTAAGCAACGCCCAAATTATTGTGAGTATCTGCCCAGTCATTGGGGAAAGCTTCTTTGGTGCAGACTTCCAGAGAATTTTGGTAAGCAAGGATGGCTAGTTCCAGATTTTCAGCTCTGTCTCCTTTAATTCTATAACCATAAGCAGCACCCAAATTATTATGAATCATCACCCAGTCCTTGGGGAAAGTATCTTTGGTGCAGATTTCCAGAGCATTTTTGTAGGCAGCGATGGCTAATTCCAGATTTTCAGCTTTGTCTCCTTTGATTCTGTCAAAGTAGGCAGTTCCTAAATTATTCTGAGTCATTGCCCAGTCCTTGGGGAAAGTATCTTTGGTGCGGACTTCCAGAGCATTTTTAAAGGCAGCGATAGCTAATTCCAGATTTTCTGCGGTGTCTCCTTTAATTCTCATACAGTAAGCAGTGCCTAAATTATCCTCAGTCACTGCCCATTCGTTGGAGAAAGCTTCCTTAGTGCGGACTTTCAAAGCATTTTGGAGAGCAGCGATGGCTAATTCTAGATTTTCAGCTTTGTCTCCTTTGATTCTGTCAAAGTAGGCAGTTCCTAAATTATTCTGAATCATCGCCCAGTCCTTGGGGAAAGTTTCTTTGGAGCGAACTTCCAGAGCATTTTTGTAGGCAGCGATGGCTAATTCCAGATTTTCGGCGGTGTCTCCTTTGATTCTTTTGCTGTAAGCAGTCCCTAAATTATTCTGAGTATCTGCCCAGTCGTTGGGGAAAACTTCTTTGGTATAAACTTCCAGAGCATTTTCGTAGGCAGCGATAGCTAACTCCAGATTTTCAGCAGTCTCTCCTTTGATTCTTTCACGGTAAGCATTGCCCAAATGATTCTGAGTATCTGCCCAGTCGTTGGGGAAAACTTCTTTGGTATAAACTTCCAGAGCATTTTCGTAGGCAGCGATAGCTAACTCCAGATTTTCGGCAGTCTCTCCTTTGATTCTCACACAGTATGTATTACCTAATTGAAACAAAGAGTGGGCTTCCCACTGGCGATTTTTAATTTCTCTAGCAGCAACTAAAAATTTTTGTGCCCACTCCAAAGACTGCTCGTATTGTTCTAAAAACCAATAATTAAAAGTCAAATTGATGAAAGAAACACATTCTCCCCACCGTTCTCTAATTTCCTGTCTAATAGCCAAAGACTTTTGATCGTAAGCGATCGCCTCTTCGTATTCCCCAATATCTCTACAAACATTACCCAAACCATTAAAAGCATCAGCCTTTCCTTTGGCATACCCCATCGCCTCAGCCATACTCAAAGCCTCTTGATGATAACCCTTTGCCTCCTCATATTTCCCCAAAGAATTATCCACCGCCCCCAAACCATTAAGCGCATCAACCTCTCCCTGACTATATCCAATTTCTCTAGCAATAGCCAAAGACTCCCGATGCAGAGCGATCGCCCTTTCTTTCTCCCCCAAACACCGAAAACCTTTACCCAAACTATTGAGAGCCTCAACCTCTCCTTGACAGTCTGAAAGTTCTCGATATATGGTTAAACTCAGTTCCGAAAATTGTACCGCCTCAGAAAACTGACTAACTTCGTATTCGCGTCTCCCCATTTGACTCAAAACATCTGCAGTATCCTGCCTCACAACCCCCTCTATCTCAGAACTTCCCAACACCTCCCCCACTTGCAGCGCCAGACTTAACAGGGAATTTGCCTTATCCCAATTTTTATTATCTCTCAAACTTTCCGCCTCCTGCGCCATTACCTCCAATAACTCTGGCGTAACTAGCTCTGGGTAGCCGTTTAAAACCTCCTGAAATTCTACCCCACTGGTAGAAACCCTCCGACAATTGAGCAATTCTATAATCAGCTTTAAATAAGCTTGTTGCCGTTGAGATGCTTTTTCAGCATTTAGCTCACCAAATTCTTTTGCCATAATTTTTGATGAATTTATAGTTGAGTAAAATAGTAAATTTTTAGAATTTTAACAGACAACTTGATATGAACTATCCTTTGGTGAGAAGTAATTGGGAAAGAGCGTTGGCGCAGCCTAGTGGCAGTTATATCGCTTCAATTCTCTTATTACTTCTTCTCCATTATTCTTGTTCCTCAAAAATCCGATCTAATTTCTCCAGCAATTCTTCAGCTAACTCCAAAAGTTCGATTCCATCCTCCTCATTATTATCACTTATATCTCGGTTACTACTAGCCACACTAATACCACCAGCCAATAAATTTCTTACAGCAAAAATACGGTCATCCTCGTCAGAAATTTGCCACATTTTTTCTAACTCAGAAGCAATTTCTGATGTAGATTTTTCTCTTAATTTTTCTCTCACTCTTACTGCTACTAAATCATCACTTTCAAGCAGAAAAATTATCGAATCAAAATAAGTATCATCATCCCAATTTTCTAACCAATCTCCATCAACATCTTCCACATAAAGGTTTGCTGCATCTAAACCATAATTTAAAATATCAGATTGTAATTTTCGAGATGATTCTAGTAGTTTAGTCAACTCTGCCAATTTTTCTTCCAAAGAATTTTGTTTGTTTGTAGCCATAATATTAATATTTTTCCTCAGTCTATCTAAATTAGGTTATAAACTACACTTTAAATAATTACCTTTCTGGAGATTGTCGCTGTTATCTAATATGGTTTTGACTAATTCATTTTTAAAATTTTCTTGGCCTGGATTATAGCTTAAAAAAAGTCCTCTGTCAATTTCCCAAAATACTAGAGTATCTTGCCATTTTTCTGCTTTATTTTGAGTAAATTTTTTAGATAAGGTTGTAAGTTGAATACACAATGGTTTTTCTTGACTACCACTAATAATAATATCGGTTGCCATTGACAAATCAACAATATAGCGTTGTAAAACTGTGCCTTGATTAAGTTCAATTTTCTTAGCTGTATCGCTAATTATTTTTCCATCTTCTTGAGTAAATTCTCCTGACATCAGTTTTTGTTTCCAAATAGAAAATTTAGGGTCTTTTTCTCGTAGCCATTTTGGAAATAATTCTTGATGCCAATATTGTTCTGTAGGATTCATTTGTCGATAGTCAAATTCTCCCTCAATTTCCTTTTCAATAGATTTGATAATTAGGAAAATTTGAGAATCTTCAATAAGCTGTTTCAAAAAAAGTATTACAAATGGTTTACTTGTCAAAGTACCAGGTTTTAAATGTTTAATCCATCTATTTACTTCATTTAATCTTTTTGCCAAATATAAGTCTACTGAAGATGCTTCCTGAATCAAAGATTTTAATTGTGTCTTGAGTTCCCTAGCTTGTTGCAAAATAGAAATTCCCTCCATTGATTATTATTGATTAACTGTTAAGGTATGGGTAACAGTAGGAGACTTGCCGACTAAGCACCTACAATAGGTAGTATAAATAATGATATTGCCTTCGTTCAAGTATTTTGAGGAGATGAAGCACATATTATCTAGTATACCTACTATGGTTCGTAGTCAGCTTTATTCATCTAGCAACCGGGTGCATCTCATATTTGCCAAAATACTTTTTTCCTCCATACCTATTTCCTCCATACCTATTCCCTGTTAAGTGTTAAGTGTTCCCACCTTCTGTGTTCCCTAAAAGCGATAAATTTTTTGCTTTCTTCACCCATTGAGATGCACCTTAGCAACCGAAGGTAGTAATATGATAGTGACGAGTATTTGTCTTGATAGTAAACTCCTGCTATAAGAAGATAATATATGAGACTTTTCAGATTTAATGTTAGGAAAAATCTAGAAAAGAATATCTAAACAAATATGATACACTAGAAACTGTTAAAATAATTAAAGTATTACTTAAAAAATATCAAATTTTGATAAAATAATTAAAAGTATCTTAGGAGATATCTCTCAAGATAATGGTCCACCCGTGGAGAAATTTTTATTCAACTTTTGGCAAGCATTTTTATCTTAATAGATACTTTAACCATTTGATCTACTAATAAAGTCTACATCTTGAACAAGACTAATTGAATGCCATGAAAATGAAACGTAATATTTTCATATTTGTAGGAATTATATTGATTTCCTTATTGGTGGTTTTATTGAGGCCACAGGATAAAGATAGATACCCATTAAATGCTAATTCTGGTTTCATACAGCAAGAAATCAGTCCCGCTTACTCACTATTTGACTTAGGTGTAGCTGATATTAATCAAGATAGATTTTTAGATATATTTTCTACAAATCACAACGGTCCTCAGCTATTCTTAATTAATGAACAAGGAGCAGATTTCAAAGATGGGGTTTCAGAGTTGGGTTTGCCCCAAAACTATGAAGCTACAGAGTCACCTGCTCCCGATCCTCTGGCAAACAAGACAGAACCAGGATTATATATTTATTGGCATAATTATGAATTAATAATAGCTGCTCAAGGTCTGACTAATCCAGAGAATTTAAGAGGTTTAGTAATTGTTCCTCTCTTAGCAACCTCTACCGAATCAGGTAAAATATCAACAAATATAAGAAAGACAAATGCTTTATCAGCAGGAATTGATAAGGTTCAGGTAGTAAGATTTAACGTTAAGGGAAATGGCAGATTATCTATCAAATTCCCAGCATTTTATCCTTTTTTTCAACCCCTATTTAAGTTAAATCATAAAGCAGATTTAAAGAATATTTACCTAGGTTCTCGTTTTCAATCTGCTACTTCTATTGATTTTGCTTTACCACCTATTAATGCTTTACCTCACATGGATCGACATGGTATGGCTTGGAATGATTATAACGGTGATGGAAATCTAGATATAGCTATTGTCCGAGGAGGAATGCAAGGCAGAATGTCGGAACTATCTCCTAATGCTAGAGATGAATTAATGCTGCAACAAAGTTCTGGTTTTGAAGATATTGGGGAGAAAGTAGGCTTGGCTAAAGAGGGGTGTGCTGCACGACAAGTGGCTTGGGTTGATTTTGATCGGGATAATCTTTTAGACCTTTATAGTATGTGTGGGCGAGATTTGCCACCAAGTTCCTTATATCCTAATCAACTCTTTCGTCAAACTCCTGAAGGTCGTTTTATTGATGTTGCTGCTGAAAAAAATTTGGGGCTCGAAGATATTGGTTGGTTTACTTGGTTAGATATAGATAACGATCTGGATATGGATTTATTTTGGGCAGATGAAACAACTTTTTGGCTCTACAGAAATGAATCAGGAAATTTTGTTGCAGAAAATTTAGGAGAAAAGAAGGCTTCAGTGAATCAATTGACGATCGCTGATTATGATGGAGATGGAGACCTAGATTTATTCTCCGCTTCCAGAAGAGAAAGTACATTATTTACCAATGTGGATGGTAAATATCAAGTTACCGATCCAGAATCTATTGGGCTACCAAAGAAAGCATTTGCAGCTAACTGGGTTGATTATGATAATGATGGATTGATAGACTTACATACCTTACGCTACGGAATATACCGCCAACAACCAGATGGCAAATTTAAAAAAATCAACTTACTAGAGGTTAGTTCCCCTAATACTTTTGGAGGGTATGCTTACTGTACTTGGTTTGATGTAGACAATGATGGCGATCGCGACTTATTAATGGGTAAATCAACAAAAATGTCCTGGTGGGAAAAGCGACAAAGAAAAGACAAGGATATTACGGAATTAACTAAATATAGTAAGTCTAGAGTTTTGCTCTATCGTAATCCAGGCAATGATAACCATTGGTTACAAATAGAATTAAAAGGTGCAGCAGGAAATTCAGTTGCTATCGGTGCTAAAGTTAAACTAATTACAGCAAATGGAACCCAATTTCAAGAAGTTGGACAGTCAGAAGGATCGTGGCGATCGCAAGGTCATTATCGTCTTTATTTTGGTTTAGGAAAACAAGAGAAAATTGACTCGATCCAAGTCATTTGGCCTGATGGGCAAAATCAGGAAATCCTAAATCCTGACCTAGATCGATTATTAGTTATTGAGAAAGCTTAAGCCGATCGTTGATATCGATCGACTGGTTAATTATACCATTTCTCAAAAACTTTTATACATTTTGTTGAGCAGGGGAGTAGGTAGGGATGTTGCAGGCAACGTCCCTACATAGAAGTAAACATAGCAATAATTCATATTAAATCAGTTAAAACTAGAAAAAAATGATTTGATATGTACTAATTAATTGATAACTGAAGTATTACCCAATTATAGCCAGGACTTACGCAAATTCTTAGATAATACCATTTCTCAAAAAGAATGCTAGATTTAATTGGGTGGGGAAGTATGGGGAGTGTCGGAGGTGTGGGGAGAGTTCATTAATTGATAATTGATAATGGATAATTGATAATTACCTCTGGTTAAAACCGAGAGGATTGAAGATCAGGAAATATTATTTCTTTTTTTCCCCTATCCAAGGGGAGGCTTTAAACCAGAATTATTTAATTATTAATTATTAATAATTAATAATTCGGTAAAAGTAGGAATAATATATACTAACTGAACTCAAATTGTCAAAAATAGACGATAAATCTTGGTAACTATTTAACTTTTGAAGTATAGCTTTATTGGGACTATACGCTATCTGTAGAGGGCGAATGGCATTCGTCCCTACTAGATATAGCGCTTCTGCGTAAGTCCTGATAGCATTACTTTTGGGAATTGGTATTAAATCGTAGCTAGAAAAATCATCGAAAAAATAAACTCTAAATATTCATCAAACAAAAACAAATGAAAATGAAACGGAATATTTTCATATTTGTGGGAATTATATTGATTTCATTAATGATTGTTTTATTGAAGCCACACCATAAATTAAGGGATATTTATCTGAATAAATACTACCCATTAGATGCTAATCCTGGTTTCATACAGCAAGAAATTGGTCTCACTTACTCACTATTTGACTTAGGTGTAGCTGATATTAATCAAGATAGATTTTTAGATATATATTCTACAAATCACAATAGTCGCCAACTCTTCTTAATTAATCAACAAGGAGAAGATTTCAAAGATGGGCTTTCTGAGTTTGGTTTGCCCCAAAACTATGAAGCTACAGACACACCAGCTCCCGATCCTCTGGCAAATAAGACAGAACCAGGGTTATACATATATTGGCATAATTATGAATTAATAGTTGCCTCTCAAGGTCTGACTAATCTAGAAAATATGGGAGGTCTGATAATTGTCCCTCTCTTAGCAACCTCTACGGAATCAGGTCAAATATCAACAAAAATAGAAAAGAAACCTGCTCTATCAGCAGGAATTGATAAGGTACAGGTAGTAAAATTTAACGTTAAAGGAGATGGGCGATTATCTATCAAATTTCCAGCATTTTATCCGTTTTTTCCACCCCTATTTAAGTTAAACACTGGAGCAGATATAAACAATGTTTACATAGGTTCTCGTTTTGAATCTCCTACTTCCGTTGATTTTGCTTTACCATCTATTTATGCTTTACCTTATATGGATAGACATGGTATGGCTTGGAATGATTATAACAATGATGGGAATCTTGATGTAGTTATTGCCCGAGCAGGAATGCAAGGTAGAATATCAGAACTATCTCCTGATGCTACAGATGAATTAATGTTGCAAAAAAGTTCTGGTTTTGAAGATATTGGAGAGAAAGTAGGTTTGGCTAAAGAGGGTTGTGCTTCACGACAAGTGGCTTTGGTTGATTTTGATCGGGATAATCTTTTAGATATTTACATTATGTGTGGACGAAAGTTGCCACCTAATTCTATATATCCTAATCAACTCTATCGCCAAACTCCTGAAGGTCGTTTTATTAATGTTTCTGCTGAAAAAAATGTAGGGATTCCTGAAATAGGGTGGTTTGTTTGGCTGGATATAGATAACGATCTGGATATGGATTTATTTTGGGCTGATGAAATAAATTTTTGGCTCTACAGAAATGAATCAGGAACTTTTGTTGCTGAAAATTTAGGGGAAAATAAGCTTAAGCATTTAGTGAGTCAATTGGCGATCGCTGATTATGATGGAGATGGAGACCTAGATTTATTTTCCGCTTCTAGAAGAGACAGTATATTATTTAACAATGTGCAGGGTAAGTTTGAAATCGTCGATCCAAAATCAATTGGATTACCAGATCGAGCATTTGCAGCTAACTGGGTTGATTATGATAATGATGGGTTGATAGACTTACATACCTTACGATACGGAATGTACCGCCAACTTCCAAATCACACATTTGAAAGAATAAATTTATTAGAAGTTAGTGCACCAAACACATTTGGGGGATATGCTTACTGTACTTGGTTTGATGTAGATAATGATGGCGATCGCGATTTGTTAATGGGTAAAGATGTAAAAATGTCTTGGTGGGAAAAACAACAAAGAAAGAAGGAGGATATTGCTGAATTAACTAAATATAGTAAGTCTAGAGTGTTGCTCTATCGTAATCCAGGAAATGATAACCATTGGTTACAAATAGAATTAAAAGGTGCACCAGGAAATTCAGTTGCTATCGGTGCTAAAGTTAAAGTGATTACAGCAAATGGAACCCAATTTCAGGAAGTTGGACAGTCAGAAGGAGCTTGGCGATCGCAAGGTCATTATCGTCTTTATTTTGGTTTAGGAAAACAAGATAAAATTGATTCGATCCAAGTCATTTGGGCTGATGGGCAAAATCAGGAAATCCTAAATCCTGACCTAGATCGATTGTTGATTATTGAGAAAGCTTAAGCTTATTTATCTAACCAGGATAACTCTCTATTTACTATTTTTTGAAGTTCGGTAATATCTTCTCGAAAGACTTCATTGAGAGACTTTTTCAAGGCAACAGGTAGAGGTGGAATAGGTCCACTATTCCACTTTTTCAAATTATTAATTAGTTTTTTATATAGAGACCGAGGTAATATTTTCTCTAAAAAAGACTTGAGTGGATTAGATGTAAATAAGAACTTATGAACTAATTTATTTTTGGGTAAATAGCCTTGGTTTTTTCGCCGTTTAATATCCAAAACAAAAGAATCGTCAACTCCTAAGAATTGATAGATTTCTTTCATTATTCCCACAGGGTTTTCCCTAAAATCATCATAGAAAAGAATTTTAAGTTGTTCGGGTTCAAAAATGTTTAAGTATCGTTGAATTTGTTGCGAATACATCCCTAATTTGGTATAATGCCAATCCCAACCCCAATTGTTATTTATTCTTTCTTCTTCTTGGTCAAGAGCTTTTTCTATAGATAAAGGTTCCAAAAGATGTCGAATATTCATCACATAATGGGAATAAAGACGATCCACAGGATTACGCAACATTACAATCATTTTGACATCAGGAATGTACTTTTTGATGTTTTCTGGTGCTTGAGGAAAATAGAGATAGCGTACAGATGCTTCTCCGATCGCCATCTCATCAGAAACTTTATCAAATAGAGCTTGATAACTTTCCCAATCTGTAATTGTATTTTGGTACAAACGTTTCAGGAGAACTTCAGGAGATTCTGGCCCGGAAAAGGGAGGTAATTTTACCCCTTCAAAGACAAAAAAATTAGGCTCTTTAGGATTGGACATAAAAATTTGAGGATGCTGCTTGAGATAATCCCATACAGAGCTAGTGCCTGATTTTGCCGCACCTAGAAGAATAAAATTAGGAAGTGTCATTTCATTAATACCTCAACCTAAACGATTTAACTGTTTATTATTAAACCTTTTAATGGCTATGAATGTCTATAACAATATTCTGATCGACCTAATAATTTTATAATGCTATTTAATCATAAAGTTTAACCTAAATTGAATAGCCCAAATTAGCTAGAGTATCTCCTGCTAACTCTTGCCAAAGAGCAATGTCTTCTGGTGAAAGTCTAGTTTGCCATTCTCCGATAGAACCCTTGCGAATATGTTTACCTTCTCCTTTATTTTTGATTTTATTAATATCTGTCGCATCAAGAATTTCATCAAT
>JAAUYJ010043187.1_pt1 | contig 13796 bp, 16 predicted proteins | sample 7278031 | NCBI WGS metagenome assembly JAAUYJ01 (sample SAMN14350222, study PRJNA611818) | marine sediment metagenome | isolation source: surface marine sediment (1.8m) | place: French Polynesia: Moorea | collected 2018-08 | reverse complement strand
TACGGTAGTTAATAATATTTCTTGACAAATTCATGTCATGTTTTCTGTCATGAAAATTCTAACAATCTGTGTACTTAAAACTATGAAACTTTTGTAAGGATAAACAAGCATCATCCACCTGTAATATTCTAAAAACACACTTTATTTTGATTGCTGTCACTGTTTTTTGTCTCATGTTTGATTGTGTATTATTTACAAACGATAAATTAGTTACAATCATAAACCTTAGACATGGTTAGGACACCCATTTTTTCCTCTTAACATTCAGTCACAATCTACCATGTAGTCAGGAACAGGAATGACAACGGAATATTTTTTTGCTGGTGATACTGTGGGAACTTTTCTTAGCCACTGGTATTTCTCTGCGTCGAATTCATATATTATGTTGCTCATCTCAGCACCCACGAGTTCCCCTTCAAGTTGTCCTCCAAAAATGAGAAAGTTTTTATTCAACTGTGCAACTTTGGCACCATACACCAATTCATCTCCTGGTATACTAGGTCCATCTCTCCACAAACCACTTGCAATGTTGAAAATATAACAATTACTGGATTCAGACACTGTTACAATCTCTTTGCCCAAGGCCGAATTGTCAATCAGGCCACAGGGGTCTCCACTTACAATCCTTGGAAGTTCAGGCATAGAAATCCTGGAAATAATTACTATCCCAACAAGCACGTAGGTCTTCAGTAATTAATAATAATTATACCAATTGCCATGAGCTAGATCCCATCTATAAACTGATTTATCATAATCAGTCCCATTGTAACCTCCCAGGACAAAAATTGTGTTTGGATCTATTGTCACTTGGCAATGTTGACCAAATACCCGGGGCATGGAAGGCCCTGACCTGAACCTATCATCACCAAGTCCTCTCACTTGAGTCGAAGACACATAGGCATTTCCGTCCCAGCCTCCAGTTAGCAACCATGTTGCGTCATTTACAAGACTTCCACCTTGCCATGATACAGGAGTCGCCAGAGAATCAACTTCCTCCCATCGATTTTCTTCATAGTTGTATTCATAACATCGGGCGCCCGCCCCTCCGTTTCCTCCGCAGACTCTTGGCCTTCCCTCCACTATGGCCCCAGCAGCAACATCCACAGGCCAAGGATAGTTTGCAATAGGCGAGCATGATGCGGTATTAGATGAGAGATCTATCACTTCCACTTTGTCCAATCTACCACCTAGTCCATGTTCATCGCCGCCAATGACCATAAACTTAGTGAAATCTGCTGAAAAAATTCTTTTGTTGCTACAAAGCTTCAAAACACTTTCTAATACCTTTCCTTTCTCCACATTGCTTTTGACCTGAGAGGCAAGTAACACAATCCTCATAGTCTACATCTGTGCAGTCCATGAGCAAAATGCAAGAAAGGTCTGCCTCATTGTAGGTGAACCAGGCACATTCTAGTTGGGTCCTGCAGAGATCATGGCAATCCTCTCCTCTAGAAGCTGTCTCAATAGAAATAAGATTTCCTGTGCAAACACCCCTTTCCCAGCACACAAGATCTAAAAAAACATGAACGATGAGGCAACAGTTTCCTTGTCAAGTTAAACCCTTACCTTGGCACAAAACTTCCCCAGTGTAGCATTGCTGGCATGAATCCGTCTCAAACTCTTCACAATTGGCAAATCCGACACAGCGGCTGTCGAGATCATATTGGGTGAAAAACTGGCAGTCCTTGTCTGTTTGGCAGTGCTCAAGGCACTCCTGGGCATCATCCGAGGGCCATTCGTCCACAAAGAGGGAGGAGGTGCACTGGCCGTCGACGAAGCAGCCAGGGTTGGCTGAAAGCATTTAAGTCACTTTTATTCAAATGTACTGTAATAATATTTCAGAAACAGTATTGGCTTGAAAGAGGAGAGCTTCAATCACCTATTTGGCCTGTGCACAACAGAGGTGAAAGTAGCAGGACAGGAATCAATCTCGCGCTTTCCATGACGGAGAAGATGAGCTGAATGAAGCCCTAGCTTTCACTACCTTCTATTATAAACTCGATGATATATAAAGTAACCCGTAAAAGTTTCAGTGTTTCTAGACCGACGGGGACAAAGAGAATGGACTATATATACCGGTATGCAGATAACAATAATTCTCCCCTAGTGGCCCAATCAGTGGCGGGAACGATATCGAAATTGTTTTATTGCTTTGTCACCAGCAGCTTCAACCCAAAAGAAAGGACGAACACGTTCTTTGCACACGTACAAGGGACTGCAACACTCCTTAAGTAGAGTTGAACGAGAATTATTTCAAATACTGTTGGTAAAACATCGGTATCATCTTTCTGGCTCAGTAAAATCACCCTCCATTTTCCGTCTTTTAACCGCCCGCTATTACTACCGCACAGCAAGCGAATTCTCTTTTCTCTCTCACCGTCTCCCCCATTCTTCCTTTCGTCTTTCGCAAGTCATGACTGCATGGGACGCCCAATTCCTCGATCCTCTTCCCCCTGCCTCAACTAATCCTTTCTTCCTTCCGCGCCGCACATGTGTAACAACATCCGTTGCTTCCCAACCCGTCGTCGTGAGAGTCAAAGATTGGCCAATGTCTGAAGACTGTTTGTGATTCTTTGCTCAAGAACAGTGGAAACAGCCTTTTTGTGTCAAGTTTATATTGCTTTCAGACAATTTGTGAATCCCGAATTTGCCAGGAAGGAAGGGAGCGGCAAGAGACATCATCCCATTCGTGCGGGCGGCAATTGGTCCTGATTGCAATATAATTCAAATGAATGGGAGTGGAAGCATGTTTGTGTGTGTACGGGAGAATGCAGGATGTGTTGCCGACGACGAATTCGTGACTCCTAATTGCCACGAGCGCAAACCCAATTTCGAGGTTAATTTGCCAAATATCTTTTTCTCCTCATTCAGGCAAACATACACAAGACGGCGTCTTACAGTTGCTACAGAGTCGTGAGTCCTACTGCGGCTGCTCAGATGGCTTTATCTCGAGACGAAGACTCTTTCACTGAGTTGCCCAGCAACGACATTTTCGTACAAAAAAACTGCAAAACAGGCAAGATTAATGGCGTAGTTGGAACAGAAGTATTGCTTCATATTTTTTTATTACAGAAAGGATACCGCCTAGTAATATGTGAGTGTTTTGGTACTGTGGAACAATGCTTTGAATTCTTTTTTTACAATTTGACGTTGCCCGGTACTCAATCTTATGTTGCCTCCGTCTCCTTCCGTCATAGCATAAAAAATCCTGCCCACAAAGACTTCCCAGACATAGTACACACATTTTCAATCAAATATGAAATGAAGGTAGTACACGATCCGTGCAAACTCGGGGCAAAAAAAATATTTATTTGATCTAGGACGGTGGCCACTCAATGTTTCAGAAATGAGAAAAGGCTCTGAATTCGAGCAATAAAAAAGCACGGCAACAACCTGCATTGCCGCGGGGGACGAAGGCGAGAGGGGAAATGGGATTTTCTCCCTTTTGCTCGAATTTATTCGCGAATCCCTTGTGTGCGGGTCGGTCGGTAGCACTTCCGGCAGCGGCGGACGGACGGACGGGCGAGTGGTGAATATGGGCCCCAATCTCCTCTCGCTTTTTTTGTAGGGCGTGGCGCCTTGGGCGGCCAAAGAAAGAAAGAAAGAAAGAGGCCGAAAAGCAATCCTTCTTCTCGTGCTTTATTCCACTTTTTTTCTCTCGAGTCATGCAACCAAGAAGGAGGAGGGGATCGGCGAACGACGAAGAGGTAAAAGGTGGAAAATGGAGTTGTCAACCGGGCTTCTTTTTGTCGCTGTTGTATCGAAAAAAGATCAGAGGAATGCGCCCGAAAAAGAGCTTCCATTCCATCCCAGAAGAGAATGGGCGTTATTTTTCATCCCATTGTGAGCCTTTTCCCCTTCCGTCATCCTTCCGCGAAACAAAGTGTCGCCGCCCCAAAAATTGATTCTTTTTCCTCCCCTGCCACCACCGCTGCCTGTTCAGTAACCGTAAGTCTCCGTCCGCTGAGAGCCCCAAAATCAACGGAGGCGGCGGAGACGGCCATCGACCAAGAGCGGGGATTTTTGCACTGTCACAAAGCCCAGACAAACAGGGTACTTTGGGAGGGGTCACACTTTGACAACACATATTTTTTAAATAATCACAAGGAAAACAGTACCATGCATTAGCGAGAAACAAAAATGGTGGCAATTTCTCCCATTGCAACTGCCCCCTCTTCCAAAGCAGCAGTCTTGGTCTTGAGACCGACCCCAGGACAGTACGGCACCCCGGCCGCAACCAAGCCAGGTTTGAGCAAGCAGTCAACCGACCCTAAAAGGGAAGGAGGACGTTTGGGCGACGTCGTCAAGCAACAACGAACGAACGAAAGAACCAACGGGGGCGGTTTTTGGGCTTTTGGCATGACATGACCTTAAAAAACAGAACACAGAACAGGGGGAAGAGGGAGGGGCCGAAGGAGGAGGAGGAGGGACTCAAAGACTTTTTTCCTTCCGTATCACGACAATGAAGAAGGGGAGACAGGTGAGAAATTTGCCAGCTGCAAAATAAAATATCGCAGACAATATTTGACAGCTATGTACTAGTACTAGTACTAGTATATTGCGGAAGACACGATTGTGCACGAGTGTATGCTTTTTTACCTTTATGATAATTCTACTACATTGTTCATTATATTGCGCGATTCCCATTCTAGGTGCCTGCCAGCCACTGGAAGGGCTTTGAACTCGAACATAGTTGGCAAAAAAGGAAGGGAAGGGAGGAGGATGGGTAGGTATTATGGGTTTTGACGGCTGCACCGGCGCCGTCGTTATATTATTCGGAACGGACGGAGATTGCTTTTGGCGGGAGGCGTCGTCGTCGTCGACGGTGGCAATTGCTCCAGATTGCTCCTCTCTTTAGCTCCTCTTCCTCCTCCTTCTGCGTCTTTTCAATAGCGATTCTTCCACTTGGGTGCCACATCATATAGGTTAGTGGTGGCATAAGCTTTGAGCTGAGACGCCAAAGCAGACGCTGCTTTTTTTCGCGCGATTTCCGGGAATACTCATCGAAGTTTGGCGCCAAATGGAGAGAAGAATGATAACGGCTCTCCTCTACCTATATCATATACGTCACTTATGTTTTTTGTTCTTTTACAAAAGGACTGTACTACACATGTGACGTGAACGATGATAGTTTTGCAACGATACTGAATAATGATTGACCTCATTGTCCAAGTGCTTTTTCCAAGGTGACGTGGGTAATCATTATACGCACTTACACTTACACAAGTGCTATTTTGCCAACATGGCAAATGTTTAACGTACGAGAGTCAAAAGAAAACTACCAGGTATTGTAGTAGGGTATAGTATTTCTAGGGGTTCATTGAAGTTTATTCCGTACACAGCAGACAAACAGGACACAAGTTTGATTCCAAAGGATTCGTGTGCTTTGAGAACAATTGTTTTTGTTTCGACACACGAGCATCCTGCGTTGATTCGAGGCTTTTGCCTTACAAAGATCTTGTTTTCATGCTCCAATTCCAAAGAATGGCCGTAGCGACAAACTTATATTTCCTCCTCTTCCATGCCTGTAGGTCCTACAAATAGTATGCGCAGAAGGAGACACAAATTTCCTTTTCAGATGATTGCACAACTTCTATTTTACTCACCTCCCAGGGCCGCCGACACCACTCCCACCACCAGGACGAAGAAGACCAGAGCCACTAGAGAAAGTGTTATTCTTGAACGCACAATTTACGGTAAATGAGTTGTAGCATCTCACCTGCCATGCTGTGACCGTGCCTTTGCGGGACTTGTGAGACTGCGCGAGGGAAAACAAGTCGCTGGAACTTATATAACGAGACAACTGTGTCCATGTTCGTTGCGTCCCTGATGTACAGTCTTTTGCTGGAAAGGGCGAGAGCCTCCATAGGTCGACACAGTTGCTTTCTCTATGGACAACTTTTTGCTCGAGAATATTAGTACATACTTGAGATCGGTGATAGCCTATGATTAGCCTCGAACCGAGGCAGACGTACGTGTACGCATACGTATGTATATACAGCAAGGGCAGTCAGTGTCTCCATCCACATGTGGTCATCGCCGCCGCTTTCTCCCCTCGAGCATGTCGACATGTAACGCGGCGCCGGATCCCCATCGAGCATCACATGAGAATCGACAATAACGCTGAAGAGACAGTTCCAGAATAACGAGGAAAAGAGAGAAAAAACACTCTCGTCATCGTGATCGAAGGCGATATAGACACAGCAGGCACCTGTCTCTTGCCGATTGTCCACTTGTACATAAAGGCCTACAGCCTACGTGTCCATTTACTTTCTCCTTTTTTATTCAAATCTGAGGGCACTCTAGGAATCGACTGTGGGCAACGTAGTTCACCATGCTTACGTACCCCCTGCACGTCTTGAGAGTGCGAATGTTTGGGTCAAATTCGAATTTGCATCTCGGCAAATCGTATCGATCTTTGTAAGCAATGTATGTAAAGTTCTTACCGGAAAATCCTCCTCCGCCGAACTGATGTCACCCAGCGAAGAAGCCGTCATGTCACGAAGAAACTAAGACGCCATTTACAAATATTGTTTTTCCGGAATGCAAAGCTGCTTGCAAACTTTTCAACTGACCACCTACGGCATCCCCTGCCGATATTTATACTTGCCACGGTCTCAAAGGCTTAATTACGAATCATTACATTTTATTGCATCTTTTACTGCGCAAATGGTCTTCTTCATTGTCTCCGACGCCGAATGACGGGTAAATTTCGCCAACGTGCCAAGGAGACGCACATTTGCGCAAAGTATGATGCGATACTAGCTACCCAGCAAGGTCAATCTTTCCTTCATTAACGCCCCTCACGGCCGATGCATTGCCAACGGACAGGCACACCTGTAAATAATTTTATTTTATCGCTGAGGTCACAAGATCATCGCCATAAATAGCTGCTCAAGTGCACCGCAAGAGCACTTGTGATTATATTATTTCGTCTTCGTTTCCGCGTTTCCGAGGTCTCTCATTCTTTGCTCCAAATGTACGGAGGAACCAAAGTGAGCAATGATCCATTCCGCCTCTCCCTCCCCTGAGGCAAGGCGGGTCGGGTCGGCTAAAGCTCTTTCGGAAAAGAGACCGACTCGACCGATCTTCAATTACCAAATATGTCAGACCGCATTTTCAAATATCCGCGTCTATATACACGCACGGCGGTTATTTCCAGATAGCTACTAGCACACACACACACACACCCTCCCTGAGCCCTGACCCGCCCTCCTCCTCTTCCCTAGCTCCAAGTCTTGGTTTGTTTTGGCTTGCTTGAGGGGGAGCCCCACTTTGACTGTCGCTGCCGCCTTGGGCGTCCAAAAATAGAAGAAAAGGAGGGAGGAGTGATGCCTAATAAACTCCCTTCTCCCTCAGGTTTTAGACGCCCTCCCCCCGTTACTTTTAAGGGAAACGGTGGCGGAGGAGGGTTTGAATTTTCGGTCTGGATCCTCTGCGGGAACACGCCCTGGGGAGTGGAGGAGGGTGGGAATGGGAGTCGGGGGAGGACTCAGGCGTTTTGTGTGGACACTGTAGACCGACACGAGCCAATTCGATTTCGATTTCATGGAGCTCATACCTTCTGTCAATTATATGGTCGTTGCGGTAAAGTTGCGGTACGTACATATAGCAAAATCTGCCAAGGAAAAAATAATAGAACGTAATGTACTGTTGGCCAACAAAACAAAAGTTTCATGAATCCAACCCCCAAGTCCACGCTTTTTCCCGGGGGGGATTCGATTTAAAGAAATGCCACCAGCCACGACCATTCGCCGCGAGAGGGAAGGGGTAAGTGTATTGGGAGGAGGTTGCTGCCCTAATTGAGACGGATCGACATGGGACAGAGAGTTCCTTTTATTTCTGTTTCTGGTTCAACTCCTGTTTAGCATTTGCGGGAAAACGGAACAGGTACGCAAATTTTGGTCCCTCCCCCTACCGTTACGTCTAGCTAGCTGCTAACTGAAGAAATGGCATGGCCGCCGCGAAAGAAAAAAAAGGGATCAAGTGTCTCTCGTTCGAAAATTAAAGGTATTGTAGTGTGTGCATACATGGATTCACTCCGTCTTAACGAAAGCAGCAATTGATATCGCGTTAACGAACGGACCGCTTTTGTGGCCATTGTTGCTGTTGCCGCTACGCTGCTGTTGTTGCTGTTGTTGCATCCCACGCCTCCATGCAGTGGTCAAAAATGGGGGCCGCGCGGACTAGATTGCGCGATATGACGCAAAAGGTCGAAATTCGCCAACGAATCCATATTTGAGAACCTTTTTAATTTTATACCAAAACAAGAAAAAAACTTTAGCTTTTATTTGAGTCAGTGATGATATGCTTGACTCGTTCGAGTCGAAATTGCCAAATGTCTCCTCTTTTTGAAAGGATGATTCCGCGATGCATTTCGCTCTTTTTTAATCCCTTCCTTTCTTTTCCTCCTCCCTATCTGGAACGGTCCCCTCCCTTCCCCGCCCAAAAAGAGGAGATGGGGGAAGGCCCGAAAACCCAAAACCCATTCTCGCTCTCTTCGTTGTTGGCAATTAAGTGGGAGGTGGATGGAGGCCGCACAGCCGCAACACTTGAAAACCGCCACCGCTTCCTTCAAGTACTTAATGTTGTTGCCAAAATACGCCCAATTGTTGCTCCGGATTACAGGAAAGCTCCCACAAGTACGTACACGACCTTCAAAACATTGGTACGTACGGTACATAAACCCTTTCGTAGTTGTACAGACAGACGGGAATTCCCTCCTGACAAAAACCTATGAAAGGCAACGCACGATACATTGCTTTATTGGAAATCCTTTCTTGCCTGTCGAATCCCACCCCCTAAATCCTCCCCTTTTCTTTCGGACTTGGGCCTTGGCCGGTGTCCCTTCGGCGACCGAATAATGCAGCTCGTTAGCGCGGCGGTGGCGGGGAGGCCCCTCGTTCGTTGGCGGAGGACGATCGGAAAAGCCTGATGAGCAGCTTCGCCATCGATGGCGGAATCCGACGCCCTCCCTCTCCCTCTCCCTCTCCCCTTGGACCCTCGAATCGAATCGGGTAACAAGGCATAGATAGCCGCCGTCTCAGGTTCACCCCTTGCTGCAGACAGACTCCCACCCCCCCAAAAACTCAAAGAGGTATCTTCGCGTGGCATTATGGAATGTTGGGACTGCTTGCCATGTAAAAAAACACTGCTCACGAAAAAAGTGCACGAAGAACGAGTAGAGGTAGACTTATTGGTTGCAGGAATTCCTTAATAGAGTGCATATTCATCACAGTGTGACCGGTCCCTAAACCGTTGCCCCCTCTTCTCCCTCCTACTTCCAGAGATGCTCTTTCCTCCTCCTCCTCTTCCGATAGCTCCTTCTCTGCACCCCATCAAGCAACTCCTCCTCCCCTCCCCCGACCGATCCTCACCTTGACCTTAAAAAACCCTTTGCTTCTTCTTCCCCATCGAGGGGGGGAGGAAGGCACGTCTGAAAAGAGGAGGAGGAGGAGGAAGACCCAAATTAGGCAGAGGAGAGGAATGCGTGAGGAGAGGAAGAAGAAGAAGAGCCACTCCCACCTCAAGAATGGAGAGACTTCATAACTTTGTTCGTTATATGAATTCTGTACGTGTTGGTTATATTTTACCTTTTTAGTTTGAAGGTAAAATGTCACGGTATGCAGTGTCACTGTGAGCTTTTGCGCCCACTTCTCCATCCGTGTATCATGAAACCCACCCTCACCCACAATCATTTCGCGGATATATTTTCGATGGGGAAGAAGAAGAGGAGGAAGAGAATAATAAACAATTTCCCTCTCTTTCCATCCGAATCCCATGCAGGCAACGCCAAGAGGAAGCAACGATTGTTTGCGTGGAGCATCTCTCACGAAAATAAAGAAGGTATTCCTCCCCCTCCTCCCTTTATTTTTAGGAGATGAGGGACGGAAAAGGGGGGAATTTGCCGTCGGCTTCGTTTCGCTCTTCGGTTGTTTGGTTGGAGCAGTGGGGAGCAGTGATTTATGCAGGAAGAGAGAAAAGAAGGCCTCTTAACTTTCATGGCGCACTAAAAGTCCAACGTCGACCCCCCTTCCCCCCACCCCATATGAGAGGAGAAGAGAGGGGAGGGGAAAGACTTTTTTTGCCCGTTTTTGGACCTTCTCCTTTTATATTTTGACGAACCAATCAGCCTTTGGGACTTTGGCACGAAAGGAATTCGCGACGTATTCGGAGTTGTCACTGAGGGAAGAAGTCCACGCCGCACACATCTGACCCAATTCTTAAAACCAGAATGTTTTAAAGATACTTTTTTTAAAAAAAGTTCATTACGTGGTCATGGTCAGACAGGACCGACCGAGCATAATTTGGTTCCTTCCAGTGACAAACGGTACGAAATTCCCAAGAGAGCGTAAAAAATTTCAAGAAATTGGGAAAAGGAAACACACCAACTTTTCCCACTCTATCAAATGATCTCTCTCTATTTCTCTTCCAGTCGGGAAAAGAAAAGACTCATCTGAGAAAGGGGATAATAAATGGGCGACTTCCGATGTCGGGTTCGAGCAGGCGCCATTATATAATGGAGGGAAGGAAGGAGTGAAACGAATAGTGATGAATTATTTTCACCGAGATAAGGGCAATAAATAGAGCCTCGGAGATTTGATCGGTTTGGGCCACGGTTCATAAGCACGCACAACACACACCCAAGCCCGAGGGGGGAAGCATCGTTTCTTAAAAACTTTGAGGCCAGGAGCAAGGTCACAGGAGGCACAAATCTTGCTCCCCCGTTGCCTGCTTCCCAAAAAAAGGGGAGGAAAAAAGTCTTTCTTTCTTTCCCGCTCTTCTTTGATGCCGCCGCCACCGTTTGAAATGAGGCAGAAAAGTGGGTTTTCCGGGCTAGTGGAGGCAAAGGAGGAAAAAAAGTAAATGTCTCGTGCGCAACATATCTTAACAGGGTTTTTCACCATATACCTCTTGACGCCCTCGTCCCTTTAAGACACACCGACACATTAATCAAAATCCCAGTTATATCTGGATCATACTTCTTGTTGTATAGATAGATCGAGGAGAGAACAAAATTAATTAGATTTTTTGAGGAACGAAGCGGTGGTCTGGACTGCGAGTCCCTATTAGACAGCATGATTCTGGTCCCCCGCCTCACGATCTTATACGAGATCTTAAAGGAACGGATTGGAAGACACATGCCACAGTTTGACAAATAGACTCCGCCGCCGCCGCGGCCCCTTTCAAATTTGATATCAAGTGGAGCGGATAAACTGTTCTAGTTGTACGTACGGGATTTTTTGTACGCTAAAAAACGGGAATGAAGGGGCGACATTTCCCGTCCCTTTAAGACGGAATGCAAATAGGATATCCGCAATTACCAAGCAAAGCAGAAGTTGCAGCGGTTTTTTTTTCGAACAAACTGCGGCAGTTGTTGTTCTTTGCTTCCGGGTACGTTTGTTCCAGTTTTTCTCTCTTCCCTCACACGAAACGAGATTTTCTCCCCTCAGAACGATACAGACAGAGAAAGGGGTGCAAAAAGAGGAGAAATCTGGTCGACCTCTTTCTATCCAGACGTGTCTTTCTGAAGGCCAAAAAGGAATGGAAGTCAAGGACAGAGGGACGCAAAACCGGGTTTTCCTATTGTTTTCAGTGGAGGTGGACGAAAGGTGTGATGATCAGAAAACAGGAGCTGGTTGGTAGCCATTCAGTAATATGGAGCGGAGGGAGGAAAAGTGGTTGTGGCCAACTTATGAATGTGCATTCAGATTTTTTTCCCGCCTGGCAAAAATGCGGCTTTTGGAAGGAAGCGTTTTGCCGGCGCGGATATATCTTAACTGCACATTCTGGTTGGTTACGTACGACGAAGGGAGGAAAGAGGATAGCACTTCCCGGACTCGCGATTCCGAAATTGCAACCGACTCCTCGCGGTTTTTTCGCGCATAATTGCGAATCAGTCACGCCCGACGGACGGGCTGCGCAGTAATGGCTGTGTCGGTCGGAAGCGGCGGCGGCGGCGGATTCAGGCGATTAAGATGATTTTTTTAAAACCCGATGCGGGAAATGACATTTAGGGGTTGGCTGTGGCTGCACGCTCTGCTAACTCTTTTGTACTTTGTAAACGATCAAGATCTTTTTTTCTCGCGTTAAACATTCTTGGAAGGTCGCTCCCGGAATAACTGCCGTAACAAACGCCTCTTTTACCATTTCAATTTTCGGCTGATGAAAAGGAACATATTCAAGGGCTCCCGAATTTGGAACGAATCATAGGGACTTGCCGACTATGCACCACCTCCAAATCCTCTCCTAATTATTTTTGAAATATTGCCTCCATTCGTCGTGGGAAAACGGAGCACGTGTGGACCGACCGAAGACAGAAATTGAGTGGGAGTAGTATGCACTGCAACAAAGGGGAGCAGTAGGTCAAGTCAATTTAGGGCTCCGTTTCCCCAAAGATAATCAAAAAGCGCAAAATCATCGGCAGAAAAACGCTTTGTGGGTAAAGTATACCGGTACTTTAGGAGGGGAAGGAGTGCATTTTGTGCATGGCATCTTTATTCTCTCTTGAAGCCCAAGTTAAAATGCCGCAAGTAGCTGCAGAGAGAAGAAGAAAGGTTTTCGAAGACGAAAAAGGGAGTTTGAACTATATATAATCCCTTCCTTCCTCATCGTCCGCCTCCAATCTGTTGAGATGAAGCAATAAAAAGTGCTTCTGCAGGTCTCTCTATTGACTCGCAATGCATCTCCAAACCAAAACCCTTTCGCGTTGGTATGCCCATAACAAGAACCGTTCGATTTTATACTTTTTGGGGTGGACTCTTGCACAGAAAAACGAAACAACGGCAGCCCGCAATTTGGCAAACAGAGCAGAAAAGCCGCAAGGAAGAAGAAGAGGATTTAATTTTCAATTTGGGCGCGGCCCAAATAATATAAGCAGCTACTCGAGGGTTATTTTTGTGGTGTAAAAAGCTAGATAGCTTTAATGTCAAACTTAGCGTTTAAACGCAAGGATGCTTTTGTCCAGAGTCCTCTTCCTAAATATTTTTTTACCGACCACCACATATTTTTTTTCTAAATGTAACTTTTTCTTTGGACTGTCGTTATTTATTGACACGTCCCTTTTAGAGGATTTAATGCATTTGCCACCCCAAACTACTTATGGTGGACTATAAGGCCGACTTATTCAATCACCTCCCCGACCACCAAAGCTAGCGAAAAAATAAGGTTTGTATGCACTTCCTTCTTGGCTCGAAAACAGAAGGGCGGCGGGAGATAAGACCATTATTTATTTGCCCTCAATCTCCCGGTTTGGGCGGTTGTCCGCTGTTGCAACAAAGGATGCATTTTTCGGTTTGGTGGTGGTTCAAATGTCCCATCTTTTATCTTATTTTGATGGCGGGGAAACGGTATGCCGCGGTGACTTGGTACTGTTTTTTTCTTGAGCGCAGTTTTTTGGGGGGCGGGGCCTCTTCTTTTGTCATGCTTGTGAACTTGTGTGGAAATGACAAATGGACCCAATTCTTCACGGAAAGAGGCGAACACAGCCCAAAAAAACTTTCAAGATCTGTCATCAAAGCAAAACTGCACCCTGTTGCAGTCGCCCCGGCAAAAAGAGGGGAAGCAGGAAAAAAGGTAACTGAAATTATACAATAGTACCGGGCAGAACCGGATTCGTGAGTTAGTTGTTGCGTGGGCCCGCCATGTCTGTCTGGGCAGGCACAGTTCGGAAGCGCGAACGAGGCGAGACATCAGCTGGGCTTTTAAAAAACGTTAATAATCTTTCCTAGATTGATGTTGATGGAACAGGAAGAAAAGGTGGGGGAGGAGATAAATTAATTAAAATCCACACAGAT
>JAAUYJ010186459.1_pt1 | contig 13810 bp, 5 predicted proteins | sample 7278031 | NCBI WGS metagenome assembly JAAUYJ01 (sample SAMN14350222, study PRJNA611818) | marine sediment metagenome | isolation source: surface marine sediment (1.8m) | place: French Polynesia: Moorea | collected 2018-08 | reverse complement strand
CGTAGCTTTATAAAATTTTGCCCGCCCCTGCTGACTATAAAATAAACCAGTGTCAAGATCGTAACTTCCATTTGTTAATAACTTTATTGTCATAAATGGATGAGTTGTACCACTCCGACGTACGTTAATTTCAATCGCAAATAAATCCCATTTTGGCGATTCATTTGTACCCCGATTTACAGCAATAAAATCTACGCCAAACTTATCTAAAGCACCTTTTTCAGCTAAATTTTTTCCTACTTTTATACCTAAATCTTGTAAATTTAATCGGTAAGCTTCATCAGCAGGAAAACTACAACCGATAAAAATTTGCCCATCAGGTCCCCCCAAAATTTGGTCATGGGTGGAGATAATTTCAATTTCACCTTGAGGCGTAATTCGACATTGCACACTTGGCGATCGCTTCACCTCTCCTTCTATAAAAGCTTCTGCAATTGCACCTAACTCAAAAATGCGGTCACTAAAATTTTCCCAAGTTTCATCAGGAGACTGAAACCGCAGTCTGGCAAAACTATTAAGTATAGCCTTCACCCTCTCACTCTTCCCTACTTTTTGTAGTGGTTGTAAATCTAATAGCGCATTACCTTCCCCCGAAAAACCCTCATTCAACTTAATCACTATTCGTTGGAGGTGAGGTTGTCGTTCCCATAACTGCGCTGTTACTAATGCCAAATCATCAATATTCCAAACTAACTTACTACCATCAGGATGAGGAATATTGCATTCAGCAAATATTTGCCTACTGCCACCTTTTGTACCCCAATAACTTAAATCTGGGTCTGTTCCCAACAGAGGAATCTCTAACTGCACAGACAACTCTCGTTCAAGTGGGGTACAGTTATAGCAAACCATGTAAGATTTTTCCCGACGCAACGCTTGTCGAATCCGCTCAATGAGACGAGGACGTTCTAAAATTTTCTCAGTTAGAGGTTTCGCAGAAGAGTCATAAGTGGCAAATAGAAGCAAGCGCTCGCGAGCGTGGGAAAAGGGAATTCCAGGTAAAAGTTGTAGGTAATAGTCAATAATGCTGGGATGGAGTGGTTCAGAAGTAACATAAATTAATCGGGTGCGGGGATTGCGCAGACGTATTAAGGAAAATAGATGTCGTTCTTCGTAGTTCGTTCTACCCTGTACTTTTCGTAACTCCCGTTGGTCTAGGGTAAGAGAAGGAATAACCAAAATGTCCGAGTCACCCCGGTCACATAAATCTATATTTTGCCAGCGATCGCGCAAGTGAGTTTGTAGTTCTCGAAACAATAATCCTTGTTCTGACTCTACAATATTTAATTTTGTCATAGTGTTAATTATCCTATAATTTTATCTAACTATTTTAACCTCATAGTGGCTACAATTTTATTCAACAATTTTCTTCATAAACTCTAGACCAGCAAAATCAGACAATGTTTTTTGATCATGTAGTTCCAAACACAACAGTCTGATCGCGTCCATGGTTTTTAGCTTCATAAAGTGCTGCATCACCAGCTCTAATTATCTCATTAATTGTATTTCCATGCTGAGGATAACAGGTAACACCCAAAGAAGACGTGATCTGAGGTAAAATAGTGTTGCGATAACGCAAATGCAATTGTTTAATTGCCAAACGAATTTCTTCAGCTCGTTTGTGAGTTTCCTTCAGCGAGGCACCAGGCAAAATCAATGTCAACTCCTCTCCGCCATAACGACAAGCAACATCAGACTTACGCACCGCATTGAGCAAAGTTTTTCCTACCTGCTTAAGTACCAAATCTCCGGCATCATGGCCAAAGGTATCGTTAAACCGTTTAAAGTGATCAATATCCATCATAATAACCCCCACAGAATCTTGACTTCTCTGAGCCCGATGAATTTCCTGCTCCAAAAATTCCTCCAAATAACGACGATTATATAAACCCGTTAAAGGATCTCGAATACTTTGATTTTTCAGAGTTTCTCGTAATTCCAAATTAGCCAGTGCTAATGCTAAATTCTCTGCAACAGTGCCAGCTAGTTGCTGCTTTGCTTCGCTCAAACCCTCTGGTGTCATTGCAGTTAACTGTAGCAACCCCAGTATACCTCCATATGCCATCATCGGAATACATAAAGATTTTGCTGGAGGGTTGTCAGCTTTTATGTGTTGACATAGTAAACTAGGGGAATTTGCCTCTACCAAATGAATCTGTCCTCGCCTTAATGCCCAACATTGTGATCTGTCAAAAATTGGCAAATTCAAAGATTTACCCCAACTTGCCACCATTGCCAATAAATCATCTGAATCTGTCATTCTAAAGATAGCCCCGCTACAATCAGGAAATATGGGTTTCAGTAGGTCTCCCAACATTTTGTGAGCTTCTTCTGCTGAAGCACAAACTTGCAAAAATGCGTTCATTTCCCTCAAAAGGATCATCTCTTGATGACGTAATTCCAATTCATTTATCCATAGCTGCAACTCTTCCTGATTTTTTCTAGTCTCACTAATATCAATACAAGAGCCAATATAACCTGCAAATTCACCGTTGGAAGTAAACCGAGGTATTCCTGTATCCAATAACCATCGATATTCCCCATCAGCTCGGCGCAAACGATATTCCATCTGAAAGTTTTGATGCGTATTAAAAGCATTGATATAGGTATTCAAACAGTAATCTAAATCCTCTGGATGCACTCCCTTTATCCAACCATCACCTAATTCTTCCTCCAGAGTACGCCCCGTAAATTTTAACCACACCTGGTTAAAGTAATTACACTTGCCATCAACTCCCGAAACCCAAATCAGTACAGGAGCGCTATCTGCCATGGATCTAAATCTTTCTTCACTTTCTCGCAAAGCTGATTCAGTCCGTTTACGATTTGTGATATCTTGAACTGTACCAAATAATTTGATAACTTGACCTTGTTTGTTAACTACTGGTTGCCCTTTGGTAAAAATATAGCGTTTTTGACCATTTATTGCTAGGATTTTCGCTTCGATACTGTAGGGTTCTGCTTTTTGAATGGATTTTTGTATGAGTTTGTCTAGGTATTGAGCATCTTCAGGATAATACCATTCTAACATTTCGACATAAGTAAAAGGCTGTCCTACTGGCAAACCAAATATATGAAATAGTTCATCTGACCAAGTAATTTTTCCTGTGAGAATATCATATTCCCAATTACCCAGATGAGCAAGTTCTTCTGCCTTTTTGAATAAATTCTGATTTTCTCGGAGTGCTGATTCAGTTTCTTTACGATCATTGATATCTTGAATCACACCCATATAATATTGCACTTTGGCTGTAACATTCTGAATCATAGAACCGCTAATATTTACCCAAACTATAGAGCCATCTTGGCAAATATAACGTTGATCGAGTGAGAATGATTTAATTTGACCTGCCCAAATTTTTTTCACCTGTTTTGTATAAGCTGGGAAATCATCTGGATGGATAATATCTTCAAGTTTTTTCTGTCGCAATTCTGCCTTTGAATATTTCACTAACTCGATAAATTTTTCGTTAAATAGCACTAAGTCTCCTGTCGCAGTTGCTTGAATAATACCCACACCCGCTTGATTAAAAATACTCCGGAAGCGCTCTTCACTTTCTCGCAGAGATACTTCCATTTGTTTGGAAACGCTAATGTCTCTATTACTAACTCGTCTTCCTAACCAACTTCCATCTTCTCCATAAACTGACTGACAGCGATGATCTATCCATTTAGTTTCACCTCGACGATTAATGATCCGAAAGTCCATTGAGAAGACTTCATCTTTCTCAAAATTGTCTTCAAAATATTGTTTTACCATCTCCCTATCTTTGGGGTGAACTATACTTTTAAATAATTTAGTGTTTTGGATAAATTCATTGGGAGTATAACCGGTAATTCGTTCACAGGATGGGGAAACATAGATGAATTTACGCTCTGGACTCAGCCAATATTCCCAATCATAAGTAAAATCAGCAACAGTACGAAATCTTTCTTCATTTTTTTTCAATGTTTCTCCCACTTGTTTGCGTTCGGTGATATCGCGAGCAACGCCATAAATTAAACGTTGTTTAGCAAACGGTGTACAATTCCACACTAACCAACGATAACTGCCATTTTTGCACCGATAGCGATTTTCAAAATCAAGGGCTTTTTTACCTTGGCCAATTTCATCTGCTGCTGCTTGGGTAGCTTCGCGATCGTCTGGATGAACAAAATGCAGGAAAGGTTCGGATAATAATTCTTCTTGAGTATAGCCTAGAGTTTTTTCCCAAGCTGGATTTAATCTCACAAAGTAACCATCAAAGTTAGCAATACAGAGCATATCTATGGAAAGGTCAAAGAAGCGATCGCGTTCTATTTGTGCTGCTACCGTTTCTGTAATATCTTTTTGCACCCCTACATAGTGGGTTAATTTTCCGTTTTCATCCCTAATAGGAGAAATTGTTAGTTCATTCCAAAAAACCGTATGATCTTTGCGATGATTTTTGAGGGTGACATAACAATGAGTTTCTGCTTTTATAGCTGCTCGTAACCATTCTAAAGCAGGTTGTCCGGTATCTTTTCCTTGTAGAAATCTAGGGTTTTTACCAATAACTTCTGCCACATTGTAACCAGTAATTTTTTCAAATCCGGGATTAACATAAACAATCGGATTATTTGCCTTAGTTGCATCTGTAATCAGAATCCCATTGCTGCTAGAAAAAATTGCTTTTTCTAATAACTTGAGTCTAGTTTCTTGCTCTCGCTTTGCAGTAATATCCTGAATCACTACCGCAAAGCCCTCTAGTTGATTTGTGGATTGATTAGCAAAAGATTTTATATTAGTAAAAATTAAAATTTGTTGGCCATCCCGGTGAATCCAGTAACTATCTCCTTCATATTTTCCAGTTTTAGTCGCTATTTCTAAATCCTTCTGCGGTTGTTTTTTCTCAATGCTTGCTGGTGAGAATAAATAAGAAAAATGCTTACCAATAATGTCTGATTCTGCATATCCACTAATTTTTTTTGCCCCTTGGTTCCAAGTAAAAATATACCCTTTATGGTCGAGCATAAATATGCCATAATCTATCACATATTCTAGAATTAAGCAGGAGTTTTCTGTGATTTTTCTTTCACAGATAGTATGATCATTGTCTATTAATTCTATATTTTGAGGCTTGTTTTTTATTTGAAGTTGTTTTTTTAACTTCAGTACATCTAATTCTTTTGCTTGGCGTGCTAGAGTTTCTTTGCGAATATTTTTGACCAATAAGGCTTGTTGAATGGCGATAGACAAGTTAGTAGATAGTTGTTGAAAAAAATTAATTTTAACAGTTTGAAAACTTCTAGAATTTGAACAATTGTGAGCCATCAATAATCCCCAGGGCCAGGGAAAAACATTATTCAGTTTCCTATTAGATTTTAAACCAATTAATTTTTGATTTTTTCCTTTAATATCAAGTAATATCGGTACAACTAAACTGGCTTTGACTTGTAAATTAGCCAACATTTCTTTATGGTAAGAAGTTAAGTTAGCAGTATCTATATCAGTCAAAAAATCTATTTTTCCTTGTTGATAATATTCAATCCAGTTTTCCTGAACACATGGGTATGTAAATGTTCTTCCTAAAATCGACCACTCAGGTATTTCTACTGACTCAGAGATAACTTTTCCACTGCCATCTGAGTTGAATTGATAAATAATTACTCGGTCATTTTTGAGTAATTGACGTAATTCTGTAACTGTTGTCTTAAAAATTTTGTCTAAATCTGAATATTGGCTAATTTTTAATGCTAATGATGCCAACACATTTTGCTGTTTTTCTGTCTGATTTACGGGTATTATTGGTTGTTGCATCTGTATTTCTTGGTTCAAATTCAGACACTCAACTAGTTTTTCTTTCTCATGTTTTAGTTGTTGTATTTCTTGCCTAAGTGTTTTAACGGTATTTTCAAGGTTTGTTTGATTGGTTAGATTATCCATTTTTTTTCTGGCCAAGATTGTCTTGATATTTGTTTTAATACTTTTTAACTTTTATGTATTTTTTTTAAAATAAATCAAATAAATTATGGTACAATTATGATAACAATAACCAGGTCAATATTTTAATTCCAAATCAAAAACTGAAATTGTTTACTACTTTGGGTAGAAAATTTACCATAAAAAATCCTTTAATCATTCGAGAGATGTGAGCCATGTTGCCTAATGGCTTCTTTGGCTCAACGAATCGCACTCAGCAAGCCCTAAGTAGCGCTCTGCTGCTGACAAATATTCACACGGGAAAGAAAAACCAAATATGAACCTGTGAGTTCCCAAAAGCGACCCACACCCCCCGCACTGGGAAGTTGACCAACAGGCGCATCTAAGTCATAAATCAGGCGATCGCTAGATAGCCACACATCATCTTCAAACCATCCCACCCTTTGACCAAACTGCCTCCAAATAGCTTGAGTATCATTACTACTTTGTGCCAAACTAGTATAAATTTGCATCTGTACGCTGAAGCCAAAACGACCATTTGAAGCCCTCACCCACAAAGAGTTGATAGTATTCAAGTCAGCACAAGGCATACTTTCTAAATCTTCCGAACGCAACCAACCTTCCCATTCCCGGTCTGCAGCTTTCAACATTACAGTCTTAGTTTCGCGATCGGCATCTTGCCATTTTGCTGCTGCCAATAACTCTTGTAATTTAGTATAATCTATTCCTCGTTCAGAATTTAAACCCTCTGCAATAGTGGGCAGTTGAGTAGGTAAGCTTTGGAGAAGCGGTTGTGAGGTTTTCATCAGAATAACCATAGTCTGACTCTCTGACTGGGTTGATAGAGAATCTAACTCTCTCAATACTTCTGTTGCTGACTGATAACGTTGACGAAAATCATAGCGTACCATCTTGTCTAAAATATTGCCCAACTCTAAACTGACCTGAGCGTGTTCGCGCCAAACAATTTCATAAGTATGAGGTGCTTCAGGTAAATACTTTACTGCTAATCCAGTCAATGCTTCAATACCAATAATTCCTACTGCATAAATATCACTACAAAATCGAGGCTTTCCAGCTAACTGTTCATTTGGCATATAACCAGGAGAACCAATAGCAATTGTATAACTATTTTGAGTAGGTGAATTAATAATTTGAGTCGTAATTTGTTTAACTGCACCAAAATCAATTAAAACAAGTTTTCCATCTTGGTCACGACGAATTAAATTAGTAGGTTTAATATCACGATGAATTACATTTTGCTGATGTACAAACACTAATATCTCTAAAATTTCTCTTAATAATTTCAGAACCTGTTCTTCAGTTAATTTATTACTAGGTAATAATTCCTGAGTCAGAGACTCTCCCTGAATAAATTCTTCAACCAAATAAAATTCTTTTTTCTCTTCAAAATTAGCTAATAGTTGTGGAATTTGACCATGGCAACCCAACCGATATAGAACTTCTGCTTCCTGAGTAAACAAGCGCCTTGCTATAGGTAAATAACTAGAACTAGCATGATTAAGTTTTAGTTGTTTGACCACACAATTAGGATTACCTGGCAGATGTTTATCTGCTGCTAAAAAAGTGTTACTAAAACCACCACTGGCTAAATATTTAACTACTTCGTAGCGTCCACCAAAGATTTTTTCCATCATTATTGTTTTGATTAAATCTAGATATGTAGCAAAAATTTAGGAATGAGGATTTTATGATCTACAGAATTGAAATTACCTAAGCTTCATACCATCTGAGTTCTTAAAAAAAGTTCTAGACTTGTATTTAATACTCATTCCTTACCTAAAATTTCCAGTGTATTTATTGCTGACTCTGCTGATAGCGTTTATCAAGCTCGTGAGGTACAGTTATCTTTATTGTATTTTAATTCCTTGTTCCCTAAAACCAACGAATGAGAGTATCTTACCAGTATTAAGAATTGCTATAGAAACAAATAATTTTCACCTAACACCTAATACCAATTTGATAAATGTTTGCTACAAATACTTAGGGAATTTTTAGGAGTCAGTAGGGGCGATTTCCTTTCCTGCGGAATGCTGCGCAAACGGAATACTTTCCTTCGGAATGCTGTGCAAACGTAAACGCGAATCGCCCGTACAGGAGGCTTCTATACCATTTATTAGTTCATAAACTATGATATTAGTCAAAGGAACATTTCCTGTAAAGTATCTTTATAGCCCTGATTATTCCTAACATTCCCCCGACTCCGCGAGGGGAAGCCACGAGGGCAAGCTTTTTTCAAATTGGTATAACATCACTTCACTTAATCTCACAAATAATTTAACACTATATATGTGTGAAATAATGACAATAGGCCATAAAATCAAAATTTTTGACCCCCGCGGAGGCGAGGACAAGCTTTTTACTTTCGTGAAACGGTATAAGTGACAAATTCTATGGCAACCTGAAATATAGTAAACAATTGATCGCTGACTCTTTCGCTACAAAAACATAACATTATATTATGCAAACCCTGTCAAATCCAACCAAAACCCCTGCTCAACCAGCCTTTGACACCACTATCCATCGGCGACAAACTCGTCCCGTCAAAGTGGGTGACGTAACTATCGGTGGTGGCCATCCAGTTGTAGTCCAATCAATGATCAACGAAGACACTCTTGACATTGACGGTTCTGTAGCTGCCATTCGTCGTTTACATGAAATCGGTTGCGAAATCGTCCGCGTTACTGTGCCTAGTATGGCCCATGCCAAATCCCTCGCACAAATTAAGCAGAAATTAGGGGAAACCTATAAACCAGTACCACTGGTAGCTGATGTTCACCACAATGGCATGAAAATTGCTCTAGAAGTGGCCAAGCACGTCGATAAAGTCCGGATTAATCCTGGGTTATATGTATTTGAAAAACCCCAGTCTGGCAGAAATGAATATACTCAAGCAGAATTTGAACAAATTGGAGATAAAATTCGCCAAACTTTAGAACCTCTAGTCATCTCTTTACGAGACCAAAATAAAGCGATGCGCATCGGAGTGAACCATGGTTCTTTGGCTGAAAGGATGCTTTTCACCTATGGCGACACCCCCGAAGGGATGGTTGAGTCTGCCCTAGAATTTATTAAAATTTGTGAATCTTTGGATTACTATAACTTGGTCATTTCTCTGAAAGCCTCACGGGTACCAGTAATGCTGGCTGCTTATCGGTTAATGGTAAAGCGGATGGATGAATTGGGTATGGCTTACCCTCTGCATTTGGGTGTGACTGAAGCAGGGGATGGAGAATATGGTCGGATTAAATCTACTGCCGGAATTGCTACACTTTTAGCAGAGGGTATCGGCGATACAATCCGTGTGTCTTTAACTGAAGCACCCGAAAAAGAGATTCCCGTTTGTTATAGCATTCTCCAAGCCTTGGGGCTGCGGAAAACAATGGTAGAATATGTCGCCTGTCCTTCTTGTGGCCGAACTTTATTTAATCTAGAAGAGGTTCTGCATCAAGTACGGGAGGCAACAAAACACTTGACAGGATTGGATATTGCTGTTATGGGTTGTATTGTTAATGGCCCTGGAGAAATGGCAGATGCAGATTATGGTTATGTGGGCAAGCAACCTGGATATATCTCCTTGTATCGTGGACGGGAAGAAATTACAAAAGTCCCTGAATCTCAAGGTGTTGAAGAATTGATTAATTTAATTAAAGCCGATGGCCGTTGGCTTGAACCGTAGTTTATAATTGAAACGTTTATGATCGGGGTGTATTTTTATTACACTCCTTACTCTTTACTTAATTAGTTTACAGATAGCTTTTCTATTAATCGGTTATCCTGAATCTCAATTGGTTAATTTGGATACAGACTATATTTCAATTTATTAGTTTCAATATTTGAAACTAACTTTTTATTCTTATTTACTCTTAGAAAAGTTTCTGATTCGTAGTTAATTGTACCTGAGATAATTAATAAAATATTAAAAATCTGTGAAGAATAAAATTAGACAAAATTACATAAAATTGCTAAGTAATTATCATTTCAACAGTAGTAAGTAAGGAAACCTTCTCACTATGTGACCATCTCCTTTGGCAAAAACTTTGGGCATGGGCAAAACGTAGGCATAAAAAGTCAACCCAATGGATATACCATAAATACTGGAAAAAAGTGAACAATCGGTTAATATTTGTCACAAGGGAATAAGAAAACGGGTACTAACTGAGGTAACACACACACCTATAACAAGGTTCGTGAAAGTGCAAAACAGCCGAAGTCCGTATGACGGCGATTCGGTATATTGGAGTAGTAGATGAGGCAAAAACCCCTTAGTCTCATCAAGAGTAGCAACCTTACTCAGGAAACAAAAGGGAATATGTCCATACTGCAATAGTTACCTGAGACTTGATGACTAAATGGAAAACGACCATATAATCCCAAGGTGACAAGGTGGCAAAAACACCCTAGATAACTTACAAATTTTGCACAAAAACTGTCACGACAGTAAAACCGCAGAAGATGGAAGCTACAATAGATGTGCTGATGATAACAGCTACTCAGTTGACGAGCGGAGTGAGGTGAAAGTCTCACGCTCCGTTTTGAAGACTAGTCGGAGTGGTGACACTTCGGCTGAGTTTAACCTCATTCACTAAAATTATTCTTTAAATTCATTGAACAAACAAATGGTTATAGCAAAACGCGGACTTATTCTTGGTGCAACAGCATTAATGTTAACAGGTGTCACCGTTATTGGTGCCGGTATTCATCTTTCCTCTCAAGCATCTTTAAATAATAACAATCCTAAAGAATTAATTGACCAAGTTTGGCAGATTATTGATAAAACCTATGTAGATGGTACTTTCAATCAGGTTGACTGGAAAGCTACTCGCACCGAATATCTAGATAAAACTTACACCACTGATGAACAAGCTTATGATGCCATTCGGGAAATGTTAGAAAAGCTGGGAGACCCTTACACCCGCTTTATGGACCCCGAAGAATTTAAAAGTATGCAAATAGATACATCTGGAGAACTGACAGGTGTAGGTATTCAGCTAACTCAAGACCAAGATACAAAAAAACTAGTGGTAATTTCACCTATTGAAGATACTCCAGCTTTTGAAGCAGGTATTCAAGCTAAAGATATTATTACTAAAATTGACAGTCAAACTACCGAGGGTATGGATATTAATGACGCGGTAAGTTTGATTCGTGGTCCTATCGGTAGTCAAGTAACTTTAACTATCAAACGGGAAAATCGGGAAATAGAATTTCCCATTACCAGGGCGAAAATCGAAATTCATCCTGTTAAGTATTCCCAGAAAGAAAGTTCTCTAGGTAAAGTAGGTTATATCCGTTTGAATCAGTTTAGTGCTAATGCGGCAGGTGAAATGCGAGAGGCAATAGAAGAACTCGAAACTCAGGATGTATCAGGCTATATGCTAGATTTACGTTCTAACCCCGGTGGGTTACTCTACGCTAGTATAGAAATTGCTCGGATGTGGCTTGATCGTGGAGATATCGTTTCCACAGTTAACCGCATTGGTGTAACTGATAGCCAGAAGGCTGTTAATAGGTCTTTGACTGATAAGCCATTGGTGATTATGGTGGATGGCGGTTCTGCAAGTGCAAGTGAAATTCTCTCTGGTGCGCTCCAGGATAACAAGCGAGCGATATTAGTTGGTACTAAGACTTTTGGTAAGGGGTTGGTGCAGTCAGTGCGTGGTGTTGGCAATGGAGCTGGTTTAGCTGTTACCATTGCTAAATACTTTACTCCCAGTGGTCGGGATATTAACCATGAGGGAATTAAGCCAGATATAGAAGTTTCCCTCACAGATGAGCAAAAAGAAACTTTGCGGAAAAATCGCGATCAAATAGGTACTATTGAAGACCCTCAATATGCAAAAGCATTAGAAATTTTGACTCAAGAAATTGCTACTATACAAAATAAGAAAGCTGAGTCAAAAAACTAAGGGAATAATTTGATGAACTATTGTGGCTGACATTTGCCAGCACGGATCAATCCTACACGACAGGCGATCGCTTCTTCAACAGAATTAAACGGACCCCATATTTGTACAAAATTGGGGTCTTTTTTTGGTGCAACTTGTTCACTAGGCAAAATTTCACAAATTTGCTCTGGTTTCTTGACTATATAGAATTTTGGTGACAACTCATTCATAAAAGCTAATATTTTAAAATAGTTTCCTTCGCATACTAAGATAATAATGCTTTATTTTAATATCAATCAAATTATTAAACAGAAAATATGGGACGTAAAAATTATGTGGCAATATTTCCCCTAATTTTGGGAATGGGATTTGTTTTATCTATTACTCCGAGTAGTAATGCTCAAACACAAAAATCAAAACAAAGAATCAATCAAACAGCCCAAATTTTAGAAGAAATAGAGAAGTACAACCCACTCAACCAACCACCTGCAAAATCAAAGCAACTTGTACAGTCAAACCAAAAAACCCCAACTACAATTACAGACAAAAATAATGAGACTTTAGGACAAATAGAACAATACAATCAACTAAACCAACCTGCAACAATATCTCCCTCCTTAGAAAAAATTAACTCTGTCAATCAACTTAGTGATGTTCTCCCCACAGATTGGGCCTACAGTGCCCTCCAAGGATTAGCAGAACGTTATGGTTGTCTCTTGGCCTCCCCAGATGCTACATTTGGTGGCAATAGAGCCATCAGTCGTTACGAATTTGCAGCAAATCTTAATGAATGTTTACAAGTTATTCAAAGTCTGATTCAAGAATTCGGTGAAGGTTATATTTCCCAAGAAGACTTAGCAAAAAGCCAACGATTACAAGAAGATTTTGCCATTGAAATCGCCGACCTTAAGTCCCGCTTAAATGCTCTAGAAACTCGGACAGACATTCTCGAAGCTAATCAATTTTCTACCACAACTTTGTTAAAAGGGCAAGTAACCTTAGCTCTATATGATGCCTTTGGTAATGATGGTGAAGACGGTGCTACCGTAAGTGCTGATGACGTCCAGATGGCTTTTGGTCATGCCGTAACATTGAACTTTGATACCAGTTTTACAGGTCTAGACTTCCTGAGAACTAGGTTAAGCGTAGGAGATTTACCAGGATTGAATACAGAGACAGCTCATACTTTCTTAAACTCAGGTTCTCCACCTAACAACATAGCACGACTAACAGAAGTGTACTATATTTTTCCCCTGAACACGAAAATGAGTCTTTATATAGGAGCTGCTGGACTTGACTTCGATTTAATGGCTCCTGCACTTAATCCTAAACTAATTAGTGGTAACATCGGGAGTTTAGCCTTGTATCCTGCTTACAACCCCACCATCTACATTCAAGTAGGTGGTGCTGGTTTGGGTTATAGTTATCAAATTAACCAGAATTTTAGGTTAGATGTGGCTTATCTGGGAGGTGGTCCTGGTGGTGGTACAGGAAGAGTTAACGATCCGAGAGAAGGTGGTGGACTTTTTAACGGTACAAATAGCGCTTATGCTCAGTTAACAGTCTCACCAACAGTAGATTTTGATTTTTCTTTTGCTTATGTAAGAGCATATTATACAGCAGATTTAGTTAATGTATCAGGCTTTACAGGTAGTAGAAATGCTCAACGACCTTTTGGCAGAGTAGCAACTTCAGCAGACCATTTTGGATTCCAAACTAGCTATCGCTGGGTACCATTTACTATTTCTGGTTGGGTTGGTTATAGTAATGCTGAAGCAGAAGCAGGCGATCGCGAAGGGGATGAAGCAGATATTTGGCATTGGGCAGTAACAGTAGCTATAGATGACTTAGTATTTGAAAATGGAATGTTAGGTCTTTCCGTTGGTCAGCAACCAAAAGTAACAGATATTGATGGTGGAGAAGATGACCCAGATACCTCTATACAATTTCAAATTTTCTACAATTATAGAATTTCAAATAATATAGATTTAACATCCGG